>Ga0316198_10002275_pt1 | contig 11566 bp, 9 predicted proteins | sample OudBieAanoxic_MG_FD_204935 | JGI IMG/M metagenome (GOLD analysis project Ga0316198, IMG submission 204935) | Coastal sediment microbial communities from Oude Bieten Haven, Netherlands - site A anoxic | ecosystem: Environmental > Aquatic > Marine > Coastal > Sediment | place: Netherlands... | reverse complement strand
CAGCAGACTACGCCGCCAATTGTGTCGTCGGGCGTAGCAAATAGCGCGACACATAAAAGATTACTCTATCTCATGCCACGACTTCACTTTTCTGTTATCGGCCAACTCAGTCGATAATGGACCAGCAATCCATTGTGGTCGGATGGCATGATGCCCTCCTGTGGTTCGTCGAACATCGCTTCAACTCGAATCGGACTGACACTGACCCGCTTACCGGAGACCCACCCCTGTAAGTCCTGTGTTTCGTACCATGGGGTGTCGGACTCCCACTGAATCCGTACTTCGCAATCGTTGGCCGGATCTATGCAATAAGAGCTCACTTCATTGAGGTTGCCGCCGGAGCGTTCGATGAAATATTCGATGCGATCATCCGCATGTCTCATATTAACGTCGCCGCCCCAAATAAATGGCTGGTGGTCCTTACCCAGGTTTTCCAGGTATTCGTTCGCTTCATCGACTTGAAGATTATGAGCAATCAGAGAACGTTCACCGGAGACACCCGAAGCACCCCTTGAGTTGAAATGAGTTGTCGCCACCATTAAGTGGTCGGGAAGTCCGGGGACTTCCAGTTCCACCACCAGCAAACCTTTGTTGGCGAGGCAATCAAAACCAGCACATTCCCATCGACTGAACGGGTGATTAAACAGTTCGACTATGGGGAAGTTGCTCGCTAACAGCAAACCACTCGATTGCAACTTGCCCGATTTCTCACCTTTCAGGGCACTGCGCTCCGCAATAAATTCTTCACTGGCGCGCTCTGAGTGTTTTGGCCCCCGGTCCCTTGTGCCCGGACCAGCGACCCAATTGGGATAGCCACCGCGCAGAGGGATTTGTGCTGACTCCGATATAAACGCTTCCTGCAGCAGGATGATATCGGGTTCTGTACCATGACTGCGTAAATCACCGAGCATATCGCCAATTTTTTTCAACGCCGAAGACCGCTTGCCGTCAATTGGAATACGGTTGCCCTCATCATCGGTGTCGCGGGATGTCTTACCCTTGGCTATAGGCCAGGGAAGTCCGCAAACATTGTAAATGAGTACAGAAATTTCCATCGAAGCCGTGTCGGTAGATTCGTCAATGGTCACTTCGGGGGTTCGGGCAACGCCGGTCTGGGGGGGCTCGGGGTAACTCAGATCTTTACTGTATGCGCTGCCGAGCAAGGTAATGCTAAGCAATAAAACTTTGCCTGACAAAACGCAAAAAGAAGACGATGTTTGAATCAGAGCTGGTATTTTCATTAGGGAACATGACCTCAAATCACAGGTTCTTCAAAACACAGATTCTCTGTTAGGGGAGTATATGCGGAAAATATTTGATTGCCAATTCATGGGTTCATTTGTTGGGTTAGCTGGCTTAAAATATACGATCTGCTAAGCCTTGGATCAATAACATGTTGCGGCGTGTATTCTTTGTTTTTCTGGTGCTTCTGTCGTTTTCGGCATTGGCTTTTGAGACCAACGAGGATGCAGCCCAAACTCCTGCCAGTGAGGATGAAACGGCACTGGATGAGCTTTTGGACGAAGCCGATGACGAGGCCGAAGTCGACGCTGAAAAGGGACCATGGGTAGATACTCACAAGGAATACGTGGACACACAGATCGAAAAGGCTACGCTGTGGGTGGATGGTTTCTTCAACGATTCGAATTACGAAGCGGAATCTGCCTATAGCCAGATCCGGCTGCGCCCGGAGTTTTATTACCGCAAAGAACAAGGTGCAAAAGGAAAGTTCCGGTTTAGAGCTCGAATAAACCTTCCCAACTTGGGCCGCCGTACCAGTCTGATTGCGGGTGCCGAAGACGAGGACAGTTTTGACGATTCGGGAGATGATTCATCGACTGATGGCGTGCTCGGCCTGCAGTTTTTCATGAAGGAATCATCCCGCTGGAACACCAGTTTTACCGCAGGTTTGAAATTCAATGACTTCGCTTTTTTCCTTGGTCCAAGGTTTCGCTTCAGGGATACCGTGGGTGAAAAAGGGTCATACCGCTTCACCCAGACGATACGCTGGCAGACCAACAATTACTGGCAATTCAATTCCCGCCTGGACCTGAATCGGCTGATTTCCGACAGGCTCTATTTTCGCCAGACCTTTGATGGGCGCTGGCGTGGTGAGGAATCCGATGAGAAAGGATATCGCACCCGGGTCAGCAGTTACCTGACGCAGACCCTGACACGGGCGAGCGGAATCCAGTACGAATTCTCGACGATTTTTCACACCGAACCGAATACCCACGTCAACAAGTACGTTCTCGAACTGCGCTATCGCAAACAGACCCGCCGTGATTGGCTTTACTACGAAATAGTACCCCTGATTTCGTTCGATAAAGAGTACGACTACAAGTTTAATCCCGGGATTCGCCTGCGCGTGGAGTTTTTCTTTGGCAAATCGCTGGCGCGGCAGTTCTGGCGTGGGGAAGCCGAGGATAGCGAGGAGTTTAGTTGGTAATGGCATGTTAGCTAATGACCCGATTCATGCAATCGCGCGGGTGTGTTGAGACTTTCGAACCAACGAGGAACAAATAATGAATCAGCTTGAAGAACGACGTATCAGTGCACGTGCACTCCTTATCTCGATATCTGTTGCCCTGACCCTTGCTATGGGCAACGTCCAGGCGGCCGAACCGGTCACCGTCGATAATTTTGTGCGGGCCGAATCGGATCACATGATCCGCGCCAACATGAAGGCCTTCCAGGTCCGTTTCGGTGAATTCACCCATCTCCGCGAGCCCACCACCCCGGACAATCAGCCCGTCATCCGCATGAACCAGGATACGCTTTACTCCGGGACGGTGCTGGACCTGTCCAAGCCCGTTACGATCGCACTGCCGCAAATCGCTCAATGATCTGGCCGTGCTCGGCTTCGACACCACCTATGCATTCGGTACTAAAGAACAGGTTCGGCCAATCGACCATCTGGTTGGCGCAGCGGCCGGTTGGGGCGGATTACCCGTATCCGCTGCCATGTACCTACTCGACAGCGTCGATGCGAACGACGGCAATACGCCGTATACGCTAACGGTGGAGGATGTCCCGGTTGATGCGTTCTGGTCGATCACGGTCTACAACGCCGATGGCTACCTCGAAGCAAACGACTTTGGCCGCAACAGCCTGAATAACCTCTCTGCCACGCCCAACGAGGATGGCTCCTACACGATTCGCTTCGGCGGTGATGCCAATAGCGAGAACGACTTGCCTATCACCGAGGGCTGGAACTACGCGATCCGCATGTACCAGCCGCAAGAGGCGATCCTTGACGGCAGCTGGGCTTTTCCTTCGGTGGAACCGGTTAATTGAAAAGAATCAGATATCGAAGCGTATAGGAAACAGGTATTCATCAGGGAAAGCTGGGCGACTCCTTCTGGCCGAGACTGTGTGAAAACTCAAATTCACAAAACCCGAGTGGGGAATGACCGCAAAACTGCATCATGTATAGCTCTTAATGTGGGGAATTGGTGACTAAAAGTTCAACCAGACACCCCATTACTGGCGTGTTATCCCAGAAAAGACATTGCCAAAATAGTTTTCACACAGCCTCGGCCAATTACGGCCCCAAACGACTAAGTGTATTCAAAACTGCGGCTTTTTTGTAGAGAGGTATTTTTTCAAGTTAAGTTGTTTGCGCCGGTGCTCCAACCACTCCGCGCCTTCACTCTTCGAGATGTCCCGTCCATTTTGCTGCGCTTCGATAACACGGTAAACACAGAAGTCACGGTAGGCCTCGAGTTCGTCCTTGAAATCCTGACAGGTAATATCGATCATAAAGGCATCGTCCAGGTAGCCCACTCCGGGAAGTTCGTCCGGTATCAGATCGTGGACTTCCGTGAAATAAGCCAATGTTTCGAGTATTTTGGGACGGTCCTGGGGCGATATTTTCCAATGGGAGTTCGTGAGCAGACCAATAAGGGCTTCAAGGTTTCCGATACGCTCCTGGATGTACTCCGGTGCATCCGACTGCCTGATTTCACTGATTGTTTCCCGAGCGTGATTGATGATTGTTTTGTCATCCAGGTCGCTTTTGGCACTATAGATTTTTCGCATGGCGGACCGGAAATGCTCGAGGTCTTGTTCGTTGAGTTTGACGACAATTTCTAGTGACATGGCTTCTCTCTTCCTCGATACAATTGTTTACGAATGGAGCGTGGGTATAAGCAACATTAAAGCGAGAAATGGGGTCAGAGTAAAGTGCCAGAATAAACTTGGAATGTCCGCCAATTGGTTTGACCTTTATTTCGCTGGAAATTAGTCCGGACGGGTGTTTGCTTTCCGGCTGTGTGATGTGGGTCAAATTTCAATATCAATCGTTAATTTAGTAGCGACTCGTTCACCACCCTCAATGCTTGCGATTTCAATAGTGTTAATACCTTTTGCAAATTTTTTCAGTAACGTCTTGATCTTGATCTGTGCATTAACCACTAACTCATCGTCCTCAAATCTGTCACTGATGTTCTTTAGCTTAAGAGGCTTAATTTCTTGGGAGTTTATGCGATCAATAACAAATGATCTGGAGGCGTCTTGTGGAACTGTTATTTGAAATTCAAAATATTTCGGTTTCTCTTGCCCCTCAAACTTTTCATATAGCAGTTCGGCTGAAATTTCTGAATCCATGTAAGACAAATTAATTTTCCGTGTACCACCCGTAGCACCGACTTCCACTTGCCATTCGTTATCAACACTGGCATCAAATACCGTACCAGCGGGTAACTCCGCGGCTTTACCTGGAATAAATATTGGAAGGATAAAGAGAACGCCTAATGTTATAGACAATGCCATGCGGCTCTTGCCGTCTTTGTGATAACCCCCATGAAGTTGAATTACTTGTCCGTCTACACTTTCCGTTTCGTATGCCCCTACAGTCATTGTTCCCTTAACGCCTGCTATATTCCTGTGCTTTACTGAATCAACTTTCGCCATCACCGGAGCTCCAGCGGCGATGAGAACGTGTCCATTTACAACCACGTCACGCCAGACTTTAGCCCTTACGAATTGCCCCGCTTCGGCTTTACCTCTCTTGCCAATTAAATCCTGTGTGGTTTCGGCGAATACACGCGTGTTTGCGGGAAGCCTAATGGTGTCTGCAAAAGCCACTTGCACTTGAAAGAGAACGCACAAAGCAGTAACAAATGAAACTATGTTTTTAGTTCTTGATGGTTTCATGAATTTCAGTCCCTTTGAATGTTTGAATTGATATAGTGAATAGTCACTTCAAATGACAACCTATGAGCATACGCTTTAATAAGTACCAGGGATTGACGCAAATCAACTGAAGAATAATGAAGAACCAGAAGGACAGACTAAAATCTAAGCCGATACACCCCAAACGGTAGCGCATCAATATCGGGGTATCAGGGGACAGTTTACTTAAATGGATATCAGAGGAAACTTAATGTTCCGGGGAAAACTGTTACACAAAGGGAATTAAGTAAACTGTCCCCCGAATTCCCTTATACGATCATGGGATTAAAGTTTGGCTCTGGTAGATTTCAGTTCATCAAACTCCTATAGGTAATCTTCGGCATGTCGCTTTCTGACTTCCTCAGCCTTTTGGACATTCAGTTCGTCTGCCTTAATCAGAGCGGGTTGGATTATGGCTTTGTCTATAACAGCTAATAACTGGTCACTATCTTTGTATTGAAGTATGTCGAACATCCAGGGGTAACTTTGCAAATTTGCAAACATGGAGAATGGTTCTTCACCTTCCTGGATGATTGGAACAAATGGAACTTTGTAGTCTGGAACGGTAGCCTGCAATTCCAAAGGACTACTCTTGGGACTCGTAATGTCAGCAATGATAAACCGGCACATGCCCGCGAGAACCTTGACAGTTTCAGTAAAATCTTTGGTACTAGCACCCTCAAAGTCGAACATCATTGGCACGAAATCCAACGTTCGAAGTTTGTCTCGAAGCGCATCGAGGACTTGCTTGCGTTCCGGAGAGAATCGTCCGAGTATTAAGACACCTTTCTTTCCTATCGTGTCGAGTACATTGCGAACCTTGTCATTGTTCAGCAAGAGGTAAACAAATTGTGCTACTTCAAGGCTGTCGACGGTTATAGCAGACTCTCCGTAGTTGGTAATTATCAGATTCAACTGTTTTGCATGCTCAAGATTCACACCCCAGACTGAAGACCCATGAACATTGCAGTCAATAAGAACTGCATTTTTCAAGTTCGCAGAAACCAAGTTTGCAAATAAGAGTCTGGCACTCGTGAGGTTGGCAGATTCCAAAATTGACCATTGAAGATTAGCCCAATCCAAGCTGGCATGACTCAAGTTTGCATTTCCTAGGTGAGCCGCTGCCAGGTCAGCGTACGCCAGATTCGCCCCCTGTAAGTTCGCTTCACAAAGCAATGCGCTATCCAATCTCGCCCGGCTAAGGTTAGTGGCAACCATAGTCGAATGGCAAAGATCTGCTTCCTGAAGGTTCGCCCGGCTTAGATCAGTAAAGCTGAAATTCGCGTATTTGAGATCGGCCCCACTGAGATTTGCACCGCTGAGGCAAATATCACTTGGTTGTCCAACGTCACCTTCTGTGCCAAAGGGGTCGAGGGAATCGATAAAGGGGTCGTCAGTGGAATCGATAAGGGGGGCGTCAGCGGAATCGATAAAGGAGTCGAGGGAATCGATGAAGGGGTCGTTAGCGGAATCGATAAGGGGGTCGTCAGCGGAATCGATTAAGGGGTCGTCAACGGAATCGGGAGGTAAGAGTTTTGAGTAATGGGTCGATAAGTCCGCATAAGAAAGGTCAATTTTTTCATCTGGATTGTCCTCGCGCCATTTGTTCCAAACCTCAACCCCTTGCTTGAGAATCGCCAGTTGTTCTTCGTTAGCCACTGCCACACCCCAGTTTGTTATTTCAACATTGAGACATCATAACGAAAACACACGGATTCGATTGCGAATTTACTCAAATGCGACGAAAGGAGTATAAAGGGGTATTTTCTGCCCTACCCCTTTTATGTTCCTATCTTTCAGGTGCTTACAGTAATATGTGGAGTGAGCCCGGGCACCATTCATCAGTAGCTTCTTTCACTCTACAGCTTAGCCCACTGCAGATATCCATGACTTTGGGAGTCATGGTGGTTCTCCTGATAAACGTCTCCGGCGCTGGATCATAGTATTCACAGAACGGTATCGGGCCTGATCAATGCCAACCTGCGTGATTCCATTCCACCGAGGGAGCATCGCAAGTTAAACATCTCGGAGTTCAGCTACGATATAGAGCTACCCGATTACCTTTATGGCCAGTGACTCAGAGACCGGTGATTTTCGACGTATTACGTGGTCGGTAAAGGTCAAATAGAACGTTTAAATCATCTTCATGGTAACCAATTCCGGCGAGGCCGATATGGCTATCGATACCTTGTATCGGTTCTGGGTGAAATCGCGGTTGATGAAATGCCCTGGAAGACCTACTCTATCTAATCCAGCCTGCATTCAGGGCCTTTCAGAGAGATTGAAAATGAGTACGGTACTGCAAGACACCGGCGATAATCACCAACAGGAAATCACCGCCCAATTAACCACCTGCCTGCGCCGTCAGCGCGAAGCCTATCACACCGACCCGGTTCCGGATCTGGAGCAACGAAAAAGAGATCTGCTTGCACTGAAACAGATGCTCGCAGAGAACCGTGAGGCAATCATCGAGGCGATCAATTCGGATTATGGGAACCGTTCCCGGCACGAGACTATGCTCGCGGAAATCATCATGGTGCTCGATGGCCTTAAGTTCGCGGTAAAACACCTGAAAAAATGGATGCGAGTTCAAAGACGTGAAATCGAGTTCGCCTTGTACCCCGGCGCTAAAAATCGGGTCATACCGCAGCCACTTGGCGTGGTCGGTGTAATCGTTCCATGGAACTTCCCTATTCAACTGGTTTTTGTACCCCTGACCTATATTTTTGCCGCCGGTAACCGTGCGATGGTCAAAATGTCGGAGAATTCACGTCACCTGACGCGTTTGTTGATCGAGCTCGCTCCAAAATATTTTCCTCCCGAAAAACTCAGCTTTTTTGAGGAAACCGGAAGTGTGGGCATACAGTTTTCACAACTTTCATTCGATCACCTGTTTTTTACGGGTTCAGGTGAAACCGGTAAAGCGGTCATGGCGTCCGCAGCCAGTAACCTGACACCGGTCACCCTGGAGCTGGGTGGTAAATCACCCGCAGTTCTCGCACCGGATTACCCAATAAAAAAAGCCGTTGAGCGCATCATGTTTGCCAAGATATTCAATGCGGGCCAGGTATGCGTTAATGTCGACTATATATTTGTGCCGGAAGGTAAAATCGACACTTTTGTCGAGGGCTGTAAAGCCTGGGTGAAAAAGCACTGCCCGGACATCAACAGCCCGGATTACACTTCTATCATCGACCAGAAGTCGTATGATCGCCTGAACGAAGCCCTGGAAGACGCCAGGCAGCAAGGCGCAACCGTCATAGACCTCTCCGGGGGACAACAATCGGAACCGGGTATGCGTAAAATCGCCCCGCACCTTGTTTTGAATGCTCCTCAAAGCACGGCATTAATGCGGCGTGAGATTTTTGGACCTATCCTGCCGGTAGTACCCTACAAGGATCAGAAACAGGTATGCGCATATATCAATGAACGTGACCGGCCGCTGGCTTTTTATCCTTTCACCGGTGACAGGCAATTGCAGGGTTTCTATCTCGACAATGTTATGTCCGGTGGCGCCTGTGTTAACGACGCCCTGCTCCACCCCGGTCAGCACGACCTTCCCTTTGGCGGTGTCGGCGCCAGTGGCATGGGGCATTACCATGGGTACGAGGGTTTCGCCACTTTCTCAAAGTTACGGCCCGTGTTCTACCAGGCCAGTTTCAGCGCACTCAAGTTCCTTGCCCCACCGTACGGAAATCTGGCCAACCGTATGTTAAATATGATTCTTAAAAGAAAGCTGTAACTTATTGTATATGAATATTAATGATCTGATTGAGACGATCAAAAAAGTCGTCTCGCCCGGTGGTGTTTTGCTTGGCGATGATGTCATAAACCGTTCTGATTCATGGCCCCCAAACGGGGGTTGCCAGGCCATGGCTATCATCCGTCCGGCCAACACAGGGGAGGCATCCAAAGTGCTGAGGCTTTGCCATAAGGCAGGCCAGGGCGTAGTCACGCACGGTGGTTTGACAGGATTGGTAGGTGGTGCCAAGGCAGGAAGAAAGGAAGTTGTGCTCTCGCTGGAACGCATGAACCGGATCGAACCGGTCGATGAGATCAACCGCACCGTTACCGTTGAGGCTGGCGCCCCTTTGCAAAAGGTACAGGAGGCGGCCGAGGGTGCCGGTCTGTTGTTTCCACTGGACCTCGGCGCCAGGGGAAGCTGCACCATTGGCGGCAACATCGCGACCAATGCCGGAGGTAATAGCGTGATTCGATACGGCATGATGCGCGAACAGTTACTGGGTGTAGAGGCCGTTCTGGCCGATGGCACCATCATCTCGTCACTCAATGGCGTCATCAAGAACAACACGGGGTATGACCTGAAACAGCTGTTTGTGGGCTCAGAGGGTACACTTGGCGTGGTCACACGCGCCGTTTTACGTCTGCGCCCCCTGCCCCGTTCCTGCAATACCGCGATAGTCGCTATTGATCAGTTCGACCAGGTGGCGGGTTTCCTGAGAGCCATGGATTCAGCACTGGGAGGCACCCTGAGCGCCTTCGAGGTGCTTTGGAATGATTTCTACACAACGATTGTAGGTGATGGCGACAGGCATACTCCGCCATTGGGCTCTTCGCACGGGTTTTACGTTCTGCTCGAATCCACCGGCGGACATCCGGAGTCAGACCGGACAAGGTTTGAAAGCGCATTGGCCGAGGCATTTGAATCAGAACTTATCGCAGATGCAGCCATCGCTCAGAGCAACCAGCAGCGTGAAGATCTGTGGGCAATCCGTGATGATATTGAGCACCTGACCCGGGAGTTGGCCACGCCGATCCTGTTCGATGTCAGCCTGGATATTCCGCAGATGGATACCTACGTTAACGATGTCCGTCGACAATTGAAGCAACGCTGGCCGGAAATGAAGATGGTGGCCTTTGGTCACCTCGGTGACGGCAATATCCACCTTGCCCTGACGGTGGGTAGCCTGGAGCCTGAAGAGGTTCATGGTGTTGAAAGCATCATCTACGAGGAGTTGGGGCGTTGTAACGGCATCATCTCAGCAGAACACGGGATTGGCCTTGAAAAGCGTGAGTACCTGAAGCACTCTCGCAGCCAGGTGGAAATCTCGCTAATGAAAACCCTGAAACAGGCGCTCGACCCCAAAGGTATTCTCAACCAGGGTAAAATTTTTCAGTGAAGCCAAGGTCAGCTTTCCGCAGGCCTGGGGACCGGCGTTAGCGTATATACAGCTGGTAGCCGGCCCAGTCGTGGATACCGTCAGCACGCTGTTGTTTCAGATGGCGGAGCCTGGTTTTTCGAAGCGAAGCCGCAATGTCACCCGAGGCCCGGAGCGCATTGTAAAAATCAGAAACAAATGTCACGCCTGACTCCCCTTCGCCCGCCCACAGATTCACAATCACCGAACCGGCGCCCGCTTCTATGAAATCCGAAACAAGACCCGGGTGACTGCTGAAATCCGAAACCGGGCTCTCAGTTACTCTTGTAGAACTCATAAACACCAGCTCAGCGGAAAGGTTCTGGCCTCTGAAAGCCTGTGATTGCAGGATCACCCGACCCGGCTCGTACTCGCTTTCAGACAGTTCAAGCCCGGACGCGCTCGGGTACTTGAGGTTAATAATACCCGGCATCGATAAATGGACCAGGTTTGACTGGCGAAACTCAACGCTTGCAAACTCATCCGGCAACAAGGCAACGCCCTGGATGATATGCAAACCGGGGCCCACGAATATGTCAGTAACTGCACCAATCTCCACTGATGTTTCCAGTCGTGTTGCATAATCGCCCGAGTAATCCTGTGGATTGCCGGCCAGAAATACTTTTTGAAGGGATTCGGCCTGCAGGCCTTTACCCGGATCAGTATTGGCAGGAAATGAAAGGAGATTTACGACATCATTGCCCTCGACCAGGTAACGCCCCCTTAACCGCAATGCATCCACGGGGAAGCCCAGCAATGGGCCGGCGGGAATCAAGTAGATCGATTCCGTCAGCAAATCCGCCACCGGGTCAAGCAGGCGTCTCCCAAGCTCATCCATTTTACGGTTAAATGCAGCCAGGCCATCACTTTCAACACCCTGACGGCTCGCTTGAAGGGCTTCGTAGATCTCAAAGGGCTTGTCTATGTCCCGCCGCACAACCCTGCCCTTGTGTGCGACCCATACCTGCGCAAATGCCGGGCTCAGGTGATACGTCAAAACCGATTCTTCATTATCGAGACTGCGCAGATACCTGCTTAAACCGGCAGCTGATAAAAACTCGAACTGTTTGCGAAAGTCAGCCCGGAGTCCGTCCAGGCCGGTATTGATACTGTTACTCAAATCAAGCGCAGGACCCGTGCCCGTGAAGTCGGCGCGCTCGGCCAGCAGGGTCCTCAAGCGGTCATTTCCTCCGGATGATCCGCTTAATGTCAGTTCAAGACCCGTGTAACGT
>Ga0316198_10002274_pt1 | contig 11566 bp, 13 predicted proteins | sample OudBieAanoxic_MG_FD_204935 | JGI IMG/M metagenome (GOLD analysis project Ga0316198, IMG submission 204935) | Coastal sediment microbial communities from Oude Bieten Haven, Netherlands - site A anoxic | ecosystem: Environmental > Aquatic > Marine > Coastal > Sediment | place: Netherlands... | reverse complement strand
TGAAAAAGCAGGTCACTCTACGACTCGACGCCGACATGCTGGAATGGTTTCGCGGGCAAGGCAAGAAATACCAGACCCGCATCAACCAGGCCTTGCGCGAGTATATGGAGCAGCATCGGAAGGCGGGGTAGTCGATGCCCGCGGAATCTCAAGCGTTTTGGGGAGTATGGGACGTATTACACGACAGAACCTGTGGGTGGCGAATTCCTATTCATGTGGCAATGGGTGTCTCAAGAAAGTCCGTTGCATTGTGATAGACACGAAAAGTTACTAAGTAGTGGAACGCGAAGTTGCGTCCTGCTTGCGGGACTTTTGCGGGAGCTGTTATGCATCGTTATGCATTGTCCTGCAATTAGTGCAACGGGCGCCCCAGTTGATTTCAATAATTACAATAACTTAAAAACAGACCTACGGCATGGGGTGCAGGTGGTCGGAGGTTAAAATCCTCTCGCCACGACCATATTTTCTAATATATTTCTTTATGTTATAAGAAATACTTCATTTCGTTTCTAGAGCATCATTGCCTAAAATAACGTGGTTTGCCTAAAATAATGGCTCCACGTTCGGATTATCCCGAACATAGTCGTCCGTCATTTCTCCTGATTCGTGCCCGGCAAGTGCCTGCGCAAAGTCCCGGCCACTTCTGTTTTGCACCCGTGACGCTCTTAGCTCAGATGTCGTGAAAATGCAGATCAGAATGATCTGGTTTCTGATGGAGTCTGCGCCAGTTGAAAAAACAGCATGAAGTGTATGGCGTTACGCCACGGGTGGTGAAATGAAAAACTGGTGCAGCTCTACTACTCGGTTTCTTTGCATGTGAGACGGTGGGCTTTCAGCCTTGGCGACTATGTGAAAGCCCGTCACTTCGAATTTTGCTGGATATCAAAAAGTTTAAGCGTCTAAGTAAATCGGATTCTCGTCGGCGGTAAAGCGGGGTGCCTAAAATAGTGGTTCTGTATTCGGATTATCCCGCACATAGGCATCCGTCATATCACCGGAAGCATGACCGGCTAAAGCCTGGGCGAAGTCCCTACCATGACTTCTTTTGGCATCAGTGACGGCTTTTGCTCTCAGATCGTGGAAGTGGATATCCATCAGGTCCGCTCGAACCTTCAGCCTTCTCCACATGGAATTGAACCCCGTATGGTGCAAATATTCGAACGAACTGTATGATATTGTTATCAAGCAATATTACGGATAAGCTGTTCGGCGATGACAAACGTCATACAACCTTTCTATCTCCTCGTAATTGCCTTGGCCGGCTGTCTTAATTCAGATTTAGACCCAGACCTTCGAGCAATCAAGGGTGATCTGGCATGCTGATAAATCGAACTCGAAGGTTTCTGTCGTTGCATCGATTTGCTTGATGTAACGCCCATCTGTTAACAGAAAGATTTTGATGATTTTCTCGTCTGGATCAACAAGGCAGTAATAAAGGACGCTCTCTGTTTCATAGAGACGGAATTTGATGTTTTCGTCTTTGCTTCGTGTAGAAGCGGACAAAATTTCAATGATCAGAGAAGGTGCTCTGGTGAGATATTTTCCCGAAGGTTGGTAACAGACCACTAGATTATCCGGTTGTACTATGGTGTCTTCGGTGATCTTCCAATCGACGGGTAATAATGCTACGCAATGTTCGCAATTCTCCAGCGCTTCATCAAGCAACCGAGCGATTTTTTGACTGATGCGCTGATGATCAATAGAGGGGGCGGGAGTCATCGCGTAGGCGATCCCGTCGAACAATTCCCATCTCCCTTCCCAATCGATATAGTCTTTATAGGTGTAGTGGGGTAGATCTGTTGGTTCTAGTACGCGCATTGACCGGCCACTGAAACTGATTGTTGTCTATAGTAGCATACTTAAGATGCTGCTGGGGTTGGAGAAAGGCGGCTATACGTGTGGCCGCCTTTCTATTCTTAACACATAGTCCGGCATAAACTGGCCACGGGTTTATAAGGATTCTTCAATAGTGAATCTTGATGTGTTCCTGCGGGCGTCTAAAATGATTGCCCGTAATCAGCGGAAACAACGGCTTATTGGCCCAAAATCGCAGTTATTTTAGACGCGGCATAGGGGTGTAAAGACCATATAAAACAGAAAGATAGGTGCGGTTTGCAGACCAGTATGGGGTGCAGGTGGTCGGAGGTTCAAATCCTCTCGCCCCGACCAATAAAAACAAAGGCTTGCAAGATATTTGTGAGTCTTTTTTTATGTCTGAACCAAGGTTGGGTATACCGAGGGGTATACTGAATTTTCGGAGGATTTTCCATGCTCATCCTCACCCGCCGCCCAGGCGAAACCCTCATCATTGAAACCCAGCCCGCGAAACCCTGACCGGTACCCCATGACTGACACAACAGACGAAGCCCACAAACATGATCCCGCCATCCTCGATCTTGCCGCGCGGCTACTGGATGCCGCCCGCACCCTCAATTTCGCAGTGAAGGCTGGCATGGTTGAAGAGTATGACTTTCAGTTGTTGCAGTCTGAGCTTCAGGAGTTATACAAAGATGCTGGCAAGATAGCCGGTCATGTGCAGGGCGGTTGAAAATGGCTCGGAATCAGCGGGCCTATATAGATCACCCCGGTGCAAATATACGAACGAACCGTATGATATTGTTTTCAGAAAATATTACGAATAATCTGTTTGTGCACGCCAAGGTGTGAATTTCGAATTTATCCTTGTGAACCGCAAAAATTCATGCAGCCTTAGCTACCAAACAATATTCATGATGCAATCCACCCAGCACAGGGTGAGCCTGGTTGGATCGAACTTACTACGCATAGGTTTTCAGTCAGGGGCGTCTTATGCGGATCTTTCTATCGGTTAGCACAATAAAACAGCGTTGCCAGGTTTCGATAGCTTCCGTTTTGAAGGCCGAACCTATATGTTCAATCAGACTCTGGCGACTGGGGTTGGGGAGACGAACGAGCAGAAGCCCATAATGACTGCCAGGCTGGAACTGGCGAAGATTTGAAAAATCCAGATCTTGAGTAATCAGGAAACGTCCCGCTCGCTGAGCTTCCTGCCAAACCTCATGATCAGAACTGCCAGTCAAACCTTCTTCGTGCACCGTGTCTGTGTCATGTCCGTAAGCCGTGAGTATGGCGTTAAGTGTGGCCGGCATGTTCTCATCGAGCTTGATTTTCACGAAGCGCGTGGAATTTCCGGGAGCGGCAGGTCTTCCTCGGCCGATGCGGCAGCAAAAGCAATCACTGCGCGGACATCATCTTCAGTGAGTGCTGGAAAGTCCTTGAGCAAGGCGTCCTGCCTGTCTCCTTCTGCCAGGCTGGCGAGGACCGTTCGAAGGGTGACACGCGTGCCTCGAATCACAGGTTCACCACCACAAATTTCCGGGTCACGAGTAATTCTGGCGAGGTAGTCCATAGCGACGCTCTAAGTAGCGGAACAACGTTGCCCATTATCAGTGAACCAATCGACGATGCCAAATATCTAGTGAACCATGAGGTGTTGCTGTGAGCATCTAAAATAATTACCCGAAATCAGCAGAAACAATGGGTTATTAGCCCAAAATCGCGATTATTTTAGACGCGGAGCAGGGGTATAAAGGCTAAATAAAACAGGTAGATAAGTGTTTTGGCAGGACGCGCTGAACGGTGTTCTTGTCGATTTCGACGCCAAATGTCTTTGAGATGATTGATGCGATCCGAGGGCAGCCGAAGCGCCGATTGCGGCGTTTGAGCTCAACGATGGCGCGAATAGTGATTTGAGCTCAACGATGGCGCGAATAGTGAGTGGCTCGGATGGGCCTTTAGGACCTGGCTTCGTTCGTTTCTTTGGTGAGAAGAGCCTGCGGTACTTGCGTCGCACCAGGTATTGGTGGAATTTCAACAACGTCGATGGCTGAATATTCACAGCAACCTTGGCGATGCGCCCCGGTCTGAGGAAAAGCGACCAGAAGCCCATGAGGAATCGGTCAGCGTTTGAAAGATTTGGCGCCTGTCGACGGGAACGCGTGAGGACAAGTAGCTGCTGCTTGAGGAGGAGGTTTTCGGCAATGATGGCTTTTGTGCTGCCGGGGCCGAGGGGAATTTCGCGACGGTGGTCAGCAGGTGGACCAACAGAATGGCTATGTCCTTCATTCTGGCGCAGGTTAGGGTAAGCTGACAGCGAGCGTCAAGATTGTGTAATGCGCCTTCTCCAAGTCAAAATTGCGAATTCGAGACGCACAACCTGAGTCGACCCATCTCGGACTTTTAGCCATGGCTTATATAACAACTGGCTAAACGAGAAAAAACGACCCTAAACAGACGTTCGTCCATTTTACTAGTGCATCAATTGTAAGTGCTCTTCAAATAGTCTCCTGCATGGAGCAATTGGGGGGCGATGTTCGACCCTAAGCCGACATTTTCGGCTTGAACATATTTCGATGCAGCGTCGGTGGGATGCCGGATTTTTGTTTCCGCAGCACAATGGTCAGGTATCCCTACTTAGTGTCAGCGATTTTTGCAGCCGCCTGATAGTCCGCCTATGCCCCAGTTTCGATAGTCGCTGTGCATCAGGGGATTAGCTGCGTCGGGCTAATTTTTGCGATGTATTTAACGTTTATTTTACTTGCTTCTCATCTGGCAATCGCAGGTTTCTGTATCAGGAGAACATTATGAAACACGAGAACATAATGAAAAGGTGTGCCAGTCATTTCGTCACTGGATCAGCAGCGGTATTCTTTTTCGTTGCTGGAATCTTCAGCCCAGAGGTATCTGCTACTACCATATTTGAATACGAATCGAGTTGCGTCACTCATTGTGACGAAATCGGTCTGACAGCCGATGATCCCGTTGGTGGTACGATTGGCTTTAACGATGCGGCAGTAGCTGCCGGAATTGCGGGGCTTGCCGACGTTGAGTCGTTCAACGTAACTTTTGGAATATTCACTTTTGGTTTGCCCTCCCTCGATGTCCGGATCGTCGATGGATCGGAGGTCAGCGGTTTCGCCTCCGCCTTGTTCGATGCTGCTGGCGTAGTATCGTTCGATTTTAGTTTCATAACGAGCGCCCATAGGTCTGACCCCGGTTACATTTTCTCGGAAACAGCTTGGAATGCTGGTCCATCAGCGTCCCGTCAGGCGGTCGGTGGTGCCGGCACACTCACAGCTGTCGTACCATTGCCCGGTGCCATCTGGCTCTTCGGCTCCGGCCTGCTAGGTATGATCGGGATAGCCAGAAGAAAGGAAGCGGCTTAATCGTTCAAGTAAAGTATCAACAGAGACGGCCCTTCGGGACCGTTTCCGTTTCTGTTGTATGACCGGTGTTGGCCGACTCCCGCCTTTTAGCCACCGCTAATATTACAAATCGCTAAAAGGCAACTCACGACCCAAAGGAGAAATTCAGCGAATGGCATTACACTTCCGGGATGTACTGAAAGTGGTCGTTTCCGGAGAGGTTTCTGGTTGGTGATTTTCGGCCTGACTCAGACCATCGGCGCAGGTCTGCCATAACCCACAAACCGGTTTACTTCAGGCTCGGATTGTTAGTGCTGATTCGGTATTCAGCGAGCGCTCGGAATAAATGGAACCGTTATTCCCTGCCTCATTATCGGCGATAAAGTCCCGCAGCTCACGGATGCCCATCGGCCTGGCGTAGCCGAATCCCTGCGCGAGCGGGCATCCAATACCAGCGAGGTATTCATTTTGGGCAGTCGTTTCTACACCCTCCGCCATGACCTCCAAGCCGAGCTCAGCGGCCAGCGCCAGCAAACTGTTCACAACCGACCGCATCCTCTGATCGGCGGGTAAACGGGCCACCATGGCGCGATCCAGTTTGATCGCACTGATCGGCAAGTCGCTCAAGGTCAGGTACGCGACCGATGAATAGCCCATGCCGAAATCATCGATGACAATGCGTGCGCCGCGCGCAGCCAGTGTCCGCAGCACGGCCATGCCGTCAGCATTCGGCTTCAATTCCTGCCGTTCGGTAAGTTCGAACTCCAGGTCGCTGTGCTGCAGGCCGTGACCGGTCAAGACCTCGTCAACAAAGTCGGATAGCTGCCTGTCGACGTTTAGCTGGTGCGCGGACAGGTTGATCGCTACGCGCTCCAGCACACCGCCCTCTTTACGGTGGCTCGCCATATCGGCGCAAACCTGCTTGATCACGGCGCGGCCGAGCAACGCAATCAGGTCACTTTGCTCGGTCAGTTCGATAAAACGATCGGGGTAAACGAGTTGACCCGCGGTATCCACCAGCCTGACTAGTGCCTCCGCAGCGACCATCTCGCCGCTGCGGATATTGTATTGCGGTTGGTAATGTACGCAGACCCGCTCATCGCAGATGGCACTCCACACATCGGCTGGTGTCAATGCCGTCTCCGATGGCGCGTTCCGGTTTGCCGAGGCCTCCTTCCGCGCCTTGCAAGGAACTTGAAACAGGTCGATGACGCTGGCCGGCATATCGGCTTGTTGTCGACAGTCTGTTGCACCAACTTCAGTTGGCGCAGCAAACGGCAGGATGTTGTTAGTCATGTCGGATGTCCTCAGTGACTGGCTATCGCTGTGAAGTAAGACGATGGCTAGGGCCCGGCCGGCACCTCGCGATGCCGGCCCGGTTTCACTAGTCGTCGACCAGGGCGGCGGTAGCGTCTGAGGTCAAGGATTCATCGGACCAGAGGTAACCGTCACTCCAGAGGTAACCATCGCTCCACAGGTAGCCGTCACTCCACAAGTAACCATCGCTCCACAGGTAACCGTCGCTCCAGAGGTAACCATCCGACCAGAGGTAACCGTCACTCCAGAGATAACCATCGGACCATAGGTAGGCATCACTCCACAGATAGCCATCACTCCAGAGGTAACCATCACTCCACAGGTAACCCAGGGCCCATTCGTCACCGCCCCAAAGGACATTGGTGTTCTCGAATCCCAGCCGTCCCGTTGCGTCATCACGGAACACACGGGGGGAACTCGCGTTGCTGGCGTAACCGCTTTCATTGAGGGCGGCATCGATGTTGAGCATACCGGCGCCGGTGGCGAAGACATCGGCGAAATCCACTTTCCTGGCCGAACGCATCAGCCGCGCCTTGACCGTGTCGGGTGTCAGCGTGGGATCCTGTTCCAGCATGAGCGCCACGGCACCGGAGACCACCGCAGCGGACATGCTGGTGCCGGAGAGCTGCAGGTATTCCGCAGTCGACTTGCCGGGCGCAACGATCTCACGCTCATCATGGTTCTTGTCGAGATAGGAGTCCTTCGCCTTGAGAGAGATCATGCGGTTGCCCGGCGTTACCAGGTCCGGTTTGACGAAGCGATCGATACGGGTCGGGCCGCGGGAGGAATAGGTCGAAACCATGTCGTTCATGGCATCGGCATCACCCCAGTGGGTGACTGATCCCACCGTAATAACACGCGAGGAGTTGCCGGGGCTGGTGATGGTCCCGTAGCCGTCACGCCCGCCATTGCCGGCCGAGCACACGATGACAACACCGGCGTTCCATGCGGCCTCTACAGCCTGGACCAGCGGGTCATCAGCCGCCGCCTCGACAACCGGGTGCCCCAGTGAGAGATTGGCAATACGAATATTGTGCTCTGCCCGGTTCGCTACTACCCAGTCGAGAGCGGCAATGACATCAGAGGTCAGGCCCTGGCCGTAATCATCGAGGACACGCAGGGCGATGATGTCAGCATTCGGTGCCACACCGCGGTAGGGGCCTTCGGAATGATCTCCCGTACCGGCAATGATGCCCGCGACATGGTTGCCGTGGCCGTATTTGTCATCGGTCTTGGAATACCCGAAGGCTTCCTTTGCAGAAGGTTTCTTGTCCGGATGCGAGCGCATCCCCGAGTCGATGACTGCCACACTAATGCCGGCACCGGTATAGGGGGATTGATCAAGACCCGGGAAGGCGGTCAGTATCGGTGAAGGCAGACTTTCCGCTGGCCTCGTCGCCATCACCCCCACTGGTTCGTCGTTGCTGACGCGTGCGACATTGGGATTGTTCTCCAGTGCCTTGGCCGCCTGTGCCGGGACCGTGATGGCATGCCCCTTGATCAGATTGAACTCGTGGCGGATCTGGCCACCGTTGTTGGTGACGTTCGCCCGTTCGTTCGGGCCAGGCGCCTGATGATAGGTCACGATGAGCTCGACCATGTTTAGTGGCCGGTTTGCCAAGACCTCTTTGGCACGTTCGCTCATGCGACCGCCAGCCGACGCCGCTGACGAGACGCTTAGCAGGACAACGATGCCCAATATACTGAGAGTCTGTTGGATGTTTCGCTGTTTCATAATGTATCTCTCTCTAAGTGGCTTTGTGTTCCAGCCCAGCTGATTGCGAACAATTTCCGGTTCTGCCCCTCATGGGAGCAGGGCTCATGCCAACTGCGTCACAGTATTGCCGAGACAGCTTTTACAGTTCGCAGATATGTTCTTAAAAACGGCGTGTTACGGTGTGTATGCTGCGGGTAAAGCCGAGCGGGTGCATGTTCGCGAGGGCAGAGGTGACACAGATTCCGGTGGGTTTGGCTGCACAATTTCGGCGGATCCACCAGAATTATGGGCGTCTTGCGAAAATTTCGGCGTGCAGCACGACCCACTTGTAAATGACCGCTCAGCAGTCTGAACTTGCCGTCCTCTGGGTTTCGGCGAATGACAAGAGGTGGCCGGTTCTACCCGTTTATAGCCTCAAGAACAATCGGTACTCAGAGTGCGTCGAACGGCAGGTTACCGGCTGGAACAGGGCGTTCCTGGGGTGAGTAGCTGTTCCCTAATCTAATCTAAACGGTTACGTTCAACCCCCAGGAGGCATTCGCGGGTCACATACTGGTTGGAAAAGCGTTCTGTTAATATCAACTACATAGCGAAAAATAACGTAAACAGGAGACATCACGATGCCCATGCCCCTGATAGTTCTGTTGCTCGGCCTGTCTATCGCGACTGGGCCTGTCTGGGCTCGATGGTTCTTTCATCAACCCACAACATCATATTCAAACCAGAAGGAACTATGCAATGAAAATCACACCATTACCGTATGGTATGGGTGGCGAGTTCCAATTCATGCTCGTGAAGGTGGTAGGGTCTAAGAACAGATACTATTTATACTTATGTGTATATGTGCATATACTCCTACCATAAGTTCTGAGTGGAGCCTGTCATGAGCAATATTCTCTGGTCTGTTATGGTGCCTGAAGACACGGACCGTGCTCTGCGTTCTTACTTGGCCCGTACCGGTGGCAAGAAGGGCGATTTGTCGCGCTTTGTGGACGATGCGGTGCTGGCTCGTTTGTTTGACCTGACGGTTGAGGATGTCAAGGAGCGCAATCGCGCACACTCGCAGAGTGAAAACCTTGAGGCGATTGAAGAAGCCCTGGCGGGCTGATGCGGGTTGTTCTCGATACCGGCATCCTGATCGCGGCGCTGATCACCAAGGACACCCCACCGGACCGGATTTACCAGGCGTGGCGCAAACGGCGCTTCGAACTGGTCACTTCACAATGGCAACTGGATGAGTTCCGCCGCGTCAGTCGCTATCCGAAGTTGCGCAAGTACCTGCAGCCGATCGACGCGGGCAACCTGGTTAACGGCCTGCGACATCAGGCGTACGTGCGTGAGTGGGTGGAAAAGAAGATTCGGCGTCACCTGGCCCGCAGCAGTAAGCGCCAGGGCTTTGGCTGGAAACGGTGGAGTAGGCGATGGCTGTACGACACGCTTGGGCTCTTTGATGCCTATCGCGTGTCCTATCGTTCAGCGTTGCCGAAAGCGCGCCCAGCTCATGAGGTCTCATAAATTTTGATGTGAAGTGTGCAGGTGCGCGCAGTGCGGGAAATCCGCTTGCTGCGTGCGATGAGGCGGGGACTGGAAACGGGATTACGGTGAACCCTGCACGGGCACGAAGGAGGAAACTCCGGATACAGACAAGGGTTCACCCAGTGGATTACCGCGCCAGTCCTCGACCCTTCTACCGGCGTGGTGATATGAGTTTTCGGGAACCACAAGGGTAGGGAAGGTTACCTTCAAGCAAAAGACTGTCCAAGTTGTCGTTTTCAGGTGATACTTACGAATTCGCCACACAAAGGTAATATTAGCGCTCAGGGTTCCATGAATGGATTGAGCACGCGGACGCCTTCTATCAACTGGTCATGGTTCAGGTCTTCGCTCAGTAGCGTTTTGGCGCCTCCCTTGGTGGCTGAAGCAACAATCATGGCATCCCAGAACGAGAGCCGGTGTCGCGCCACAATGTCCACCGCCAGCAGAACCGTATCCGCCTGGGTTGGAGGAATCTCCCAGGCGAGGTAGGCTTGGAGGATTCCTTTCGACTTTGCCACAGATAGGGGCCGGGGTATTTTCCGGGTTACGTTGACGAAGAACTCTTGCATAACCTGGATGCTGATAACGCCAGACTTCGTCTTCCAGAGTGTTTGCAGGATCTCGTGGCAGCGCTCGTGTTTACTTCCTGCCTCGATATCGTATGCGTAGATCAGCACATTGGTGTCGACAAAAACTTTGCCTGCAGGCAAGTCAGCGCTCATGCAGCGATTCCCGTGTTGCGGGTGTACCACCCAGACGCAAGCCCTTGTCGAGATCGGCGAGGGCCTGCTGGCATGCCTGCTCGTACTGTACGTCTGCATCCACTATGCGACGGAGTTCGTCACTGAGCATCTGGCTGACTGAAGTGGTCCGCTTTGCCGCGATAACTCGCGCCTTGTGGATGATGTCCTTTTCCAGTGACAGTGTAATGTTCTGTTTCATGATGTCAGCTTCCGAATATTGCACGTAATAAATGTATAGCACGTATTATACGTGTAATCAAGGTGTGGGTGGCGAATTGCAATTCCTGCAGCAATGAGTGTTTGAAGAAGTCTGCTGCAGTGTGATATCCACGAAAAGTTACTAAGTTATGCCACGTGAGGTTGCGTCCTGCTTGCGGGGCTTTTGCGGGAGCTGTTATGCAGCGTTATGCATTGTTGTCCTCCGCAGAAATTCATGCAGCCTTCGCTACCAAGCGATATTCATGGTGTAATCCACCCAGGACAGGGTGAGCCACAACGTTGCAGTGGTTCGGAATCCTATTCCGATGTTAGTGTGGCGTGACAGGAAGATCGACTGGCGGATCCGGGATGCCTTGTGATCCTGTGTGTGGCGAATTACTAATCATGCGGCAATGGGCGTCCGAAAAAGCCCGTTACAATGTGATATCCATGAGTAGTTACTGAGTTTTGCGCGTAGCGTTTGAGGTTGACCGCTAACGACCGCTGGCGTATCTCCGCCTAGCGATTAATGAACCCGAGCCTGGTTGTAGTATTGTCTAAAGTTAACGAGTTTCCGTTCAAGGTCCTGAGCATTCCAGAAGAAGATGTGCTCAAGGTATTCACGGCAAATGGTTCCGATGAGTCGCTCAATGAAGGGATGCGATCTAGGTGTATACGGGACGGTCTTAATCTCGTCTACACTAAGAATCCTCAAGTTCGCTTGCCATTGGTGGTACAGGAATAACGGATCGTTGTCAGAGCTGAGGTACTTCGGAACACCCTTGGTTGAGATAGCCTTGTTGAACATTCGGCACAAGGCCACACCGTCAACATCACCGGCGTGCACGCCAAAGCCAATGATGCGCCGCGTG
>Ga0316198_10002273_pt1 | contig 11567 bp, 9 predicted proteins | sample OudBieAanoxic_MG_FD_204935 | JGI IMG/M metagenome (GOLD analysis project Ga0316198, IMG submission 204935) | Coastal sediment microbial communities from Oude Bieten Haven, Netherlands - site A anoxic | ecosystem: Environmental > Aquatic > Marine > Coastal > Sediment | place: Netherlands... | reverse complement strand
TTTCTCTACGAAAAGTGAAGAGGCGAGCATTGCATCATCCTAAGCGACGCTTTTTCCGCCAATTTCATTGTTCAAGCAGCATCTTGCTGGCGAGTGTCAACTGAAGATCTCTCAATCACTGTATGCCGTTTCGAGCCTCAGGTGTTGTGAACGGCTTCACGTTCCAGCGCTTCCCCTGCCGCCATCCAGTCCATTTCGGTTTGCTCCAGATCGGCATCCAGACGCTGTTTCTCGCTCAACAGTTCGAGCAGGCGTGCCTTGCCTTCCGGTTCGTAGAGTTCAGGCTGGGCGAGTGCATGTTCTAGAGTTTGGCGCCGGGCGGAAAGCGTATCAAGGCGTTCTTCGAACTTTTTCAGCCGTTGCCGCAGGGGCTGCAGGCGACGGCGATCTGCCGCCTCCGAGCGCCGCTGGGCTTTGCGAGATGCGATATTTGTCTCGAGCGTGGCGGAACCGGGTTGTGCTTCGGTCTCCGCGCATGCCTGTCGGCGCATCAGCCAGGCTGGATAGTCGTCCAGGTCGCCGTCGAAAGGGGCGATGCCGCCGGCATCCACCAGCAGCAGGTCATCGGCGGTGACGCGCAGCAAGTGCCGATCATGGGACACCACAACCAGCGCCCCTTCGAGTTCCTGTAGGGCCTCGCTCAGGGCCTGGCGCATGTCTAGATCCAGGTGGTTTGTTGGCTCGTCGAGCAGCAGCAGGTTTGGTCGTTGCCAGATGATCAGGGCCAGCGCCAGGCGCGCCTTCTCGCCACCGGAGAAGTGCGTTACCGGCTCGAGGGCCTTATCGCCGACGAAGGCGAATCCACCGAGGAAGTCGCGCAGCTCCTGCTCGCTGGAGTCGGTGGCTATGCGCTGCAGGTGCCGCAGTGGGCTGTCATCCGACCTGAGCTGGTCCATCTGGTGCTGGGCGAAGTAGCCGACGCGCAGTCCTTGGGCCCCGAGCCTGCGTCCCGCGCTCAGTCCAAGTGTGTCCGCGAGCACCTTGATCAGGGTGGACTTCCCCGCGCCGTTGGGGCCGAGTAGACCGATGCGGTCGCCTGGGGCCAGGCTCATGCGCATGCCCTGAAGCACTATGTGCTGCCCGTAACCGGCGCTGCCGTCCTCCAGGGTCAGCAGCGGGTGGGGTAATGCCGGCGGCGCGCGGAAGGAGAAGAGGAAGGGGGCGTCCACATGAGCCGGGGCGATGCGCTCCATACGTTCCAGCGCCTTGATCCGGCTCTGGGCCTGACGTGCCTTGGTGGCCTTGGCGCGGAAGCGGTCGACGAATCCCTGGATGCGAACGATCTCCTGCTGCTGACGGTCGTAGGCCGCCCGCTGCTGGGCGAGGCGCTCGGCACGGCGCACCTCGAAGGCACTGTAATTACCGCTGTAGAGGGTGAGTTGGCTCCGCTCGATATGGGCGATGTGTTGGGCGATGGCATCGAGGAAATCGCGGTCGTGGGAGATCAGCAGCAGGGTGCCCGGGTAGCCGCGCAGCCAGGACTCGAGCCAGATGACTGCGTCCAGGTCTAGGTGGTTGGTGGGTTCGTCGAGCAGCAGCAGCTCAGAGCGGCACATCAGGGTGCGTGCGAGAGCCAGGCGCATGCGCCAACCACCGGACCAACTGTCCACCGGACGCATTTCCTCGCCAGGGGCGAAGCCGAGCCCATGCAGCAGGCGTGCTGCGCGGCTCTCCGCCAGGTAACCGCCGATGGCCTCAAGACGGGCATGGAGCTCGCCCTGGTGCAGTCCGTCGTCGCGGGCCTCGGCTGCAGCGATGGCCTGCTGGACCTCGCGCAGCTCTCTGTCCCCATCCATGACGAAATCGATGGCGGACTGCTGGCCGCTTGGGGTCTGCTGGGCGACGTGGGCGATCTCCCAGTTAGGCGGTATGGCGATCTCGCCAGCATCTGGGTGCAGTTCGCCGAGGATGAGGGCGAATAGGCTCGACTTACCGCAGCCGTTGGCGCCCACCAAGCCCACCTTCTGACCTGGGTAAACGGTAAGATCGGCCCCTTCCAGCAGCAGCTTGGTGCCGCGACGTAAATCGACTTGACGCAGTTGGAGCATAATCCGCAATTTCCTCAGTTCTGCCGGTCCAGCCGCCGATACCCAATGGCTTCACCCAATTGCGCTGTCCCGATGGATTCCCTCTCCGCCAGGTCGGCGATGGTGCGCGCGACCTTGAGTATCCGGTGATAGGCGCGCGCGGATAGGCCCAGCCGCATAAGGGCCTGACTCATGAGCCGCCGGCAAGCGTCATCCAGCGCACAGAAGCGGTCGATCTCCCTCGGCTCCAAGGCATGATTGGGCTTTCCGCCGCGGGCGAGCTGACGCGCCCTGGCCGCCTCTACGCGCTGGCGTACTGTGGCGCTGGTTTCGATAGCGCTGGTGGATGCCTTATTGAGCTGATCCGGTGGTAGGCGCGGCACTTCCACGTGTAGGTCGATGCGGTCCAGCAGGGGTCCGGAGATGCGCGCGCGATAGCGGGCGACCTGTTCCTGGGTGCAGCGGCAGCGCCCGGCCGAATCGCCGAGATAGCCGCACGGGCATGGGTTCATGGCTGCGAGTAGCTGGAAACGGGCGGGGAACTCCGCGTGGCGGGCTGCCCGGGAGATGTGAATGTGGCCAGACTCAAGGGGTTCGCGCAGGACTTCTAGCACGCGCCGGTCGAACTCCGGTAGCTCGTCGAGAAAGAGGACTCCGAAATGGGCCAGAGATATCTCGCCGGGTCGGGGATTACTGCCGCCCCCAACCAAGGCGACGCCGGAAGCGGTGTGGTGCGGCGAACGAAACGGCCGTTCGCGCCAGCGGCTAGGGTCGAATGGCTCGACGCCACTCACCGAGCGCACGGCGGCGGCCTGCAGCGCCTCGTCTTCGCTCATGCTTGGCAGGATGCCTGGCAGGCGGCTAGCGAGCATGGACTTGCCTGTGCCAGGGGGGCCAAGAAATAGCAGACTGTGTCCGCCGGCAGCGGCGATCTCCAGGGCGCGCTTGGCATGCTCCTGTCCGCGTACTTCGCACAGGTCCGGGTAGTTGATACTCTGATGCGGATATTCCCTGCGGGTGAAGGCTGTCAGCGGCGCACTGCCGTTGAGGTGCTCGCAGACTTCCAGGATGTGGCTGGCGGGATAGATATCGAGTCCCTTGACAAGAGCGGCTTCGTCCGCGTTCTCCCGCGGCAGTATCAGGGCGCGGCCGGCGTCGCGGGCAGCAAGCGCACCAGGCAGCACGCCATGGACCGGACGCAGAGCGCCGGAGAGGGCAAGCTCTCCGAGGAGTTCCAAGTGCGCTAGGGCGTCTGTACGTATCTGCCTGGATGCGCCCAATACCCCAACGGCGATGGGCAGATCGAAACGTCCCCCTTCCTTGGGTAGGTCCGCAGGGGCGAGGTTGACGGTGATTCGACCAGCAGGGAACTGAAACTTGCCGTTCAGGAGTGCGCCGCGGACGCGATCCTTGCTTTCCCTCACGGCCATCTCCGGTAGCCCGACGATGCCCATGGCGGGTAGTCCGCCGGATAGCTGAACCTCGACGGTGACTGCGGGCGCGTCGATGCCTTCTCGGGCGCGGCTGTTAAGGGTGCAGAGGCTCAACTGGGCTTGCTGGTGGACTTGCGTGGGGTCGCCTTCTTCTTTGTGGTTGGGGCGGCCTTCTGCTGTCGTTCCAGTGCGGCCACCTCGCTTTCCAGCTGCTCAAGCTTTTCGCGGCTGCGTGCAAGCACCGCGGCTTGCACATCGAATTCCTCCCGCGTGACCAAGTCCAGCTTAGCGAGCCCCGCCTCCAAGGCGGCGCGTAGATTGCGATTGATGTCTTCCTGTAACGCCTGGAGCCCCTTGGGGAGGCTGCCGGATAGGTGTCGTGTGAGGTCGTCGAGATATTTGGGATCCAACATGGCGGGTCACCGAGGACTTTGGCTGAGTGGCGTTGGATTATACCGGACGTGCACAGGATTTCGGCTTCGTCGCGTCACGCTGTGTTCACGCCGAGTTTCTTAGTGGGGGCGAAGGGAGCGGAGAGCACGGATGTGCGCGATCCAGGCCAGGATTGTTGGCATTGTGCGCACCATGACAGGGCGCTTATTGGCGCCCAATCCTGGCTGAATGCACGATATTGGTGCGTTATTGTCGTGGTTAATTAGCAACATAGCCTGGCATGCGTTGTCTTTTCAGTACAAGCAGGCGTTGGCACGCAGAATGCTTAGCTCATGTCACGGAATGAAGGGACAGCCGGCGCACCGCGACAAGCCCGGCCTCCACATTGAGACTAAGACGTTTTCCTTCACGTGAGGGTTTGAAAGTATGAAAAAGCACACACTTGCACGGACGGTTACGGCGAGCACGCTGCTATCCGTCTCCCTTGGCAGCGTGAATATCGCGCTGGCGGACTCTCCGCACTCAGTCACCGCCAATATCGGTGTCGTGAGCGACTACATGTGGCGTGGCGTCTCGCAGACTCAAGACGATCCCGCCGTTCAGGGCGGGCTCGATTACGCGCATGCCAGCGGCTTTTACGCCGGCACCTGGATCTCCAATGTCGATTGGGGTGGCGATGATCCAAATTACGAGCTGGATGTCTACGGCGGTTACGGCGGCTCTGTCAACGATGACTTCAGTTACGACATCAACACCATCTACTATGCCTATCCGGATGGACGCGATTCCAACTTCTGGGAGGTTGCCACTAGCGGCACTTTTAAGTGGTTCACCCTGGGGCTCGCCTACACCGTCTCTGGCGATAACGACGGCGGCTTGTTCGACGATGGCGACATCTACTACCACGGCAGCTTCGACTACGACGAACTGCCCTACGACCTCGCCTTTAATTTGCATGCGGGTTACTACGACTTCCGCTACGACACCGTGACCCTCGACGACGGCTTCGAGAGCGAGTCGGCCGACTATTGGAACTATGGTGCATCCATCAGCAAGGAGGCCGGCGATTTCGGCACCTTCAGCCTGAACTGGGACCAGAACAACGGCGATCCGGATTCCCCGGGCGAATACGACAACGATCCCAAATTCTGGGTTGGTTGGCTCAAGGAGTTCTAGGTCGGCTAACCAAGCTATCGCTTTGTAACATTCACTGGCTGAAGTCTAGCGTTTCGGCCAAATCAGGAGCTAATACAAATGAAATTGGTTGCAGCCATCATCAAGCCCTTCAAGCTTGACGACGTGCGTGAGGCGCTCGGAGATATCGGCGTGTCCGGCATCACCGTCATCGAGGTCAAGGGTTTCGGCCGGCAAAAGGGCCATACCGAGCTCTACCGAGGCGCCGAGTACGTCGTCGACTTCCTGCCCAAGATCAAGATCGAGATCGCGGTGGACGACGACATGGTCGACAAGGTCATCGAGGCCATCTCAGGGGCCGCGCGCACCGGCAAGATCGGCGACGGCAAGATCTTCGTCTTCGGGCTCGATCAGGTCATCCGCATCCGCACCGGCGAGACCGGTCCGGACGCGCTTTGACACAGAGGAGATCCATGCGATGAAAAAATCAGCAGTCGGACGGCGGATGCCGTCGGTCCTCGCGGGCCTGTTATCCCTGGTGCCGGCCCTTGCCCTGGCGCAAGAGGAGGCGGTCTTGAATAGCGGCGATACTGCCTGGATGATCACGGCCACGGCGCTGGTCCTGTTCATGACCATCCCAGGCCTGTCGCTCTTCTACGCGGGCTTGGTGCGCTCCAAGAACGTGCTCTCGGTGCTCATGCAGTGCTTCGCACTCACCGGCCTGATGAGCCTCGTTTGGGCCATTTACGGCTACAGCCTGGCCGCTACCGACGGCGGCGCGCTCAATCAGTGGATCGGCAGTCTGGATAAGCTGTTTCTGGCGGGACTCACGGTAGATTCACTCTCGGGGACCATCCCCGAGTCGGTGTTCATGACCTTTCAGATGACCTTTGCTGTCATCACCCCTGCGCTGATCGTCGGCGCCTTCGCCGAGCGCATGAAGTTTTCAGCAATGATTTGGTTCATGACTCTGTGGATCACTCTGGTCTATGTGCCGATCTGGCACTGGGTATGGGGCGGTGGCTGGATCGCCGATCTGGGTGCGTTGGACTTCGCCGGCGGTACCGTGGTGCACATCAATGCCGGCGTGGCGGCCCTAATGGCCGCCCTGGTGCTCGGTAAACGCAAGGGCTATCCGACCACGGCGATGCCACCTCACAACCTGGGGCTCACTGTGATCGGTGCCTCCATGTTGTGGGTCGGCTGGTTCGGCTTCAACGCGGGCTCCCAACTCGCTGCGGACGGCACCGCAGGCATGGCCATGACGGTCACCCAGCTCGCCACAGCGACCGCTGCCCTGACCTGGATGTTCGCTGAGTGGATGAACCACGGCAAGCCGTCGGTGTTGGGTATCGCCACCGGCGCCGTCGCCGGACTGGTCGCCATCACGCCCGCCTCCGGTACTGCCGGCCCCATGGGTGCGATCGCTATCGGCTTTGCGGGCGCCGTCTTCGCCTTCATCGCCTCGACCAAGGTCAAGCGCGCCCTGGGCTACGACGACTCTCTCGACGTCTGGGGTGTGCACGGTGTCGCCGGCATTGTCGGCGCCATTCTGACTGGCGTCTTTGCTGACGCTAGCCTGGGCGGAGCCGGGCTTGCAGAGGGCATGACCATCGGCTCTCAGGTCTGGGTCCAGTTCATCTCCGTCATCGGGACTCTGGTCTACGGGGGTATCGTGAGCTTCATTCTGCTGAAGTTGATCGACCTCATCATCGGACTGCGGGTCAACGAGGAGCAGGAGACCGAGGGCCTCGATCTCGCCCTACACGACGAGCGCGGATATATCATCTGAGCTTTGCCATGGCGGCGACCGGTGGACTCCGGCCGCCGCCTCTATGTCCGTTTACTCCCACCCTGTTGTACCCAATCGGAGGTTCCCACTTGTGGAAGCCATTACTCAACTCAGCTATGCGCTGGATACCTTCTATTTCCTCGTCTCGGGCGCGCTGGTCATGTGGATGGCGGCCGGGTTCGCCATGCTCGAGGCAGGCTTAGTCCGTGCCAAGAATACGGCCGAGATCCTCACCAAGAATGTGGCCCTATTCGCCATCGCCTGCATCATGTACATGCTCATCGGCTACGGCATCATGTACCCGGCCGGTGGCAACGGCATCGTCCCGGTCATCGACTGGTCCTTCATGTTCGGCGGCGATCACAAGCAGGAAGACGTCCTTGCCAGCAATGGCGAGACTTACTATTCGAAGATGTCCGACTTTTTCTTCCAGGTGGTGTTCGTGGCCACAGCCATGTCCATTGTCTCCGGGGCCGTGGCCGAGCGCATGAAGCTCTGGGCCTTCCTGCTCTTTGCCGTTGTGATGACCGGTTTCATCTACCCGGTGCAGGGCTACTGGAAGTGGGGTGAGGGCTTTCTCCACCAGCTAGGTTTCCAAGACTTCGCCGGTTCCGGGGTGGTCCATCTGTGCGGCGCAAGCGCGGCCTTGGCCGGTGTCTTGCTCCTGGGTGCACGCAAGGGCAAGTATGGTAAGGACGGTTCTATCAATGCCATCCCCGGCGCCAATATGCCACTCGCCACACTGGGTACCTTCATCCTCTGGTTGGGTTGGTTCGGCTTCAACGGCGGCTCGGAGTTGAAGATCTCCGACATCGGCGAGGCCAACGCGGTTGCAGCGGTCTTCGTCAATACCAACATGGCTGCGGCAGGTGGTCTCGTTGCCGCGCTGATCGTCGCCCGCTTGCTCTTCGGCAAGGCCGACCTGACCATGACCCTGAACGGCGTTCTGGCCGGGCTGGTGGCCATCACTGCCGAGCCCCTGACACCGAGTCCTCTGGCGGCAACCCTCATCGGGGCTGTCGGTGGCGTGATCGTGGTGTTCGCTATCGTCACCCTGGACAAGTTGCGTATCGACGATCCTGTCGGCGCTATCTCGGTCCATGGCGTAGTTGGCATGTGGGGGTTGATCGCCGTGCCCATTACCAACTCTGAGGCCAGCTTCGGCGCCCAGTTCATGGGCCTGGGCACTATTCTCGGTTGGGTTTTCGCCTCTTCCTTCATCGCCTGGCTGGTCATCAAGCTCATCATGGGCATCCGCGTCAGCGAGGAAGAGGAGTGGGAAGGCGTGGACGTTGGCGAGTGTGGGCTGGAGGCCTATCCCGAATTTGTTGGGGCCAAGGGTTCTGGGAAATAAACTTCCACATCTGTTGCGGGATTGCGGATGGGGCCTTCGGGCCCCGTTGTTATTGTTGAATCGGGCTGTGGCTATGGGGGGGGAGAGGAGGAGCCGGCGGCCTGCGCCGCCGGGAACGGGGGATTAGCTCTTTCGCTCGGCCATCATCGTTTCGATGATCGGCTGGAGGACGATCTCCATGGCAAAGCCCATTTTACCGCCGGGGACCACCATGCTGTTGCGCCTAGTCATGAAGGAGTCGTGGATCATGGAGAGCAGATAAGGGAAGTCCACCCCGAGCTTCTCCGGATCCCTGAAGCGGATGATGACGAAGCTCTCGTCCGGAGTGGGGATGTCGCGGGCGATGAAGGGATTGGAGGTATCTACCGTGGGCACGCGCTGGAAATTGATGTCGGTCATCGTAAACTGAGGGACGATGGTGGTGATGTAGTCGGGCATGCGGCGCATGATGGTGTCGACGATGGCCTCCGCCGAGTAACCGCGCTCCGCATTGTCGCGGTGGATCTTCTGGATCCACTCCAGGTTGACGATAGGCACTACGCCGACTCCCAGGTCCACATACTCGGCAACGTTATGTTCCTCGGTGATCGCCAGCCCGTGCAGGCCCTCATAGAACAGCAGGTCGGTTTCTGCCGGAATTTCTTCCAGAGGGGTGAACTGGCCCGGGTTGAGGTTTGTGCCGAGGCGGGCATTGTGCTCGGCGGCTTCCTCCTCGCTGTGGATGTAATACCGCTTCTTACCGGTACCGGTCTCGCCGTAGGTTCTGAACAGCTCTTCAAGGAGGTCGAAGCGGTTGGCATCGGCGCCAAAGTGGCTGAGGCCGCGGTGATCTTTAGCCGCTTCGGCCATTGCGACCTTCATCTCGGCGCGGTCGTAACGGTGGAAGCTGTCGCCTTCGACGATAGCGGCATTGAAACCATCCCGGTAGAAGATGTGCTCGAACGCGCGTTTGACGGTTGTCGTGCCCGCGCCGGAGGAACCGGTCACCGCGACGACTGGGTGCTGTTTTGACATGGAGGTCTCCTCTTCTCTCAGCGTAAGATCGCGCCGACTGGGGCCTATAAGACCGGGAGGTCGGACGATTTGGGGTTGGCGGGGGTCCCTGGGCCGGGTGTTCAAGGCGGTTAGGCAATTCGGTCTCTCTACAGATCCGGACCGGAGATGCGTTTGCGGATGCGGTGCCCGGAAGGAAATCCCGCAATTTATGCCTGTTGCAAACATCCACAACGAAAGATTAAAAGTATCCGCTAATATAACATGAACCAGTTTCTTCAGAACCCTGTTGCGTTGTTGCCGCGACTCGCGGTCCGCAAGCTCGCCTTTCCGATACGATGTGGATTCAGAAATGTTCAAACGGCGAAATCCTTGCCTGGGCGATCCATGACGTTGACCGTTTTGTCTGGGGACTCGATCGCCACCGCTACTGATGCTCGGGGAGCCGGATCGTGACTCAGGATCCTGCCAGCCGCCACGATTCACGAGGGGGTATTGGATTCGGCGCAAGTCTTTGGCGCTGGTTTGATCGCAACATTCTCGAGCTCGGTCGCGAGGTTCGTCTTTCCTACCTGCCGCCGCTGATGGTGTACCTGGCCTTCGGGGTTCAGGGGTTGACCAGCATCGTCGGTACCTTTTTCGTCAAGGATTACCTAGGACTGTCCGCAGCCTTCCTGGCCTCTCTTGGCTTCTGGGCTGGCATCCCCTGGGCGTTGAAGATGCCGCTGGGCCACCTGGTCGACCTCATCTGGCGTTACAAGTCCGCGCTGGTGTATCTCGGCGCGGCCATGCTGAGCGCGAGTCTGTTGATCATGATAGGGCTGCTCTCAGAGAGAGAGGCGATGAGCGGAGTCATGCCAGTGGCGGCCTGGTACGTGTTGAGTGTACTGCTCGCTCCGGTTGGCTACGTGGTCCAGGACGTGGTGGCGGATGCCATGACGGTCGAGGCGGTGCCGCGGGTGCATGCCGATGGCACCGCTGTGGACGCGCCCCAGCGTAAGCTTATGCACACTACCATGCAGACCCTGGGGCGGGTCGCCATCATCGGCGGTGGCGTGTTGGTCTCTTTGGCGAATGTTTTTTTGTTCGCTGGAGTGGACGAGATGTCCGAGGCGGACAAGGCTGCTACCTACATCCTTATCTACGAGTTGGCCCTGATCATCCCTGTCATTTCGATTTTGGGCGTGGCTTTTGCGGCTGTGCTTAAGCAACGGGATGTGAGGCGCCTGCGCGAGCGAGGAATTGACCGGGCGGAGGCGAGAAATTTGGTCGAAGGGCGGGTGGAAGCGGTTTCGCCCAACTGGTGGATCTTAGGTGGCAGCCTGCTGTTCGTGGGTTTTACTGTCGGTCTGGGGTTGACGGATGTGCCCTACAATCAGGAGATCATCTTCTTTGGGTCGCTCGCCATTATCCTGTTCCTCATGTCCCGGCTGGTGCGGGTTCTGGACGCAAATGCCAGGCTGTTTCTGGTGGGCACCGCCGTCATTATCTTCGTTTTTCGCGCCATGCCGAATCCAGGGCCGGGTCAGACTTGGTGGATGATCGACCAGCTAACCTTCGACCAGCAGTTTCTGTCCGTTTTATCCTTGATCGGTAGTGCCTTGACATTGCTTGGCATGTTCATTTTCCGGCGCTTCATGGCTGAGCGCTCGATTGCCTACATCGTGGTATTTCTTACCATTGCCAGCACGCTGCTCTACCTTCCCATCGTTGGCATGTATTTTGGGTTGCATGAATTGACTGCAGCTCTGACGGGCGGCATCGTCGATGCCCGCTTTATTGCAGTCGTTGACACGGCCCTGGAATCGCCCCTCGGGCAGATCGCCATGATCCCGATGCTTGCCTGGATCGCCAATTCCGCGCCTGAGAACCTCAAGGCCACTTTTTTTGCCATCATGGCCTCATTTACAAATCTCGCGCTTTCCGCTAGCCAACTTGGCACCAAGTACCTGAATCAATTCTTCGTCGTGACGCGTGAGGTCCGGGACGTGGCCACGGGAGCGATCTTGGTTCCCGCCGACTATGGCGAGTTGGGAAGTCTGATGATTGTCGCTATGCTGCTCGGCCTGTCATTGCCCTTGGTTGCGGTGCTCATTGTCAAGGTAACGCGGTTGCGCGCTGCTTAAACCGGAGTCTAACTGGGTGTCGGTAACATATTATGGCTGACATAATGTCATAGTTACCCTACCTCTCGACTGTTATTTCTAGCGCCTCCGAAACAACACGAAAACGACCAATGGAGGTCAATACATGGCTATGCGTACTGTTTCCAAGGCGGTGAAGGCGGTTCTATTTCTAGGCTGCACTGCGATGACCGGTACTGCTCTTGCTGGCATGAGCGGCATGGGCGGCATGTCTGGAATGTCCGGCATGGGCGGCATGTCCGGCATGGGCGGCATGTCTGGAATGTCCGGCATGGGCGGAATGTCCGGCATGGGCGG
>Ga0316198_10002271_pt1 | contig 11568 bp, 12 predicted proteins | sample OudBieAanoxic_MG_FD_204935 | JGI IMG/M metagenome (GOLD analysis project Ga0316198, IMG submission 204935) | Coastal sediment microbial communities from Oude Bieten Haven, Netherlands - site A anoxic | ecosystem: Environmental > Aquatic > Marine > Coastal > Sediment | place: Netherlands... | reverse complement strand
ACGATGCTTTCGCCAAGCTCGAGGCCGACAACTGGGCCGGAGGCTACAACGTCGGCCTGCTCTATGAGCCAATGCCGAGCACGCGTGTCGGCCTCTCCTACCGCTCAAAAATACAGCAGAACGTGACTGGCAAGGGGAGATTCAGGGACACCATCCCGCAACTTGCCGCTATCAATTTTTTTGTCAGAACCGATATCAGCGCCGAAGTCGATTTGCCCCAGACTGCCTCATTGAGCGTCTATCACGACCTCAGCGACCGCTGGTCGGTGATGGGGGATGCCACCTGGACCGGCTGGGATAATTTCGACGAATTGAGAATCCGCTACGATTCATTCCAGCCGGACACCGTCATCGATGAAAACTGGGACGATACCTGGCGCTTCGCCCTGGGCGTGGATTACCGTTATAACAGCAACTGGACATTCCGCGCCGGCACCGCTTTCGACCAGTCACCGATCCCGGACGCCGAGCATCGTACCGCCCGCATTCCCGGCGACGACCGCATCTGGACTTCACTGGGATTTGGCTACCAGTGGACCGAGTCACTGAGTATCGACCTGGCCTATTCACACCTGTTTGTTGATGAGCCGAAAATCAACAACGGAGAACCCACGACGGGCAACATAAACGGTGAATATGAAGACACCGATGTGGATATCATCAGCGCCCAGCTGGTGTGGAAGATCTAGAACGGAAATCAGCGACAGCCGGCTCCGGCGGGGCTGAACAAAAAAGGGGGCGGAGGAAAACGCCCCTCCACCCCCTTTTTCATGGCTGGCGGTTCTTTACGCTTTCTTGATCAGAAATTCGTACTTACCACCGACTTCCTTGGACTCCAGCAGCTCATTACCGGTCTGCTTGGCGAAGGCTTCGAAGTCCTTCACAGAACCCGGGTCGGTCGCGATAATGCGCAGTATTTTACCACTGTCCAGTGTATTCAGCGCTTTCTTGGCGCGCAGGATCGGCAGCGGGCAGTTCAGTCCGGATGCATCTAATTCTTCGTCAAAATTTGCCATCGTACAGCGCTCCTTAACGTGTATTTAATGATTAACCGTCGGTCGGTTCCAGAAGATGGGCCGCCTTTATAGGATAACTACCGGTCAAACGCAAGCCAAACCTCTATACAAACCTATTGAGTGCGCGACCGGAAAGTGCTTGATTAACTGGCCATACGGGTAAGCTGGGGCGCTTCGATGGCGTATCCCTGGCGATACCAGTCAATAATACCAGCACGCAGATTGAACACCTGGTTAAAGCCCTGTTGCTGCAAAAAAGCACAAACCCGTGCTGAACGTGCACCACTTCGGCAGTAAAATACGATTTTTGGCTGATCACGCCATTCCCCCATCCTGACCGGCACGAGATACATGGGGACGGGTTCGGCATTGGGTAAAACACCCTGCGCCATTTCGGCAGGACTGCGCACATCAACCAGAAGCAAACCCTCTGGGTCCGCCTCCATCCATGCCGACAGCTGGTGACTATCAATTTCTTCAATATAAGACATAAATCCACCGTATATTATATATTCCTAATATTCTTGACCGGAATGCCCCACATGTCAACAAAAGCACGGGCTTACCCAAGCAGTTTGTGGTGCCAACGGTAGTTTCCCAAAGTCGACTAGGGTATTCTATTATCAAATGAAATTTCGTTGGTTAACAATTGCCGCTCTGTCCGGAACACTCGTCTATCCCGTCTCTTTCGTTTCGAGCGAAGTCACCGGTAACGACCTGCCCGATTTTGGAGACTCCAGCGGTTCACTGATTTCGCCTGCGCAGGAAATGGAACTGGGCGGCGCCTTCATGAACAGTATTCGTGCCCAGGCCACGCTCATCAATGACCCGCAAATAGACGGCTACATCCGGCAACTGGGCGACAGGCTGGTCTCCAACAGCGACGCACCCAGCTACCCTTTCACCTTTTTCGTAGTAAAAGACTCCGCCGTCAACGCATTTGCCGGACCTGGCGGCTACATCGGGATACATACCGGATTAATTCTTACCGCGCACAACGAAAGCGAACTGGCGGGCGTAATGGCACACGAAATCGCACACGTCACCCAGCGCCACCTGTTACGCGCTTATGAAAGCGCCAACCAGATGAACCTGCCAACGGTGGCAGGCATGATCGCCGCCATTCTGCTGGGCGTAGCGACTGAAAATGCGGATGCCGGTATCGCCGGCGTGTCTGCGATTCAGGCCGGGAACATCCAGCGACAGTTGAATTTCACCCGTGCCAATGAAAAAGAAGCGGACCGTATTGGTATTCAGACACTGGCTCGATCCGGAATCGATCCCTATGGCATGCCCAGCTTTTTTGAACGTCTGCACCAGTCCACGCGCCTGTATGGCAACAACATGCCGGAATTCCTGAGCACCCACCCGGTAACCACCGATCGTATTGCCGAATCCATGTCCCGTGCCGAGGAATACGGCCATGGCAAAGAACTCGACTCGCTGGAATTCCAGTTAGTCAGGGTCCGCTTGCAGGTGCTGGATTCGAGCAACCCGCAAACCATCCTCAAGGATTATCAATCCCGCGCTGGCAAGACCTCAGCCGGTCCTGCCGAACACTATGGTCTGGCGCTGGCGTATTGGCGTAACGGAGCTGACGAGAAGGCACAGAAGCAGTTGCTGGCACTGCTGAAAAACGACCCGGATCGCGCCATGTACCGCACAGCGCTGGCGCAGATACAACTCGAAGGCGGGCAGACACAGGAAGCCCTGAGTCTTTTCAAAGACACGCTAAGCCTGTACCCGGGCGACCTGATTGTCGGCCAGGAATACGTGGCGGCGCTGATACAGGCCGGCCAGGCAAAGCAGGCGCGAGACCAGGTGCAGAAAATGTTACGCAACAAGCAGGCGCGCACCGCCGAGATCTACAAACTGTGGGCCAAGGCCGCCAGCATGAGTGGTCCGGCCTGGGAAACAAATGTCGCCTCCGCAGAAGTTTACAACCTGTATGGCAGCCCCAAGCTTGCCATTGATCAGTTGACGCAGGCGCTTAACCATAAAGGGCTCAGTCAGTATGAGCAGGCCCGCATACAGGCCCGATTGAAGGAGTTCAAGCAGATTCTGGCAGCCCGCCAACAAAAATAGCCGGCATAATCGGGAATAAAAACATTGTCTACCCCGTCCTCCGGCTTAGACTGCTTGAAAACGCGCCCGCTTTCAATTAACGGGCAACTCGTTTTTGACTCTATGGCAACAGGAAACTATATTTTACTTTTTATATTAAAAGCATTTCCCAAACCGCCGGGCTTGCTATCACTTCGCAGCCCATTGCCAGGCGACTGGCACGACTATTTCGAAGTGCACTGAAGGAGGACATGATGCGGAAATTTCCCAGCATCCTTAAAACCGCGAGTTCTATGCTGGCGCTGGCCGGCAGTATGGCTTTGCTTCCTGTTCCCGGCCTGGTCCTGGCAGAAGAAGCTGGCTCGGTTGTAGAACAGGGCAAGGCGATCTCATTTGACCGCAAAAAAGGCAACTGCCTGGCTTGCCACCAGATCGCCGGCGGCGACCTGCCTGGTAACATTGCCCCCCCACTGGTGGCAATGAAAGCGCGTTACCCCGACAAGTCCCGATTACGCGCACAGATCTGGGATGCCACCAAGACCAACTCGAACAGCATCATGCCACCGTTCGGGCGGCAGCAGATCCTAAGTGAAAGTGAAATCGACAAAATCGTGGAATTTATATACACGCTGTAAAGTCGTGTGGAACACACATCAGGAGACAGACTAGTGATTGACATGAAACGCAGAACCTTTCTGAAAGGGTCCGTAGCCGCCGGCGCCGTGAGTGCCGCGATGGGTGCCGGACTGTTGACCCCCCGCATGGTGCTGGCCGCCTGGCCAACAGCGGCTTTTGAAGCCAAGACTGTTGACAGTGCACTGGACGCCCTGATGGGCTCGCACCAGCTGGAAGGTTCGGACAAAATTTCCATCCGTGCACCGGATATTGCAGAAAACGGTGCCGTTGTGCCTGTTTCAGTGGAAACCAGCATTGCAAACCCCGAATCCATCAGCATCATCGCTGAAAAGAATGCATCGCCGATGACAGCATCCTTTGTCATGGGCACCGGTGCACAAGGTTACGTATCCACCCGCATCAAGATGGGCAAGACATCCAGTGTCATTGCCGTTGTGAAGGCTGACGGAAAACTGTACAGCACCGGGAAAGAAGTCAAGGTCACCATCGGCGGCTGCGGCGGCTAAATTAGTTCAGAGGACATATCAAAATGGCATCGATCAAGATTCGAGCAAAAATGAGCGGCGACGTCACCACTGTCAAGGCTTTGATCAAACACCCGATGGATACCGGTCTGGTTAAAGACAAGAAAACGGGTAAAGCGATTCCTGCGCACTTCATTCAGGAAGTCACCTGCGAACACGGCAGCAACAAGGTTATGACTGCCATGTGGGGAGCGGCTGTATCGAAGAACCCCTATCTGTCCTTCAAGTTTGCAGGCGCAAAAGCCGGTGACACGATTAAGTTAAGCTGGGTGGACAACAAAGGCGAAAGCGACTCGGCAGAAACCCAGGTCAGCTGATAAGAATGCAACCCGCTTGGATTATATCCATCACCGGAGGTGGAGAACCTATGAAAAAACTGCTAACCATCGCCGCAACTCTGGGCCTGATCAGCACTGCATCCGTTGCAGTCCAGGCCAGTCCTCAAGAGGATCTGAAAGAGTTCCGCGCCTATTTTGCAGAACGTTTCCCTGACGTCCCTTTCAAGGAGTACGTCAATGGCGTGTACGCAATCGACCAGGCTTCCCGCGAACAGTGGGAAGCCATCGAAGAGTTCCCGCCCTACGAACTCAATATCGATAACGGCAAAACGGCTTTCAATACGCCGTTTAAAAACGGTAAAACCTACGCCAGCTGTTTCCGTAACGATGGCGACGGCATTAAACAGGATTATCCGTATTACGATAGCGCGACAGGCAAAGTCGTTACCGTGGAGAGCGCCATCAACGACTGCCGCAGTAAAAACGGTGAAGAGCCGCTGAAATGGCAGAAAGGCGAAATTGCCGATATCTCTGCCTATATGGCCTACACTTCGCGCGGCAACAAGACCAATGTCGTGGTTCCGGGGGATGAAGGCGCCACGGCAGCCTACACACGCGGCAAGAACCACTTCTATGCCAAACGCGGCCAGCTCAATATGTCCTGCGCCGATTGTCACAGGTCGAACGCCGGTAACCGTATTCGAGCCGACCTTCTCAGCCCGGCGCTGGGGCACACCACCCACTTCCCGGTGTATCGTTCCAAGTGGGGTGGTCTGGGCACTCTGCACCGCCGTTACGGCGGCTGCAACAAACAGGTACGCGCCAAACCTTTCAAGCCTCAAAGTGATGAATACCAGGCGCTGGAGTACTTTCATACCTACATGAGTAACGGCCTGGTTATGAACGGCCCGGGCGCACGCAAATAGGCAGCCACTCGTAACGAAGCCCGGTCATCTGACCGGGCTTTTTTGTTTTTGCTGCAGGAATAAAGTACCCGCAAGCACGTCTTTTTTTAATCAAGCCACTCAGTGGCACTACTCGTCAAGCAAGGATCACAGCATGAATATCAGTCGTCGAGAATTTCTGCAGATGCTGGCGGTCGCCGGTGCCTCGGGCATATCACTGCCCACCGTCGCCAACAGCAACACTGCAAACAAGTCCGCCAGCCCATACGAAATACCGGCATTCGGTAATGTCTCACTCATGCACTACACGGACTGTCACGCCCAGCTGAAGCCGGTCTATTTCCGTGAACCGAGCATCAATCTCGGTATCGGGTCAATGAAAGGCAAACCACCGCACCTGGTGGGCGACAAATTTCTTTCCTACTACGGGGTCAAACCTGGAAGCCGCGATGCCCATGCCCTCACCTACCTGAATTTTGCAGAAGCGGCCAGACAGTTCGGGCAGGTCGGTGGCTTTGCCCACCTTTCCACATTGGTTAAAAATGTCCGTGCACAGCGCCCCGGCTCGCTGTTGCTGGATGGTGGTGACACCTGGCAGGGCTCCGGCACCTCGTATTGGACGAACGCCCAGGACATGGTCGATGCCCAGAAACTGCTGGGCGTGGATGTCATGACTGCGCACTGGGAAATGACTTTTGGTGCTGACCGTGTGCAGGAAATCATCGACAAGGATTTCAAGGGGCACATCGACTTCGTCGCACAGAACATTATCGACAACGAGTGGGGAGAAGCGGTATTCCCGCCCTACGTGATAAAAGACATCAATGGTGTTCCCACTGCCATCATCGGCCAGGCGTTCCCTTATACACCGATTGCCAATCCACGCTACCTGGTGCCTGACTGGAGCTTCGGCATCCGTGATGACCGTATGCAGGAAATGGTCGACGAAGCACGCGGCAAAGGTGCACAGGTCGTTATTGTGCTGTCTCATAACGGTATGGATGTCGACCTGAAGATGGCTTCCCGGGTCACCGGCATCGATGCCATTATGGGTGGCCACACCCACGACGCCATTCCACGTCCCGTTGAAGTAAAAAATGCCGGTGGTACCACCCTGGTAAGCAATGCGGGTTCCAACAGCAAATTCCTCAGTGTGCTCGATCTGGACGTCAGGAACGGCAAGGTGCGGGATTATCGCTATCACCTGCTGCCGGTATTCTCCAATCTGCTGGAAGCTGACAAGGAAATGTCCACCTATATCGACAAGGTACGCGCGCCTTATATGGACAAACTGGGTGAACAGCTTGCGGTCACAGACGAGCTGTTATATCGGCGCGGCAATTTCAACGGCACCTTCGACCAGATCATCTGTGATGCGCTGATGGAAGTGCAGGGCGCCCCGATTTCCTTCTCACCCGGTTTCCGCTGGGGGGTCAGCGTCATGCCCGGTGAAGCCATCAGCTTTGAGCACGTGATGACGCAAACCTCTATCACCTACCCGACCGTCACACTCAACAACACGAGTGGTGCCCGCATCAAGGAAATTCTGGAAGACGTCGCAGACAACCTGTTTAACCCGGACCCCTACTACCAGCAGGGCGGTGATATGGTTCGCGTCGGGGGCCTGAAATACAGCATTGACCCGACCGCAAAAATGGGTTCACGCATCAGCGACATGGAACTCGACGGCAAACCACTGGACGCCAAGGCCGAGTACCCGGTTGCCGGCTGGGCAAGTGTCGCTCAACCGCTGGATGGCCGACCGGTATGGGATGTCGTCGCAGAATATCTGCGCGACATAAAAACCGTCAAACACGTGGACTTGAATCAACCGCTCATTAAAGGCGTGAGTGGCAATCCCGGATTATCCCCCACGGCGTGAAGCCCTGCTGAGCGACAGAAAAAAGCCCGCCTGATGGCGGGCTTTTTCACACATCGACTTTATTCTTTTTACCTGAGCTCCAGCCATCTCCTGCCACGGGCCCCGTAGCTCACCGAACCACTGGCTGTACCACCATCGCCACTACAATTTAGGGTGAATGTCACCGGGCCATTAATCACGATGGATTCTGATCCGACGACTGGTTTTGCTCCTGACCAGTTTCCCGATGCGCTGCAACTCGTGGCATCCGTCGATGACCAGCTTAAGGTTATTGCTCTACCGCGGCTCACTCTTGACGGGCTCGCACTCAGTGTAACGGTCGGCGCAACCGCCGCGGGAGCCGTATTAACTGTTATGGTCACACTTTCACTGGCGCTGCCACCATCGCCCGTACAGGTCAGGGTATAGGTCGAGGTGACACCAGGGCTTACGTTTTCACTACCAGACGCGGCACTGCGAGTGCCGCTCCAGGCGCCGGAAGCCGTACAGCTGGCCGCATCAGTCGAACTCCAGCTCAGCGTCGAAGACTGTCCCTGCCCCGCATCGATTACCGACGGCGATGCCGACAGAGATACCGTTGGTAACGCTGGTGGAGTACCGCCGCCGTCACTGACAACCGTCGTCTGGGCATTGGCAATCGTTTCATGTTTCAGAGATTGCGCTTCATACATTGTTCTGAAATCCTGCACCTGTTGCAACTGATCGTCACGATAAAGGTCCTGCAGGTAGCCGTGCATAATCGTCTGGAAATTCAGACTCACGCTGACATCCAGGTCACCGGAAACAGCGACCGGGATGCGATAGACCACCTCGTCACTGCCCAGGTTGAAATCGGCATCATTAAATGCCGCACCGTGCACAGCAACATCTGATGGCACAGCGAGTTTGTCAAAGCCTTTCGGCGTGAGGCGATTATCCTTCAGGTATTGGGCAGCGCGCAGCAGGGTATAGGTTATGCAGCCGTCCGAATCACCCATTATAGCTTCGTAGATCTGTACCTGATCAGGTGTCGCAATCTCATTGTAATGTGATTCGAACTGTAGTTCGGCAGCCACGCCGCAGTCAACCGGACCAGCATCACTCTCTACATCTGTAATCGAACCATCCGCATTGATCCTGCCCGATTCAAAAACAACAGTATTGTTACTGTCAGTCACCGTGAAATGAAGCCACATGCGACGGGAAGGATACGAGGTTGGCGCCTTATGCCCCGAATTGTTTTGCACTTTCACACGGGCTTCCAGTTCCCCGTTGCTCACCGAGGCCGAGACAATTTCAACAGTCGCGGCACTCTGCAGCATGGTCCGGGCACGATCAATGCTCAGATCAAGATTTGTGCTGGTGACATCCAATTGTGCTGCATTGTCCCTCAACAGGGTCAACATCACCGTATTGGCCCCAACCAGATGGTGCTTGGCAAAACCGGTTTTGGTGCCCAACCACATCGGACGGTTGGATACCTTTGATGTAGTCTTGGGCATATGACAATCCTGACAGCTTGTCGGATTGCTGCCGGCGTCATCAAAAATAGAATTCTGCCATTCCGTATAGGGCATTTGTTCAGGAAATTCTGTATCCGTTGACATAGTCAGCACATTGCCACCTGCATCGACATAAGGTGTTTTCAGATTGTGGCAGGTGGCACACAGGGCCGAGTCAGAAACATGCTCGCTGTATACCGGCGTATACCCGGTAAAATTAACCATGGGCTGACCGAAAATATCACTGAACTGGCCATAGATAGTCTTGGTCTGATTGATATTGTAGTGTCCGGAAAAACCTTGAAGCGTTCCGAGATTTGCATCATTTTCGATCTGGTGGCACAGGGTACAGCTGACACCATTCATAGCGGCATCGTAGAGGGCGTGATTCGGGTTCAGCACGCCGTCCGTGCCAAATAGCGGGACTTCTCCACCCTGGACTTTCGTTATTTCATAATTCGCCATCGGCGCATGGCATTTGGTGCATTTATCTTTGATCAGCGGGGCCAAATGCGCATTGCGCTCCAGCTCTGTTGCCACTTTGGCCCGCCATAAAGGGTCCTTGGCAGCGTTCGCCATCATGGAAGCTCCCCAGTCCCTGACAATGGAGACGTTCTCTCCGGAAGTGTCCGTCAGACCATCGTGACAGGTGGCGCAGTTACCGGAGCCGGAAAAATGTGATGTAGTGAAATTGGTATTTTCTGCAAGTGCGGTGTGAGATAAGAAAAACAAGCACATGCAGGCTGTTGCGTGAAACAACGCTCTCATAGCGAATCTCCATTGGTTCTTATTTAGTCGCCACTTAACCGATGGCCACCCTCCCCTGCAGGTGGTCCACTGTTAAGTAACGTCGCGAGAAAAAAGCTGGCTATTGCCAGCTTCTCCTGCCAATCAAGATAGGACGGTCGCGCAGCTGCTTCAACTGCTTTGTTCATGGAAATTCGTCCATTTCGGAAAAACGGAATTCTGATATTTTTCTAGTTGTTATGGCATTGGAAATCAGGTTTTTGACGAAAATCAACGTTCGGCTGCTGCGTCCCGAAGAGTAGACTTCGCTGAAGACGCGTAACGCCATCGCTCGTCGCCAACAACAGCCAGACCGACACCGATACCGACCTGGTTGGCAATGCATATGACAATTGCCCCACCTCCAGCAACAGCAGCCAGCTGGACACTGACGGTAGCGGCGATGCCTGTGATACAGATGACGACAATGATGGCCTGAGCGATAGCCTGGAACAGACGGCCGGCTCTAATCCACTTCTGATAGACACCGACGGTGATGGGCTAAGCGATTTTGAAGAAGTGTCATGGGACGATGACCCAAACACCTACACACCGGGCGCGGATCTGAACCCTGCCAGTAGCGACACCGACGGCGATGGACTGCCGGATGCAAGCGACCCGATCCCGTTGGTAGTCAACTTCAACGATGGTGACGTAGTAACAGACGGGGAGGTAAATGCCGGCGACTACATGATGGTGATGCGCGCGGTTATCGGCCTGACCCCGGTCACCGACAATATGCTCGCTCACAGTGACCTGTACCCGGATGGCACACCGGATGGCCTGATCACTATTCAGGACCTGATACGGCTGCAGCAACTCTTATTCATGTGAAAGTAGAAGCGTCTTAAGCCAATGTCAGTTTGATAGCCACGGAACACCCGCTACTTCTTACCTTTCTTTTTACCCTTGCCCTTGTTCTTCCCTTTACCCTTTTTCCCTTTACCTTTTTTCTTTTTATCTTTCTTTTTGTCCTTCTTTTTGTCTTGCTTGCCGAGAGGCTTATCACTGTCATCCGCAATTAGAGATATTCCGGAGGCTGAAAGCAGGTCAGCCGCATCGGCGATCACCATGGCCGCACGCGTCTCGCTGAATCCTCGAATTGCGACGATCTCCTCAATGGATGCCTCAGCAAGCGCATCAACAGTGTTGATGCCATATTCGGCGAGCGTCTCGGCCGCTGCCGGTCCGATGCCTTTTATATCAATGATGTCTGGTTTCATTTGATTTACTCCGGATATTAATTAGCGGCAAATTGCGTTAGCCATCCTTTTTATGGTGCCGGTGAGTGGAGTCGAACCACCAACCTCGTCATTACGAGTGACTTGCTCTACCAATTGGAGCTACACCGGCGTATTTGAATCGGGGGATTATACCGGTTTATCGGGCTCTCAGTGCAACCGTAACCGCTGGATTACGCTATTCAACGCCAGACGGCGCATTGTGACGCACCCTGATAATGACTTCCACACCATCAATCACACTACCCTCTGGCGCATCCGGCAAGTGCTCGACAGGGATTTTGCTCGGATCAATATCTGACAGTTCGCCCGTGTCGATATTATAGAAATGGTGATGCCGGCTGTTATTGGTGTCGTAAAACACCCGACTGGGGTCAACGTTCACTTCGCGGAGTATTCCCTTGTGCGCAAACAACCCCAGCGTGTTGTAGACCGTCGCCTTGGAGACCCGGTTACCGCCAGCATTGACCAGTTCCAGCACCTGATCGGCACTCAGGTGCTGATCCCGCACCAGTAACAAGCGGGCAATCTGCACACGCTGCTGGGTGGGCAGAATATCGTAGTCCTGCAAACGCCGGCTGACTTCGTCTTCACCCAGCATTGGCATGGCGGTTTGTGAGCTCATTTATTCAGTATACGCCGCCATTTTAGACAAAGTCCAGATGCCCAGCATCAACCATTTTTCAATTGATTTTCCGGGAGATAGGGTTGCGGATCGAGATCAGGCGAACACCCTGACAACTGATCCGCCAACA
>Ga0316198_10002269_pt1 | contig 11571 bp, 8 predicted proteins | sample OudBieAanoxic_MG_FD_204935 | JGI IMG/M metagenome (GOLD analysis project Ga0316198, IMG submission 204935) | Coastal sediment microbial communities from Oude Bieten Haven, Netherlands - site A anoxic | ecosystem: Environmental > Aquatic > Marine > Coastal > Sediment | place: Netherlands... | reverse complement strand
CCAGGGTTGCCTCGATGATGGCGGTGCGTCCGAGGCAGATCGGCGTGGCATGGGTTTCGACCACGGAGCCTTCGCCCTCGCCGCCGATGATCGTCATGACGATGGTCCGGGGATCCGGGCAATGGAAGGTGGCATCCACCTCGACGGCAAAGGGACCGAGTACTCTTTTCGCGACGCGCACGGTGACTGCTTCCTCCGTGAGGTCGATGACTTCGAGGCGGCCGAAGGAGTAAGGATGAAAGTGTGTGCCGTGCCAAGGGTCCAAGCGATTGGCAATGACGTCCCGCGGCTCGCACTCCGCCCATAGGTGGATGACGCCGTCGATGAACGTCTTCGGTCGAGGGGCCATGAAGGGTTGATCGGTGAGGGCGACGCCGGGCTCTTCATCGTCGAGGCGCACCCACGTGAGAACACCGTCATCGAAGGTGGGCAGCGGCTTCCACGAGCCGTGACCCTCGTCGCCGATAGCCAGACCGTGCCAAGGGCAGACGAGCCGATCGTCACGGACCAGACCCTCCGCGAGCGACGCGCCCATGTGTGGACACTCGTTCGGCGCAAGACGGACACCGTGGCTGGTTCGCCAGGCGACCAAGTGTCGGTCGCAGATGCGCACGCAGCGAGGCGCCGTCGTAATGCCGCGAGAAGCCCCGACCACGAACCAACCACCGGAAGGCAGTGCCAGCGCTCGGGCGAGGGCTCTGTCGATGCGCTTGGGGTTGGCTTGTTGCCAGTCGGGGCTGTCCTCAATGGGCTGCCCCACGGATTCATCGAGTCGTCTGCCGAAGGTCCAAAGTGGTTTCATCACGCTCGGTCGTGTCTTCGGGCCCGTAGAAGACCGCGCCGGGGCACGGTCGTGATCGGCCCCGGAACGACTCCCAGCGGGGCCAACAAACAGTTGGCTGCCATCATCCCCGAAGCGGCAGCGCGTTCCATGAGCGCGCTTGGAAAGGGAAGTTTGATCGAATCACCAGCGAGACACAATCCGGGAAACGGAGTCTCGACCGTAGGTCTCGCAGCATCGGAGCCTGGAGTAAACGACGGGCAGTCTTGATGAAGCAGGAAGCGCTCTTCCACCATCTCTGCGTCGCGGGTTTCCGGATAGAGATCGTGGAGGCCTCGGAGCATGTGGCCCTTGATGTCGTCGGCACCGAGCTGCGGATCTAGCGCGTAGGCGTGCAGCTCGACCACCGATCCACCGCACTTCTCCGCCCACTCTCGGCTCTCGTCCTCGAACAAATGATAGAGGGAGATGTTGTGGAGACACTCGTACTCGGTGACCCCCACGAACGGAGCCCGCCCCTCTTCGGTCGGTTTGTTCAACCACAATCGCCAGACTGCGAAAGGATTGGTCAGACCTAGCGAGTGGACGCGCTGCAACCACGATTCTTCATGCAACTCCGGTGAAGCGTCCACGAGCGCCTTTAGCGCGGGCACGGTCACCGCCAAGACCACCATGTCGGCGACGATCTCCCCAGAGCTCGTGTCGACGACCCAACCGCCTTGCCGACGGTGCAGGCGAGAAGCCACACAGCCGCACTCGACGGTGGCGCCGCGCTCTCGGAGGTAGTGAGCGAAAGGTTCCCAATAGGCGGTGGAAAACGGCCTTTGGGCGACATCGAAGAGGAGTCCTTCGGGATTTCGAGTGAAGTAGAAGTGAAACATCATCAGCAGCTCAGCCGCCGACATGTTTTCCTCGGGATTGAAAAACGAATGAGCGAAGACGCCGAACAGCATCGACCGGGCTTTGTCCGGGAAGTTGAGAGAGTCGAAATAGTCGCTCGCGCTCTTATCGTCGTACTCGGCGTAGGTCCACTCCGGATCGAAACGGAACATGTCCAGCGCGGGTTTCCTGTTGACCTTGAACAGGTCTCCAAAGCTCATGTACTTCGTGCGGTGAGTGAGCTGGATGACGTTGAACGGTGACCTTCGGACCAACTTGGCAAAGGACTCCGACGTGCCGTCCGGTCCGAGGACAGGATAGTCCTCGACTGAGGCGAGCTGCGCGAGCTCGGGGTCGACCCGCCTGAGTAGGGCACGAAGATTGTAGTACTGGCGAAAAAAGGCGTGAAAGCCGCGCTCCATTTCGAAGCTCTGGCCGTCGCTCAACGTCTCGGTCCAGGCTCCCGCACGGCCACCGAGTTGGCTTCCGCGCTCGACCAGGTGCACGGCCACCCCTCGTTCAGCCAGCACCGTCGCCGCAGCGATTCCGGCGATCCCACCGCCGACGACGACCGCACTCGTCCCCGCGGGCACGTTCTCCTGGGGTGCGACCGCGGGCGGCGCGGGTCCGGTCGGAGCTGAGGTCACTGAGGCCTCGCCGCCAAGAAGGTGTGAACGATGCCTCGTTGCCAGCCGTCCATGGGCTCCTCTCTAACGTCGATGAACCCAGCTGCAAGTAAACGCTTCTTGAAGGCCTCCACGCCGTCGAAGTGGTTCACGCTGCGCCGTAGATAGCGGAATAGCTCGGAGGAGCCGGTGGTCAGAGCACCGAAGGGGATGATGATGGTGCCCGCGACGAGGTTCCAGATGGTTCTGCTGACCCGGGAATCAGCCACGGAGTACTCGTGAAAAGCGATCGTGCCGCCGGGCTTCAGGAGCTCGAGAATGCGGCCGAGACAGAGGTCGGGGTCGGGCATGTTGCGGATCCCGTAAGCCATGAAGACTCCGTCGAAGTGTATTGGCTCTAGTCCCGCAGACCGAGGGTCCATGGCATCTCCACAGACGAAGCGAACGCGCTCGAGCTGTGGCTTGGTTTTCGCAAGCTCGAGCATGCCTGAGGAAGCATCTAGCCCGGTGATGGTCGCCTCGGGATACGCATCCACCAGGGCCTCGGTCGACAGACCTGTGCCGCAGCAGAGGTCGAGGACGTTTGCATTGCGAGCAAGCTCCATCCGCTCAGCGCTCCAGTGCAGGTGCTTGCGATAGCCTGGGTTGAGGCGATTCAGCAGATCGTAGCGGTGCGCGATTCGATCGAATTCACCGGGAACCTGGGTCTTTCGGAGTTGAAGATCATTCATTTTGCATGAGGGGCTAGGGGCAACCCCGCAGCTTGAAAAGCACCGTCTGCCCGCCGGCAAAGTTGCTATCATAGCCCTTGGGGATCATTTCGGAAGCGCAATCGCGCGGTACCAGATGTTATGTCGCGTCGCCCCGTCACGCCGACAGGGCCTTTGTCCGCCAGAACCCACAAACCCTAAACCCTGGTCGAGCAGAGGCAGCTCTGCACTAATCCGTGGTCCGAAGAAACGGGCAGGTCAGCACCATCCGCGTGATGGCGAGAATGGGACAAGGGAATGAAGAACGAAGAGCTCATCAATAAGATCAAGACCATCAAACAGACCCAGCCGGGGAACCTTATGGCGCGGCATTTCAATGTGGAACATTTCCTCTCCCTCGATGAGGATTCACGTCAAAGGTTGGCGAAGATCATCGCGTCCGGCGTCGAGAACCCCGACAGCCAGATGGGTGCATACGCCATGAACCCGGACGACTATGACGCGTTCGCAACGATGCTCGACCCGATGATCCGCGATTCGCATGGCATCCCAGCGGACAGCAAAATCGCCCAAGAGCATGATTGGGACATGGCAGGCAGCGCATGCGACCTCGGAGCGATTGATGAGCGCCTCAAAGAAGTCTCGATGCGGGTGCGCGTGGCGCGCAATGTCGCAACATTCCCCTTACCCGGCGCGATGAGCAAGGAGCAGCGCGTGGCCTTTGAAGACGTCGCGGCTCAAGCCTTCGCTCAGCTGATCGAGGCCCCGGCGTTTGGCGGCCAATACCTTTCGATTACCCCCGGCTCGACGAACGAAATCGATGCAGACGAGTATCAACGTCGCGTGAAAGCCCACCAGATGTTCAAGGACATGAGCTCCGATCCATATCTGAAAGTCGCCGGCATCAGCGCTGACTGGCCCTGCGGCCGTGGCATGTATGTGTCGCGCGACGGAGATTTCTTGGTCTGGGTCGGAGAAGAAGACCACCTGCGCGTCATGGCGATGCAGCGCGGTGGAAATCTCAATGCCCTGTTTGAGCGCCTTCGCACGGGGCTCGAAACACTTGGAGCGCTGCTTCCGCCTTTCGCCACGTCTCCCCGCTATGGCAATGTCACCTCTTGCCCGACAAATCTCGGTGCGGGCATGCGCGCGAGCCTCCACATGAAGCTGCCACGGCTCACCTCGAATGGCGGTGACCTGACGGGGCTGAAAGCGGAGGCGAAGAAGCTCGGCCTCGCCGTACGTGGTGCAGTTGGCGAGCACTCGGGAGCCGGCGAAGACGGCCTCGTCGACATCTCCCCAAGCGCCCGGCTCGGCGTAACCGAAATGCAGATCATGCGACGACTGTATGGTGGTGCGGCGGCGCTCTGGGCGATGGAGCAAGGAAACCCCTAGTACATCTTCCGAACCGAGGGCTGACCAACGCCGCGGAGCGCCATCGCCAGATCTCGCTTGCGATCTTCTCCGCGAGACCCTGCGCGGGGCCATTCAGGACAACCTTTTCTACTCACTCAGCTCCTGAATTGCGCAGAACTAGATAGTATGTCGCGTGACTCACAGCGCAGACAGGGCCTTTGAATTCGCCATGCCCCTTCGGCTTCGTGTAGGGCGCGACGTTAATCGGCCAAGGTCTCGGTGCGGAGCAGATGTATGTGATGCGCGCATTGGTCGACCTCGCATGTGTCGACGCGCTCGACGCACCGGTCGGCGTCAACGTCCCCGACTCCGAATGAGCGCGCAAATTCTGCGCGAGCGCCGAGAAACGAGAAGGCATCGCTTGTTGAAAGCGCTTTTCAACGACAATCGTTTGATTTTTCCAACGAAATGTTCACAATCGACGCATCTAGTCTAGGGTGGAGATTGGCTAAGGGGATTATGATTATGAAGAAGAGCTTTGGGATTCGTTTTGTGTTGGCTGCGATGATGGCCCTCTCAGTGGCTGTGACCGGCTGTGGCGACGACGGCAACGGCGGCAACGGCGGCAACGGCGGCACTGCAGGCGACGGCGGCACGGGCGGCGACGGCGCGGCTGGCACCGGCGGGACGGGCGGCGACGGCGCGGCTGGCACCGGCGGGACGGGCGGCGACGGCGCGGCTGGCACCGGCGGCAGCGGCGGCACGGGCGGCACGGGCGGTACTACGCCCGTCTTGTTCGCCACGGACATCCAACCTTATTTCGAGGCGGGCATCGCGAACTGCGTGCAGTGCCACAGTGATGCTACGTTCGCCGGTGGGGGGGTGAAGCTCGACAGCTATGCCAACATGGAGGCAAGCGCAGGCCCGCTGTGGGTTGCCGGGGACTCGAGCATGGGTATCCTGATCCCGCGGCTCAACGCTGATCACAACAACGGTCCGGCAGACCCTCCCAACGGCGATGCTTTCGTCATCACCCTCAGTGAGTGGATCAACGACGGCGCGCTGGACAACTGACGGACTGAGACGCGAGTCAGGCTATCCGGGTTGTGGCCTCTTAGCCCATCGGGCTCAGGCTGAGAGCCGAATAGCGCGGTACTAGCTTGTTATGTCGACTTGCGGCGCACTCTAGACCGCATTTGGATCGCTCATCTGCGTCTCCACTGCGTCTCCCTGCATCTCATAACTCCCTTTCTTCGTTGCAACAGCCTCGTTCCCGCTCTCGTCGCCGTAGAAGTCGAATCGCATGACCGTCGCGGTGTGCGGCGCGACTGGCGACGAAATGACGCCATGTGCCGGGGTGCGGAGTCTTCTGAATCGCCTTCCGTTGGACCGTGAGCTTCCGCTTGAGGGCCCGGGATTCGATGGCTTGGCGGAGCGCCAGTTGTTCCAAGAGTCGTTTCCGGTCGCGGCGGGACACGGGTAGGGTGCCGATCCCGCTCCGCTGACGACGATACTTCCGCTTGAGTTGTCCACGCTCGCGAGAGGCGGTGTCTCGGTAGCTGCTCCAGGCGCGTTGCCGCTGTAGACGGGCCTCGTCGAGTGACTGCTCGTATTCCTTCCACAAGCCCTGCGGCGCGATGGCCGGGGTGGGGGAGTACCGCCGGGTCGCAGTTCTTGCAGCTTCGAGCTGATGCGTGGACGCTGACTGGAAGGCTCCGAGTCGTTGGCAGAGCCGTGGCTTGCTGAGCTCGCGGCCGACGAACGACGCCTTCACACGGACGCCCCGTTCAACGTTCTCGAAGACGAGCCCGTTGCCATGGGGCCGAAGCACGACGCCAAGGCTGGCGCACACTTCATGCAGGTCGTCCCAGCTTCGTACGAAGCGGCGTGAGTCCGAGCTCTCGTTCGAGCCCACCGCCCGAAGCCTCTTCGGCGCTCGTACTACTCGCAGGGCAGTGCGGCCAGCGCTTCTTCGAGATGCTCGGCGATCGACGGATCTGGCTGCTTCCCGGCCCAGGTTTCGAGCTGCGCCCGGACACTCGCGCAGCGTCGTCGTCCCGAGGAAGTTGCGACCAACGCATCGATGGCTTCTCGTGCTTTCACGGTGTCTCCTGCCCTGACGGCGAGGTCATAGGTGGGAACGACGATCGGTCTCGGCCAAGGCGGGGACGGCATTGACGAAAGGTGCTTGCGAAGGCCGACTCCATTCGAGCGCCGATAGGCGACCTTGGCGAAGTAGTAGTGAATGCTGGGATCGTCGGAGTGATCGCGAAGGAGCGCGAGGTCGTAGGCCTCCTGGCTCGCGTAGGCTTCACTCGCTCGATGGGTTTGAATCGCCGCGTAGACCAGCAAGCCGAAGCCCAACACAGAGAGCAAGAGCTGGGCAGCGCTGCCGAGAGAGGCTGCGCGGATGATGTATGGATAGAGGGCGAGAAGCCCCAGAATCGAGGGCATGTACAGGTAACGGTCGAAGCCCAACCAGAACGTGCCCGAAACGATGACGACAGGCGCAAGCGTCAAGAGCGCGCCAACCCAGTATGCGAGGCCTCGCAAGTCGCGGCGGTAAATCAGGAACGCCAGAAAGAGCATCGCGACCGCCAGCCCCAGCCACTCGGACGTGGTCCAAGGCCCGAACAACACCCAAGACAGCGATTGCATTGCCTCGGCCCTGAATGCGAGGAGCGCCTCGGTCCCCTTCCCCGCTAGTCTCGGAAGAGTCGACCAGAGCCTGGGGTCGGTGAACACGTTTTCCGATACGCCGAGCTGGCCCCGAAATGGGGCGTAGACCGCTCGGAGAACGAGGTGTGCGGCGATGCCGGCCCCAATCGCGCCGCCAGCGCGTCGCACCTGCAGGGACGGCATCCGAGTGCTCCACGCCAGCCAAGCGGACAGCGCGGCAATCGCGAACGGCAACTTGGAGCTGGCGCCGAGGAACGCGACGAGGCCCAGCACCAACAGGGAGGTCTTTCCGCGTCGCGGGGCCCTCCGCATCTGGTTCAGCAACAACGCGAGCGCGACCAGCCAGAACCCCGCGAGAAGATCCGAGCGGCCGTTGATCCAAACGTACGACTCGACGTTCACTGGATGAAGAAAGAACAGTGCGGCGACCCCCGCCGCGACGATATCGGTCATACGGCTGCTGTCGTCGCGGGCGACCGAGCTGGCGGCGGCTTGAGTCCGCAGGACGAAAAAGAAGAGCAGGCTCGTCGCCGCGTGCAAGAGCCAGCCCAGCGCGTGGTGCAGCCAAGGCTTCGGTGTCAGCAGATGCGACGCGATTAGCGTGAGCATCGTCACCGGCCGATAGGGTCCGGCTTTGTCCTCGCCGAACAGATAGTCCGCTGCGTTGCGCTTGAATACGGCCCCGAGCTCCGCCCAGTCGGCGTAGAGGTAGTTCTTGACCATGTGCCAGTCGTCGCCGACCCAGTTGCCGGAGAGCCCGACCCAGGTGGCGGCCAAGGACACCAGGACCAAGAGGAGCGCAAATCCCCCTAAGCGAACCCAATGCTGTCGTTCGGCGCGCTCCACGCCGCTCCATGGTAGCGACACTGGCCTAGGTGAAGCGAACTTTGGGCGCGACGGGGTCGAATCCGAACTCCAGGCCGGTGGAAGGGTCTGAGAGGCTCGCTCTTTGTGAATGCCCTCACCACCGCGCTCATCGTTTACCTGGAACCGCGCGCCGCACCTCGTCCTCGAGCGTGCGCTTGTCGAAGATTCTGACCATTGGAGCCTTGCCGAGAGCGCGTCTGAAAAGCGCCGACATGACTACCTGCGGGCCACGTAGCGAACGGTGCAGGGTCGATCCGCGCGCGCCACGCCGCCGATCTGGCGCGGTAGAGGGAGCGGCTCGTCGAACTCTGCACGGAGCTCGTAGCGTCGGAAAAGCTCTCCCACCGAATGGCGAATGGCGGAGGTCGAGAAGCGGTGGGCGGGGCAGGTATGCTTGCCATGGCCGTAGGTGGTGACCAGCTCGCGCGCGGGCAGATCATTGGCACGAAGAAAAGACGCGCCTCGGTAGTTCTTCTCGTCGAACTGGTCGAGCCCTTTTGCAGCAGACTGATTGGTGACCGATAGCATCGTCGCAATCAGCGTGCCCGGTTCCACGCGATAGGTGGCTTTCTCGTCTGCGATTTCGACTGGACTGACGACTCGCCGCAAGACGATCGAGCGCTGGCTCATTCGAATGGACTCATGACTGAACGAATCGAGAACGCTATCGCCCTCGGAGAGAATCTGGTCGACGATGCTGGGGTGTCGAAGTGCGAAAATCAGTGTCCACGCCATCGCCGCAAACAGGTTGGATTGCGACCCCATCTGAACGACGATCACATCGCGGGCGATTCCGACGTCGCGCGCGGGGCTCGGCACGTCGTCCCAGGACGCGCAGATCCGTGTGAAGAGATCGCTGTCGTTTGCATCGGTGCTGCGGTGGCGCTCCCGAAGCATGTCCGCAAAGATCGCTTCAATGGCGTGCATGGCGCGCCGCTCTCGCCGTTTTCTCGTTGCAACCGCCAGGAGGGCCTTGTGCGGGTGCACGAAGGATTCGGACGCGTCTAGCTGCTCGAAGTGCGCAGCGAGCGCGTCGAGTTGCGCGTCCGAAGCCGCGCTCATGCCACCCCAGCTCGCGAGCCCCATTCGATGCGCGAGTCGCTTGGTGAACGCGAACAACTCGAGCGACCCCGACTCACCTAGGGCGGACAGCTCGACCTCGACCGCTTTGTGGAGGTGGTCGAGGTAGACTTCCACATCGTCGCGGGCGAACAGATCGTGCGGAAGGGTCCGACGACCCTCGAATAGCTCGATCGGCACCTTATGGCTCAGCAGCGTGAGGTCTGCGAGCGCTTTGCTCGCGGACTCTTCCGGCAGGCGCCAAAGGTTTCGGACCCCCGCGGGTGAAAACAGGCAAAACAACCGATAGCCAAACGCGTCTACGAGAAACGTATCGCCGTGGTGTGCCCGGCACTCGTTGAAGAACTCGGTGGGATCTCGAACAAGCGAACGCCCGGCGCCGACCCACGGCAAGCTCCCCGAGACGATAGGCGGCGTCGGATCGATCGATGGACGTTTTCGTCGGATCGCGGAAAGGGCTCCGCGCACGCGAGCGATCGCAGCCGCGACGGGACCGCGCGTGCCGATGCCGTAACCCTCCACAATGTTCACGACGTTGGGGAGATTGACCGCCAGCTTGAGATCGCCATCGACGCGAACCTTGCCCGACATGAAGGCGCGCATCGGGTTCATTTCGCCCGTGGTCAGCGCAACCCAGTCGTCGGACGAGACGTGGATCGATGCATCCTCTTTCGGGCCATCTCCGGTGGTTACAAACGGAGAGGACGCGCCTCGTTTGAGATTGAGGGTCCAAGTGCCGCCGTGGTCTCCGGTGAGAACGAACTTGAACACCGCGTCGGGCTGCGTTGCAGCGTCGGGGTCGTCCCGCGCTGCCTCCTCGAACGCCGCAAAAAATTCGCCTGGAGTACGCATCGTTGGCGGCTTGCGCCTCGCCCAAGCATGGCACACAGCTTTGGGCAATGGCAGAGGCGCTGCGAGATAGTTCAACTATCGACTCCGATGAGCGAAAGCCTCGCGGAGAAGAGCGGTTTTTGAACCTGGAGGGCCGGGGCCGAATTCGCGTGGTCGAGTTCAAGGGGCCGAAGGGTGCGCCTACTCTGGTCCTGCTTCACGGGCTTGGTGCAACGGGGCCGCTCAACTGGTTTGCGGCGTTTCCCGAGCTTGCGCAGCGGTACCATGTGGTGGCGGTGGATCACCGGGGCCACGGCCGGGGCATTCGAACGCGCTGGTTTCGATTGAAGGATTGCGCGGACGACGTCATTGCGGTGGCCGACCAGCTTGGGATCGATCGGTTCATTGCAGTTGGCTATTCGATGGGTGGTCCGATCGCCAAGCTCTGTTGGAACCGGCACCCGGACCGAGTGCGCGGCCTGGTGCTCTGCGCGACCTCGAGGTACTTCACGCCGCAGCAGTTTCCCATTCTGACCCGCGCGGTCTTGCCTGGTGCTGTGATCGGCGCTCGATTGGCGCCCAAATTGGTGCTCGGTCAGATCATCGAGAACATGGTCAAGACGGTACCGAACCAAGAAGGCAAAGACTTCGCACGGCGTGAGATGTCGGGGGCCGATCCGGCAACGCTCGCCCAGGCCACGCGCGCGGTCCTTCGCTTCTCGTCTCGCGACTGGGTGTCGAACATCACGGTGCCGACCGCGGTCGTGATCACGACGCGAGACAAGATTGTGCCCACGCGACGTCAGTACGCGATGGCCGCGGCGATCCCTGGCGCCAAATCGTTCGAGGTCCACGGCGACCACTTCGCATGCGCTGCCCGCAAGTCGAACTTTGTGCCGCAGTTGGTCGCAGCCTGTGAGTATGTAGATGCCGAGGCGAACATGCGACACGCTCCGGCCGCATGAGCTGCGGGTCTTGAAATCGGTCCGCTTTCTCTCATTCGACGATTCGGATGAGATGCGTTGGCGCCGTCGTGAGATGCGTGTCGTCGATCGCGTTCAGTGAGGCTCGAACTTCGCCTTCGCGCGCATGGTGCGTCAGGATAGCGATCGTTGCTGTGCCGTCGTCACCGGCGTCCCTGTCCTGAACCATCACCTCGATGGAAATGCCGGAGTCGCTCAGTTTGCCAGAGAGCGCCGCGAGAACGCCCGATTCGTCCCTCACCGAAAACCGAAGGTAGTAGCGAGACGAAAGAGCGCCGGTTGCTTGAAGCTTCTGCTCGCCTTCGGAGGGGAGATGCCATCGCCTCACGGGCGCGCCGGCGATTGAGTTCTTTGCAATGTCGATGATGTCGCCGGCGACGCTGGTCGCTGTGGGACCGGCGCCCGCCCCGAGGCCGGAGAGAAAGCTCGGCCCGACCATCTCACCTTGGATCGCGACGGCGTTGAGAGCGCCGTCGACGTGAGCCAGCGGGTCGCTCTTGGGGACCAATGCCGGATGGACCCGCAAATCCAAGGCACCGCTCTCGAGGCGCTCTGCCACCGCCAGGGGCCGAATCACGTAGCCGAAATTGCGCGCATACTGGATGTCGCGGGGATCGACCTCCTCGATGCCCTCGGTCAGGAAGTCGCTCGGCAGGACGCGCGCGCCGAACGCAAGGCCCGCGATGAGCGCCAGCTTGTGACCCGCGTCGCCGCCGGTGATGTCGAGCGTCGGGTCTGCTTCGGCAAACCCCGCATCTTGCGCGGCTTTGAGCGCGTCG
>Ga0316198_10002267_pt1 | contig 11575 bp, 11 predicted proteins | sample OudBieAanoxic_MG_FD_204935 | JGI IMG/M metagenome (GOLD analysis project Ga0316198, IMG submission 204935) | Coastal sediment microbial communities from Oude Bieten Haven, Netherlands - site A anoxic | ecosystem: Environmental > Aquatic > Marine > Coastal > Sediment | place: Netherlands... | reverse complement strand
CTCTTCGGTGGGGAAGAGATCGGCCACGGCCGCCTGGGTCGACTCTCCCAACACGATGGTGCCGGGTTTCGCCACATGCTCCTCAAGCCTGGCGGTGACGTTGACGGTGTTGCCGAGAACCGTGTAGTCGACGCGGCTCGCAGATCCGATATCGCCGACCACGACCGGGCCCGAGTTCACCGCGACACGGACCTCGACCCGGTCTTCACCGGCCGCCTCGCGTTCGGTGTTCCACTCATCGAGCACTTCCAGAAGTTCGAGCGCCGAACGAACCGCGCGTTCGGCATGGTCGTCCTGAGGCAGGGGCGCACCAAAGAACGCCATCACAGCATCACCGATGAATTTGTCGAGAGTTCCGCCGTACTTGAAGATGACATCGGCGGCGAGCGAAAAGAACTGATTGAGGAAGGCGGCTACATCCTCCGGTGGCAGGGTCTCGCAACGAGCTGTGAAACCGACGATGTCGGCAAAGAGAATCGAGGTCTCGCGAACGGTCACCGTTGCACGGTCCTCCCCGGAGTCCGACAGGACCGCTTCGATCACCGCGGGTGAGTGGTAGCGCTCGAGGCGGTCTCGAGCCTGCCGTTCACGACGGATGTTTTCATTCAATCGCGCTCTCTCGATGGCCACCGCAGCGTAGTTCGACAATGCGGTCAAAAGGTCGAGATCGGAAGCCGAAAAGGAACCCACGTGCAATGGGGAGTCCACATAGATCACGCCGATGACGCGCTCGCGATGCCACAAGGGCGCACACATTGCCGAACGGATCTGATGAATGCGGACGCTGCGTCCGGCTTCGAAGCGCTGGTCAGCCTGCGCGTCGTGGGTCAGAATCGCCACCTGCTGTTGCGAAACCATATCGAGGATCGTCCGCGAAATCGGAACTTCGGCATCCCCGCTCACTTCGGACTCGCGAACCCGGTTGAGCTCGAGCTGAGGGTTGCCGTCGGCGTCGAAGAGCACGATGAAACTGCGGTCGACCCGAAGCTGGTCGAAGACCAGGTCCATCACCTTTTCGAGCACCGGGTCGAGTTCCTCGACCTGGATGAGGACCTTGGCCACCTGGGCGAGAATCTCGAAGACTCGTTCGCGCGGTCCAATCTCTTTGGAGATTTCCTGCGGTTGTCCTTCGAGCCCGTAGTCCTGATTGAACTCCGACAGGGGCCGCAAATAGGTGGCCGATGACAATCCTCCGGTATCGCTGGCCGCCTCTTCCACCCTGAGTTCGAAGCTCCCGACGCCGAGGAGATCGCCGAGTGAAAACCCACCGGAGGCGACAAATTCCTCATTGATTCTGACGCCGTTGGTGGATTCGAGGTCGACGAGGTGGAGTTCTCCGTCCTTTTCTTCAACTCGGGCGTGGTGCCGCGAAACCGAAAAATCCCTCAACACAACATCATTGTCGCTTGAGCGACCGAGAGTCAACCCGTCTCGAACCGGAACTCGATACGAAACGCCGCTATCTTCGAAAACCAACTCCAGCATTTGCACTCATTGTACCGTCGCCACAATGCTCTTCAGCGTTCCATTCCTTGTTTTCGCTGTGATGCCTGCTCCCACATTTTCTTCGTTATCGGACTGTACCAACGGGACAGCTCATCCCTCCTCCGCTCATTGTCCTCGCTATTCGGCCAAAGGACGGAGAGCTCGTACCACGGTCCCCCAGAGGCGTAAAGCCTCCGAGCCGCCAACGCCCACCACCGTGAGTTCGTACCTTCGAGGAGGGCAAGCCAGAGGCGATCTGAACCCGAGCCAAGAGGATCCTTATTTTTCGCTCCAAGAGACCTCAGGTTTTGGTAAAGGACGGCTTCCTCGTCCAGTTGACAATTGCTTTTCCTCCACTGGCGCACCGTTCCCTCGAGGCTTCGGAAAGCGTTGTTGATCGTCCACTTGCCCCATCCCTTATTCTGCCCGGTCGGAATGATGAGGAAGCGACTGATGCTGACCGCCTCGATGAGTTTGAGGAGGTCGATCCGGTTATTCCGGTCAAACGACTGTTCGTAGGCCGTTACCAGCAGGTCGAGGTCTCCAACGTCGAACAGACGCTCGGCGGCCCCGAAGCAGTATTTCGGTGGTCGAACCATCTTGATGCCGACATAACCGGGCAGCGATGCCCCCTCCTGGACGAGCGCAGACTGGAGCCACATCTCCAGCAACGAGTGTCTGCGTAGTGTTCGTTGGACCCAATCCATTTCACGGCCTATCGACCTCAGCGCCGTTTCTTCAATCGTGACATTGACATTTGGCGGGCGATCACCAATCAAATCCCTGAACCCGTAGATCGCCGCCTGGCGCAGGCGCTGTGATTCCGATTTGATTGCCTCGCGATAGGCGGGGAGCATCGTCGGGTCGTGGTAAACCGCTCCGCCGAGCAAAATAGCCACCCTCTGTTCCTCGGAAAGATCACCGTCCTGCCACCACCGCATGAGTTCGGTTGGGCCGGGCCACGAGGCCATGACGTAGCGCTGAAAGTTCTCGCGCACCCTGGTGTCGAAATATCCTCCGGGGAAAGTCATCACCGCCTCAGGAGACAAGGCTGACCCACTGAGCGCAGCCATCAGAACCACTGTTGTCACCACCATCGCCCAATCCCCCATTCCATGCGAGGATAACCGCAATGGTGCGTCGAATGAAGCTCGAGGTCGCCTATCACGGTCAATCGTTCCACGGCTGGCAGAAACAACGTGGCCAGCGGACGGTGCAGGGCGAACTCCATGAAGCCCTCGCAAAGCTCTTTCGCGGCCATCGGGTTTCGGTCGTCGGCGCGAGCCGTACCGATACCGGAGTTCACGCGGCAGGGCAGGTCGCACACCTCGACCCTCCGGGTTCAATCCCGCCAGAGGCACTGGTTCGCGGTCTCAACTCCCGACTCCCTCGACAGATCCGGGTATTGTCCGCGCGCCAGGTCGCTGCGACTTTCCACGCCCGCAAGAACGCTTTGGGAAAGCTCTATACCTACCGCGCCCGATGGCGTGAACCAAATCTTCCATGGCTCGAACAGCGCTCGGCCGTGGTGAGGGAGATTTTGGATCCCGCGAGTTTTTCTGCCGCCCTCGACCTGTTGGCGGGACGGCACGACTGGGCATCGTTCACGGTCACCAAGCCCGGAGTGGAGTCAACCACACGGACCTTGTTTCGAGTGCGGGTCCGTAATCGGTGCGAAGGCATTGATATCGACTTCTTTGGCGAGGGTTTCCTGCGCTACCAGGTACGGCGCATGGTGGGGGCATTGTTGGAGGTTGGAGCGGGAGATCGTGATGTGGATGGTTTGAGGAATCTGATTGAAAAGCCTCGGCCCGGTGCGCCAATTCGTACCGCACCCGCCCAGGGACTCTGTTTAGAGCATATCTACTATCGGAGCTGCCCCGCTGTCGCCGGTTCACAGTTGTCTAGGAAGAGCTCAGGAATTTTGTCATGAAACCTTGTGGTAGACTTCCCAGCCCTGGTGTTCACTGTGATGCAGCTTCTTGATGAGATTGCCGAACCCGGCACACGCGAACGAGAGATCCTGGAGCGAATCGACCCTGATCGCATGCCCCGCCACGTTGCCATCATCATGGATGGCAACGGACGCTGGGCGAAGGCTCGCTCGCTGCCCCGTGTCGAGGGCCATCGTGCCGGTATTCGATCGGTTCGAGAGACCGTGGAAACAGCGGCTCGTCTCGGATTTGAGGTGATTACCCTCTACGCATTTTCAACCGAAAATTGGAAGCGACCCCGGCATGAAGTGCTGACCCTGATGGGCTTGCTCAAGGAATACATCAAACGCGAGCTCAAAACCCTGCGCGCCAACAACCTCCGCTTCCGCCCTATCGGTCGAATTGACCAGTTCGACAAGTCGGTTCAACAGGAACTGCAACGCGCCGTAGATGGCACCGCAGACTGCACCGGCACTCTCGTCCAGATCGCCGTCAATTACTCCGGCCGCCAGGAGCTGACGGATGTGATCCGTGCTGGAGTCACCGAAGGCGTCAACGGCATACTCGGTCCAGACGGGGTTGACGAAGAGTGGATCAACAACCACCTCATGACCAGCGGGTGCCCCGACCCCGACCTTTTGATCCGCACATCAGGCGAGCAGCGCATCTCGAATTTCCTGCTCTGGCAGGTGGCCTACGCCGAGATCTACTTCTGTCCGGTTCTGTGGCCGGATTTCACCACGGCGGACCTACTCGAGGCAGTCCTCGAATTCCAGCAGCGTGAACGGAGATTCGGCGGTCTCGCTCCGGATGGCGACGTCTTCACACCGGCCGGAGAGTCAGGGGCCACGTCATGAAGCGCGAACTGTTTGCAGCTGCCGCAATCCCGATCATGGTTTTCACCATCGGCTGGTTGCCCCCGTGGGGATTCCTCGCAATTCTCGGGGTGGCGGCGGTTCTCGCCTGCGACGAGTACCTGAAGCTAGCTCGAGCGGCTGATATCGTCGTCGGACGATGGCTCGTCCTCCTGTTGATAGGCGCTCTTCTGCTCGCGTCGTGGCTTTACGGTGTCAACGGCCTTACGGTCACAGCAGTCGCAGCGCTGGTGATCCTGCCAACCGTTCGCTTGGCCCGTCCTGAATCGCCGCAGGGGAGCCTCGCCGGAGTCGCTGCCGAGTGTTTCGCGATCCTTTATCTGGGGACAACGGCTGCCTGTCTCGGTTGGTTGCGGCTTTGGCCGGAGGAGCCTCATGGCGTCAAATTCCTCTTCTTCTTCCTGGCCTGCATCTGGGTCGGTGATTCCGGCGCATACTACGTCGGGAAGAATTTCGGCCGCCACAAGATGTCGCCGCAAATCAGCCCCAATAAAACCTTCGAGGGCCTGGCGGGCGGCATTGCCACCACCTATGCGGCCGCGGCCGCTGCGGCCTTCATCCTCAATCTCGAGCTCGGTGCCATACATATTTTCGCTTTCGCAACCATCCTCGCGGCGGCCGCGCCGGTCGGAGACCTTATCGAGTCACTTTTCAAACGTGACAGCGGAATCAAGGATTCTTCGAATCTGATCCCGGGGCACGGGGGCCTGCTCGATCGCACCGACAGCCTCTTCTACCCGGCGCCACTGGTGCTCGGATACCTTCTGCTGACCGGTCTCGTGGGATGAAAAAAATCGCCGTCCTTGGATCCACGGGGTCCATCGGGACCTCGACGTTGTCTGTGGTGAATGCGTTTGCCGATCATTTTCAGATCGTCGCACTGGCCGCCGGCCGCAACATCGAGCTGCTGCGGCAACAGATCGCTTACCACAAACCGCAACTGGTCGCCGTCGCTCAGGCCGAGGACGCCAGAACCCTGGCGAGGGAGTTCGGAGACACACGGTTCGTTGATGGCGCTGAGGGGGTCGAAGAGGTGGCCTCTTTTGAGACCGCACAGATGGTCGTGTCGGCACTGGTCGGTTCGATCGGGCTGGCACCGACGATAGCTGCAATCCGTGCCGGCAAGGACATCGCCCTGGCCAACAAGGAAACGCTGGTGGTGGCCGGCGGTCTCTTTATGGCCGAGGTCGAACAGGCCGGCGTCCATCTCTTACCCGTTGATTCTGAACACGCCGCCCTCCACCAGGCTCTCGGTGCTGCTTCACCGGACAGCGTCACGCGTCTCATTCTAACCGCCTCCGGCGGTCCTTTCCGCACCTGGTCGTCGAAACAGATTGCCAAGGCCGAAGTGGCCGACGCCCTTGCCCACCCGACCTGGAAGATGGGACCGAAGATCACGATCGACTCGGCGACGATGATGAACAAGGGTCTGGAGATCATTGAAGCCCATCATCTCTTCGCCGTGCCGGAGGATCTCATCGAGGTCGTCGTCCATCCCGAAAGCCTCGTCCACTCGATCGTCGAGTTCGTCGATGGCTCTCTGATCGCACAAATGGCGCCCAATGACATGAGGTTCCCGATTTTCCATGCCCTCTCATGGCCTGACCGTTTGCCGAGACGAATGCCCGGTCTTGATCTCCTCACCGCCCCCCCGATGACCTTCGAGGCGCCGGACGAGGACCGATTCCCCTCCCTTCGGTTGGCCAGAGCGGCCCTCCATGCCGGCGGCGAGATGCCAGCGGTCCTGAATGCCGCCAACGAAATGGCGGTCGCCTCCTTTCTCGAAGGTCTCTGTTCCCTGCCTACAATTGCGGCGACGGTTGATGCGACCCTCGCCCGGTGGAGTGCACGCAACCGCCCTCTGGCCAGTATCGAACAGGCTCTCGCCGCAGATCGAGAAGCCCGTATTGTCGCCGGAGAAGAATTAAGGAAATACCTCCATGCCGAGGTTGGTTCGGAGAGTAGATGCTGACACTCGCTGCTTTTGTTTTCGTCATTGGTGTTTTGATCACTATCCATGAGGCGGGCCACTTTGCAATGGCCCGGCTTCTCGGGGCGCCGGTCGAGGTCTTCTCGATCGGGTTTGGCAAGCGTCTCTGGGGATTCGAGCGAGGAGGAACCGATTATCGGATCTCGTTGGTCCCACTCGGTGGCTATGTGCGAATCATCGGCCTCGGGCCTGATGAGTCCGACGTCGTTGGCGACGGAGCGGAGGACACCGAGCTCCTCCCGCGCTGGAAGCGAACCTTGATTCTACTTGCTGGACCGCTCACCAATATCGTCGCAGCGGTCGCTTTCGTGGCGATGGCCTTCATCATCGGTGTCGAGGTCCAAGCCTACCTCGACGATCCGCCGGTCGTCGGTTGGATAGAGCCCGGATCGGGCGCCGACCTCGCCGGGATTCGCGAGGGAGATCTCGTGCGGGCTGTGCAGGGAGAGCCATCAGATCGCTGGCGCGACCTCGAAGTGGCCCTGCTGACCGCAGGCGGTGGAGAGGTTTTGTTAAAGATCGAGCGTGACGGCTCCGTCTCCGAGGTTCCGGTCATCCTCGGCGTTGATTATCTCTACGGCTTTGGAGTTTCCGGGATCAAACCCTTCCTCGACTCAACGGTTCAGCCGCGCGCGGGAGGACCGGCTTCCAGCGCCGGCATTCGCTCGGGCGATCGAATCGTCGCCGTCAACGGCGAGCCTGTCACGCAGTATTACGAGCTGCCACTCCTTATTGAACCGCACCCCGGTGTCGAGATCACGCTCGACGTCGTCAGGGATGGCGATCGACTGAGCTTCGACCTGACGACGATGGACGAGGCCGGTATGGGAAAAATTGGTGTGGTTCCGCTTTTTCCAACCGTCGTCGAGACTCTCGGCGTCGTACCGGCGATCAGAGCCGGATTTATCGAGTGCCGTCGTATGACAATCCAGACCTTCCAGGTCATCGGCCGTTTGCTGACCCGAAAGGCCTCGATCCGACAAGTCTCCGGACCGGTGGGCATAGCTCAGATCTCGGGAGAGGCCGCCCGCAGCGGCATCGAAGCCATGATCATGCTGATGGGCATCATCTCTCTACAGTTGGGCATCTTCAATCTCCTGCCGATCCCGATCCTCGACGGCGGGCATCTGACCGTCATCGCGGTCGAGAGCGTGATTGGTCGAGATCTCCCACTCAAGGTCAAGGAGCGTATCCTCGAGGTCGGGTTCTACCTTCTCATCTTGTTGATGGTGGTGGTGCTCTTCAACGACATCGTCCGTATCCTGCCCGAAAACGTCCGCCAATTCATATTCCGTGGCTAGCCTGGAGAGGGGAGTTTGTGAGATGTGCGGGCTCAGGGTTGAGCCTCTGTCGTGTTAAGGTTTGCGCCGATGGCGAAACGTATGCTTGCTGCTTTGCTCTTCCTGTTTTGTGCCGGAATTGTGTTCTGGTTTGCACTGGTTCACACCGTCCACCGGGGCACGCTGGCGGTGCCCCACCTCGTTGAAAAGAATTTGGAAGAGGCGAGACGGCGGGTGCATGATCTGGGTCTTGAAATGAGGGTTGAAGAACCGGGCGTGTTTTCGACCTCGGTCGTCCCAGGAGCTATCGCCTTCCAGGAGCCGCCACCCGGATTTCACGTCAAATCGGGTTCGGCGGTGACAGTCCGAGTGAGTCTCGGTGGCAAGACGATTGATGTCCCGGAGGTTCGCGAGAGCTCTCTCAACACGGCCCAGCGCGAAATCGAGCGAGCTGGGCTTGTGCCGGGCTTGCACGCCCGGGTCGAGGGGGAAGGTGCCGCCGACAGAATCATTGCGACCGGACCACCGGTGGGTCAGCAAGTGGCCCCCATCTCCCGAGTCGATCTCCTGGTCAATACCGCACCGCATCGACAGCTGTGGGTCATGCCTTCGCTCGTATCGCAACCCCTGAGTCGGGTCGAACAGTTTTGCAGATTGAATCGCCTGCGGCTGGGTCAGGCTCGTGAAGTAAACTACCCCGGTGTCCCTTCCGGACTCGTCCTTCGCCAGTATCCACCGGCCGGGTCGCCGGTAGCACCGTCCGAGATCATCACAGTATGGGTGAGCCGATGAGTATTCGATTGGCACCGTCGCTTCTTTCGGCCGATTTCTCGCACCTCGCAGACGAGGTGGCCGAGGTCGAATGGGGGGGTGCAGAGCTCCTGCATCTCGACATCATGGACGGGCACTTCGTGCCAAACCTCACCTTTGGCCCCCCGGTGGTACGCGCCATTGCGTCGCAATCGAAGATCGCCCTCGACGCGCACCTGATGGTTACCAATTCCGACGATCTTATCGACGATCTCATAGCGGCTTCGGTGGCTCGAATCGCGGTTCACGTCGAGGTCTGCAGCCATCTCCACCGCACACTGGAGAATATCCGCACCGGCGGAGTTGAGGCTGGAATCGCAATCAACCCGGCGTCCGCCCTTTCGCTGCTCGAGGACGCCCTTCCCTGGACCGACTTTGTCCTCATCATGTCGGTCAACCCCGGCTTCGGTGGCCAGAACTTCATCCCTGAAACGCTCGACAGAATCACCCGGTTGCGGCAGATGGCCGGCGAGAAGCGGCTGGACATCTCTGTAGACGGCGGCGTCTGTCTCGAAAATGCAGCATCGCTGGCAAACGCCGGTGCGACGACCCTGATCGCGGGTTCAGCCATCTTTGGCGCTGATGACAGGGCCTCCGCGATTACCGATTTGCGCCTGTCCGCCACCGTTGGAGGTGTGCGATGAAGTTTGTGCGGCGGGTCGCCATCATTTTTTTACCAGTGGTCGTCCTCGCCTTCGCCTTCGGCTGCAAAAGCGGCACCAGTAAAGAGGATGAACTGCTGGACCAACTGGCAAATCTCGACAAAGAAACCATCTTCGAACAAGCCGAGGCCCTTTACTCGGAGAAGGAGTATCAGAAGGCACGAGAGCTGTTTGCGTTCGTTTATGACAGTTTCCCGAACGACCCGATGGGCCATAAGGCCGCGCTACGGGTTGCCGATACGTTTTCGGCAAAGAACGATGTGACGAATCTCACAGAAGCCCGGCTTCGGTATCGCGATTTCGCCAACCGTTATCCGAACGACCCGGACCGAGATTATGCCCTCCTGATGGTGGGTCACACCTACTCGGCGCGAAAGCTCCGTCCGGACCGAGATTTGAGTGATATCCATGAGGCCTTAAGCGCATATGAACAGCTGATCAACCTCTATCCGAACTCGAAATATTTACCGGAGGCGAACTCCAGGATCAAGGCTCTCAATGAGTTACTGGCGGAGCACGACTGGATTGTCGGCCAATTTTACCAACGGAATAAACGTTACGAGGGCGCGTTGTCGCGGTTCCAATATATCCAGGAAAATTATCCAAATTATTCAAAGTTCGACGCAGTGAACGCCAAGATTAGCGAATTGGAATCGCTCATTGAAGAGCGCAACGCCGCGTGGAAAAAGCGCCTCGAAGAGCTGAGAAAAAAGACCGGGGATAAGACCGAGGATTGACGGATCGGGCGCCCATAGGTTAACCTCAAATAGTGTTATTTTCAGCGGGGAGAGGGCTTATGAGCGCTAAAAATCTGTTCGCCATCATTGCCGTATTCCTTCCCTTGATGGCTGCGGCGCAGTCGGTGGCTCCGCCTCCGCAACCGCTGCATTTTGTCAACGATCACTGGACTCCCTACGATCCGCCAGCCGCGTTTCCGGAAGGGGCCATGGTGCACACCATCGTCAAGGGTGACACCTTGTGGGATCTTTCTGCCCACTATCTGGGGGACCCATTCTTGTGGCCGCAGATCTGGGAACGGAACCCTTATATCAGGGACTCGCACTGGATTTACCCCGGTGACCCGGTGGTGATCGATCTCGCGGTCCAGGAAGCTCCGGTTACCGAAACCGATGTTCCTTTCGATGAAACCGTGACCTCCGAGGTTGCAGAGGACTTCGGTGGTGGCGACGAGATCGTGCCCCGACCACTCGGGTCTTCGGCTGATGTCTACTGCTTCGCCGAGCTCGTCCAGGACGAGGGTAGCTTCCCGTTTACGGTCGCGTCGTCTGAACAAATCGAATATCAGGACTCGTATTCCGAGGGCGACATCCTCTATCTAGATGGCGGCATGAACCAGGGGGTGAAGGCGGGCGACCGGTTCTTCATCCTCCATCGCATCCGTCCGCTCCACCACCCTGTCTCGAACTCGAAGCTTGGCACCGTGTACACCCAGGTCGGTCAGCTCAAGGTGTTGTGTGCGCAGGAGGACACTTCGATCGCCGAAATTACCTATGCCTGCGATCCAGTTTCCATCGGCGACGTCCTGAAGCCGTTCGCTCCGGTGCCTGTGCCCTTGGTGATCCCTCCCGACCGGACGGATCGTTGCGACGTAGCCAACGGCAAGCCGACCGGATATATCACCTACGACCGGGACGACCAGATTGATATCGGAACCCACTGGTTGGTCTTCCTCGATCTCGGCGCAGCCGAGGGCATCTACCCCGGCACCTTTGCTACAGTGTTCCGAGACAACCCGGTCAAGGGAATGCCCCGTCTGGTGATGGGAGAGGTGGGTGTTCTAACCGTCAACGAAACCTACTCGACGGCCATCATCACCCGTTCATGGGCGCCACTCGCGATTGGCGATCGGATTGAAGTCAAGTAGGCCGTCTCAGAATAAGATTTTTTCAACGGGCCCCATATCGGGGCCCTTTTGTTATCCTCGACCAATGTTGCCAGCATGGGTTTTTGACGACAACGATCACTCCTACATGGCGGCAGCCTTGGCTGAGGCCGAAGCGACCGCAATTCGCGGAGAGGTCCCCGTAGGTGCTGTCGTCGTGCAGGGTGGTGAAATTATCGCCAGCTCGGGAAATCGGCGGCAGGAAGAATCCGATCCAGCGGCGCACGCCGAGATCATCGTCCTCCGCGAAGCGGGCCGCAAGATCGGGGATTGGCGTCTTTCGGACTGCACCCTCTACGTCACCCTCGAACCATGTCCGATGTGCGCCGCGGCGTGTCGAGAGGCCCGGCTCCAGCTCGTGATCTGGGGGGCAGAGGATGAACGCGCCGGCGCCTTCGGCTCTGTGATCGATCTGGCCGCTGATCCGAGGCTTGGTCCACCACTGGCACATCGCGGAGGTCTCGAGGCGGACAGGTGCCGAGAACTGCTCCTCCGCTTCTTTGCCAAACAACGGCAATCGTCGTAGAATACGGGGCCCGATCGCGGAGAGGTGCCGGAGTGGTCGATCGGGGCGGTCTCGAAAACCGTTGACCTTTCACGAGGTCCAAGGGTTCGAATCCCTTCCTCTCCGCCAGT
>Ga0316198_10002266_pt1 | contig 11576 bp, 5 predicted proteins | sample OudBieAanoxic_MG_FD_204935 | JGI IMG/M metagenome (GOLD analysis project Ga0316198, IMG submission 204935) | Coastal sediment microbial communities from Oude Bieten Haven, Netherlands - site A anoxic | ecosystem: Environmental > Aquatic > Marine > Coastal > Sediment | place: Netherlands... | reverse complement strand
GTCCGAAGGACGTTGTCGGTCAGTCCTTCCTTCCCGATGTGCACCAGCGGTTTGTAGCCGTGGGCAACACCCCTGAGGTATTTTCGTTGGCCGCCGTTGAGTTCGCCCATTTCGCCTCCCTTTTCCGGTTCGCAGGGTAGCATTTTGGTCTTCCGGCTGAAGAGGAACCTCAATTTGGAGGCCTGGCGGAACGATTGTCGCGATACTCGCCTGGAGTATTGAAGCGCAGACTAGTTCTTGTGCATGATCCGGCGAATCTCGTGCACCACCGACTCCGGTCCGTGGTCGTTTTTCTGCAGGACCTTTCGCACCCGACCGGAAAGCAGTTCACGTTCCGAGTCGGTCAGCGATTTCGAGGTCATGACGACGATGGGTGTTTCGCTGCAGGCGTCGGAATCCCGGAGGCGTTGGACAAACTCGAAGCCGTCCATGACCGGCATCATGAGATCGAGGAGAATCACATCGGGCGGGTGTTCGGACAGACGTTGGAGACCCACGGCGCCGTTCTCGGCCTCGGCGATCTCGAACCCTTCACGACCAAGCGCCCGGACAAGAACATTCCGGGTGTCCTCGTCATCATCAACGATGAGGATTCGCGAGCCCTTGGGAATTCCGATCTCGCCTAACCGGGCAACGAGTTTTTCGCGGTCGATGGGTTTGTTCAAATAGTCGTGGGCCCCGAGAGCGTAGCCCATGGATTCCTCCGCGACGATGGTGATCATGACGACCGGAATATCCTGGAGCTTTGCATCGGCCTTGAGTTCCCTGAGCACGGCCCATCCGTCCATGCCGGGCATCATGACATCCAGGGTGATGAGATCCGGCTCGAGGTCGGCGGCAAGCGAGAGACCGGACGGGCCATCGGGGGCAACGGCGACCCGGTAGCTCTCCTTGATCAGGGTGCGCGACAGGAGATCACGGGCGTCGGCGTCGTCGTCGATGATGAGGACAAGGCTCCCCGATTCCTGCTGTGGTGGGAGGTCGAGCACCGTCCCGATTCGGTTGTGATCGGGAGCAGAGGCGCGGGCGGCCTCGAGAGCATCGACTTTGGCAGGGATGTCGATGGTGAAGACCGAACCCGAACCGGGCTCGCTTTCGGCGCTGATATCGCCACCCATCATCTGGCAGAAACGGCGGCTGATGGGCAGACCGAGGCCGGTGCCGCCGAAATCTCTGGTGGTCGAGCTGTCGGCCTGAGCGAAAGCCTCGAACACGGTTTCGATCTTGTCGGCCGGAATTCCGATTCCGGTATCGGTGACCGAGATCCTGACCCGATCCTCGCCTTCGATGCTGCTGCGGGTAGCCGACAGGGTCACCGCGCCATTCGCGGAGAACTTGGCTGCGTTGGAAAGAAGATTGAAGATCGCCTGCCTGAGCTTGGTGACATCAGCTCGGATCGTGCCGAGATTGTCGCTGAGTTCGGTGTGGAAACGAACATCGTTGCGATCCATCAACGGCTGAATGGTCGCCACCGACTCCTGGAGCATTTCGGTCAAATTGAACCTCTCGAGATAGAGGTCCATCCGGCCGGCCTCGATCTTCGACAGATCGAGGACGTCGTTGATCAGGGAAAGCAGGTGGCTTCCCGCCGAGTGGATCCGCTTGAGGTCACCGAGGTATTCGTCGTGACCCTCGTCCTCCAGCTCCTCGGCGAGCAGTTCGCTGTAGCCGATGATGGCGTTCATGGGGGTGCGGAGCTCGTGACTCATGTTGGCCAGAAACGCGCTCTTCGCGCGGTTCGCGGCGGCCGCCTCGTCACGAGCCTGTCGGAGTTCGGCCTCGGCGCGTTTGCGCTCGGTGATGTCGCGGATCACGCTGGAAATCAAGACGCCTTCGTTGGTCTCCAGCGGGCTCAGACTGACCTCGATGGGGAACTCACTGCCGTCGGCTCGGGCCGCGAGCAGTTCCATCCCCGCACCCATGGCACGCCGAAGGGGCGCGAGGAAATACCGCGAGAGGTGCTCCGCGTGAAGGGTGCGTGCGCGTTCGGGCAGGAGCATGTGGACAGACTTGCCCGTCATCACCGCGGCGGAATAGCCGAAAGTCCTCACTGCCTGGTCGTTGACCATGACGATGGTGCCGAGCTGATCGACGATGACCATGGCGTCGGCCGCCGACTCCATCAACCCCCGGAAGCGCTTCTCGCTGGCCTGCGTTTGGGTCTGCGTACGCCAGACCAGGCCGGCTACGAACCACATGGCGACTGCGATGAGCAACAGGGACAGCGTCATGATCCCGGCGAGCCAGATGGCTTCGAGGTGGGTATCGGCGAGCGCCTGCTCCTCGGGGAGATAGACGGCAAAACTCCATCCGACCGACGACAGTGGGGCGAAGAAGACCAACTCCTTCTCACCGGCTGGGTTGGTGCTGTCACTCACGCCCGACCGGCCGCCGACGATCTGTCGACCGAGTTCGATCATCTCGGGTTCATCGGCCCAAAGCTCGAAGATGGTTGGGTTGCCTTCCGGGATGCCATCGGTGTAGTGAATGAATCGACCTTCTCCAGTGAGGACAGCGACACTCAGATCGGTGCCGACGAACGCCTGAAGTGGTCGGAGTGGAATATCGATGGTGGTGACGCCCTGGAACCAGCCGTCTGAGAAGAAGGGCACGCTGTAGGTCGACATCATGATGTTGCCGGCGCCCTCGTCAAAGTACGGTTCAGACCACGTCGGCTTGCCGGTCGTCGCGGGTTCCCGCCACCATTGGGTTTCGGGCGAGTTGAGGTAGTCATATGCGTCGGCAATGTCGATTCGGGACAGCGCCCCGCCGTCGCGATAGACATACGGGCAAAAGGCCTCACGCTCGTCAAAACCCTCGGCGACAAAGCCCATGGCTGCGCCATAGATGAGCGGGTCCTGATCGACGCCGTTCTCGAGCAGTTGGTAGACTTCCTCTTCGGTCAGATCCTCGCAGGTTGTGACGGTCCTGGCCGTCAACTCGGCGACCTGGGCGACCCGGCGCAATTCGCCATCGAATCTCTGGGCCAGAGTCTCGACCAGATGGCTCATTTCGCGTTTGGTGATCTCCACCGATCGCCTGGTGTTCTTCACCAGGCCGACACCGAGGATCACCACATAGATGAGGGCGATCGGGACAACGGTCATGGCCATCAAACGGAACCGAGAGATAGGGGACTCCTTTTCTCGGAGTCAGGCTAGCACGACAGTGTTTCCGGGCGGAGGCGAGCCGGAGCCCGTGGAATCGATAGTGGCAAATTCACACCCATTCTCTCGAATCTGCGAGAGAATGGGGTGTCACCACCGTCGCAACGAGGATCATTCGTGTCGGTTCTTGGAGACCAGGTGGGGCCCAGCTGTGGATTGTCGGAGCATTGGGGTACAAACATATGGCAAATCAGGAACACCTTCAAATGGTTCTTTCGGGTCAATGGGCTCCGTGGAAGGCGGCGAATCCGGCGTCGGTTCCCGATCTGGTCGGGGCCGAATTGAACGGTGCGGATCTGTCGGGGTTGGATCTGAGCAAGGGAACATTGACGGGGGCGAAGCTTCAGGGAACCAATTTCCGAGGCGCCAATCTTGCGGGAGTCCAGTTTGGCAACGCGATTTGCGCCGAGACGGTTTTCGACAACGCCTTCTGTGCGGGAATCCTGCTCGCGGGGATCGAGATGAACGGCTCGTCATTGGTCAATGCGGTATTGACCGATGCGTCGCTGCGGGGAACTGACTTCAGCGGGTGCAAACTGGCGGGGATCAAGCTGGCGGGGGTCAACCTGGCAAGTGCGATCTTCGATCGCGCCGATCTTTCAGGCGCCGATCTGTCGGGCGCCGATCTCCGCACCGCGAGTTTCAAGCAAAGCACCCTCGTGGGCGCCGCGATGGGAGATGCGGTCATGGACGGTGTTTTATTCACCGGCGCCAACCTGGCCAACGCCGTCATGACGGGAGCGAGTGCAAAAGGTGCGCAGTTTGTCGGTGCCAATCTGTTCAAAATCAAGCTCACGAAGGCCAACTTCAGGGACACCAACTTCCTGCGGGCGAACATGAAGGAGGCGGAAGTCATCGAGACCGATCTTCAGAACGCGGTCTTCGAGGACTCGAATCTCACCGGGACCCGGTGGTTCGCATGCAACGCCCAGGCGGTCGATCTCAGGCGGGCGGTGGTCACCGACATGCTGCTCGAGGGGATCCAGTTGGCCGCGGCCAGATTGGACGGGTTGGATCTCACGACGTTGAGGGCCGACGGACTTTCGCTGGTACGGGCCAGTCTCATCGGCGCCACGGTGTCGGGGATGACGATGAGCGGCTGGAGGATGGAGCAGGTACGCTTCGACAACGCGGAACTCAGCAACGCCAACTTTGACGACTCCAACCTCGAGGGTGCGAGATTCACCGGGGCAAGAATGCGGGGGACGCGTTTTCACAACGCCTCACTCGCCAAGGTCGTCGCTCGAAACGCGAATATCGCTCACAGTGATTTCCGTTCGGCGGATCTCAGCGGCGCCGATCTCAGTTCAGCCGACCTCCGGTCCGCCAAACTCGTGGAAGCCGACTGCAGCCGGTGTCGATTCTCCGGAGCCGATCTCCGGAAGGCCGATTTCTCGAAGGCGAATCTCACCGGTGCCAAGTTGTGGGGCGCCCGTGTCGGAAAGACCACGTTCCCGGGGTCGGCCGTCCATTGGCAGTTTCTTCTGTCACTGGTGGGTGGTTTTATCAAGCCGAAAACCGCCGGAAGAGGTTAACCCGACCTTCTCACACGGTCTCACCCTCGTCTCGATTCTCGAGGGCCCGGCGCGCGATCTTCTTCTCGAGCTCTTCGAAGGTGACACCCAGACGATGGGCCGTGCCGACGGCCAACGAGGTCGAAGCGACGCCCGGGATGAAGCGGTAGGTGGGACCATCATCCGGATCAAACTCGGCCTGGAGAAAACGAAGCGATTCCAAGGCGGACTCGGACTCGAGCTTCTGGGCGAAGTCGAGGAAATGGGTGGTGACGAACGCCACCGAATCGATCCGGTGGAGCATTCGAAGCACCAGATCGATGATCTCGACGGCCTCTGATGGGTTGGTGCCCGAACAGAGTTCGTCGAGAAGAACGAGCGAATTCGGTGGCGCGTGTTCGAAGAGCATCCGGAGACGGACCATCTCCGAGCCGAGCCGACCCTCTTCCTGGTCCGCCCGGTCGACCTCGATGATCGAGGCGAAGAGCCCCGCGACCACCGGCATCCGGGCGCCTCGGCACGGCGCATAGAGCCCGGATTGTCCGAGTACCTGGGCGATGCCGATGGCCTGGAGGAGGCGAGTCTTGCCTCCCGAATTGGGTCCGGTCACGAGGGTGACGGGGGCGGTGATATCCATCTGGAGATCCGAGGGAATCGGCCGGTCCGTAATGGCGAGAAGAAGAGGGTTGAAGAGACCCTCGAACTCGAGATTGGTGCCGTTTTCGATCTCCGGGAGGCAGACCAAAAGGCCCCGCGCACGAGATTCCGCGGCCATGGTCCGAGCCGCGAGATAGACCTCGAGGTGGCACAGGGTCTGGACGATCGTGGCCATGGCGGGAGCCACGTCCTGATAGACCCCCATGACGAGTCGGTCGACCAATTCGTCGGCGCCGAGCCCGTAGCGGTGGTACATCACCCGCAACCGGTCCCACCAGCGCCGAATCGGTCGGCGGAAGAATGGGTTTCGCCTGGCTTCCACCAGTTTTCTGATCTCCATGTGACGGAGCCGGCCGTTCGCACCGATGACGATCTCGAGATCGAGGTGCGCCATGGATTCGTCGTGGTCGAGCAGCGCCTCCATCCGGGCGAACGCGTGGGACCCGCGAATCTCCACCCCGACATCATGCAGACGATGAAGACCGGACCCGGCGGAAGCGAACCCTTCGGTCATCTGGATGATGACTCTTCGAAAAGCACGCAACACGTCGAGGCGGAATTGAACAGGTTCGAGGCGGGCGTCGTCGCGGGAAGCGCGGAGCAGGGCGAGGAGATCAAAGATGCGTCGGGCGAGGCGCTCGGTCGCGGCGGCAAGGGCGGGCCGTTCCTCGAGTTCAAGCAGAATGGCCTGTCGATAGCGGATGTGCTCGGTGTCGACCGGGGGGTTCGCGAGGACCCGTTCGAGAAACCGGCGGTGCATTGGGACAGTGACCCCCTGAATCTCGAGTGAGAATACGTTTCGGACCAGAGCACTGAGAAAGAGGTCATCGGCGAAGTGGACTGAATCCCAGTGACGATCTCCCACCGGGAGGTCATCGAGAGCACCATCGGTTTCCCCTGCGCTGGCGCGACCGAGGAAAGCGAGGTCGAGGAGATCGAGAAGACGGGCGCGATCGGGGCCCTTCGTGATCCTCGGGTCGAGCAGATCGGGTAACGGAAGATCGGCGAACTCGCCCCAACGAACCAGATCGGAGCGGCGAGAGGCTCCCGCGAGAAGCTGACGAATCGTCGTCGTCAAGCCCGGTTCAGGGCTGTGAAACCGGTGATCGTCCTCGTTTCGGATCCGACCGCCTGCGTCCCGCCCGACCCGCCTCCTGAGTAAAGTGCTGCGAAAAGCCATGTCAAAAAATCCTACACCAATGTTGAAGACACTGCTCGGTTTGAATCCACTCGCGTTCGGGCGCCGGACGGTTCCAACCCGATATGACGCCAACAGGAGGGACAGGGTTCCATCCCACCCCTCGGATCTCGACAAATTCGGCCGATGGTGTCATGTGGCTGAAACATGATCACATCAATATCGTGAAGAAGTCGCAGGTAACCGAATCTTCGTTGCATCCGCGTCTCGGGTCGGGTACGGTTTGCGTGTGATGTGTTTTTTGAATCGGGGGCATTTCCAATCACCGGCACGAAGCCCCCGCATTCAGATCACCCGTTCGTGTCGGTACGGTGCGTCTTCGGCGGAGGAGCCGGGTCGCATCGATTGGAGGAGGAGAATCATGAAGTCAGTCTCGATGGTCTTCGGTATCGTCATGGCGCTAGTTGCGGCGCCCGCATTCTCGGCGGTGATTGTCGACGAGCAGTTCTCCCATATGGATGGTCCGCTCGTCGGACTGACGCCGCAGCCCGGCCCGGGGGGAGCCTGGGTCGCTCACAGTGGCGCCGGCAACAAACCGGTTCAGGTGAGCGCGGGAACGATCTCCCTCGAGCAGAGCGGCGGCAGCGGTGAGGATGTCAACACGACTTTCGCGGCCATGGCCGCGGGTGACAAACTCTACGCGGGCTTCGATGTGATGTTGCCCTCCGGTCAGACTGTGAACCCAGATGCCGACGGCCTGTATTTTGCGCATTTCAGAGTGTCGACCACCTTCAGAGGTCGAATCTTCGTTGTCTCGCCCTCCGGTGGTGGTGATTTTGGCATCGCATTGGACGCCGACTCGAGTACTCCGTCCGTGGCGTGGCCCAGTGATCTCAGCTTCGACACCGTCTATCGGATTATTGTCTCCTATGACTTTGACACGGGAGACTCTCAGCTCTGGATCGACGCCACGTTGGAAACCGATCCATCAATCACCGATGCCGCCGGAACTGCTGGCGCGGCCATCGACAGCTTCGGGCTTCGCCAGTCCAGTGACTACACCGGTTCGCAGGTGATCGACAATCTCATGGTCTCGGATACCTTTGACGAGTCGGTTCCCGTCGAGCTCATGTCGTTCTCCGTCGAGTAGACGCCGAGCCAACAACGATGAACGAGGCGGGCGCGGGCCCGCCTCGCTTTGTGAGTGTCATTCGTGTGATCTCGATGCGGCCTGTCCTCGGCGCCGGGCGGCACCCATCGATTGGGAGGGCAGTTGTAGTCAGTCCCACCGTTGAATGTCCGCTATTCGCAGATTCCGACCGTACACAGCCCGCTGAGGCAGTCGAGGTCGCTAGTTCCGGACAACGCCCCAAGCCGAGGTGTCGGCGGATTCGAAGCCGTCTGCGAAGACGATCGATCCCGCAATCTCGATTCTCGCGGTTCCCTGGTCTGATGAGCGGACGGAGGCGCCGGTGCCACCCAGACTGGTCCAACTCAGCCGTGCCCCGGTGAAGTCCCAGGCGTAATCGGTGTCCTCGACTAGATTGGTGAGCAGGACAGAGGTGTCCTCATTGATGGTGAGAGCGACCTCGCCTTCGGTGATCTCGGATTCGTCATTGCTAAAGAGCACCAACCAGTTTCCGGCCCGGGAACCGCTGACTCCGTTCCCGGTGATGAGCTCGGTCTCGATCTTCGTCACGCCGGGATCGACGAGGTGAAAGACATGCAGGAAGTTGTCGAGCAAGCGCGGTGATGTCGGTTCGACTTCGATGGTCCATTGACCGATGTCCCGGCGTTTGCCGTAGCCGTCATCGGCACCGTCGGTGCGCGGAGAGAACGAGTGCAGCTGACCCGCGGCGTTGACGGCGTCGAAGTAGTGCGGGATCGAGATGGTGAAGTCGTCCACATCCATATCGTTGGTGGTGACGCTGTCGATGCTGATCCAGTGGTTGTCAGTGTTGGCCAGCGGCCGGAGCACGTAGTAGCCCCAGACCCCCGAGGGGTCGTAGCCGCCTGCAATGGAGAGAGTGTTCTCGTCGTTGCCGGTGATGACAACGTCGCCGGACGAGCCACCCCGAAGACGCAGCACGTGTCCCGCCCACTCGCCGGCGTACCAGTGCTGTGAGGCGTCCTGGAGGGTTGTGGATGTCATGGTCGTGGGAGCACCGGTGACCGTGGCTTGGACAGTTCCGTCAAAGGTGACGGTCTCGCTGATCCCGGCGCCTTCGAGGGCGTCGCCCTGAATCACCACCTCGCCCTCGACATCGGGGCCGACGGCGAAGAGCTCGAGCCACCGGGGCACGTCGAGATCCTGAATTGCCCCGCCCGTGATCGGCTGTCCGGTCCGAAGCGGTCCCCAGCCGAGTATGGTGTCGCCGCCGCGGATGGTGGTCCGGTTGCCCTCGGGCAGGAGAATGTCGAGGTGAGTGATCGTGAGGGGGTGGTCCATGGTGATGTGGCGTTCGTCGAGGTGTTGCCGCATGCCGTGACCGGTGTCGATGGGCGTGGTGCTCGCCACCGGAGGCGGAACGGTGTGCAGCGTCCATGACTTTGTGAAGTTCGGGTCGGTTGAACGAACGCGGTCAAAGACCACCGCCACATCGGGTCTGAGATAAACGAATTCGCGCTCGAAGAGATCGATCTTCCGGGTATATGCTGCGGCGCCGTCTCCGGCGGTGTAGGTGTACTCATCAGGCACGTGCTCGAAACGGCGGACATCGGCGGTCTCACAGACGCCCAAGGGGAAGGCGCTGCAGTCGTAACGGGCGATGCCGCTGTCACACCCCCCAGTACTGAAACAACCGTCATAGTCGCTGATCGGGGTCTCGAAGATCTGGCCGCCGAAGTTGTCGCTGGCCACCAGCGGCGGTCCCGAGTGCAGTGCGCCCACCGTGCCCCCCGGTTCGATGTCGAAGGCTTCGGCCGGATCGAAGACCTTCAGGGTGTTCTTGCAGATGCTCCGAACGTGGTACCAATGGTGCTTGTCGTTGTCGGCGTTGAACCGGATGCGGGCGCCGGCGTGGGGGATGATGCTGGTCTTGCGGTGGAGGAGAAAGCTGTTGGCGTCCTCGTAGCGGCGGCTGATGCCCTCACCGGCGACGAAGACTGCAAAGAGGGCGTCGTTGCTCCAGTCTTGACGCATGCTCACCAGCCCGGGGCCGTTGAAATACATGGCGGTCGGGTTGGTACTCGGAGGGTCGGTTCCGAGAGCGTCATCGTGGAAAATGAGATCCCACCACATCCCATCGTACGGCGGCCCGCACAGCACGCGTTGGGTACCTTCGCTGAAGTAGTGCTGCATGCGCGGATCCTGGTAGAGCTTGGCTGTGAGGGCGACGGCATCGTGCAGAGGTTGCCAGGCACCGGTCTGGGTGAACCAGATCCGTGCCGCCTCGTGGGTCTCGGTGCCGGCCCGCCGACACCAGCGGTCGGTCTCGGCATAGCTCGAACGATGGGGAACCTGGAGGTTCTGGTAGAAGGCGCCTCGGTGGCGATCGTGCAACATCGAGGTGAAGCGGTCTTGATCGGTGAGCATGAGAAATTCCGACAGAACGAAGATGCTGTGCGCCTCCTCGCTGCGGTCGTAGCCGAAATTGTCGTACATGCCGCCGGAGCTCCCCGGAAGCGCTCCGTTGTAGGTCGGATCGCCGGCGATCCGGTTTTCGATCCGGTGAAAGCTGCCGACGGAGCTGAGTTCCTTGTCGACGACGTTGATGTAGTTGAGGGTGTCGAAGCGGTTGTAGATCTCGGGATTCGCGATCACGGCGGGGTGGTCGAGGATTGGTGTGAGAGCAAAGGCCCCGGCGTAGGCGAGCGCACGATGGACCCCGTAGGCGCTGTGGTATCCCCAGCCGACATCGGCCGGATCGGCGTTCGACTGAGCGATCGATGCCCAGTACCAGGGGTGGTCCCCCTCGGAGACCCTGGACATGATGTTGAGTTTGTCGGCATCGGGAATCTCGTCCCACAGCATATCGACGGCGAAGAGCTCCTCGTCGCCGGGCACACCGGTCGTGGGTCTTCGGGTCAGGAAACGCGAGAGATAGACCGGATTGCCGGTCGTTTTGTAGATGAGAGCGAGGTTGACCAGATCGACATCCTGATTCGAGTCCTCCCGATCGCGAATGAGTTGATACCAGCTCGCATAGGGCTCCCGTGCCGCCGGGCCTGTCATTCGGTCGATGGTTGACTGGAGGATCTCGGGGGTGAGCAGCACTCGCGGGTGTTCCGCCCGAAGCTCGAATGCGTCACCGGTGCCGAGCCAACCGTCACAGTCCTCGTCGATGGAGTTGCCGGGAATTTCGGGTCCGGTCGGGGTGCAGTCGGCCCGGAGAAACGACCCACCGATCGGGAAGATGGTCAGGAGCCACGAAGCGAAAATCGGCGGACCCGCGAGCTTGGCAATCCGTGAAATTCTCATCCATCGATGCTACAAAAAAATACTCGTTCGGATTGTGACGCCGGATATCCGTTGTCTGACTATGACCGGAAACCGCCAGCCACGGTTGACATGGGTCGGTTTCTTGCGTCTGCCAATACCTGCCCAGATTTACGACTTGCTGAGTACCGCCGCGCTCGATCGGGTGGAACTCTGCCCGAATAGGCGAGCAGCTTTCGGCAAAGCTCAAGCATGCTTTCTCGATACATCGGAACCCAAGAAAACGAGGGGGCCTTTCGAGCCCCCTCGTATGTAAATTGAAGAGTCAGCGAATCAGCGGCAATAGCCCTTGCGGGGATGGCATCGGTTCGAACAGCAGTCGGCGCCGGTCGTGCATGGATCTCCTCTTTCGCCACAGGAGGGCGAACCACACACGTCGTCTTCGTCGATCAGACCGTCGCAGTCGTTGTCCACGCCGTCGCACACCTCGGTTGAGGGAACGCAGGAGCCCGGGTTGAGCCAGGGCGCGACGCTGGAGAAATAGGCGGAGAAGGCGCCGTCCACGGTCGCATTGTTGACGGTGTCACACACCTCGCTGACGTTGGTGCCGCAGCCGCCGGAGAGCTGGCCGACGATCTCACCCGAGGCGTTGAGGACCGGCGAGCCCGAGCTGCCGCCCTCGGTGGCGCCGTAGGTGTCCTTGCTGTAGATCCACGATCCCC
>Ga0316198_10002264_pt1 | contig 11582 bp, 10 predicted proteins | sample OudBieAanoxic_MG_FD_204935 | JGI IMG/M metagenome (GOLD analysis project Ga0316198, IMG submission 204935) | Coastal sediment microbial communities from Oude Bieten Haven, Netherlands - site A anoxic | ecosystem: Environmental > Aquatic > Marine > Coastal > Sediment | place: Netherlands... | reverse complement strand
CCTCTCGCCGCGTGCCAATCACCGGACCGATGAGTGGGGCGGCTCACTCGAGAACCGCGCGCGTTTCGTGTTGGAGGTCTACAAGGCTGTGCGCGACGCGGTCGGGAGTGACTTCCCAATCGCGGCCAAGCTCAACTCCGCCGATTTCCAAAAAGGCGGGTTCAGTAAGGAGGAGTCGACGCAGGTAGCGAGTTGGCTCGCCGAGCTCGGCTTGGATCTTCTCGAGATCTCGGGTGGCACGTACGAACAAATGGCGAGCTTCGGCGACAAGGGCGACGCTCACGAGCCGAAGGCGCAAAGCACGCGCCGTCGCGAAGCGTATTTCCTCGAGTACGCGCGTGACATGCGCGCGGCGGTGAACAGCATGCCGCTCATGGTCACTGGCGGCTTCCGCACTCCGGACCTGATGCGGGAGGTGATCGAGTCCGGTGAGGTCGACGTCATAGGGATTGCGCGGCCGTTTTGCGTCGATCCTGAATTGCCGACGAAGATCTTGGCCGGTTCGAGGGACGGCTTGCCCACGCCGGAGAAGTCCCTGCGCCTCGGCCCGGGCGTGCTCGGGCGTGCGAGCTCGATACACACGATGCGTACGCTCAACGGCCAAGCGGAGGTCGCCTGGTTCTATCGCCAGATCCTCGAGCTCAGCGAGGGTCGTGAGCCCGTTCTTTCACTGGGCGCTTGGTCGGCGATGCTCGGCCATTTCGCGCGTGAAGCCGGTATCGTGCGTCGGCGTACGTTCAAGGCGAGTAAGCCGCTCGCGCTCGGCGCGGGCACCGAGAGCCAGAGCTGAGCGCTACGCTTGCGCCACGAATTCGTGCCGCGGCTCACGTGGGTGCTGGAGCGCGCGCGCGAGGAAGGAAAGTTGCTCGCGCCAACATCGCTTCGCTTGGCGGCGCCACACGAGCGCGTGAAACGCATGGAGCTCGCCTTCGTAGTAGCGCGCTTCGCATGTGACGTTCATCGACTTGAGCGCGCGGTCGAGTCGGCGCGTGTCGTCGAGGAGCGGGTCCCGTGTGCCGATCGGCACGAAGAAGTCGGGAAGGGCGCGGTCGGGGCGCTCTTTGCGTTCGAAGACGTGAAGCGGATCGGCGAGGTCGAGCTCGCCGGGCGCAGGGTCATGCAAGGCGCCTACATACGTGTCGTTCATGCCTTCGAGGATGTCGTTCACCCAGCGAGGGAGCTTGCGCTTGCGGTTGAGGCGACCCGGGTTGGTGACTTGAAGCGGCGCACAGGCCGGCACGACTGCGGTCGGCACGAGGCCGGTGGCGAAGGCGCGCTGCGCGAACTCCTCAGGGCGCCGATAGCAGCAACAGATCGTCAGCGCCGTCGCGAGGTTGCCACCGGCCGACTCACCGGCGAACACCAGCCGGCTGAGATCTCCACCGTACGCCTCCGCGTTGTCCGCGACCCACTCGAGCGCGGAGCAGACGTCCGCCACCGCCGCGGGATACGGGTTTTGTGGCGCGAGCCGGTAGTCGACGTTGAAGGCGAGGTAGCCGGCGCGCGCGAACGCCAAGCCCATGAGCCAGTGCGTGTTCTTCGAGAGAAGATGGAACGCGCCGCCGTGCATGTAGACGACGATCGGAAGAGGGCCGGTGCGATTGGCGGGTCGGTAGATATCGAGCCGATGGCGCGGGTTGCCCGTTCGCTGATACTCGATGTCCCTGATCACCTGAACACCATGCTTGGCGGGGTTCGCGAGCGGATGAAGACGGCCGAGTCGGGAGATGGTCCCGAAGAAGCCTTCGCCAATCGCCGTATTCGTGAGGCTGCGCAGTCGCTTGCGCGTCCTTTGAATACAGGACACCTCCGAGCGTTTGGGGGACATGGGGACCTTGTATCACGCTCTGCGAAATCAGCGCGGATTCCGCGAAGGAACGACTGAAATCGCGCTTTTCTTGCGGTCCGTGGGGGTCCGGGCGTATCTGCTGAGGATGGTTTCCGCGGGCCAAAAACCGATCGTCGTCGCGCTCGCCGCCGCCTTGGCGGTGCTCAGCGCCAGCGCGACGACTCAGGCGGCCTACGGCAAGATCGACGCCTTCGTCGTTCGCCAGAAGGTCCACAAGGACCTTCCAAAGATCAATCGCTGCTACGAGTCCGCGCTTCGCTACGAACCGGAGCTCGCCGGCAAGGTGAGGGTCCGCTTCGACGTCGTGCGCAAGGGCCACGTCCAGGGCGTGCACGTCGTCGAGAACACGACGGGCCACGAAGGCGTCGAACGCTGCGTCGCAAGAATCGTAGGCGCCATCCGCTTCCCAAGCCGCCGCTCCGGCAAACCCCTAAGCTTCACATTGCCCTTCATCTTCGCCCCCCAATAAGGGGACAGGCTCCACCTCCAAAAGCCACGCGATTTCAATCACTTGCGCGCTATAACGCGCGTTCTAGCCGGTTCGCCGTAAACGGAAAATCCGCGGTTGGGTCTATAAGGTCTCGGAATTAGGCGGGATTTGGAGCGGGAGCATGTCCCCTTGATAAAAGTTTACATAATATACGTTCTGCGAAGTTCGGGCGGTGGCGAGTTTTACAAGAGGTCGGACCTAGTGCGACTATCGGCCCGGCTCTTCACTGGGGCAAAGAAGGAGGAAGCATGGCGCTAGGCAATAAGGTTGCGGCGGAGTTCATTGGGACGTTTTGGTTGGTGTTCGGCGGATGCGGCAGCGCAGTGCTCGCGGCAGCCTTTCCCGAGCTCGGGATCGGCTTCTTGGGCGTTGCTCTCGCCTTTGGACTCACGGTCATGACGATGGCGTATGCGATCGGCCATGTATCCGGCTGTCACCTCAATCCTGCTGTGTCGGTCGGACTTCTCGTCGGCAAGCGTTTCCCCGCCTCGGAGCTCGTTCCGTACATCATCGCCCAGGTGCTCGGCGGTATCGCCGGCGCGGCGGTCCTCTACTTCATCGCCTCCGGCCAGGACGGCTTCCAAGCCGGCGGCTTTGCATCGAACGGCTTTGCTGAGCACTCGCCCGGTGGCTACTCGATGGTGGCCGCCCTCACGGCCGAGATTGTACTCACCTTCGCGTTCCTCTTCGTGATTCTCGGCGCCACCGACAAGCGCGCGCCAGCCGCTCTTGCGCCGGTCGCCATTGGCCTGTGCTTGACGCTGATTCACTTGATCGGCATCCCCGTCGACAACCTCTCGGTAAACCCGGCGCGCAGCACCGCTGTGGCGCTCTTCGCCGAGCCCTGGGCCTTGCAGCAACTGTGGCTGTTCTGGGTCGCCCCGATCATCGGCGGCGCAATCGGCGGCGTCGTATATCCGCTGGTCGCGGGACGCGCCGACTAGCAAACCTTCGTCGGCGACGCGAAGCCTCGGTTCTACGGGGTCAGTTGACCCGCAGGAACAGAAACCGGCCGCCGTTTGAGATGGCGCCGCCGAACGAACCGTGGACGCTTGGCGTAGCGGAGAAGCCGGCGCCTCCCTCCGCGCGCGCGATTTCGCGGCCGTCCGACAAGGACAGTGCCAGGAGCGAGCCCTGGGTTTCGCCGTAGATTACCGTGCCCGTCTCCGTGACGATTGGAGGGGTCGGAGCGCCGCGCTCCGGCGCCTTTTCCCACTGCACTTCGCGTGTGCGGAGGTCCATGAGCGAAATGCCCCGGCGTGCCGAGGAGATCACCAGCATGCGCCCCGCTGCCGCCAGTCCGGTCACGCCTTGGAACGCGGCATCCCGCCACTCCACCGACCCGTTGACCGGGTTGAGCGCGTAGAGACCCGCGGTGAACGACGCGACATACAGTGATCCGCGTAGCAGCACCGGCGTCGTGTCGACGTCGAGGAACTGCGGCACGTTGCCGGGCCGCCGCTCGACGTCGAGCGCCGTCTCGACCTCCCAAAACAAGCGGCCGTCGGCCGGGTTCATTGCAGCCACAGCGCCGTCGGTAAACGCCGCGTAGAGGCGCCCGTCTTCGAGAAGGAGCCCCGCGTGGCCCGCGATCGTGATCTCCTCGACGGGCTCTTTGTCGTAGGTCCAGAGGATCCGACCGTCCTCGCGGGCCAACGCGGTCACCACGTCGTGTTCGCCAACGAAGTAGAGAGCATCGTGTGTCACGATCGGACGGGTCCGAATCGAGCCGATGAGCTTCGTCTTCCACTTGAGGGTGCCGTCGGGCAGCAAGGCGTGCACCGCCCCGTCGACGGACGCAAAGTACAGTTCTCCCGACTTCGGAGCGACCGCCGCATGTGATTCGATCTGCGCGCCCGCGTCGTAGAAGAAGCGTCGTCGGCCCTCCGTATCGAAGGAGAACATGTTGCCTTCGGTGGTGCCGATGTAGACGCGCTTACGCTTCAGATCGAAGGCCGCACCGCTCAACTGGACCGGCAGGAATCGCGCCTCCCATCGGTCGGTCAACTGCCTCGACCAGCGCACGCTGAAGCCGCCTTCGCCCGGTGGTGCGTACTCGTTGCCGTTGGCGACCCAGCCGAAGTTGTCGGCATTGCTCGTCGGCGTGCCCGATGAGCCACAGCCCGCCACGACCACGCCCAGTAGCAGCAGGACGGCCGAAGCGGCGGCGTAGCGGGAGCGCATGCCGACGCTTACTCTTTGGACGGTGGCGGTTGCAGCAGCTCGTTCATCTGCCGGATGAACTCGTCCCTGCGCCGTGGGTCGACGCCCTCTCCAGACGCCAGGGTCGGATCCAGCAGTGCGAGGCGCGCCTCGGTCTGCTCCTCGGTGTACGGGAGCACCGGCGCCTCCGGGTCCTTCAAGTCAGCCAGGACTCCGTCGAACTTGGTTTTGGCCTCTTCGAGCTTTCCCTGTGCCAGCAGGATACGACCTTGGTGGTAGCCCGCGATCGGCGCGACGCTCGGGTCGACCTCACGAAGTGCTTCGAGCTCACCGAGGGCTTCCTCATAGGAGGTCTCGGCTTCGAGCGAGTATGCAACGCCTTCGAGCGCCGCCCATCGAACGACTTCGTCGTCGCTGATGCCGAGTGCGGCCTGGTATGCGGTCCGGGCCCCAGAGAAGTCCCCCTGCTCGTAGAGCGCCTTGCCCTGCCCGATGCGCGCCCAAGCCGCAGCGGGGGTTTTCGGGTGCGCTTCGGCGACGTCGGCGTATGCGCTTGCCAATGCGGCGGAGTCGCTCGTATCGCCGTCGATCACGGCTCCGAGCGCTGCGCCTGCGTCGACCGCTTGGCCCCGGCTGAATGTCGACCAACCGATGCCGACGGCCGCGACCAAGAGGACGCCAGCTGTCATGAGCCCCAGCGGCTTCAGGTTGTCTTGCAGCCAATCCTTGGCCACGACGGCCTGGGCGATCGCCTTCTCTTCCACGAGCTCCGCGTCGCGGCCCTTTTGCGCAGCCTTGCGCGCAGCCTTGGCGGCTTGCTGCGCAGCGAGTCGCTCGCCCGCCGTCATCGGCGCTTGTTTTTCGTCTTTGGCAGAGTCGTTGGCCAAGATTTCCTCCAAAAGGCGGGGAATCTCCCCGAAATCGCGTCGGGACTATACACGCGGCCCCCGCGCCGTCAACGTAGCCTCGCGTCGGGCGCGCGCCCCGTGCTAGAGCGGCCGCTGTGCGCTGTGCGGTCTCGGCTCTGGGGTGCCTGGCCTTGTGGGCATCACTCCCCGCTTCGGCTCGGGCGTACGAGGACCAGGTCACCCTCGGCGTGGCGGTGGGGTACGCGGGTATGCCGCAGAGTGACGCCCTCCCCCGGAACGGCTTCGATTTCGCGCTGAGCGTCGGCGGTGGAATCGGCGACGCCTGGAGCATTCAGGGAGTCCTCTCCGAGAATGTCTACTTCGGAGATGGAACGCTCTACATGAGCATGGCCGGCGTCGAGACGGTATACGCCCTCGACATCGTGCGCTTCGTGCCGCTGATTGGGTTCGGTTTGGACGGCATCCTGAGTGTTCGGGAGCGCGCCGCGCGTGGGGACTTCGCCCTGCATGCGCTGTTGGGCATCGACTTCTTGATCAACCCCCGCTGGATCATCGGCGCGGACGCGCGGGGCTTCTGGGTTGCGACCAACGCCAAGAGTCCTCTCAGCGCGTTCATCGTGACAGCGGCGCTTCGTGTCGGCGTCCGCTTCGACCTCCGCTAGAGCGGGTTCCCGCTGACTGGAAAGCCGCACGGGCTCCGAAGACGCGAGCGCCGCCGAGACGAGCAGGAGCACCACGCATGCAGCGGACTGAATCGTCGGTGGAGCGCTGGGCACGATCCCAGCATCGGCCACTCGACCATGGGGTTGCCCTAGCTCCCGTTCTTTTCGAGCTCGAACCCTTCGTGCAGGACCACGACCGCCTTGTCCGCGTGCTCGGCCTTGATCAAGCAGGAGGTCTTGATTTCGCTGGTGCTGATCGCCTGGATGTTGATGCTGTTGTCGGCGAGGAGCCGGAACATGCGCGCCGCGATGCCGGCATGATTGCGCATGCCGACTCCGACGATCGACACCTTGGCCACCGAATCGTCGCGCCCTACGCGCTCGGCGCTGACGCCCTCCGCGATCTCCTTGGCGATGTCTTCGGCGCGGTCCGCGTCCTCGCGGCTGACCGTGAACGTCAGGTCCGTGTGACCCTCGCGCGATACGTTCTGAATGATCATGTCGACCGAGATGTTCGCTTCGGCGAGCGGCTCGAAGACGCTCGCGACGACGCCCGGGTGATCGGGCAGCGCGCGGACGGTGAGCTTCACGGTCTTCTTGTCGGCGGCCACGCCGGCGACGATGACTTTTTCGAGCAGGTGTTCTTCGTCGGTCACGATCGTTCCCTCCGCTTTCGAGAAGCTCGAGCGCACGTGCAGCGGCATCCTATGCTTCATCGCGAGCTCCACCGAACGAATCTGCAGAACCTTGGCGCCGAGTGAGGAGAGCTCGAGCATCTCCTCGTAGCTGATGCGCGAGATCTTCCGCGCGTTCGGGCATACGCCCGGGTCCGTGGTGTAGACCCCGTCGACGTCTGTGCAGATTTCGCACACGTCCGCTTTCACCGCAGCTGCAATAGCCACGGCCGAAGTGTCCGAACCGCCACGCCCAAGCGTCGTGATGTTGCCGTAGGTATCGGTTCCTTGGAATCCGGCCACGACGAGCACGTTGCCGCTGTCGAGTGAGGAACGGAGCCCTTCCCCGTCGATGGTCCGGATGCGCGCCTTGCGAAACACGTTCTCCGTGCGGATACGGGCCTGGTGGCCGAGAAGCGAGCGGGCCGGCACGCCGAGCTCGTTGAGCTGAATCGCGAGCAGCGCCGCACTCACCTGTTCGCCGCTCGACACGAGCACATCCATCTCGCGCTCAGCCGGTCGCGTCGAGAGCTCCCAGCCCATGCTGAGCAGCTTGTCGGTTTCGCCGGCCATGGCGCTGACGACCACGATGACCTGGTTCCCATCGCGATAGGTCTCCGCAACGCGTTCCGCGACCATGCGAATACGGTCCAGGGAGCCGACGCTCGTGCCGCCATATTTCTGTACGATCAGGGCCATTGGGCGCCGAAGAATAGCCGCGACCTTGCGGTCGGCAACCGGCCCCTCACAACAACTGTTTCCATGTTACTTTGGCGGGCATGCGACTCGTCTTTTGGATCGCGATCCCGCTCCTTGGGGCTTGCAGCCAGACCTCCGCCCCGGTCCATGCGGGGCCGGCAGAACCAGGATCTCGCGAGCAAGAGAGGCTGCACATGGTCCGAACCCAGATCGAGTCGCGGGGCATCCACGATCCGGCTGTGCTCCGCGCGATGCGGATGGTGCCACGTCACAGGTTCGTTCCTGAGTCACAGCGCGCCTCGGTGTACGACGACCGGCCGCTCCCCATCGGTTACGGCCAGACGATCAGCCAGCCCTACATCGTCGCCCTGATGAGCGAGCTCGCCGCCGTGAAGCCCGGGGACACGGTCCTCGAGGTGGGCACCGGCTCGGGGTACCAAGCAGCCGTGCTCGCCGAAATGGGTGTGAAGGTGTTCTCCATCGAAATCGTCGAGCCCCTCGCGAAGCAGGCGAAGGCAACTCTGAAGGCGCTCGAGTACGACGTGGCAGTCCGCCATGGGGACGGCTACGGGGGCTGGCCGGAGAATGCGCCCTTCGACGCGGTCGTGGTGACGGCCGCACCGGCGAAGATCCCCGAGCCGCTGAAGGAGCAACTCAAGATAGGTGGCCGCTTGGTCATTCCAGTTGGCGAGGACTTCCAGAGCCTCATGGTGGTCACCCGGACGAAGAAGGGCTTCCTGCAGAAGGAGGTCCTGCCCGTGCGATTCGTCCCGATGACGGGCAAAGCACAGACGCCCGGCTGACCCATGCGAGCCGGAACGGCGGAGGTTGGTGGCTCGGATGTAACGAAAATTACATTCCATGCAGGTCCGGGAAAAAGCTCGAATTAACTGAACACCAGTTGTGATACCGTCGGCGCCCCCCCTAGGAGACCCGTATGCCCTGTTCCCCCCGGATGCGCTGGCTCGTCAGCTCGCTCTGCGCCGCTGTTCTTTTCGTCGGATGTGGCCCCGACGCGAGCGACACCACAGGCGACCTCAAGATTCAGCTCGAGCTCTTGAACGGTACGCAGATCGACGAGGTCACGTACGCGATTACCGGGAACGACATGGAACCGATGGTCGGCACGATCAACACGGCCGCTCCGGGCTCGACCGCATCGGTCGAGGTCTACGGTCTTCCCTCCGGTGAGGACTACGAAGTCGAGATGACCGCTCTGTCGACCGACGGCGAGACCTCGTGCTCGGGCTCCGCGAAATTCGACGTCCAAGTGGGCGTCTCGACGGAGGTCATGGTCGTCCTCAACTGCAAGCCGAACGAGCAGTACGGGGGCGTACGCGTCAACGGCAAATTCAACTTCTGCACCGACATCCTCAAGGTCGTCATCTCGCCGCTTCAAACCTCAGTCGGCTACGACATCGATGTCGAAGTGCTGGCCAGCGACGAGGAAGGCGATCCCATCGAGTACATGTGGATGGGCACCGGCGGCTCCTTCGCGGACGCGACGGCCCCCGTGACGACGTTCACCTGTGAGGAAGTCGGCGTGCAGTCGATCACCATCACGGTGTCCGACGACGGCTTCGAGTTCTGCGACTGCAGCTACACGACCTTCGTCACCTGCGTCGACGGCGGCGGCGGCATGGGCGGCATGGGCGGCACGGCCGGTGCAGGCGGCATGGCTGGCGCAGGCGGCATGGGCGGCATGGCTGGCGCAGGCGGCACGGGCGGCACGGCTGGCGCTGGTGGTACGGGCGGCACGGCTGGCGCAGGCGGCACGGGCGGCACGGCTGGCGCAGGTGGCACGGGCGGCACGGCTGGCGCAGGCGGCACGGGCGGCACGGGCGGCATGGCTGGCGCTGGTGGTACGGGCGGCATGGCTGGCGCTGGTGGTACGGGCGGCATGGCTGGCGCGGGTGGTACGGGCGGTACGGGCGGCATGGCTGGCGCTGGTGGTACGGGCGGCACGGCTGGCGCGGGTGGCCAAGGTGGCCAAGGCGGATGCATCCCTGACAAGGGCGCACGCGATGCCGGCATGGCGAGCCGCAGTTGCCCCGGGACGGATGATTGCGGACCCCTCGAGGTCTGCGTCGACGGCGCCTGTGAAGAAGCCGCAATGGTCTTCGTGAGCAGCCAGCTCTTTACCGCGGACCTCAACGGGCCCCGTGGCGCCGACCAGTTGTGCGCCGACCTCGCCGCCGAAGCGGGCCTCGGTGGATACTGGATGTCTTGGACCTCCGACGAATGCACCTCGCCGCAGAAGCGCTTCCACCGCTCGGAGATCGAGTACCGCTTGATCAACGGCGATCAAATCGCCGCGGATTGGAGCGACCTCATCGACGGTGAGCTGGACCGCGACATCCGAGTTGACGAAAACGGAGTCAACCTCACGACGCGCTGTGTGATTCCTGGCGAGAACGACTTCTGCTTCGTGTGGACCAACACCACCAGAGATGGGTTCACGCACTTCAACGATGGCTGCCTCGGTCTCACCACCGATGTCAGTGGCGCTGCGCCGGTGCAGAGTGGTCAGTGGGTTCGTTCGCAGCCCGGCTGGACGGCCTGGCAGACGAAGGACTGCGGCCAAGACCTGCAGGCTATCTACTGCTTCGAACAGCCCGAATCGAACCAGTAGGCTCGCAGGAAAGCGAGCGGCTCAGCCCGATCGGCGACGGCTGTACCGTCGCCTGATTCGGGCGAGCTCGACCATCCCGTTGACGAAGTCGCTTGCCCTCACTTTCGAGCCCGCGATGTCGGTCCAACGCGCCAACGCCTGCTCGCGTATGCCGCTTGGGCTGCCTCCGTTCTCGAGGTAGCGAGCTAGAAGCTCGACATCGAAGACCCACCGGGAGCCGAATGGCTCGTCGAAGAGCGCGCGGGTTTCGGCGTTGCAGCGAAACAGCTTGGCGCCACATTGCGTGTCGTAGACCGGCAGGCCAATGGTCACGCTCGCGAGCGTCGCAAACACCCTGCCCGCGTAGTGACGCATCGCGCTTCTCTGGATCTCATGTCCTAGCATCGCGACTCGCGCGCCGAGCACGATATCGACGTCCGCGTCTGCATCGAGGGCGGACACGAAGTCATCGAGCGCGTCGAGCGGGGTTGCAAGATCCGCGTCCCAATACCCTGCCATCTCCGCGCCGCTTGCGAACGCGGTCAACATGCCCTGACGCACGGCCTCGGCCTTGCCCGTGTTGTTGGGCTGGTCGACGACCTCGATGCGCTCGGGGCTCCGCCGTGCGAGGTCGTGGAGGGTGGCCGACGTGTCGTCCGTGCTCCCGTCGTTGACCAGCACCAATGCGAGGTCGGCGTTCTCTGCAAGGGCTCTAGCGAAGGCGGCGGAGTCGAATCGAGCCGCCTCGTTGTAGCAAGGGACGACCAGGTGGACGCGATGCCCACTCACTGCTCGTCCTCCGCTTCTTCGGATCGCTTCCAGAGTGTAAAGATGTTCTTGCTCGCCACTTCTTTGTACCGGCCCGTGTCCAGCGCTTCCTGGTAGGCCTTGCGGGCTGGCTTCCTCTTGGCGACGAACGCGCGGCGCACGAGGAGATAGTCGGCGTCGAAATGGCCGACCAGCAGACTGTAGGCGTTTTTGCGATTACTCAGGTGGGGAACCTCGCGGCTCGTCGCCGCAATCGATGCATCGGGCGGAATCTCGGCTGCGAGCTCACGGAACGCGGCAAGCCGGGTTCGATCCTCGTCGGTCCATTCGTAGGAGATGGGTCCGAAACCGCCCTTCATCTTTGGCGACTCGAACACGGAGCCGTAGAAGTAGCTGGTCAGGAGCGTGGTCAGCAGGATAGCGCCGGCGTTTGCGGCGAGGGCCCGGCGGCGGCCTGATTCGACGAACTTGCGCTGGATCACCATCAGCATCAGCAAGAACGCCGTGGGCGCCCAGAACACTGTGTACTGAAAGTAGATCTCGTAGAGCGGGTCGCGCGAAGCCATCAAGGTGAACACCGCCGCAGGCACGAGCGCGAGCCAGGTCGTTTTCGACCGAAGCGGGAAGAAGAGCAGCGGCACGAAGAGCTGCAGGACATAGAGCAGCCGCTTGCGGTCCACGACCTCGTAGAACACGTAGGGCGGGTTGCTGAGCCAGGTCTCGATGACCGCCCAGAACCCCGGCGCGCCCGGCGCCTGGAGCTTGAAATAGTAGCCGGCAAAGCTCGCGTGCGAGCC
>Ga0316198_10002263_pt1 | contig 11584 bp, 8 predicted proteins | sample OudBieAanoxic_MG_FD_204935 | JGI IMG/M metagenome (GOLD analysis project Ga0316198, IMG submission 204935) | Coastal sediment microbial communities from Oude Bieten Haven, Netherlands - site A anoxic | ecosystem: Environmental > Aquatic > Marine > Coastal > Sediment | place: Netherlands... | reverse complement strand
GTTGGAATAATTATATATTATATGCTACATGCAATAGGGATAGAGGTTCAATTTATTAATTGCCTTCTTTTTGGAGCACTTATATCCCCAACAGACCCAATCGCCGTTTTGGGCATACTAAAAAAGGCTAACGTGCCTAAAAAATTGGAAATTAAGATAGTGGGGGAATCACTCTTCAATGATGGGGTTGGGGTTGTAATTTTTCTAACCATTTTCGGGATTGCAAGTGGAAGTTCCGGAGATTTTTCTATGACCAATGTTCTTACTCTTTTTATTCATGAAGTTGGCGGGGGATTACTTTGGGGAGGGATACTGGGTTGGATAACAGTAAGATTAATGAAGTCTATAGACGATTATGACATAGAAGTCATTATAACATTGGCAACGGTTATGACCGGGACTATAGTTGCACAATACTTACACATATCTGCTCCGCTGGCAATGGTAGTTGCAGGATTAATTGTTGGAGGAAATACAGCTAGACAACTGGCAATGTCTAAACTTACGGAAAATTACGTGGATAAGTTCTGGGAACTGATAGACATTCTTTTAAATACGTTGCTTTTTGTACTTATTGGAATGGAATTATTGGTTTTAGACCTGGAGCCCGAATTTATTATGGCCGGACTCCTGGCCATACCTATTGCGTTAATTTGCAGGTATACCTCTCTAATTATCCCCGTAAATGTCTTTGCAAAGCGTTTAGATTTTGTTCCGAACACCAATCTTATAATGACCTGGGGCGGGTTACGAGGAGCTATATCCATTGCCCTGGCACTTGGGCTAACCTACGAAATGCATAGAGAGTTATTTTTGGTAATGACCTATGTTGTCGTAATTTTTTCCATAATCGTGCAAGGGCTTACCGTAGGAAAATTAGTTAAAAAACTAAGGAGAAAAATTAGCGGACTTTAAGCCTTATATATCCACTTCCAGAAGAATAGGGCAGTGGTCAGAACCAAAGAATTCCGGCAGGATTTTAGAAGATTTAACTTTGGGTAGCAGTGACTTACTTATTAAAAAATAATCGATACGCCAGCCTGTATTGCGCTCACGTGCCTTAAAGCGATAACTCCAATAGGTATAAGCCACCTCATCCGGATTTAGATTTCTGAAAGAGTCGACAAAACCGGAATTTATGAAATTGTCCATTCCATCTATTTCAATTTGGGTGTACCCCGCTGTTTTATTGTAATTAGATTTGTCGTTTTTAAGGTCTATGGCCCGATGGGCAACATTAAAATCCCCACATACGATAAGGGGTTTTATTTTCTCTTTTTCCTTTAAATATTGAAGGAATTCGGCATCCCACTTACTGCGATATGGTAATCGTACTAATTTCTGGCCAGAATTGGGTACATAAACATTTATTAAAAAGAAGTCTGCATATTCAGCACAGATTACCCTTCCTTCTGTATCATGCTCAGATATTCCCATGTCATAACTAATAGTGATAGGGTTAGATTTACTTAAAATCGCAGTACCGGAATAGCCCTTTTTTTCAGCAGAATTAATATAAAGTTGTTGCTCTTTTAGGGGTAATAAGGCTTTCTCTACTTCATTATCCTGGGCCTTTGTTTCCTGAATACATAGTATATCAGGATTTAAAACATTTATTGATTCAAAGAATTCCTTTTTGATTATGGCCCGGATACCATTAACATTCCATGAAACTATCTTCATTTTGAACAAAATTAATTTGCATAAAAGTAACACACTTTATTTATATAGAAGGGATAAATAGTTCCCCAAAGGACCATGAAAGGGAAATGTAATTTAAATCTTTATAATGTGCGATCTTCTTATATAATTTAAGGATGATCGCGATAATTTTACGATATTGCAGCCTGTTTTAATAATTGGTTTAATAGAACCCATATAATGGTAAAAGGAGTGTTAGCTCAGCTGGTTTAGAGCACCGCCTTGACAGGGCGGGGGTCGTTGGTTCGAATCCAATACACTCCACACCAAGCAGAAAATCCACGCAAGTTTGCGTGGATTTTTTATACCTGCTAAACAGGAAACTTGTTCCTGAGTTTGGCAAGTATAAAAGATCCATGCCGGTAAAAACCGGTTTTGATTTTCTATTTGCAGCAGCGGATTGTATTTGGATCAGCGAGCTTATCGAGTTAATCCAATACACTCCACAAACAGAAAGCCACACCTTAGGTGTGGTTTTGTTTTTTAGATAACCCAATACACTCAGCAACACACAGAAATTACAGATAATCCAGAATTCTTTCAAGGGCCATGCCCCGGGATCCTTTAATTAGGAGGTTGCCTTTTTTTAATTTATTGCTTTTAAGGAAGTCGGATAAGTCTTCAAAAGTTGCAAATTTTGTGAATTTTGAATGCGTTTTATAGAAATTTTGCCCTACGAGATAGACTTTATCAAAATTCATTCCTGAAGCCAGATCAACAATTTTTTGATGTTCCTCATCGGCGTCTTTACCTAATTCAAACATATCCCCCAGAAAAATAACTTTTCCATTCCCGGGAAGAGTATTAAAATATTCCAGAGCTGCTTCCATGCTATTTGGGTTTGCATTATAGGCGTCCAGGATAATATGATATTCCTCCTTGTCTATAATCTGGGAACGGTTGTTTTCAGGAACATAGGCTTCAATTGCATTTTTTATACCTTCCAAGGGTACGTTAAAATATTTTCCCATAAGTACGGCGGCGCCACAATTTGTAAAATTATAACTGCCTATAAGCTGAGAGTTAATTACGGTTTCTTCTGTTTCCAGCTTTACAAAGGGATTTACTCCCAATAAATTTATTTTATAATGCCTGGTATCTGAAGTACTATACCCAAATTTACCAGGGTAATTACTTAACTTTTTCAATTGAATAGGATCGTCTGCATTAAGAAAAATAAATTTCTTATTTGCAATAAGGTGATCGTAGAGTTCACTTTTACCTTTGATAACACCTTCTACACCTCCAAAGCCTTCCAGATGAGCTTTCCCAAAATTGGTTATATACCCAAAATCAGGTTCAGCAATATTGCATAAAAATTCAATTTCTTTGACATGGTTTGCGCCCATTTCAATGATGGCAAATTCCGTATCTGCTTTAATAGTGAGTAGTGTAAGGGGTACCCCGATATGGTTGTTTAGGTTACCTTTCGTGGCAATAGTATTATATTTTTTTGATAAGACAGCATATATTAATTCTTTCGTTGTGGTTTTACCATTACTTCCTGTTAGTCCAATAATTTTTGCCTTGCAATAATTCCTGTGAAAGTTTGCCAACAACTGAAGGGTTTTCAACACATCCTCTACGAGCACAAAAGCCTCACCCGACATATACTTTTCTTCGTCTACTATGGCATATGAAGCACCATTTCTTATAGCCTCAGACGCAAATTTATTGCCATTAAAATTCTGACCCTTAAGGGCAAAAAATATGCAATTTGGTTGAATGTTACGGGTGTCTGTACAAACCTTGGGATACTTTAAAAATAGTTTGTGCAATTTCTCAATTGTCATAAAAACAAAGATATAAAAAAGCCCTGATGCTAACATCAGGGCTTTTTTATATTCAGTAAATATGTATTATTTTGCTTTTGCTTTTTTGCCGCGTACAGTTTTATTTTTAGTCTTAGACTTAGAACCTACTCTGGACATGGCACATCTGAATCCTATATAATCTGTAGCCATATATTGCGGTAAGAATCTACGCTGTGCAGGATCTAACCAATATGCCCTGTCTCTCCAAGATCCTCCTTTATATATCCTGACTTCATCATTTATAAGTGTTGTTCTATTGTTACTTTTATCATACTCGCGAATTATTTTACCCGCAGAATCACGCTCTACTTTATGCCTCGGTGCATCATACATCTTTCGAGCCGGATCTTCTTCATCGTCGCCAGCAAATCGGTCAAAGAATCTGGATGATCCGGCATCACCGTCCCTATAACCTCTGTTGTCACTATCCGAGAAATTGGTTCTTAAATAGGTTTCTTCTTCATCTACGGGTACCATTTTAATTTCTCCCGGAAGATTTACAGCTACTACTTTGCCGTTAGGCAAGGTATCAAAGATTACGCTATCTCTAAGAATAGTTACTTTACCATCTTCGCCAATAGCCGTTTTCATATATATGTTACCTCTGTAGTAATTGAAATCACTTATTTCATCATCTACAATTGGTCGATATACATCCGCTACCCATTCTGCAACGTTACCGGCCATATCGTATAAACCAAGGTCATTCGGTTTGTATGATTTTACCTGGGCCGTGATATCAGCTCCATCATCAGACCAACCTGCAATACCACCGTAGTCACCTTTACCTTGTTTAAAGTTGGCTAACTGATCGCCTCTTCCCACACGCTGACCATTTCTTGTATAATCACCTTCCCATGGATATTTTTTTCTACCACGGTAATTATTGTATTCTCTTGTTCCTTGCAACGCAGCTGCTGAATATTCCCACTCAGTTTCCGTAGGCAGCCTGTAAGCCGGCATGATAATACCAGTACTTCTATTGGCAAAGGTAGAAACAGAATCTTTTTTCATTTTACCTTGTAATGAATCTATCTGTCCGTTATATACAGATTCAGGACGGTTAAGATAGGCTTCAGTACTAAAAGTACCTTCTACTTCACCTCCCATTGCCTGGTATTTCGCATCCTGAGCCAAATAACCTTCTTTTTCCAGCATGGCTTCATTTACCCTGTCTGTTCTCCATTCAGAAAACTGGACAGCTTGAATCCAATTCACACCTACTACAGGATATTCTGCATACGCAGGGTGGCGCAGGTAATTGTTGGTCATTGTTTCATTATAACCCAATCGGTTTCTCCATACCAATGTATCTGGTAGAGCACCTTTGTAAATATTGGTATATTTTGGATTTTCCGGTGGATATACCGCTTTAAGGTAATCTAGGTATTCCAAATACATTACATTGGTCACTTCAGTTTCATCCATGTAAAAGGATTGTACGTGTTGCGCGGTAGGAGTGTTATTCCAGTCATGCATCACATCATCCTGTACCTTACCTTTTGTGAAAGTACCTCCTTCTATAAAAACAAGTCCGGGACCTGTGGCTTGTTCTTTAAAGTCAGAATTATACTGAAAACCACCTTCTTTAGCGTTTATTTTCCAGCCTGTAGCTCTTGAAACATTCTTTGATGATGCTGAGGCAGATTTTTTACAACTGTTAAATGTAAAACCTCCCATTATCACTGCACAAGAAAGTACAACTTTGATCAACTGTTTTTTCATCTGTATTTAGGACTTAAGTTCAATATCAAACAGTATTTGTTCGCTATTTGATAGAATATTTAAAAAAATTGTGTCGCTTTCGGCTTATAAAACGATGATTATCACATAATATTTTATAGTTCCGAAAATATTTTTGCCCATTTACACAGGCAGCATTTATTAGGACCTTTTCCATTCAGATAACGGCACAAAACATATTATAGTATGGATAGAAACATTTCTTTTAATTTATTAAGTATAATCCTTGTCGTATACTTTTACATTAATGAACTTACATTTAATTTGTAATCTAAATAAAGTACTGATATTCAGCATTATTGCCCTAAACTCAAAAATAAAACACCTCTAAATGCAAGATATTTTTGAAATGCTCGTTACTTAACAAGTAATAAGTCAAAATTTAGTGGATATTAATTAGGTTTTATTTACAATTTTTGACGAATTCCATAGTACATGACAAAAATGAGAAAATTCGTTATTCTGGCCGCAATTGCCTTTGTTTCTAAGATATCTGCCCAGGAGCAGAATCGTGTTATAACTACGGCAGTTCCTTTTTTAACTATTGCAGCAGACGCGAGGTCTGGTGGTTTAGGAGATATGGGCGTATCTACATCCGTTGATGCATTTTCGCAACAGTGGAATCCTGCCAAGTATGCATTTGCAGAAAGAAAAATGGGTATAGGTTTAGGTTATACACCTTATCTGGAAAGTATAATTACAGATGTCTCCTTATTAAGCGGAACTTTTTATAACAAAATAAACGACAGAAGCGCTTTTGCCTTCAGTTTGCGTTATTTTACTTTGGGAGAAATTGAATTAAGACAATTTGCTGGTGATCCTGGTACAATAGCCAAACCAAATGAATTAGCTATTGATGGTTCTTATGCCTTGAAGCTTAGCGATCAATTCTCTATGGCTATCGCAGGCCGATATATTAATTCAAATCTCAGATTACCGGAAAATGGTGACGTGGATTCACAGTCAGCCAGTTCATTTGCAGTAGATATTGCCGGTTACTTTCGATCAAGAGAAGTAGCCTACAATAGTTTTGACGGTAGATGGAAAGCCGGTTTTAATATCTCGAACCTTGGCGGTAAAATAACTTATGAAGAAGGTGGTCAACCCAATTTTTTGCCCACGAATCTTGGAATAGGAGGAGGGTTTGATTTCATTTTTGATCAGGATAATGTCCTGGGATTAAATTTGGAATTCAACAAATTATTGGTACCGACTCCTCAGGATTTTAATGACGATGGGGTAATAGATTCTGCAGATAATGATATATATCAGCAGATCGGGTTTTTGGAAGGGGTATTCAAATCTTTCGGAGATGCACCAGATGGGATTAGTGAGGAACTTCAGGAGGTAACCTGGGCATTAAGCGCGGAATATGCGTATCAAAATGCTTTCATGTTTAGAACAGGATATTTTCACGAAAGTGAATTTAAAGGAGCAAGACAATTCTTTACACTTGGAGCCGGATTTAAATTCAAATCTGTTCAGATAGATCTTTCGTATCTCTTCTCTACTTCAAAAGTGAAGAACCCTCTTGAAAACACATTGCGATTCGCACTTACTTTTAATTTAGGAGCGGAATATTACAATGATTAAACAAAAATATTACGATATTAAAAAACCTGTCCTCAGACAGGTTTTTTTGTTTAGCTTAAAAGCAGTTTTGCACAGCTATCTAAAATAAAGTACATTTAATTTTTACCCGGGTTAGCCCGAATATTTGTAGCCAACTATGGAAAAACGAAGGATTTCCTTTGATTTATTGGTTTTTGACACTTTAGATGAGCTTTCCCAAAGTGAAAAAGACCTTATGCAAATTGCCATAGAGGCCAGAGAAAAAGCCTATGCACCATATTCCCAATTCATGGTTGGGGCAGCAGTTCTATTAGCCAATGAGGAAATTGTGATAGGCAGCAATCAGGAAAATGCCTCTTTTCCCTCCGGTTTGTGCGCCGAACGCGTTGCTGTTTTCCAGGCAGGTGCAAAGTATCCCAATGTTGCCATACATTCTATTGCAATAAGTGTATCATCTAAAACTCACATAGTAGACAGACCGGCAGCACCATGTGGTAACTGCAGGCAGGCCATTGCTGAATATGAACAAAAGCAAAATACACCTATTTCTATCTTAATGATGGGTGTTTCAGGCAAAATATTCAAATGCGAATCCCTGGAAGATATCCTTCCTTTGGCCTTTGGCAATTCCTACTTATAATAAGACTTGTTTATTGTCCCTTATAAATTGGAATTACCATAAATCGTTTGATTGAACCGAAATTATACCTTTTTTATCATTTTTTTTTCACTATTGATTTAATGTGTATTTTTGTTTTCCCTTGATATACCTGAACAATTCAAATCTGAATATTTCAGCAAAAAACAAGTATACTTAAAAGAAGATTATTTGATGAAAAAAGTTACCAAAGAGGTTTACCTAAAATGGTACGAGGAAATGTTGTTCTGGAGAAAGTTTGAGGATAAACTGGCTGCCGTTTACATTCAACAAAAAGTTCGAGGATTTTTGCACTTATACAATGGCCAGGAAGCCGTTTTAGCAGGTGCCTTACATGCAATGGATCTTACGAAAGACAGAATGATAACAGCATACAGGAACCATGTTCAGCCCATTGGAATGGGTGAAAATCCTCGGAAAGTGATGGCGGAATTATATGGTAAAGTAACAGGCACTTCCAAGGGTATGGGTGGTTCCATGCATATTTTTTCTAAAGAATATAGGTTTTATGGAGGTCACGGTATTGTTGGCGGACAAATTCCTCTGGGTGCAGGTTTGGCTTTTGCCGATAAGTATTTTAAAAGAGATTCGGTAACGCTTTGCTACATGGGTGATGGCGCTGTAAGACAAGGCTCACTGCATGAAACCTTTAATTTAGCTATGCTCTGGCAACTTCCGGTTGTATTTGTATGTGAAAATAATGGCTATGCGATGGGAACTTCGGTAGCGCGAACTGCTCATACAACGGATATCTGGAAACTCGGTTTAGGATATGAAATGCCTAGTGCTCCTGTTGATGGAATGGATCCATTAACCGTAGCTACAGCAATGACCAAGGCAATTGAAAGAGCCAGAAGTGGTGGCGGGCCTACCTTCCTGGAAATGAAGACTTATAGGTATAGAGGTCATTCTATGTCTGACGCCCAACATTACAGGACAAAAGATGAGGTTGAAGAATACAAAAAAATAGATCCTATAAGTCAGGTTCTTGATGTTATAAAGGAGAAAAAATACGCTTCTGAAGAGGAAATTAAAGCCATTAATGACAGAGTGAAAAATCTCGTAAAAGAATGTGAAAAATTTGCAGAAGAGTCTGAATATCCTCCAGCGGAACAGCTTTACGATATGGTTTATGAACAAGAAGACTATCCCTTTGTACAACACAAATTATAAGTAAATGGCGGAAGTAATTAATATGCCCAGATTAAGCGATACCATGGAAGAAGGTACCGTTGCAAAATGGTTAAAAAATGTTGGCGATAAGATTGAAGAGGGAGATATCTTGGCTGAGATAGAAACAGATAAGGCCACCATGGAATTTGAGTCTTTTCATGAAGGTACTTTGTTACATATCGGAATTGCAGAAGGAGATGGTGCTCCGGTTGATACATTGTTAGCAATAATTGGTGACGAGGGAGAAGATATTTCCTCCTTATTGAACAGCGACCAGGGAACATCTGATAAGGTTGAAGCTCAGGAAGAAACAACATCAATAAAAGAAACCGAGAAAGCTAGCGCTAATACAGAAACCGGCGTTTCCGACGAAATTCCGGAAGGCGTTGAGATTATTAAAATGCCACGCCTTAGTGACACTATGGAAGAAGGCACCGTTGCATCCTGGTTGAAAAAAGTAGGGGACGAAGTAGAAGAGGGGGATATCCTGGCTGAAATTGAAACGGATAAGGCAACTATGGAATTTGAGTCCTTCTACTCCGGGAAACTTCTTTACATAGGAATACAGGAAGGTGAATCAGCACCTGTTGATGAAGTATTGGCAGTTATCGGTCCGGATGGCACCAATATTGAAGCCGTTTTACAGGCTAAACCTGCTTCAAAGACTGAAACAGCGGAGACTGTCAAGGCCGAAACTCCTCAGGAAGAGACAAATAAAGAGGATAAAGAAGAAAAGAAATTAGATTCAGGACAGCGTGTATTTGTTTCTCCATTAGCAAGGAAAATTGCCGAAGAAAAGGGAATTGATCTTATGGCCGTTAAAGGTAGCGGAGATCATGGCAGAATAGTTAAAAGAGATGTAGAAAACTTTGTGCCAGCAGCTAAAGTTACTGCTGATGCGGAGGTTCCCGAAACCAAAACATCGACTGAAAGTCCGGTATTGGCACCACAAATCCTTCCAACCGGGGAAGAACATTTTGAAGAGGTGAAAAATTCCCAAATGCGTAAGGTAATAGCCAAACGATTGAGTGAATCTAAGTTCACAGCTCCTCATTATTACCTAATGATTGAGGTTGATATGGATAATGCCAAAGCTTCCAGAGAAAAGATCAATAGCCTTCCGGACACTAAAGTTTCGTTTAATGATATGGTAGTTAAAGCCTGTGCAATGGCACTTAAAAAACATCCACAGGTAAATACTTCCTGGAAGGGGGATACTACCCGATATAATCAGCATATTCATGTAGGTGTAGCCGTCGCAGTAGACGATGGTTTGGTAGTACCGGTATTAAAATTTACCGATCAGATGAGTCTTACTCAGATTGGAACTTCGGTCAAGGATTTGGCAGGAAGAGCCAGGATTAAAAAATTAATGCCTGCTGAAATGGAAGGAAGCACTTTTACAGTTTCTAATCTGGGAATGTTTGGCATTCTTGAGTTTACATCAATTATAAATCAGCCTAATTCAGCTATTCTTTCCGTAGGTACCATCGTAGAAAAACCGGTTGTAAAAAATGGTCAAATCGTTGTTGGAAATACAATGAAGATTAGCCTCGCATGCGATCACAGAACGGTTGATGGTGCTACCGGAGCACAGTTTTTGCAAACCCTTAGGGCGTATCTGGAAAATCCGGTTACGATGTTGGCTTGATAAAACAATAGTATTCCTTGAAAAAAAGTCTGATTATTTATAAAATGAGGTATCCTAAGTATTTTGGATACCTTTTGTTATTTTGAATACAAATGAAGTATGTATTATTACTATTAGCATTATTTTTTTTAACAGCCTGTGGGTCGTTAAAAAAAACGCAATCCGGTAACCCACCTGCCGGACCTGATGGCCTCAAAGGAAATGTAGAAAGTACTGTATCTGAGCGAAAAAGCGCTCAACGCGAAGCTGCAACATTTAAGAAAATTAGAAGTGATGAATTTTCGGATAGCACCAGGGTACTCGGAATAATGAACTATTTAGCGTCAGACGACTTAAAAGGCCGGGATTCTGGAAGTGAAGGGATAGAAAAAGCTGCAGAATTTATAGAAGGTATTTTTCTTCAAAATAAATTAAAACCCTATTTTAAATCTTACAGAGATACATTGTCTAATTTTCATAAAAGGGCTTATAATATTGTTGGCGTTGTAAAAGGAACTGACAAGAAACTTCGAAATGAATATATCCTGATTGGAGCACACTATGATCATATTGGTATATTAACACCCGAAAATGGTGATGCTATTGCGAATGGAGCGAATGACAATGCTTCCGGGACAACCACTGTACTGGAATTAGCAAGGTATTTTGGAAATTCCAGAAGTAATAAAAGGAGCCTCATCTTTGCATTGTTCAGTGCCGAAGAGAAAGGTTTACTCGGATCCAATCATCTGGCTAAAAAATTGAAGGAAGAAGGTCTTAATCTTTATATGATGATTAATTTCGAAATGACGGGTGTTCCTATGATCAATAAAGACTATATGATGTATGTTACAGGTTACGATAAATCAAATATAGCAGAAGTATCTAATAAATATGCAAATAAAAATTTAGTAGGTTTTTTACCATCAGCCAAGGAATTTGGTCTTTTTCAAAGATCGGATAATTATCCTTTTCATAACGAGTTTAATATTCCTTCTCAAACCTATTGCACTTTTGATTTCACCAATTATAATTTCTATCATAAAGTGGGTGATGAGGTAAACCTAATGGATTTTGAACATATGGCAGGGCTTATTAATAACATGATACCCGTATTGGAAGGATTTTCAAATTCACCAGAACAAGAAGTAAAGTACTATTAAATGGCGAACGTTATAATTACAGGATGCAGCAGAGGCATAGGATATGAATTAGCCCGCCTTTTTGCACAAAGCGGACATATGGTTTTGGCTCTTTCCAGAAATGATAAGCCGGTTAAGGAATTAAACGAAG
>Ga0316198_10002262_pt1 | contig 11589 bp, 7 predicted proteins | sample OudBieAanoxic_MG_FD_204935 | JGI IMG/M metagenome (GOLD analysis project Ga0316198, IMG submission 204935) | Coastal sediment microbial communities from Oude Bieten Haven, Netherlands - site A anoxic | ecosystem: Environmental > Aquatic > Marine > Coastal > Sediment | place: Netherlands... | reverse complement strand
GGATGCACCTCGATCCCGCGCGCGAGCCGCACCATGAGAGCCATGCGCTCGTCTTTCGGTCCACCCCCGTAGAAGTAGCCGCGCACCCGTCGCCGAAGGTTGACGCTCTTCCCCACGTAGATCGGAGTGCCGACCGCATCCTGGAACTGGTACACACCGGGAGCCGAAGGCAGGTCCGGGGGTATCCAGTCAGGCACGGGGCTGTTGCGCCGGCTCATGTCGGGGCAGAATCCTGAATCGGGTCGTTCGACGACATTCGGTGTTTGTTCGGATAAAGGATGGTGCGGTGGGACGCATGAGGCAAGTTTGGCTACTGATGGCGACGGCGACCCTGGCGGTCGGCTGTGCTTCGGCTCCGCCCGAGGGGTCAGAGGTTCCGGTGCTCACCGAGGTCGGTACCGAGACGATGCCCCTCGAACTCGATGCGGTGGTGGCATCTTCCCTGGCCATGCAGTCGGCGCCAGCTCGAGGCTCGTATCCGGGAGCTTCCGCTTCGTCGGGTTCGGCTTCGGGCTCGGCTCCGGCTGCGGCCGCGGGTTCGGCAGCAGCTGCGGCCGGCGGAACGGGAGCCGGCTCGGGCGGTGACCTGACCGCGGAGGAGCGGCGCATCTCCGCCTCGGTGGACGCACGATCGGCGGAAGCGATCGAGTTCCTGCGGCGCATCACCGATATCAACAGCGGGACCATGAGCCCGGCCGGCGTGCGAGAAGTCGGGCGCATTTTCGAGGCTGAGCTGGCGGAGCTCGGGTTCGAGACGCGCTGGATCGAGATGCCGCCTGAGATGGGACGGGCGGGGCACCTGTTCGCCGAGATCGACGGGGGCTCCGGGAAGCGGGTCCTCCTCATCGGCCACCTGGACACCGTGTATGAATCGGACAGCCCGTTCCAGCGTTTCGAGATGCTGGAGGACGGGCAGGCTCGCGGCCCCGGTGTGGCCGACATGAAGGGTGGAGATGTGGTCATCCTGTACGCGCTGCGGGCCATGGCCGATGCCGGTGTCCTGGAGAACGCGCGGATCATCGTGGCCCTGCTGGGCGATGAAGAGGCCACGGGCGATCCGCTCACCGTCTCACGGTCTGATCTGTACGACGCGGCTCGCAGGAGCGATGCGGCGCTCGGTTTCGAGGGCGGCGTGGGTGGTCTGAACTCGGCCACGGTGGCGCGCCGGGGCTTCACCGGCTGGACGCTCGACGTCACGGCGACCCGCGGCCACTCGAGCGTCATCTTCAGCAACAAGTACGGAGCTGGGGCGATCTTCGAAGCTGCCCGGGTCCTGACCCGGTTCTACGACGAGCTGCGTGGTGAGGAGAACCTGACCTTCGGTGCCGGCCTCATCCTTGGCGGCACGAGCGTGGACTACGATGCGCAGCACGATCGGGGCGAAGCGTTCGGGAAGACGAACGTGATCCCGCAGACGACTGCGGTGGCCGGTGACCTGCGCGCGCTGACCTTCGATCAGCTCGAGAGCGCCAAGACCAGGATGCGTGCGATCGTGTCCGAGAGCCTTCCAAAGGCGACGGCGACGATCCGCTTCCGCGACTCGTACCCCCCGATGGCTCCCACTGAAGGGAACTACGCTTTGTTGGGGATCCTGGATGGGGTCAGCCGGGATCTCGGATTCGGACCGATCGAAGCCGTGGACCCCGGCCGTCGGGGAGCGGCCGATATTTCGTTCGCGGCCCAGTACACGGACGCCCTAGGCGGCCTGGGGGTCGTGGGCAGCGGATCGCACACGCCGAGCGAGACCGTGGACCTGGAATCGATCAGCGTGATGACGAAGCGCGCCGCGCTGCTTGTGCACCGGCTCGCGCAGGAGGAGGCAGGTGGGCGCTAGCCGGGGCGGGGCCGCCCACCTCCTGTCGTTGCGGGCTCTCGCCGCCGCCTACCGACTGCGTATCGTGATGTTGCCGGACACTACGTCGTACAACTGACCGTGTGCTGAGACATCCCGCATCTCCGCGCACCATTCTTCTGGGACCTGGTTCCGCACGTTACGAATCAGCTTGTCCGGCCGGGCGTTTGCTCCATGACCGTTGTCCTGCGCGTAGATTCCGAAGCCCGTTCCTAGCAGGGCAGGATTCGTAGACTTTTCATAGACCCCGCCGATCCACGCTTCGTTTCCGACAACCGAGAGACAGGTAAGCCGGCCGTGGAACCGGAGGGGCGGCTGTCGGTGCAGGACCATCTGGAAGCTGCCGTGGGCCTCGCCGTCGGAACCCTGTTTGATGTGGAAGCTGATCGTCCTCCAGTCGCCAAGCGTGTTGACGTAGTGCCCGCTGCCGGTCACGGCAGGGGTCCCCGCCTTGTCGTGCTTGAAAGTCTGCTGCTCCATATCCGGACCGAGAACGGCCTCGGTCAGGCCGTTGTCGCCACCGTCGCAACTCAGAATGAGCGGGAGCACTGCGAGTAGCGGGAGAGATAGCAGGCGCTTCACGGGACACCTCCGCCGAATAGATGGATGCAACGCCGGGGAGGAGGGATCGCCAGCGGAAACGTATGGACCGGCCAGGTGCGGCAAGCACGCGAATACAGCTGTTAGGAGGGGGGGAGCCCGAGTTCAATGTACGATCAGGGTGGCTGCGGGGCGAGCAATTGAGCGGGCGTCCCGCTGGCCTGTCGGCTGCTGCGTGGTTCGCCCCGCGAACTGTCACAAGGGCTCTTGACGGATTTCGGGGTGCGGGCGTGCGCGAGTCCGGGACCTGTCGTGTACGCGGCCTCTGAACCCCTTCCGTCGCGTCCTCTCGCGCGTTCTCCTCCGCCGGTGAGTCGTCGGACCTCCTGACCCTCGTTCGTGCCCTGTAACTCAACCTCAAAGCCCGAAAAGTGGGGGTGTATATTGAGGATGTAGTTCGGTGTTTGTTCGGTATCCTCGATACGGGAGTTCTCGATGATCAGCTTCGCTACCCAGCTCGCCGTTACCTACCACGTCCGTGAGACGGCGAGCGTCTATGCTGTAGCTCCCGCTCCGGAGCCCGCCTCGTCTCCCGAGCCGCTGTCTGAAACGGACAGGATCGAGGCACTGGAAGAAGAGATCGTGTTCCTGGCCGCCCACCTCCACGCGGGCGAACACCGGTTCCTGACCCTGGTAGCCGAGTACGACCGTCTGCGAGGCTGGGAAGTGGGAGGCCACCGGTCCTGCGCTCACTGGTTGGCCTTTCGGACCGGGTACAGTCTCGGTGCGGCTCGTGAAAGGGTCCGTGCGGCCCGGGCCCTGGCCGACCTGCCGGAGACCAGCGCCTCCATGAGTCGGGGTGAGCTGTCGTTCTGCGCCGTCCGGGCGCTCACTCGAGTGGCGACTCCGGAGAACGAGGCCGATCTCCTCGACCTGGCCCGGGGAGCGACCACCGCCCAGCTGGAGCGCATGGTCCGCGGCTTCAAGCTGGGCAGCCGGCAGGACGAAGCGGACCGGGAGAAGGAGCGCTTCGAGAGCCGAAGCTTCTCGATCTTCCCGGACGAAGAGGGCATGTACGAGGTGAAGGGGAAGCTCACCCCCGAGATCGGAGCCCTGCTGATGCGTGCGGTCGAGGCGGCGTCGGATGCCCTCTACCGTGAGAAGGGTCCCAAAAGCGTTTCATATGAAACGTCTTTTGAAGATGCGGCGCACCGACGGGCCGATGCCGTGGGGCTGGTAGCCGAGCGGGCGATGGCGGCCGGATTCTGTTCTTCCCCGGATAGCGACGCGCGGGCCCCTCTAAGTGGCAGCCGCGCCGAGCGCTATCAGGTTCTTCTCCACGTGGATGCAGAGACGCTCAAAGAAGACGGAGGACTCGGCCAGTCCGAGCTGGAGGACGGCACACGCGTTTCATATGAAACGTCTCGCAGGCTCTCGTGTGATGCCTCGGTGGTACGCATAGGTCACGCTTCGGACCGGTCCGTGCTCGACGTGGGCCGGAAGACCCGCACCATCCCGCCATCCGTGCGCCGTGCACTCGAGGTCCGCGACCGCGGCTGCCGCTTCCCAAGCTGCGGCCTCCGGTTCACCGACGCGCATCACATCAGGCACTGGGCCGACAAAGGCGAGACCAGGCTCGATAACCTGCTCCTTCTTTGCAGTCACCATCACCGGCTGCTGCACGAGGAGGGCTGGAAGATCGAGTGGTGGGGAAAGGACCGGCAGCCGGCGTTCATCGACCCGAAGGGGCAGACGCACCTGGGGCGGCCGCGTGAGACGCCTGAGCTGCCGCCCGACCCCGTGGCGGCCCTCATCGAGGACACCCGCAGCCGCGGGGCCGATCCCGACTTCTATACCGCGGGTGCACGCTGGAAGCGCGAGGCCGACATCCCCGAAGACGTCTACTTCCGAGCCATGGAGGTGATCGTGTGAGCACGAGCCGCGAAAAGGCCCGCGCCCGGACCCTCAGTCGGCGGCCGAACCGCCTTCCACCAGCTCGTACACGACGATCTGTTGCACGTCGAGTTCATCCGCGGTGATCCGGGCCACCAGGCCGTCGCCGTAGATCAGGTCAGGGAAGAACTCCGGCTCCAGGATCTCGCCGAGCAGGGAGCCGTAGGCCCCGTACACGTCGATCCGATCCGTTTCACCCGGGCGAGTCACCGACACGCCCACCCACAGCCGATTCTGCGTGTCGACGGCCAGCCCCGTGAGTCGTGGGACGACTTCCGCGAAAGTCAGGGCCTCGAGCCGCTTCTCCATCATCTCCTCAGCCCCCGGGAAGGTCCCCTCGACGGACGCTTCTCGCAGGCGGTCTCTCTCGAATTCCTCGTCCGCGGGCGTCGTCGGCCGGGCCGCGGGCGCGCGCTGAATGCGGAAGCGCTCGAGACCGTCCGGGCCGACCACGCGGATGTCGTACTCCGGCCCCTCGGCCAGCGCGAACGAGCCATCCGCGAACCGATCCCAGTGGAATCCGGGGGCGAACGACTGCTGCGCCATCATCACCATCACCCTGTTTCCGGACGTGACCTCGACCTGGTCGAACTTCGGCGCCGGGGCCTCCCACACCGTATCGGAAGCGACACCGTCGTGGCCGAGTCGAACCAGGGGTCGAGGCGGTGGCCCGGTGTCGTCGCCCGGCCGGAAGGAGAACATGGCGAACACGCCGTACGCCCCGTCCACGACCGGAATGATGCGCCCGCCCATCATCGAGGATCCGGGAGGGAACGGAATGCTGCTCGGCTCGGCTTCTGAATCGAGCGGCAGCAGCGTGATGCGCTGATTGCTTCCGTCGAGTACCCACAGCGTATCGCCGCGGCCGACACCGAGTCCGGTCGGCCTCTGGAGTTCTCCGGGGCCCGATCCCTCGCGTCCCCACGAGCCAATGAACGAGCCGGCGCGATCGTATCCGAGAACCCGCATCCCGGTCTGGTCGATCAGGAACAGGTCGCCCGACTCGTCGCCGGCCAGGCTACCCGGATAGACCTGGTCGAACTGGTATTCCTCGGAATCCACGCCGAAGCCTCCGATGAGAGCCACGGTGTCGAGCTGCCAGGCGAGCTGCGCGGCTCCGCCCTCGGGATACGCGAGGCGCCGAACTCCGTCCACGGTATCCACCGCCGCTTGCAGGGCGATCGGCTCGTCCGAGGCCTCGCCGCAGGCGGTGACGAGAAGGGCTAGTCCTAACAAGATCGCGCAAATGCGCGGCTCGATCAGTCGGGTCTTCATGGTGATCTGTTCTCCAGGGTCGCTGCCGGTGGCCAGAGTTTGGCAATACCGACCGACGCTTAGTATATCATAGTCGCGGGACCATTCAGCCCCACAAGAGAGGACGCGGGAAATGAACGAAGGGTTGCCCGGGGCAAGCACCGCCGATCCGCCGACGGCCGAACAGCCGCTCATTCCCGAGCTCGAGGGGTATCGCGCAGGCTTTCGCTGGGCGAAGGGCGAAATCCAGAACCTGGCGGCTTCCATCGACTCGGCCACCTACAACACGCGCCCGGCGGAGAACGCCTGGTCGGCGGCTGAATGCATCGAGCACCTGTCCGCGACGGCCCGCGAGATGATCCCCGCGCTGGATGCCGGGGTGGCGCGTGCGAGGGACAACGGGTGGCTCGCGCACGGCCCGTTTGAGTACGGCCGATTCGAGAAGTGGTTCGCACGCCAGTCCGGCGGCGACGAGCTCCCGCCGAAGCGTCGCTTCAAGACCCCGAAACTGTACCACCCACCACACCAGACGTACGACATGGACGACGCGGTGCAGGAGTTCCTTGCCCTGCAGGACCGCTACATCGAGACGCTTCAGCTCGCGTCCGGGGTGGACCTCGCCCGGACCAAGGTGGCATCCCCCGCCATGTCGCTGCTGAAGCTCAGCCTCGGCCAGTGGCTAAAATCGATGGAGGGGCACCAGCGCCGTCACCTGTGGCAGGCCGGAGAGACGATCCGCCGGGTCGGCTGAATGCCGATGTGGATTCACAGATCCATGATGCAGAAGCGCCCGGCAGGGAATCCCCACCGGGCGCTCGGTATATCACGCCGGCCTCACACCGGCGAACCCACGGCGTCTACTGGATCGGAATCACGAAGTAGTCGCGGAATCCCGGCCAGATCGTCTTGCCCTGCGCTCCGTTGCCCACGGCAAGGCGAAGGAACATGCCAACCAAATCACCGGACGAGAGGTCGAAGTCCTGCGCCTCTCCGCTGCTCAGCGGATGACTGATCTCATAGAAGATGAAGTCACCCGAGGCGCTGCTGTTGAATTGCACCCCGGCGGTGACATCCTGGCTGCTGTCGATCGCACCGCACACGGACGAACCGTTGCTACCGGCACACGTCGCGTCGACGTAGCGGTCCGACTCACTCGCCACCCCGTTCTTGCGCTCGACGCCGATCAGGTCGTCGTTCTCGCTCGCAATTCCGTCAGAGCCCGCGCCGGAGTCGAACTCGAACCACAGCGACGTGCTGGACTCGTCTGAGCTGCGCGGCACCTCGACCGACAGAATGAGCTCGGTGGGCGTGTTCAACCACCGAAGGGTCGCTGTTGCCCCCGAGTTCTTACCGCCACCCGGGAGATTGACCGAGAAGGTCTCCTCGCCGGCCGCGCACTCGTCCCAGGAGGCATCCTTGATGCCGTCTACGGTCACGCTGCAGATCTGCGCCGTGAACACCACCGGCAGGTCGTTCAGCGCCACCTCGAGGTCGTCCTTCGTCTCGAACGGATCCAGTCCGCTGACCGGACCGTTGGCGAAGCCGCTGGTTCCGTTGTCCGAATCCGTCGGATCACGATCGCACCAGGCTTTCCCGTCTCCGTTGACGCCGTCCGGTGCGGGGGTGCCCAGAATGAAGTCTCCGTTCCCATCCACGTCCGGAGTGTCCGATCCCTCGACCGCCACGCCGCAGCCCAGAGCCCTGAGCTCCACAGTGCCGCTGCCGGCCGGGGACCACACGGCGCTCGCGATGCCGTTGTCTCCGGTCGTGAAGACGGCATCGCCCGTCGAAGCGTCGTTCACGCAGCTGGCTCCTGCCGGCAACGTCGCCGGGCACACGGCCGAGCCGCCCGCATCGGGGAAGAAGTGAATCGTGGTGAACGGAGTCGCCTGGTCGTAGACGTCCGTCGTCTTGACCTCGACCGTTACCGAGCCGCCCGCGGCGATCGATGCTCCGTCGCCGCTGAACTTCTCTGCCTTCGGCAGCACGGCGAGCTGAAAATCGCTGAGGTCACGCAGCCTGCCGCCGCCACCGCTCACTCTTCCAACCATCGTCGTGGCGATCAGCGGCTGCGCCGTGAACAGCGAAGCTGCCCGCCCCAGGCCCTGCGTGAGAAGGTCGCGGAGACCGTCCGGAGCCCCACCGATACCACCGGCGACCGCCACGGAACAATCGAACGCCGCCGGCGGAAGCACGGTCTGGCCACCGGCGTCGACCTTGAGAACGTACGCGTCGAAGTCGCCGACGCCGTAGTCGAGGACTTCACAAATCTCGATGGTCGACTCGTTGAGGACGACCGTCTCGGGCAGCGTCGGGGACTCGACCTCGACACGGCAGCCGATGAGCGGAACGTCCACGTCCAGGCTCGTGCCGCAGTTCTCCATCCGCAGCGTGAACAGATTGGTGCCGTTCTCCGGACCAATGTTGAGCTGGGCCGAGCCTGTCGGACCGTTCACGTCGAGCGTGCCGCCACCGTTGCCGATCAGGCAGGTGACGGAGAAGTCGCCACTGGTCAGGCAGGTGTCCAGGTCCTGGGTGAGATAGAACGGCACGTTCTGGTTCGACCCCAGTTGGATCACGAGCGCCGGGTCGTCCGAGGGCTGATCTGCCGACGGCGTGTTCGAGAGGATGACGTCCCGGTATCCGAGGAGTCGAATGTCCTCGGGCGCATCGTTCGAACCATTGGTCAGCCACACCTTCACACGCCAGGCCGACTCAGCCGGCTGGGAGCCGTTGCCCTTCTTGCGGCTCTTCCAGCTGGCGGAATAGCTGCCGGTTCCTTCCGCAACCGCCGAAATGGTACCCGGGTTGGAGCAATCCTCACCCGTCGGGCAATCGATGTTCACCGCATCGACCCGTAGGAACGATGCGAGGCCCGTGACCAGCGGGTCGCTCACACTCGGGTTGGCAACGAGAGACGGCAGGAAGAAGAAGCCGTCCGTGCCCCCATTCAGCCGTCCATCGCAGGGCGACAGCTGTGGAGTGACGCTCGACGGCGGGTGATCCGCCAGGTCGAGACACGAAGTAACGGGTCCCGTGTGGCTGAAGGAAGGAACCGAAGTCTGTTCCTCAGGCCCTGCGGTCGAGTCGTTCATGTCCTGGCACGATGCGGCCACCAGGGCCAATACTGGTACGAGCAACCATCTCTTCATCAATTCTCCGCTCTTCACGTTGATCCAGGTTTTTCAGCCGCACCCACCGCTGCCGGCATCGGCCGGGTGGCGGGTCGGCGCTATTCCTTCTGTCCGGTGCGCAAATGTGATCGCACCGCCAGTTCATGCCTCTATATGTGAAGTGCCGGGGTCGCGTTCGCCTCGATTAGCGCCCGGCCATGTTGCAGGGGGTGAGGAACCAACATCGCGGGTGAACGCGGCGTACCACCCACTGCCCTCAACTATTTAGACTAGACAAAGAAAAGAGATTTTCGGTCGGGTGTCAAGGTGCAGTGTTGGACTCATGCTACAGCCGTCCCCGGGCGTTCGCCGGGAGCGAGTCAGCGGTCGATGAGAGCCTGAAAGTCCTGTCGCCCGGCAAGGTTACGCCACCACCAGTGCAATCCGCCACCCGAGTCCAGCGAGGCGTTGGGGTCGGCGGCCAGGTACACCCGGATCAACTCGACCGCCCGGTCGGGATCCCCTGTCACGGACCGAATCGCGGCTTCCTGCAGAACGAGTTCCTGCAGAGGGTCGATCTCAGCCGTGCCCTGGCCGGAAGCGAAGACTACCGCAGCGCTGTCGCGCATTCCCTCGCGCATCAGCACGCCGGCCACCAGAAGGCGACCGAGGTGTCGCTCGTACTCGTCCGGGGAGAGAGAGTCCAGCAGGGCGAACTGCTCCCACGCCGCATCGGCGTCCGGATCTTCCGCGGACGAGATCATGAGCCACAGGCGGCACTCCGCGAAATGGTAGTTGTCGGGGAACCTGGAGGCTCCCTCGTCGCACCAGGTCCGGGCGTCCCGAAGTTGCTCGAGGTTGTAGTGCGCCCAGAACAGGCGCCTGAGAATCCGGTCGGCGTCCTCAAGGTAGGCGTCCTCCTCGTACGCGCGCCGGGCCGTGAGAATCACCGAGACGTTGTCGCCCCGGTTCACGTACAGGTGACTCAGGATGCTGTACACGCTGGCCCGGGTCGGGTCGGCGTCGACGGCCGCTTCCAGGTCCGCCTGGGCCTCGTCGAGTAAGCGCGCCGATTCGTCGGCGTCTGCCGTAAGGTCGAGCAGGAAGTACAGGTACTTGAGCGAGCCCCGCTGCTCCAGCGCGTCCGCGTCGCGTGGATCGATCTCCAGCGCACGATCGGCGTGAGCGAGCCCCACTCCGAGGACTTCACCCGCCCGGTCGAACTCACCCAGGCCGTTGGCGAGGAAGAACGCCTCGCGGAACGAACCGTGGGCGCGCCTGGCCGGCGGTCTCACCCAGCCGGGGTCGGCGGCTTCCGCCAGGACGAGCAGTGAATCAGCGAGAGCCAGTCTCGCGATCGCCGCCTCGACATCACCGGAATCCGCCAGGTCTTCCGCCTGCTCCATGACCAGTTCGGCCCGCTGCGTATTCGACCAGGCCTCATCGCTCCCGGTTCCTTCCCGCCGCTCGCGAAGCCTGATTTCCTCACCCAGCCGACTCCGCAGGATCCGGCCCACGCTCTCCGCCACGGAGTCCTGAGCCGCAAGGAACTGACCGGAGGGAATCTCGAGAACGCTGCGTTCGATGTCGGCCCCGCTCAGGCCGTCGACCAGCCGCACGGTGATCCGCAAGTCTTCGCCATCCGGCTCGACGCTTCCCCGGATCAGGCTGCCGACTTCGAGAGCACGTGCCACACTATCCGGTGCCACATCCGTCCCGCGGTAGGGTGCCACGCCGTTTCTGGATACGACGTCCAGCGACCGGACCTCGCTCATCTGCTCGATGAGAGATTCGGTCAGCCCGTCGGCCACGTACTCGAGATCGCGGTTCGGGCTGAGGTCTTCGAAGTACAGCACGGCGATGCTCGACGCCTCGATACCCGAAGCGGTAGCCATCTCCGCCAGACGGGCCTCTTCCCGGTGGTCGCGCACCACCAGCCAGACGGTGGCCAGTGCGAGCACCGCGAGGATGACCTGGATGATGATCTCGGGCCTGGTGGCTTGCTGCCGACCCTTGGCGCCGTGGAACCAGGCAATGGAAAGGCTTCCCGGGATCCCGAACAGGTAGATCACCAGCGCGATCCGATACGCGATCGCAGGGAGGAGCTCGTTTGAGATGAGCTGGTCGACGCCCTCGAGGGCGACGAAACCGGACACCATGTAGGCGCCCATAAACGGCAGAAGTCGCCGTTCCTTGATCTCCGCGAGCAGGCTCATGACGGCAAGTTGGACAGCGGACTCACCGCGGGCAAGATGGCGAGCCCCCGACTGCCTACATCGGGAGCCAGTAACTCAGCTTGATGGCGAGGATATTCTGGCCGGCGGCCCCGAGCGAGCTGAACATGTCGGTCACGTTCACCGGGTCACCGATGTTCGCGTAGTCGGACAGGTTTCTCTGCCACACCACGAACAGCGTGCTTCCCGGCCGGAACTCCCACCGCATGACCAGGTTCGAGCGGAACGAGACCGTGTTGAAGTTGAAGTCGTCCAGGTAGAAGGTCTCGGCTCCGTCCGTCACTTCGTAAATGCGGGTCGAGTTTCCGTCCTCGTCCTCTTCGACGATTTCCTCGATCGTCGTCCCGTCGGTGCCGTACTCGCGCAGGTCGTAGCTTCGCGCCTCAGGCAGCTCGCCGAACTCGGTGAACTTGCCGCTCGAGGCGAACGGCTCGGCGTAGAACTCGAGGTTGAGATCGGGTGTGAACGAGTAGTTCGCGCGGAACTGCATCGAGACCGTCTTCTGATCCACGGTCGAGAAGATGTAGCGCTGCCCGTAGGTGCGATCCGTGTCGCGATCGCGCTCCGTGTAGTACTGGCGGCGATCGGTCATCCACGAGACGCCGGGTGCGACGCGGAACGCGAACCGGTCGCTCGGCTCGAA
>Ga0316198_10002259_pt1 | contig 11614 bp, 5 predicted proteins | sample OudBieAanoxic_MG_FD_204935 | JGI IMG/M metagenome (GOLD analysis project Ga0316198, IMG submission 204935) | Coastal sediment microbial communities from Oude Bieten Haven, Netherlands - site A anoxic | ecosystem: Environmental > Aquatic > Marine > Coastal > Sediment | place: Netherlands... | reverse complement strand
AAAATAGATAGAAGTGAAAATGATTCAAGAAAATGGGCTGGAAGAAAAAGCTATTTTGGAAGGGAAGACCTGCTTCCTATGTGGGTAGCAGACATGGATGTAGAAACTCCTAATATAGTAATAGAAGCTCTAAAAAATAAGGCAGATCAAAAAATATTTGGTTATACCATGGAAAATGAAAGGTATATAGGTAGTTTGGTGAACTGGGTTGAAAAAAGACATGGGCATAAATTATCTTGTGACAGGATTGCTCATTCTCCTACAGTGGTAACGAGCTTAAACCTATTGATCAAGACCTTGACCAATGAAGGAGATAACATAACGATACAATCTCCAGCATATCCCCAATTTGTAAAACAGATTAAGAGTAATAACAGAAAAGTGATGATAAATAAATTGATTGAAAAAGAAGATGGATATGAGATTGATTTTATAGATTTCGAAGAAAAGATAAAAAACTCCGTGGTATTTATCCTGTGTAACCCCCATAATCCTACTGGAAGGGTTTGGGAGAGGGAAGAGTTATCAAAAATAGCAGAGATCTGTGTAAAATATGGTGTTAAGATTATTTCAGATGAAATTCATAGTGATCTAATATTAGATGGAAAACATCTCTCTATAGCCAGCTTAGGGGAACAGGTGGAACCCCTTGTATATACCTGTCTTTCTTCTACTAAGACATTTAACTTGGCTGGAATTCAGAGTTCATTTGTAGTTTTCCCCACAACTAGGGAAAAAGAAAGTTTTGTAGAGGAGTTATCTCTTATAGGAGTTCATGAACCCAATAGTTTTTGTATGGATATGGTGATATCTGCTTATAATCATGGTGAAGAGTGGTTAGAAGAACTAATTGATCATCTGAGAGGCAACATAGAATTTGCCATAGATTATATAGGTAGAAATATTCCTCAAATTAAAGTGAAAAAACCTGAGGCTACTTACCTGCTTTGGCTGGATCTAAGAGGGTACAGGTTGAGTGACGAAAAATTAAAGGAAAGGTTGGTAGAAGACGGCGGCCTGGCTCTAACAATGGGAGGAGCTTTTATGGGCAGTGGATTTGCACGGATGAATATAGCGTGTCCTAGATATATGTTAGAGGATGGATTGGAGAGATTAAAAAAGGCTTTTGGATAGAAAATATCTGATAACTCGTGAGGGCTTAACCCTAAGATGATTTGTGTTAAAAATAGATTATAAAGAGTCCCTCTTTAATACGGGTTTATTTTGGATCAAGAACATGTTCCAAGGATTCCGTCCTTGACGGGGTTACTTTTTCTCTTGAAAGAAAAATTAACGAAAAAGTTCAAGAAGGTTTATATGTTGTCTTAATAAGTAAGTCACTATTGTCATTGTAGGAACAGTACTGTTGAAGCTTAACGACTATAAACTTCATTTTTAAAATCAAAAGAAAATTGGTGGTGAAAAAAGAATTTAAGCTTTGTTTTATGACAAAAAAAAATAAATATGTTAATATTTGAGTACAAAATTAATGAAAGGCTAGGAGGATAAAGATGTTTAAAAAATTATTTGGGTTTGGGAAGAAGAAGGTTGAAGCTGATGAAAAAAACAAAGTTGAAAATGAAGAGCTAAAAATAAAAGAACAGGAAGAGCTCAAGCTTAAAGAGGAGCAGGAAAAAAAGGAGTTAGAGGCATTAAAAAGTAAAGAAGAAGCTGAAGAATTAGTGAAAATTGAGAATGAAAAATTGAAAATAAAAGAGGAACAAGAAAGAAAAGAGTTGGAAGAACTAAAACAGAAAGAGGAACAAGAAAGAAAAGAGTTGGAAGAGCTAAAGCAGAAAGAGGAAGCAGAAAGGGAAGAGCTTGAAAAATTAAGAAAAAAAGAAGAGGAAACAAGAAAAGAATTAGAGAAATTAAAGATAAAAGAAGAAAATGAGAGAGCAGAATTAGAGAGGTTAAAAATTGAAGAAGACAATAGAACAGCAAAAGAAGCAGAATTAGAAGCAGAGGCAGCAAGAAAAGAATTGGAAAAGTCCAAGGAAAAAGAAGAAGCTTCTAAGAAAAAAGGATTTTTTAAATCTCTAAAGGAAAAATTGACAAAGACTAGGGAAGGGTTGTTCGGAAAGATGAAAACGCTGTTTTCTGGTAGAAGCGTCATTGATGAAGAGATGTATGAAGAGTTGGAAGATCTGTTGATACAATCGGATATCGGTATGGATATGACACTAAAAATAGTAGGAAAGCTAGAAAAAGAAGTGAAAAAAAGGGGGATAAAAAAACCTGATTTAGTCTATGATGTATTAAAGGATGTAATGGAAGGATTCTTGATCGCTGAAGGGACAGAACTGGAAGTAAATAAACCTGGGATGAATATAATCTTAGTGGTAGGAGTAAATGGAGTAGGAAAAACAACTACCATTGGAAAGCTGGCAGCTAAGTTTGTAAAAGATGGTAAGAAAGTAGTGATAGGTGCAGGAGATACATTTAGAGCCGCAGCAATTGAGCAGCTAGAAGAATGGGCAGACAGAGCAGGTGCCGATATCATAAAGCATGAGCAGGGAAGTGATCCGGGTGCAGTGGTGTTTGATACACTAAAAGCAGGGAAAAATAGAAATGCTGATATAGTGATAATAGATACAGCAGGAAGATTGCATAACAAGAATAATCTGATGAAAGAATTAGAGAAGATAAATATCATTATAGAAAAACAAGCAGGAGATACCGGCTATGAAAGTCTATTGGTGATAGACGGGACTACTGGTCAAAATGGATTAAACCAAGCCAAGGTATTCAATGAGGTAACTAAGTTAAGTGGATTTGTAGTTACTAAATTAGATGGAACAGCCAAGGGTGGAATAGTATTTGCTGTCTCTGAAGAATTAAAAAAACCAATTAAATTTATAGGGGTAGGGGAAGGTATAGAAGACCTCCGTGAATTTAAATCTAAAGAGTATATAGAAGCTATATTTGAATAAAACTTAAATTTGGATAAAAATAAATCAAAAAAAGCTTTTAAAATAAACGTAAAAATAATATAATGTTTTATGTAGAAAAAAACGGAGTAAAAATCTGTTTATAGAAATAAAAGGTTAAAAACGAAACACTAAATGTGAGACTGAAGTGAAAAACAAAAACCACATGTACAACTAGAGTAAAATATGTTAAGATAGATTTAAAATTATACAGATCGGGAGGATGACTAATGGGAATCATTAATCAAATAAAAGAAAAAGCTAAAGTTGCACAAAAGACTATCGTTTTACCAGAAGCAACAGATGAAAGAGTATTAAAAGCAGCACAAGAAATCGTAAAAGAGGGATTGGCTAAAGTTGTATTAGTAGGGAACGTAGAAACTTTAAATGCAGAAGCGGCAAAAGTAGGAGCTAACTTAGAGGGAGCTGTTATAATCGATCCAAATACTTTTGAAAACATAGATGCCTATGTGGCGAAATTAGTAGAAAGAAGAGCTAAAAAAGGAATGACTCCAGAAAAAGCTAAAGAGATCTTAACTACAGATGTTAACTTCTTTGGTGCTATGATGGTAGCTTTAGGAGATGCAGATGGAATGGTATCTGGATCAGATTCACCTACAGCAAATGTACTTAGAGCTGGATTCCAAGTAATAGGGCCTAAGCCAGGAATGAAAACAGTATCATCTGTATTCATCATGGAATTAAAAGATAAAGTTGAAGAATATGGAAACATCTTAATATTTGGTGACTGTGCAGTAATACCAGAACCTAACTCTCAACAATTAGCTGATATCGCTATGGGTGCAGCTGAAACAGCTAGATCAGTAGCAGGAATTGTACCAAAAGTAGCATTGATGACATTCTCAACTAAAGGATCAGCTAAACATGATTCAGTAGATGTAGTAGCAGAAGCAGGAAAAATATTAGCTGAAAGTAATGTAGACTTCGAATTCGAAGCTGAATTACAAGCTGACGCAGCATTAGTAGCCGCAGTAGGAGCTAAAAAAGCACCTGGATCAAAAGTAGCAGGAAATGCTAATATCTTAATATTCCCTAACTTAGCAGCAGGAAATATCGGATATAAATTAGTACAAAGACTTGCTGGAGCAGAAGCTCACGGACCGTTATTACAAGGTTTAGCAGCACCAATCAATGACCTTTCAAGAGGTTGTTCTGTATCTGATATAGTAAACTTAACAGCAATAACATCAGTACAAGCTGACTAATAGATAAAATAGTAGGAGTTAGAAATAGCTCCTACAAAAATAATATAGATGGTAAGTGAAATATATATCATCAAAATAAAATCTAGGAGGAAATAATTAATGAAAGTTTTAGTAATTAACTGTGGTAGTTCATCTTTAAAGTACCAACTAATCAACCCATCAACAGAAGAGGTATTCGCAATCGGTCTATGTGACAGAATAGGAATCCACGGATCTAAGTTTGAGTACGAAGTACCAGCTACAGATTTCGAATTAGAGTTAGAGCATGATATGCCTACACATAAGGAAGCTTTAGAATTAGTGTTAAATACATTAACAGGAGAGCACGGAGTAATTGCAGATATCAATGAAGTTGACGCAGTTGGACATAGAATAGTACATGGTGGAGAAGAATTTACAACATCTGTATTATTAGACGAAAGAGTAATGGCAGGAATAGAAGCTAACAATGACTTGGCTCCATTACATAACCCAGCTAACTTATTAGGTGTAAAAACTTGTATGGAACTTATTCCTGGAAAGCCTAATGTAGGAGTATTTGATACTGCATTCCACCAAACTATGCCAGCAAAGGCATTTATGTATCCATTACCATATGCTGACTATACTGAGTTAAAAGTAAGAAAATATGGATTCCACGGAACTTCTCATAAATTTGTTGCTGGATTAGCTAACGATTTATTAGGAAACCCTGAAAAATCAAAAGTAATCGTATGTCATTTAGGAAACGGAGCATCTATATCAGCTGTTAAAGATGGTAAATCAGTAGATACTTCAATGGGATTAACTCCATTACAAGGATTAATGATGGGAACTAGATGTGGAGATATCGACCCAGCAGCAGCATTATTTATTAAAACTAAGAGAGATTTAACTGATAAAGAGATAGATGCTAGAATGAACAAAGAATCTGGAATCTTAGGAATCTTCGAAAAGTCATCTGACTGTAGAGATCTTGAAATTGCAAGAGGAGCTGGAGACGAAAGAGCGGCATTAGCTATCGATATGATGACTTATAGAATCAGAGCTTATATCGCATCATACGCAGCAGCTATGGGTGGAGTAGACATGATCTGTTTCACAGGTGGAATTGGAGAAAACTCTAACTTAATTAGATCTAAATCTTTAGAAGGATTAGAATTTATGGGTGTTGAATTAGATGAAGCTGTTAACTCAGTAAGAAAGAAAGGATCTGTAAAATTATCTGCAGAGACTTCTAAAGTAGCTATCTACAAGATTCAAACAAATGAAGAATTAGTAATCGCTAGAGACACATTAGCAATAGTTAAATAATTTCAAAACTACCAGATTAATCTGGTAGTTTTTTTTATTTCTAAATGTTATCCTAAAAGGGAAAAGGATATAACTATATTATTCTCTTTAAGTTCAAACTATGAGGTTTCTCCTCATGTATTTTGTGTCAAAGTTATTATCAGATATGATTACTGGCAGAGATATAAAGGGGAGAATGTTTAAGTTGTAATGAATCTGTATTGAAAATTATCAGATGTCTAAAGAAATGTCCATAAAAACGTGAAATATATAGAAATTTGTAAAGTATAATCGTACAAAAACTTAGAGATTCAAAGGTTTTAACCTCAATAATATTAAGTGAAAAAAGTAATTAACTGTATTGAAGTGGTTATATCAAACGTTTTAAGAACGAAAAAAGTGTAAAGAGAGATAAGGTGTAAAAAAAAACAATGATTTATTGACAAAATATTGCTAGTGAAGTAAAATTGTACATGAAAGATATTTTATTTTTACTGACACCAATAAAATATAATTAAAATTTTCAGGAGGTCACAGAAATGGCTAAAACTATGCAAACAATGGACGGAAACCAAGCTGCAGCGTGGGTATCATACGCATTCACAGAAGTAGCAGGAATCTATCCTATAACACCATCATCACCAATGGCAGAATATACTGATCAATGGGCAGCTCAAGGTAAGAAAAACTTATTCGGAGTACCTGTAAAGTTAGTAGAAATGCAATCAGAAGCAGGAGCAGCAGGGACAGTTCATGGAGCATTACAAGCAGGAGCTTTAACTACTACTTATACAGCATCACAAGGATTATTATTAAAAATACCTAACATGTATAAGATCGCTGGAGAGTTATTACCTTCAGTAATCCATGTATCAGCTAGATCATTATCAGCTCAAGCATTATCTATATTTGGAGATCACTCGGATATATATGCTGCAAGACAAACTGGTTATGCAATGTTAGCAGCTGGATCTGTACAAGAGGTAATGGATCTTGCAGGTGTGGCACATTTAGCAACATTTAAGACAAGAGTACCTTTCATGCATTTCTTCGATGGTTTCAGAACTTCACATGAAATCAACAAAGTAGAAGTTATGGATTATGCAGATTTAGATAGATTATTAGATAGAGATGCTGTTCAAGCATTTAGAGATAGAGCAATCAATCCTCATCACCCAGTGACTAGAGGAACAGCTCAAAACGACGATGTTTATTTCCAAGCTAGAGAAGCTCAAAATAAATATTATAATGCAGTGCCAGGAGCAGTTGCAGAATATATGGAAGAAATTTCAAAGATTACAGGAAGAGAATATAAGCCATTTACTTACTATGGAGCAGCAGATGCTGAAAGAATCATAGTAGCTATGGGATCAGTTACAGAGACTATCAAAGAAACTGTAGATCATTTAGTAGCATCTGGAGAAAAAGTAGGATTATTATCTGTTCACTTATACAGACCATTCTCTGCTGAATACTTCATGAACGTTTTACCTAAGACAGTTAAAACAATAACTATATTAGATAGAACTAAAGAACCTGGAGCAAACGGAGAACCTTTATACCTTGACGTAGTTGAGTTATTCAAAGATGACAAAAATGCACCAAAAATCGTTGGAGGAAGATACGGATTATCTTCTAAAGATACTACACCTGCTCAAATAGTAGCTGTATATGAAAATGCAAAATTAGATACTCCTAAAGAAGGATTTACAGTAGGAATTATCGATGACGTTACTTTCTTATCATTACCAGTAGGAGAACCTGTATCAGTAGTTGCTGATAACGTAAAAGAATGTTTATTCTTCGGATTAGGATCTGACGGTACTGTAGGAGCTAACAAGAACTCAATCAAAATCATAGGAGACAAGACTGATCTTTATGCTCAAGCTTACTTCGCATATGATTCAAAGAAATCTGGAGGAGTTACTAGATCTCACTTAAGATTCGGTAAAGACCCTATCAGATCAACTTACTTAATCAATACACCATCATTCGTAGCTTGTTCTACACCATCTTACTTAGGTAAGTATGATATGGTTGGAGGATTAAAGAAAGGCGGATCATTCTTATTAAACTGTGTATGGGATGCAGAGGAAACAATTGCAAACTTACCTAACTCAGTTAAAATTAAATTAGCTAAAAATGAAGCTAAACTTTTCATCATCAATGCAAATAAATTAGCATCTGAATTAGGATTAGGAAACAGAACTAACACAATAATGCAATCTGCATTCTTTAAGTTAGCTAATGTAATTCCATTTACAGAAGCTCAAGAATATATGAAAGAGTACACTTATAAGTCATACAGCGCAAAAGGTCAAGATATTGTAGACATGAACTACAACGCAATTGATAAAGGAGCAGACGAGTTAGTAGAAGTTACTGTAGACCCAGCTTGGATCAACTTAGTACATGAAACTGCTGAAGACGCTTACAAAGGTTCTGCATTTGTAGAAAAAATTGCTAAGCCAATAAACGCTATCAAAGGATATGATTTACCAGTATCAGCATTTGACGGATATGAAGATGGTACATTTGAAAATGGAACTACAGCATTCGAAAAGAGAGGAGTAGCAGTAAACGTTCCTCATTGGGTTCCTGAAAACTGTATCCAATGTAACCAATGTTCATTTGTTTGTCCACATGCAGTAATAAGACCATTCTTAATCAATGAAGAAGAAAAAACTAATGCACCAGAAGGTATGAAGACTTTAAAAGTTATTGGAAAAGCTGAAGGTGTAGAATACAGATTACAAGTTTCACCACTTGACTGTACAGGTTGTGGAGTATGTGCAAACGTATGTCCAGCTCCTAAAGGAAAAGCTTTAGTTATGACTCCAATCGCTGAAGAAATGCCTGAGCAAAAATTCGCTGATTATTTATTCAACGAAGTAACTTATAAGAAAGAAATCATGGGAACTGCAAATGTTAAAACATCTCAATTTGCACAACCTTTATTCCAATTCCATGGAGCATGTGCTGGATGTGGAGAAACTCCTTACATCAAGTTAATTACTCAATTATTTGGAGATAGAATGATGGTAGCAAACGCTACTGGTTGTTCATCAATATACGGTGGATCAGCTCCATCAACTCCTTACTGTACAAACGGTTGCGGAGAAGGTCCAGCTTGGGCATCATCATTATTTGAAGATAATGCAGAGTTCGGATACGGAATGTACGTTGCTACAGAAGCATTAAGAGATAGATTAGAAGTAGAAATGAACAAAATCATGGATACAGTTACTCCAGAAGTAGCAGAATTATTCAAAGAATGGATGGAAAATAGAACTGATGGAGAGAAAACTCAAGAGATCAGAACTAAATTATTACCATTATTTGAAGGTAATGAAGCAACTAAAGAAGTAGCATCATTAAAAGATTACATCACTAAGAAATCACAATGGATCTTCGGTGGAGACGGTTGGGCAAATGACATCGGTTACGGTGGAATAGATCACGTTTTAGCTACATCTGATGATATCAACATCTTAGTAATGGATACAGAAATGTACTCAAATACTGGTGGACAAGCATCAAAAGCAACTCCTACAGGATCAGTAGCTAAATTTGCTGCTGCAGGAATGCCATTAAAGAAAAAAGATTTAGCTGCTATCTGTATGTCTTACGGGCATATCTATGTAGCTCAAGTATCTATGGGTGGAAGCCAAGCTCAATACTTAAAAGCTGTTAAAGAAGCAGAAGCTCATAAAGGACCATCTATCATCATTGCATACGCTCCTTGTATCTCACATGGTGTAAGAAAAGGTATGGGACATTCTCAAACAGAGATGAAGTTAGCTACTGAATGTGGTTACTGGCCATTATTCAGATTTGATCCTAAATTAGAATTAGAAGGTAAGAACCCATTACAAATCGATTCTAAAGAACCTAACTGGGACAAATATGAAGAGTTCTTATTAGGAGAGACTAGATACTTAACACTAACTAAGTCTAATCCTGAAAGAGCAAAAGAATTATTCGCTAAGAATAAAATGGAAGCTGCAAAGAAAATAAGACACTATAAGAGATTAGCTGCACTTGACTATTCTCAAGGTATATAATTTATCCTTTTCCTTTTAGGTTGAGAATAAAGTAGATACACATAGTAAGAGGACTGGAATTTTTCCAGTCCTCTTTTACATTCTGTTTTAAGTTTAATTTTATAATTTTTCAATTGAATTATTGTGAAATAAATCGAAATTAATTTATCATTGGAACAGATTGAATGGGGTGCATTTTTATGATTTTTTTTTAAATATACATGAATTTATAGAACTGGATTTTTTATAATTTTTTTATTTTTATAGAATTTAATAAATGTTATGGAAATAAATAATGTGAATAATTCAGAAACAGTAGTAACGATCCATACTGAATATTTTCCGAATAAATAAGGCAGAATAATCAATAATATTAATATTAGTATAAACCCCCTAGTCAAGGAGATAATACTCGCTTTTTTAGGATGTTCAATGGCTGTGAAAAACCCAGAAGTTACAATATTGATCCCGACCATTAAAAAAGAAAGAGAGAAGATTTTTTTAACCTCTGCAGTTAATATTATAAGATTTAAATTGTTTAAGAAAAGGGAACTGATAGGTTTACTAAAAAATAAAACAATTACATAGGAAAAAATTCCAATTATAGATGCAACCTTTAAGGTGAGAAAGAGTAATTGTTTGTTTCTTTTAAAATCTTCTTGTCCATGTAAATAACTGATTATAGGCTGCATTCCTTGAGTAAGACCGAGCATAGTCATGAGAACGAGGTTATTTGTATACCCTATGACACTAAAAACTGCCAGACCATCGGTACCGTAGGAATTAAAGACAACCCTATTAAATGCAAATAAAATAAATCCTATGGAAAGTTCTGTAATAAAATCTGGAGTTCCTATTTTAATCAGTCGAAATATTTTTTTAAAACTTAATTTTACACTTATAAATTTCAAGGTAGAATTTTTTTTCAGGAAAAAAGAAACAAGAATAATCCCCTGAATAACCTGAGCACACCCTGTGGCTATGGCAGCGCCCCTAAGACCTAAGGGAAATATAATTACTAAAAAATAATCTAAAATAATATTGGTAACAGCAGCTATCCCCACTACAAACATTGCAACCATGGGTTTTCCTTCTACCTTGATGAGAACTTCCAAGGCATAGGCAATTAGGTAAAATGTATTGAAAAATAATAGGGTACTTAGGTATTCTACAACGAGGGGGATCATCTCTCTGCGAGCACCTAAAAAATAAGCTAATTCGTATCGAAAGATAAAACCAATACTACAAATGATAAATCCAATTAAGCCTAAAAAACAAAGGGAGAGAGTGAAATATTCCCTAGATTTTTTAAGTTCGCCCCTGCCTAGACAGGTGCTGATCAGGGTAGAAGCCCCTATTGAAATCATAATAGATATAGCAAAAGAAAAATTTAGAAAAGGCATGGATAAATTTACAGCAGCCAGAGCCTCTGCTCCTACTCCTCGACCAACAAAAATCCCGTCAATTATGGTATATAAAGAAAATATCCACATGGACAGGATAGATGGGAAGGCATATTTAAAAAGGGTTTTAGTAATTCCTTTTTTTTCAATAGTTATATTCATAAAAAAACATCTCCTTTGATCTAATTATAAACCTTAGAACTATTCTAAGGTCAATAGGAAAATTTATTTATTTATAGTAGTTGACTAAAATAATTAAAGGTGTTATTTTTTATGGGGGTGATATGATGAAACTCTATAAAATAGGAGAAATAAGTAAACTTTACAATATCAGTACAGATATATTGAGGTATTACGAAAAAGAAGGGCTGCTTAAGCCACAGGAAATAAGAGAAAATGGTTATAGATATTACAGTGCAAAACAGATATGGAAATTAAACACTATAAGAGGATTAAGAAATTTAGGTGTCTCCCTAAGGGAAATAAAAAAATATATAGAGGAAAGAAGTATGGAAAAAAGTTTAGAATTAATTGATTTCCAATTGGGGGTAATAGAGGAAAAACTATGTGAGCTTTTGGAACTAAAAAAACAATTAAATTCTAAAAAAAAATACCTCAATGAGGTGGGGAAAAATAATATATATGAGAAAATTATTGAAGTTATCCTTCTTGAAAGAAGGTGTTATAAAAGATACAGCGATATAGCCACAGGCTGGGAAATAGATTTAGAATTAAAAAAG
>Ga0316198_10002256_pt1 | contig 11615 bp, 10 predicted proteins | sample OudBieAanoxic_MG_FD_204935 | JGI IMG/M metagenome (GOLD analysis project Ga0316198, IMG submission 204935) | Coastal sediment microbial communities from Oude Bieten Haven, Netherlands - site A anoxic | ecosystem: Environmental > Aquatic > Marine > Coastal > Sediment | place: Netherlands... | reverse complement strand
CGCCGATGCATATCGGGATCTGTGTTGGTGGATGTAACGCGGTAGACGGGCCAAAAGACAAACAAAATGTGTAATTATTTCTTGCCGCGGCCCTTAAACCTATAGCAAGCGGTATACCTGCCATGAACAAACGTCAATGCGCGGTTGGAATATTGTCCAATGCAGGTTTTCGGCAGCAGCCAAGAGGCACATTTTTAACCTACCCGCTCTTATCTGTAACCTTCTTCCTCAGTATCACAAGCATTTCGGTGGGTGTCTGCCGGCTCAAGATGTCGTTGAACTGTGTCTGGTAGTTGCTCACCAGGCTGATGCCTTCAATGACAAGGTCGTATACTTTCCAATCACCATCCCTTTGGATCAGCCGATAGGTTATCGGAATCTTTTTGTCACTGGAAACAATGTTGCTGTCGACTTCAGCTTTTTTTTCCGACAGCATTGTTTGCCTATCGAACACGACCTTTTCGTCGGTGTACTTCAACAACTGCCCCATGTAGTTTTTCTCAAGCAGTAGGCGGTAGAGTTCGATGAATTCGCTGCGCTGGCTGTCATCCGGAAGATCATCACGAAGGCGCGCAGAAAAAAAATGACAATGGCCCCCAGGTTGTTGTTCAGCCGGATGGCGATGCGTCCGAACGGATCGAAGATGGTCGGTTTGCTCGAGGGTCCCTCTTCCAAAGGCAAATCTTCGAAGGCAACCTCTTCAAAAATGTCTTTACTCATATTCATTTCCTGCCGGTTGCGAAGAATCCGCAAGAGAAGTCATAGCCATGAAACACCTGCCAACCGATTCAGCCGAAGCTTTGAATGGCTAAAAGATAACCTGCATACCCAAAATTACAATACTTAATAGTTTCGTTCCATCGGAATGAGGACCTGCATCTGAACGCATCGGCTGTTCGAAAAACCAGCCGGCACTGCAGGCGGCTGTTCCTCTTCGACCGACGGATGCTTGACAAGCCCAAGGCCGGAACTATGATTTCAATACAATCGACACGCAGACGGCATCTTTCGGCCTTGCGCTTCGTCGGTTTATACAACCCCCGTCAAAAGGGCAAGACAATAATAAAGAGGAAAAAACGAGAGCTTGTTTTAACTTGTGTCAATCCACGAATTAAAGAAAGGAGAACCGAGAAATGAAATCATTGCGCATGGTCGTTGCAGGTCTATTGATAACCGTCGGGTCCGTCTGGGCTGCCGATATGACGGTAACTATCAATTCTCTCAACGAAGGTGGTGTAGGGCCGTCCATCGGGACAATCACGGTCTCTTCGAGTCCCTATGGAACGATTTTTACACCGGATCTCAATGGCCTGACACCCGGTCTGCATGGTTTTCACGTTCACGAAAACCCGAGCTGCGCGGCTGCCGAGAAGGATGGGAAATCGGTCCCCGGTCTGGCGGCCGGCGGACATTTCGATCCTGCCGGAACCGGCCGTCATGAAGGACCATACGGTGAGGGGCACTTGGGTGATCTTCCGCCGTTGTCTGCCGATCAGAATGGACACGCCACTCAACCGGTGCTGGCACCACGCATCAAAGTCTCCGATCTCAAAGGACGCTCACTCATGATCCACGCCGGCGGCGACAATTACTCGGATAGCCCTCAGAAACTCGGCGGCGGTGGGGCCAGGGTGGCCTGCGGCGTCATCAAATAAAACGATGACGTTATTTTTGAGTGAGTCCTTAGTGAGGTCGCAATCTTAAAGCACGTCGGCAATGACATCCAGGGCACGTCGAACCAGTTTTTTTTCCGCTTGGGACCCCATGTGGCCGAGCCGGAAAACCTTGCCGGCCAGTTGACCGTAGCTGCCACCTACCACAAGACCCCGTTTGCGCACTGCGGTGTCGAAGTCGGACCATGACTTCGCTGCCGGCAAGTAGACAGCTGTCACCGTGGGTGATGGAACAGCACCGGGTGCAGGAAAAAGTGTCAGCCCGATATCTTCGAGCCAGCGGCGGCAGTCCTCAGCCACCACGTCATGGCGCTCGAAGACCGCTGCCAGCCCTTCGGCGAGGATCATCTCTGCACCGGCGTGAAGAGCCGCCAGACCGTGCCAGTTCGGTGTATAGGGAAAATAGCGCGTCTTTTTAACATGACGAAAGGGTTTCAACGCATCGTAGCCTGCATAGTTCACCTGTTCGACAATCTCCCAGGCATTCCCGCTAACCGATAAAAAGGCCATGTCCGGGGGCGCGCTCAAGCACTTCTGGGCGCCCCCCAGACACAAGTCGATATGCCAATCATCCGTCAAAACCGGCACGCCACCGATGCTGGAGACGGCATCGACATAGAGCAACGGCACCCCGTGCTCTATCTTCAAACGACCGAGATCCGCTATCGGGTTAAGGGTACCGGAAGGCGTCTCGCAGTGCACGGCTGTCATCATTTTGGGTTTGAAAGCCGCAATCGCCTGTTCGATTTCGCGTGTATCGGATATCGTTTGATCGTCGGGCAGGCTGACTTTACGAACCTCGGCCCCGACCGCAGTCGCCATATCGGCAATGCCGTGACCGAACAAACCGGTTGCAACAGACAGCACGCGGTCACCGGGTGCCAAGCAGCTCTTGAGAGCACTCCAGAGAACCACCATACCCTCGCCGGACTGGATCACCACCGTGTCGGCAGTCGCCATTATCCGCTGCAACCCGGCAGCCGTGCGATCATACAGGTCAAAAAACTCGGTTTCCAGATCGGCCGAGCCGTAATCAGCCGTCAGCGCTTCGATCACGGCCTTGGGCAAACTAACCGGTCCGGGAACCATGGGTATGGGATATGTTTCCATCGTAATCACCTCCGGTTGAAAAATCACTCATAAGTTTGTATACGCCTTTAGAGATCAGACTGCAAATACGCAATTTGTTTTAACATAGGTTGAGCGTTTTCCCGCCTAAACGGGATTCAACGTTCTGGGTTGAAAAGCCCATAAACAGCTCATATCTAAATAATTATGGCTTCACGGTGTTTATAAAACCGTTTCACCCAATGGGGTATGTCGGGTATTCCGGATCTTGACCAATAGGGTGTGCCGTATCCATCGGTTGTAACCTTTGAAGCTTGAACCCTGAACCTGGAACCAATCAGTTTAGGTTTAACGTTGTGTATTAAGGAACGAAGATGAGGATTCCGTCTCGAGAAAACTGTTACCGGCTCATCCGCGAGATGCGCATGATGGAACATATCGTGCGGCATTCCCTGCAGGTCTGCCGCGTAGCCGAGTTGCTGGTGCAACACCTCGTCGAAAAGGGGCGGACACTCAACCGGGACCTGGTCCAGGCGGCGGCTTTGCTGCACGACATCACCAAAACCCGTAGCTTGACAACCGGAGAGAAACATTCTGAGAGTGGCTGTGACCTGCTTGTCGATCGCGGTTACGCGGAGGTGGGCGACATTGTCCGGCAACATGTCAAGTTGGACACCTACTTCGACAGCGATATGCCGTCAGAAGCCGAAATCGTCAACTACGCCGACAAACGGGTCCTGCACGACCGCATTGTCAGCCTGGACGAGAGGATGGCCTATATTTTGGAGCGATACGGGGCCACACCCGAATATCGCGCTCGCCTCCGCTGGCTGTGGGAAATCTCGAATCTGCAGGAAAAAAGGATTTTCGCGGAAATGCCCTTTTCTCCTGCCGGCATAGAAAAGCACATGGAAAAAGTCGATCTGGCCGTCGAACTGCAGAAGGTTCTTGCGCCGATCGAACCGCTGGCTTAAAAGACCTTCGCTCATCAGCCGTTCGGACCCGTGTATCATCCCATAGATCGCAAAACGGAAACTATTTCGTGCCCATCCACGGTTTCATTAAGGGCACTGATTAGTTTCCGATCCAGAAATGAGCAATTTTCTGCAAGTTCAAGGAAATCAGCGGCATTGCGCGGAGGCGTACTCGTGTACGCCGCACAAGCGATTCCGCCGATTGACGCCGAAATTGCTGAAAAGGGCCATTTATGGACGGAAACTATTTCACCCGCTCCGCCTTGTTAATGACCACCGTTTCGATCGGCACATCCCGGAACATACCGGAATTGCCGGTCTTGACGCCCGAAATCGCATCGACGACCGTCATCCCCTCTGACACCCGTCCGAAGACGGCATAGCCCCAACCCTGGGGTGTTTTTTCCCGATAATTCAGGGAATCGTTGTCGGCAGTGTTGATGAAAAACTGGCTCGTGGCACTGTGAGGATCGCCGGTCCGCGCCATGGCGACGGAACCGCGCGTGTTTTTCAGGTTGTTGTCGGCTTCGTTGGGAACCGGTTTTTCAGTGGGTTTATTCTTCATGTCCGGCGTCAAACCACCGCCCTGGATCATGAATTTAGGGATCACGCGGTGAAATACGGTGCCGTCGTAAAAGCCGGCATCCACGTATGATAGAAAGTTCTTCGCGGTGGCGGGTGCCTTTTGCGGAAAAAGCTCGATCACGATGCGTCCTTTTGAGGTTACCAAGGCGACCCGGGGATTGACGGCGGCTTGATCTGCCGCGGCGGCCGACTGCACGACGACCAGCATGATCAGGACCATGCAAGATAAGGTTTTCATTTCATTGCCTCCGTTCCATTAAAGTTGATGATTCCATCCGGATTCATCGGTTCAAAAATGATCAAACCCGACAATCCTTGACCCTTTTCTCCCAATAAATCGAGGGGAGAACTTTAAATGATGAATCAATGATCTGTCAACCGGTATGGAGAGCAGCCGGATCGATCAGATTACTTGACCCCCGGTGGATTGACTGTTATTAATATGGGCTATTATGCTGTCCGCTGTGACGCCAGGCGCATTTATTCTGTGCGTGAGAGGGCGCCATTCTGAAGATCTTAGGGTCACGGTATGAAATTAACTCCACAAGATTGCGCCGGATTTGGGTTCGTCTTCAAGGCACATCCAGCGGCGCATATCGAGATACGTGTCGGTGGAGGTAACGCAGTAGACGGACCAAAAGACCGCCAGATGTGGAATTATTTTTTGCTGGGGCCCTTAGGGCTCGCGAAAAAATAAGTCCGTAATTTTGGGCGTTGCGGCGCCCGGCCGACAAGGCGTAAAATTGCATTAATCTCTTTATATTCCAATATCTTGCACCGACAGCCGGACGGGATGCATCGGTGTCCAAGACGGTCGGTTATTTTTGAGCAAGACCTTATCCGGCACCGGTTGTCGGAATGATCATTTGACATCATGTGCAACCGGCATGAACAGTGGTTCGACCGCCGGATGAATCGCCGCTCGAGGGCGGTGTAACGCAAGAGTCGGTTCATGGAAGACAACTCTAAAGGGACCTCCGATCCTAATTCCGGCAACCGCTTTTCCATGTCGGATGTGACCGCTGAAGCAGGAAATAACCCGCGAGCCAATCTAGCGCCCCCCACCGAGCTGCCGCAGCGTTATGTGGTCAAGGATATCGGGGGCAAGAAAATGTTGACCTGCCTCGAGGCCCCAAATCTGACCGTCCTGATTCAGGCCGGCTTTACGGTGTCGGCCGCCACCGCACGCAAGGCGCCCCCGGGGACCATCTACCTTGACGGTGTCGCCCAGAGCGAACCGTTCCTGGATCACGAAAAAAAAATCTACAATCTCGACCATCACGAGGGGTGTGTACGGGCATTCACCCTTGCCACTTGCGAACAGGCCCTGGTCATGATCCTGAAAGGGCTGGATCTGCGCGACCGGGAATGGCAGATCTACGCCAACGAACCCGACCTGGACACGATATTGGCGATATGGCTGATCTTCAACCATCAGCGCATCAGCCGCAAGGAACCGATGTATTTGCGGTTTCTGTATGCGCTGGTCCGTCTCGAAGGCGTCATCGACGCCCTGGGATTAGAGTTGAAGGAACTCAGCGCCCTGCCGCCCGAACATCTCCGCAGAACCCAGCGTGTGATTGACTTCCTGCGCAAAGATGAAATCCAGCTTAAAAAAGACGGACTGTGGGAAGAAGTCGATTTCCTGGAGTATACCGCAACAATCTTGCACAAAATTGACCGTATTATCTACAAATCGAGCGAGTTTACCGACTTCAAGGGTATCAAGGAACTGGCGCGGGTCGACCTCACCGGCGACCGGCTCGTGGTGGTGGTGGAATCGGACACCGGTATTTACGAACTCGAGCCGCACCTCAACAACCTTTACGGCACTCGGCTTGGACTGGTCGTGCTGCAGAGGAGTCCCGGCACATACACCCTGCGCCGAATGGATTTGTTCATGCCGGGCGACCTCGAAACGGTGTACGAACGATTGAATTTTATCGACCCGGTCGTCAGGTGCCGCTCCCAAAACAACCGCTGGGGTGGTTCGTCCGACATCGGCGGTTCGCCGAGAGCAACCGGCACGAGTCTCACTCCCCGGGAAATTGTCCAAGCCTGCCGCGACGCACTGCAAAAGCCGAGTATACGGCTGCAGGCCGCCGGATTGTTGAAAGCCGCTATGCTCGTGACGGCCATCCTGGCACCCGCTGAAGTTTTGCGCCTGTTCTGGCATCCGGACGCCTGGTTCTCGAAAATCCTGTTCGGCCTGACCCTCTACCCCGCCTTCGACGCCGCGCTCCTGGTGATCGTTCTGACCGTCGTGTTTCTGGCGATCCTGTCTTATCGAAAATCATGGCAGTACGGGTTGAGCCTTCCTTTGGGAACGTCCTGGTGGTTGATACTTCCCGGTGCCGTCCTTTGCGGTTTCCTGGGTGGTATATGGCAGCCCGATATCTCGACTTGGGACGTGCACCTCTTTAAGAAAATACTGTTTTTGGTCATCACCCTGCCGCTGGCCTTGGAACTGCTGTTTCGCAGCCTGGTGCATGGACTGTTGGCCCGCTCGGCCCGCATCCAGCATTGCAGCAGCCATTGGTTTCTGTCATGGCCGACAGTCGGCTCCGCCTTTCTGTATGCCGTTTACATCGGCTACCGGCTGCTGCTCTCTTCCGGCTCTCTGGCGGAAGTGTTCACCGCCTGGACCACTGCAAACATCTTCAGTGCATTCGCTTTCGGTATCGCAGTCGGTTTGGTCAGGGAACGCTCACAGAGCATTCTTCCCGCCTTTTTATTTCATCTGATTACCGCGGCGGTAGTAGCGGCCGCCAATGGCGTTCTGCCGTAAGCCTATCATCCAATCCCCAAAGACAACGTCGAACCATTCCGACCTTAGGGCCGCGGCAAGAAATAATTACACATCTTGCTTGTTTTTTGGCCCGTCTACCGCGTCACATCCACCAACACATATCCCGATATGCGCCGGCGGATGTGCCTTGTAGACGAACCAAAATCCTGCGCAATCTTGTGTAATTATTTCTCGCCGAGACCCTTAGAGCAGGCTGTTTCATATCAGTTGATCCGATGGCGGAACAACCACGCAGCAACGGTCAGGTTGACGAAGCCGATGATCGCCATCGGCCAGTATTGGCCGATCAGCAAATGAAACGGGGCGTTTTCCAGAAACACGCCCCGGATCACCACCATGAAATACCGCAGTGGATTGAGCAGGGTAATTTTTTGCACCACCACCGGCATATTGGCGATCGGAGTGGTAAAACCGGAAAGAATAATGGCCGGCACCATGAACAGAAACGCCCCCATCAGCCCCTGTTGCTGGGTAACTGCCAGGGAGGAGATCATCAGACCGATGCCGATGGCCGAGAGAATGAACAGAAACAGGCCGGTGTAAAGCGTCATGATGTGACCGCGAAGCGGAACGCCGAACCAGAAGACGGTGAGCAGGATAATCACGGTTGCCTCGGCGATCCCGATGATGAATCCGGGCAGGGCTTTTCCGATCAAAATTTCAACCGGCCGCAGGGGGGTCACCAGCAGCTGGTCGAATGTGCCCTGTTCGCGCTCCCGGGCCACGCTCAGAGCGGTCACCAGAAGAGTGACCACCAGCGTCAGCAAACCGATGATACCGGGAACGATGAACCAGCGGCTCTCCAGGTTGGTGTTGTACCAGGCCCGGATCTCAAGGTGGGCCGGGGGTGATGTGCCCCCGTGACGTTGGATCCACTCCAGGTTATACCGGGTGAGAATGGCCCTTACGTAGTTAAGGGCGATCATGGCCGTGTTCGAGTTGCGACCGTCGACGATCACCTGAAGTTCGGCCCTGCCCCCGGTCAACAGATTGCGGCTGAACTGCGAACCAATGTGGACCACCAATAGGGCACCCTTACGGTTGATCAGAGGAGCAATGTCGGCATTACGACTGAGCTGCCCGACCTCCTGAAAGTTGGTGGACCCTTTAAAACGGCTCAGCAGGTCGCGGGCCGCGGCTCCCCGATCCTCGTCATAGACGGCGTAAGGAACGTTGTTCAGATCATAGGTGGCTGCATAACCGAAGACCAGAAGCTGCACGATTGGCGGGATGACGATGGTGAATCGGCTTTTCTTGTCTTTCATCAGCGCCAGGAACTCTTTTCGCATCAAAGCGACGATTCGCAGGAACATCATACCCCTTAATCGAGTCGCTTGCGGGATTTTCTACGGCTCAGACCGAGAAATAGCGCCGCAAACACCATCAATGCCAAAGCGTTGGGCAGAATCACCGACCAGACATTTCCGGCCAGAAATACCGTCTGCAGAATGGACACAAAATAGCGGGCGGCGATAAGGTGCGTCACGCCCTGGACCACCCTCGGCATGCTGTCGATGTCGAAGATGAAGCCGGAGAGTAAAAAGGCCGGGAGAAAGGTGACGATGATGGCGGCCTGCCCCGCCACGAACTGGTTTCTGGCCGCGCTGGAGATGAGAAGACCCATCCCCAGCGCAACCAGCAGGAACAGTGCCGAAGTTGCCGTCAGAACCAAGAGAGACCCGGTCAGTGGGACCTCGAAGACCCAGACCGCCATGGCGACCGAAAGGCCCAGGCCCCCCATCCCCATGATGAAGTAAGGCACCAGTTTGCCCAGCAGGATCTCGTGCACGGCAACGGGGGTCACCATGAGGGCTTCCATGGTGCCGCGCTCCCACTCACGAGCCACCACCAGCGCTGTCAACAGAGCCCCGATGAGAGTCATGATCACGGCGATCAGGCCGGGAACGAGAAAATTGCGGCTGCGCACCGCACTGTTGAACCATACCCGCTGCTCCACCTGGATGGGCTGGCTCAGCGGGTTTCCTAACCTCAATGAACGCTGCTCCAGCCAGTTGAGCCAAGCGCCCTCCACATAACCGGACACCAGCCGGGCGGTGTTGGCATCGACACCGTTCAAAATGACCTGCACCGCCGCGCCGCCCGGCCGCTGTAAATCCCTTGCAAAATTAGCCCGCAAGCCGATGATGCCGTCCACGCGATGCTGCATCAACGCTTCTTCGGCCTGCCGCATGTCTTGCATGACCACCGGTGCAAAGTAGTTGCTGTTTCTGAAAACCGCGAGGAAGTCTGCCGTATCCACATCGGGCTTCTCGACAACCACGGCAATGGGCACGTGTTCGGCGTCGAGGGAGACACCGTAGCCGAACAGCAGCAGCAGGACCACGGGCATAAGGAAAGCAATTCCGATACTGCTCGGGTCCCGCACCACTTGTAAAAATTCCTTGCGCACCAAACCGCGCAGCCGCATCAGTCCTCCCCCGCGGGCTTTTTCCGGTGCCGTGGTCCTCTTGCGGCCGTCTTTTCCCGAGGCTTTCATGAGGATATCTCCGGTTGAGTCTGTCGTTCGATCAGAGCGATAAAAGCCTCCTCCATTGTCTGTGCGGGTTTCTCTAAACCATCGCCGGCTTTCCGTTTGATGTCGATCGGGTTGCCGATGGCAAGAATTTCTCCGGCCGCCATGATCGCCAACCGATCGCAGTATTCGGCTTCCTCCATGAAATGGGTGGTTACCAGCACGGTGACGCCGGACGCAGCCAGCGAATTGATGTGACGCCAAAACTCCCGTCGCGCCATGGGATCGACCCCGGAGGTGGGCTCGTCCAGAAACAAGATGTCGGGCGCATGCATCAGGGCGGCAGCCAAGGCCAGCCGTTGCTTGAAACCGAGTGACAGCTCCCCGCTGACGGCATCGGCCAGTTCGGACAACTCGAAGCGGTGCAGGACCCAGTCGATTCTGTCGCTGCGCCGCCGTCCCCTCAGTCCGTAAGCGCTGCTGAAAAACTGCAGGTTCTGACGCACACTCAGATTGCCGTAAAGTGAAAATTTCTGTGACATGTAGCCGATACGGGCCCGGGCCTTGGCCGCCGCGCGCCGTAGATCTCGCCCGGCTACGCTCAGCTGTCCGTCGCTGACCGGCAAGAGCCCGCAGAGCATGCGGAAAGTCGTGGTCTTTCCGGCACCGTTGGCGCCCAGCAAACCGAACACCTCGCCGTGAAACACCTCAAAGGAAACGTTCTTGACGGCGTAAAAGTCGCCGAACCGGCGTTGGACATGGTCGACCCGGATGACGGCTTCATCTGCCGCCCACGGCGACATCCGGGTATCCATCTCTGCAGAGGGTTTCCAGTCGACGGCACCATCAGTGCGGGCGGCCTTGAGCATGGCGACGTAGCAGTCTTCGAACCGGGGAGGCACTGCCGCGATGTCGACATCCGGCAGGTTTGACAGCAGAATCGCCGGGTCCGGCGCTTCCATGTCTGCCATCACCATACGGACCGAGTCACCCTGAATAACGGCGTCCACTATCCCTTCGGCATCTGCCAGACGCTCCTGCAATTGGCGTTTCTTCAGACTGCCGGCGGTCACCGTGTAGGCCCGGCCTTTTTGCTTCTCTCTGAAATCACCCGGTGGACCCTGGCCGAGAACCCGGCCTTCATGGAGGATCACCACTGCGTCGCAGCGCTCGGCTTCGTCCAGATAAGCTGTGCTCAAGAGCACGCTCATCCCTTCAGTTTCCACCAGCCGGTCGATGATAGACCAGAGTTCACGGCGTGATACCGGATCGACGCCAACCGTGGGTTCGTCCAGCAGCAACAAGCGCGGTGGTCGCACCAACGTGCAGGCCAGGCCGAGCTTCTGCTTCATGCCGCCGGACAGCCGCCCGGCCAACCGCGTGGTGAACGCCCCGAGATTGGTCATTCGGGTGAGCTCTGCATAGCGCCCGGGTCGGTCGGCCTTGACCACACCTTGCAGGTCCGCATAAAGATCAAGATTCTCCTGAACGCTGAGATCTTCGTAAAGCCCGAATCGTTGCGGCATATAACCGATGCTGGCCTGCACCTTCAACGGCTCGGAGATCGCATCGATATCGAGAACGGTAATGGCACCGGCCGCCGGTTTCAACAGACAGGCCGCCAGGCGCATCAATGTGGTCTTGCCGGCACCGTCCGGTCCGATGAGGCCGGTAATGCGACCCCTGGCGATGCGGATACTGACCTCTTGCAACGCCGGTATGCGGCGTTTTCCCTGGAAGAAAAACTTTGATACCCCTTCGAGTTTCAGGGCCGGCCGCTCCGTATCGGCGCTTTGGACCGGCACCCCTTTTTCTTTATTGACAGCCGCCGGCATCATTCCTCCTTGCAGGCTGGAATGCTTTCGGCACCGGCCGACTGGCGGGACTGGTTCAATGGAATGATAACAGTTGCGGGCATGCCGAGCCGAAGCTCGTTGCGGGGGTTGCACACGTAAACGCGCACCTGATAGACAAGCCGCGTCCTCAGCTCCGCGGTTTCCACCGTTTTGGGGGTGAACTCGGCCACGGGTGAA
>Ga0316198_10002255_pt1 | contig 11620 bp, 12 predicted proteins | sample OudBieAanoxic_MG_FD_204935 | JGI IMG/M metagenome (GOLD analysis project Ga0316198, IMG submission 204935) | Coastal sediment microbial communities from Oude Bieten Haven, Netherlands - site A anoxic | ecosystem: Environmental > Aquatic > Marine > Coastal > Sediment | place: Netherlands... | reverse complement strand
TCGGTTCGGGCGCATTACATCAATAATAAGCTATATTCAATATGTGGGTTCAATGCAATAAACATGACTAATGCAAACCTGGAGCAGATGATGAAAAAATTATTAATGCCGTTGGTCTTACTCGTACTATCTAATCCCGTACTGGCCGATCAGAACATCAACCCGTCTCAATGCCTGCAGATGTATCGTCATTACCTGAATGATCAGAGTACCAGTCGCTCACAGGTAGTGAACTTTATTGATAACTGCATGCCTTCGATACAGGCCGTATCTGACCAACCGCAGCATCGCAAACTGCTGCAGGTGATCTATGGCAAGAAAAAAATCGTAACCGTCAAAATCTAACTGGCATAAGCCAACTTATAACTGCTATACCGCGACCATCACTTCTCGACCAGTTCGATCGCATTGTCGTCGAAGTCACGACAGAACAGCGCCATACGCCCCGATTTACTTTTACTGTAGCTGATGTCGGCCGCCTGCAGCCGGCGAATTACCTGTTCAAGATCTGAAACCTGCAAAGCCACATGATTATCTCGTCCACCGTGTTCAGGCCTGTTAACTGACGCGTAAGGATCAGCGACTTCCAGCAGATGGATCTGGCTACTGCCGACCTGCAGCCATGCCCCGGGATAACCGATATCAGGGCGCGTTTCATCGACCTCCAGACCCAGAATTCCCTTATAAAATTCGAGTGCTTTGCCGGTATTTGCCACGATCAGGCTACAGTGATCGAGTGACTTCACCAGATGATCATCCTGAGACATAGATTACTCCTGAAGCTATTTCATAAATCGCTTATAATAGCGCCCCTGCACAATTCGGCAACAACCATTTTCTAACAAATAAATCGATCAATGAATCCAGATCTGAAAAAACTTCAGCCATACCCTTTCGAAAAACTCAAGGCACTCAAGGCTCAGGGCCTGTCAGAAACCGGGAAACCTGCTGTCAAGGGCCATATCGCCCTGTCGATCGGTGAACCCAAGCATGAATCACCCAAATTCGTACTGGATTCGATCAAGGAGAATCTGGATCAGATCAGCCTCTACCCAATGACCAAAGGCGGTATCGAACTACGTACAGCTATCGCGAACTGGTTGACGCGTCGCTTTAAATTATCTGACAAAAGCATCGATCCGGAGCAGCAGATCCTGCCGGTGACCGGTACGCGTGAGGCACTGTTTTCTTTTGCCCAGTGTTTTATCGACAGGAGTGATGATGCCGTCATCATGATGCCTAACCCGTTCTACCAGATCTATGAAGGTGCTGCTTTCCTGTCCGGCGCAGAGCCTTATTTCTACAATACGGTAAAACAGAATAATTACCTGCCCGATTTTGACGCCATCAATGAATCCGTCTGGCGCCGTTGTCAGATCATCTATATCTGTACCCCCGGCAATCCGACCGGCAGCGTCATCAGCAAACAGCAGCTGATCAAACTGATAGCACTGGCAAAAAAATATGATTTCATCATCGCCTCGGACGAATGTTATTCCGAGATATATTTCGACAGCAACAATCCGCCGACCGGGCTTCTGCAAGCCGCTGCAGCATGTGGCAATGACAGCTTCGAAAACTGCATGGTTTTCCATAGCCTGTCGAAGCGTTCCAATCTGCCCGGCATGCGCTCCGGTTTTGTCGCCGGTGATGCCAAACTGATTAAGTCTTACCTGCTGTATCGCACCTATCACGGTTGTGCCATGCCGCCCGTGCACCAGGTTGCCAGCATAGAAGCCTGGAACGATGAAAGCCATGTCGAACAGAACAGGGACCTGTACATCAAAAAGTTTGACGCCGTAATCGATATATTGCGTCCTGTGATCAACGTCAGGCAACCAGATGCGGGATTTTATCTGTGGTTGAATACGCCTGTCGATGATGAGACGTTTGCCCGCGACTTATACGCACAACAGAATGTCACCGTACTACCTGGCAGTTACCTGTCACGAGAGAGCGATGGTATTAACCCGGGCAAAGATCATGTGCGCATGGCCCTGGTAGCACCATTCGATGAATGCGTCACTGCCGCCAAACGAATCAAAGAATACATACAAACATTAAACTGATAACCAATTTTTGGAGAACATAAACATGTCTGAATTACAGAGCATCATCGAAGAAGCATTCGAACGCCGTGCTGACATCACACCACGTAACGTGGAAACACATATCTCTGACGCTGTCACAGAAGCCGTAAACCTGCTCGATTCAGGTGAAGCACGTGTTGCAGAAAAGATCGATGGCGACTGGGTCGTTAACGAGTGGCTGAAGAAAGCGGTACTGCTGTCTTTCCGTATCAACGATAACGAGTTCATCAAAGGCGGTTTCACCAACTACTACGATAAAGTTAATTCCAAGTTCGCCGACATGAATACACGCGAATTTCGTGATTCAGGCGTACGTGTCGTGCCGCCTGCGACTGCACGTTTTGGCTCATACATCGCGCCGAGCGTGGTACTGATGCCGTCTTACGTCAACATCGGCGCCTATGTCGATAGCGGCACCATGGTAGACACCTGGGCGACCGTTGGCTCCTGTGCACAGATCGGTAAAAACGTACACCTCTCTGGCGGTGTTGGTATCGGAGGTGTATTAGAACCGCTGCAGGCAGCACCGACCATTATCGAAGATAACTGTTTCATCGGTGCACGTTCAGAAGTCGTCGAAGGTGTCATCGTCGAAGAAGGCTCCGTAATCTCGATGGGCGTTTACATCGGCCAGAGCACCAAGATATTTAACCGCATGACTGGTGAGATAAGCTATGGCCGCATCCCGGCAGGTTCTGTTGTGGTATCAGGCAACCTGCCTTCTAAAGACGGCAGCTACAGCCTTTACTGCGCAGTCATCGTGAAACAGGTGGACGAAAAGACCCGCGGAAAAGTTGGTCTCAATGAACTGCTGCGTGATATTGACTAGGTTGAACTGCAGAGACATAGAGAGCATAGATGTTTTTAGATTACTGTCATTGCGAGCAGAGCGTGGCAATCTCCATAAGCGGCTGAGTCGTCTACAAGAGATTGCCACGCTCCGCTCGCAATGACGGAATAATAAAATTACTTTCTCCGTGCCCTCTGCGCCTCGACAATAGCTCCTGCATTGTTCTAATTGAGGTCATCCATGCCCTATCTGTGGATAACGCTTAAAAAGGTTTATAAATGATAAAAATTTACGGCATCCCCAACTGTGACACCATGAAAAAAGCCCGCAAGTGGCTGGAGAATAATAATCTGGAATACGAATTCCACGATTACAAAAAATCCGGTGTGCCGGAAAAAAACCTGAAGCAATGGGTCAAGAAAGCCGGATGGGAAATCGTTTTAAATAAACGCGGCACCACATGGCGCAAGCTTGATGACGAGATCAAGAACAATATCGACGAGTCTTCCGCCATTCAGGTCATGCTGGACAACCCTAGCGCAATAAAGCGACCGGTACTGGAAAACGGAAAAACACTTCTGGTTGGACTTAACGAAGACGAATATAAGACATTGCTTTAGATCTGCAACTTTCCGCTACCGCCTGAATAACAATCCAGATACCGGTATTTACACAAAATCACGGAACAGGATAATTCAGCATATCCCTATGCTTCACCCCTGTCGGGGCTTAAGTGAAAAACATTTGCAGAATGTTTTTTCCGCTGCTACACCCCTCCTGTAGGAGCGGAACCTTGTTCCGCGATCTGCCACGCGAAGCCGACAGGGTGAGCAGTGATTAAACCGCCTTTGAATTGGTCACCTCGATAGATTCAAATTCTGACTCCAGCCAGCGAAATATCATCTTCCTGGCATACGGTTCTGCCCTGCCATCTTCCGCCTCACTATCACGACGCATCATGGTCAGCACCAGTTCTATCTTCACCGAATCCGGTGTGTAATGCCGTGCCAGCCTTTCGCTAGCATCAGCCTGGTTGGGACGTACCTTTGGTAATGAAAACGCCATGGTCTGAATCGACTGGAACTGCACCGATGAAAATATCGGGCGTAGCTTCGACTGGATAGTCTCACGGGCAAGTTTTGATACCAGCCATGCCACCTGCTCTGCTGAAGCGATCAGGTCCGGGTCGACTTCATCCAATGTTTTAAAAAACTCGATCGCCGGATAATAAGCAGTTTTGTTTTTCTTCTCGTACTCGTCGGCTATGGCAGCGAGAGTCTGGCCGATGATATCTGCGGAACACGGTAGATATTGCCTTAGCTGCTCTGGTTTCAGCTGCACTTCTACAGACACCAGTACTTTATCAAAACGCATGATCGAAGCCGATATTAGCTTTGCAATATACGCAGCTGTTCGACGATCCGATCGGTCACCGGTTTTATCTTTTTACGCATAACCGTGCCGATAGCATCGCTACGGGCAAATATAGGGTTGACCAGCTTCACGCTGAGACAGGCTAACACGGTCATGGCAGACAGGTATTTCTGTACTTCTTCAACACTACCCTGTAACGATGCAACAACCTTATTCAGCGCCTCGTTGTCACTAGGACACAATGTTTGCGCTTCAGAACAGATCGCTTCGATATCATCATCAGTAAATTTATCTGGCAGGATAGTTTCAAAGTATTTAGATATGGCTTCGAGCAATGAAACCACAACATCCTGGTTTCCCGGTTTCTTCAGTGCGTCCTCCACTGTTTTTATGTAGGCCTGACCTTTTGCGCTCAACACTTTTTCCAGCATCAATGCATAAGGATTGGCTTCCTGCAGTAACGGTTCCAGTTGCTGTTTGATTTCACCATAGTTCTCATGTGCATCAACCTCGACAGGCAGGTCGTCAGCACAGGCATGTAAGAAACCGACATAAAAACTGCGCTTGCTCTTGGTTTTCGACCAGAGTTTTTCTTTTTCCTGCTGACTGATAAGCCCTGGCTGCAATACCAGTCGGACTGATTCGATGATGTCGCTCTGCTCTTCTTCGAAGGGCAGAAACTCGAGCAGGAATTCCGCCAGCTCCTTACCGGTCTCGCCTTCGACGACTGCCTTTTTTTCCAGCATGCGCCGGGCATTCTCTGAAGTTGGCATCGCCCACCATGCACGTGCCGCAAGTTCGTCGGTAAGACCGGGAGCATGTACTGCAGCGACGACAGCTTCAGGCTCGCCCAGTAACAGCAGCTGCGCCAGGCTGTCATCACGTGCCTGCCCCATACGTGTCCAGCGTTTGAGATAGACAGGGTATCCGCCTGGTGAACCCATGACATGGGTACTGAATAATGCCTTGATCTCCTTGATATAAGGCTCGTCTTTACCGATGGCATTCAACGGCACTTTTGCTTCACCTTTCGCTGTCAGTGCAAACACGGTCATCTTGGATTCGTCGATACGTACCGCATGCAGATCCTGCGATAACAGTACATTGAGACGTAGATTATCTTCTGCTGAAAGTTGCATTTATAAAACCATGTTAAGCACTGCGGAACAGAGAACACAGAGTTTTTTTATGTTGTCGTACATGTATTAATCAATGAGCTTTAGATATATGTCAGAATTAATAAAAAATCCAATTATCCCTGTACTCTGTGACCTCTGTGGTTGAAAAATTGCTTTTAGCTGCCGAAATTTAATTCAGCTGTACCCGGACACCAAACGGCACGGTCGCTTTACCCTTGACCAGCCAGGTCACTGGAAAATTCGGTTCTACTTCCGGGAACAGGCCTTCAGCATCGGTGAAATAGACTAACAGGTCTGGCGCCTGGTCCTGCTCTTCTACCCACTCGAACACTGGCCTGAAATTCGTACCACCGCCACCGCGGATCTCGACATCGAACTGAAATGCATCCCATGCTTCGAAGCGCCAGGGACAACCATAGTTTAATTTCGAATCGCAGGTCAGCAGGGTCACGCTGGCGCGTACCTGGCTCTTGATAGCATCGATCTCGGAGATAAATTCCTGGATCTCTTCCTGGTCTATCGAGCCGCTGGTATCGACGGCAACGACGATATTGGTCTCATTACTGCGCATGCTCGGGTAGACCGCGGGATCGCCCCTGCGAGATGATGGCCGTGCATAACTGTAATCTTCACGTGCGGTGGCAGACATGTATCTTGCCAGCAGCATACGCCAGGGCAGTTTAGGCTGCAGCAGGTGATCGACCATTCTAGCCATCTCGCCTTCCAGCTTGCCCGACTGCAGTGCCTGCTGTGCGGCGCCAGCAAGACGCTGTTCCCACTGCAGGCTTAACTCATCTTCTTCCTGCGGTGACATTCCTGACGGCTGTGGTGCCAGCCCACCTTTGCCGGCATCGTCCTGGTCTTTGTCCTGCTCGCCCTGACCTTCGCTCTGTTCATCATTTTCTTTTTCTTTCTTGTTGCCGCCGCCGCTGTTATCCTGGCGTGACTGCTCATCATCATTGTCCGCGTCATCGGATTTTTTTTCATTCTCCAGATCACGCTCGCCTTCATTGTCGTTATCTTCGAGGCAGGGATAGATCTCTTCTGCGGTCATGCCTTCGTATTCACGAAGATGCATGGCATCAGGCGTCGGTTTGAGACCATCATTGATCAACAGGGGATTCACTGCGTAGTCACAGGCCAGGTCCCAGCGAAGTTTTACCCGGTGGCCGCGGCGATGAAAGTGAGACAGCGCGCAGTGCAAGGCTTCATGTGACAATGCAAACTGGGTCTGTTCCTGGTCTAGCGCATCGATGTAATCACTGTTGTAATAAAATGTCTTGCCGTCACTAAACGTCGTCTCACACCACTTGGGGTCGCCGGCGACCATAGGAAGCCGTAATACCAGCGCACCAAGGAAAGGCTTGTCCAGGATCAGCCGGGTTCTGGCAGTGGCTAGTTTCTTTTCTACGTCAGGGTAATCACTCATACACGCCACAACAACAAAGAAAAGACAAAGGAACATTATCTTCCGCAAATGGACGCAAATGAACGCTAATAAAAACTATTGTTTGTTTATTAAATTTGCGTTCATTTGCGTTCATTTGCGGAAAGTATTTCTTGTTTTAATACAGCATGAGGTCTGCAATTTTATCTGCCCAACTGGCGAACTCGGGCACAGTAAAGATATCCTGGCCGATTGCGCGGTGCATATCAGAAACCATCATCACCCCCATCTCGCGCTGCGGGAAACGGTTGGCATAACTGAGGATATTGCCGTGTACCTGCATCGCATCATCGCTGTCTTTTGCTCGGATAGCGCGACCGACCAGCGCAGTCGCCACAGCATACTGCAGGTCGATCTCTTTCGGTGTCTCGACTTCTTCACCGTTGATGATCGCATCAAGATCCGGCATCTGGTCGAGGCTGGCGATAAATGCAGCCAGCTCGATTCCCGCCGCTTTACCGACACATGCCTGCAGCGCACCGGAGAATAATTCAGGGTGATCCTCGAACTTGTGCAGGGCGCGATGGGCAAACTCCCATGAACGCGGTGACGGAAAAGCAACCGGGTTTTGTGATGCGTCAAACTCGAACAGCAGGTCCTGGCGGAAACGTAAAAAAGCGATGACACGTTCATCGATACCATTGGCATACGCCCAGGCAACCCAGTCATCCAGGTTGATATCGACTTCGTAATGTGAGAATCGGTTTGCCAGCGGTGCCGGCATGCTGTAGGTCACGCCACGGTCACCCTGACGGTTACCGGCAGCGATGATCGCCCAGCCATCGGGGACTTCATATTCGCCCAGTTTTCGATCGAGGATCAGCTGGTAAGCCGCCGCTGAGACACTCGGCGGTGCCGACGTGATCTCATCGAGGAACAATATACCTTTTTCACCGTGACGAATAGCGTCCGGCAACATCGCAGGCACGGCCCACTCGACAGAACTCTCGACTTTAAATGGAATTCCACGCAGGTCGCTTGGCTCCATCTGTGACAGGCGGATATCGATCAATGGCGTATCCTGCTTGTTAGCGACCTGGGCCACCATCTGTGACTTACCGACACCGGGGGCACCCCAGAGCATGACGGGAGTATGATGACCGCTCTGTGTACTTATATATTCTTTTTCTACAACTGTTAACAAGTGGGCTGGACGCATAGCTTTTTATATCTTCTAATTATTTCTTTAAAGTAACAATGGAAATTATCATTTTGGACATATGGGAGAAATCCAGTAACGTTAACTCTCACATCCCTTCCAGATGACAATCTTTAAAACTGTATATCATCAAATCCAGCAAGCTTATAAAGCCTTTTCGCTTCCTCTGGATTTTTTTCGACGCCATTACCTTCCTGGTACATCATGGCCAGTGTTGTCAGAGAACCGACGAGACCCTGCTCACCTGCCCTGGTAAACCACTTCACCGCTTCCTGGGCATTTTTCTCGACACATTCCCCTTCCATGTACATGAAACCCAGGCCGTGTTGCGCGATCGCATGTCCCTGTTCGGCAGCGGCTCGCATAAATTCAGCGGCCTTCGCTTCATTGGCGACCACGCCCAGGCCATTTTGATACATGATGGCACAACGGTGTTGCGACTCTGCATCACCATTTTCAGCTAACGGTCCTAAAAATTGCAGTGACTGTTTGAAGTTTTTTGCTTCAAAAGCGGCGATGCCACTGGAAAAACTGGCATCGATATCATCGATTGCAATATCATCATTCTGGTTTTCGTTCGATGTTTCTTCTGTCATGACCTTATTCGCTAGCAAAAAGGTGAGTTTATCATGGCTGTAAAGGAGGCATATACCAACAAATATCTATAAAGAGCTTTATTCAACCTGATAATATTTAAGGGTTTTTCGCTTGCAGCCCACTTGATTACGGTACTGAACCTGGTACATATCGATGGTCTGGAGTGTATTTCTCATATCCAGATGAAATCAGGCCAACCAGCATGTTCTGGCACCAGAATATCTTTATAATCAATATCTTATATAAAATAAACGGCTGGCCATACCTATAAAAATATGCCTAACCGATAGCCCTACTCCCTCTAATGGGATATTAACTGCGCATTCCAAAATCAGCTCACACTAGGTATAATTTGCGCCCATTAATCGGTTGAGCTTATTAAGTTCAGTCAGGTGAAATTAGAAGTTGTTGCCGTTGTGGTTTCAACGATACATTAATAATTTAGAAGCCCTAGAGGATACTAAGATGAATCAAGATTACTACAATGCAGTAACCAAAATGGAAGAAGCTGGTGTTGATCCAGAATATATCGTTGGATGGGAAGGCGGTTACGTTTTAAACCCACCTCGTGAAGAGCAACGTGTTACCGAAGCTTATGAAGCTGGTTACGAAGACGGTAAGGAAAAAAATGCTGATAACTTCAGCAACTGGGTTAAATAAGACATTATTTTGCTCAAGTAAAAAGCCGGTACGGGTTTTCACCCGTACCGGCTTTTTTATGTCCGACCATAAAACGTCATTGCGAGCGGAGCGTGACAATGACGTGTTTACTCATTCAAAGCATACCGCGCGTAACGCGCTTAAACGCTTTCATCGCATCGGGAATCTCGATATCGATCACCTGGTCAGGCACCCATTTATTATCCTTCTCTCCCATCACCTCTCGCACGTGCTCGCCGACACAGCGACGCACCTGGAAACCTGGCTGATTATCGTCTTCAAAGGTAAAGTTGCTGTATTCACTCATGCGTTCGTTCATCAGGTTAATATAATCACTGCGAAAATCTGTTTCCTTGTCATCTGAGACATCCCGACGGTTATCATGCATGGTTTTTGCCAGGTTCAAAGCCAGCGCGGTGATCAAGGCCTGTCGATCTTCGGCAGAATAGTCTTTAGATGAGATCATGCGATCAACGACATGCACCAGAAAAGCGGTAAATTCAGCGATGACATCCAGGCGCTGAAAATGGGTATCTGTCTGAAATCCTTCATTTTCCATATGCATGACATTGGCACTGGCTATCTTCCAGAAGTTAAAGCTCAGAACACTGCCGGTTTCTTCCGGGGTTCGCTCTTTATTCTTGTCATTCCACTTGTTTTTTACTCTGATCTTCATAATAACCTCAATCGATACATAGGTACTGTGATGCGTGGAATAGTATACTGATACTGCTATTTATAAACTATGTTCCCAGAATGGATATTAAACAGTTAGCCAACGACGTCCAGTTAAATTGCCACATTTCTGATGCCAGGCATGCAGGTAACTATACGCTCTGTATCTACCTGCTAAAGATGCGTGAATTCTACCGCTGGGAACATCAGCACGCTTTCAGCGACAGCCTGTCCAAAGATGATATCGGCAGCTGGCTAAGCGAGCGTGAATCTTTATGGCAGCAGCTGGAAGATGAAAATTACAGCCCGATCCAGATCAACGATGAACAACATGATCCTTTCGAATCACATCTCATCAACGGTGTACTCGAAGAAAAAAATCTGGTCTATAGCGGTGGCTACGGCGTAAAAGACAAGCCACATTTCTTTCTCGCTGAACTCGAGAGCCGGCAGCATATCAACGACTACAGTATCTATATCAGCGGTAAAGAATTTGCCCGTGACCTGACTTCGCCGCCTGCGATGAGCCACAATAATGTCATCTATATCCGCCGTGAATCATTCAAGCGTCTGATATGGGAACGCACCGATGAATGGCGCTGGAACAAACCGGAAAACGCCATGGCCCGAGCCATCCGCTGTTATGATTTTGATAATGACCTCGAAGGTGCATTATCCAGTATGACGGAGAATGAACTGAATGCCGCCGTATTACACGAGATCGGTGAGATACAGGCGGGCAAAAAACTCGCCGGCTGGCACCAGATGATGTCGGATATCACCTTCACGCAGGCGGAGATCATGGCACGAGCCGTACGAGACCATTATGCCGATACCATGCATACACTGCCTACGCTAATCGAGAACGATAATCACGCATCGATACATTTTTACTTTGCCAACCTGACCAATATGCGCAAGCATATCTTTCCTTCATTGATGGACGCCTATAACAGGTGGTGTGAAAATCACGATATAGCCACTATCGAGCAAACCGTGACCTCTTCGCTTGACCACTGGCAAGACTTAGCTGTGCAGATGCTTGCTTTACATCAACAGGATGCTGAGCAGTGCAGTGTTAGAATTGAGACCCTGGTGAATGACAGTCACTTATAGCCGTTACAAAATACTGACTAATCTCGGTTTACAAACCACTGCTACGAAGTGCGTCATGCCTGTAGGAGCGTTTTGTAAACCGCGATAACGCTGTCATCAAATATACTACGCAAAACTCGAACCAACACGACAATATGAACAAACAACAAACAACGATCCGCGAAGTAAAACCCGGCACTTTCATCTTTGAAAAAGAAGCTGCACTGCCATTAGATATCTGCCAGGAGATGATCCGTCGATTCGAAGCAGATACCGAAAACCAGTACCCGGGCCGGATCGGCCAGACCTTTACCGAAGATCAGAGCATGAAACGCTCGACAGACCTGGTCACCAGTGGCAAGGAAAACTGGAAAGACCTGGATAACGAACTGTTTCGTTCTCTCGGCCAGGCAATAATAGAATTCCGTGAGATCTATCCGTTCTTCAAGGGCCCATTCAAAGATAATGGTTACGCCATACAGCGGACTAATACCGGTGAATATTACCACTGGCATATCGATGGTGGCAGTCATGAATTCGCTGACCGCCAGCTGGTTGCCGTCTGGTATCTGAACGATGTCGAAGGTCCTGGCG
>Ga0316198_10002254_pt1 | contig 11622 bp, 10 predicted proteins | sample OudBieAanoxic_MG_FD_204935 | JGI IMG/M metagenome (GOLD analysis project Ga0316198, IMG submission 204935) | Coastal sediment microbial communities from Oude Bieten Haven, Netherlands - site A anoxic | ecosystem: Environmental > Aquatic > Marine > Coastal > Sediment | place: Netherlands... | reverse complement strand
CGGCGGATCTTTCGATCCTGAAGACGGCCGATCCGACTTCGGTCCTGGTCGGCGAGGACATCACCTGGACGGTGACAATCGCAAACGCCGGGCCCGATGCGGCGACCAACGTCGTGTTCACTGATGAGCTGCCGACCGGCGTCAGCCTGGTGACCGACATCTCGTCGATCTGCACGATCGACGCGGGCGTCGCAACCTGTGAAGTGGGCGACCTGGGCGCGGGTGAGGACCTCTCCATCGACATCGTCACCACGGCTGACGCGGCGGGCTCGCCCGTCAACTCGGTCGAGATCGCCAGCGACGTGGCCGACCCGAACACCGACGACAACAGCTCGTCGGCCGAGGTGAGCGTCACCACTCCACCGGAGCCCGGCGAGTGCGTCGTGATCGACTTCGAGAACAGCGGCGCGCACCTGTCCATGGTGAATTCGTTCGCGCTCGGTGAGTCCACCATCAGCATCAGCGTCGTGCCTGGTGGCCTGCACAGCCAGGCGGCTGCGGCACTTTACGATACGGACACGGCGGGTGGGCCGGATCCCGACCTCGAATGGGATGGGGGCACCTGTCCCGATTGTGACGGCCAGGGCACCGTGCTCATCGTGGCGGATATCGGACTCGCTACCGGAGGCGACAGCGAGGATGGAGGCGTGATCGTACTGACTGGCTTCCCGGCCGGTGGCTACGGCATCGCGTCGCTCGCGGCGCTGGACAGTGACCGGAGGCTGTTCACGGTCAGCGTGGACGGCACCCAGGTAGGGCAGTCCACTCTCGGGGCCGACGGAAACGTCCAGTCCCTGGCTCTCGAGACCAACGTGATCTCGAGCGAAGTTCGGATCGACCTGACCGGCGATTCGGGTGCGGTGGACGACCTCGAGTTCTGTCCGGCCGGAAACTGATCTCGCGGCTGCGCGGCTGCACTGACGGACCGCGAGGTCCAACCACAAACGGAGGCCCCGTCGCGAGGTGCGGCGGGGCCTTTCCGCTCTTCGGTATCCGAGCGGAGGGCTGTGGAAGTCATCAGGATTCTGTAGATTTCAGTAATTGCACCCGATCACCCCGGAGTCGTCATGCAGAGTCTCGTTCTCGTAGATCCAACTGAAGCGCCCGCCCCGAAAGGGGTGTTCGACCGCTTCTGGCTGAAGCTGATTCGCGACCCACGGGATCTTCCGTTCGGTCGCGTTCAGGTCCTGAATCTCGTCGTGATGCTGGCCCTCGCGATATGGCTGTACGTCGATTTCAATATCTGGAACGCGTTGCTGTTCCTGGCCTGGTACATCCGCCAGCTGGGACCGTATACGCTGATGCTGCACAACGTCTCGCATCGACCGTACTTCAAGAAGGAATACGGGTGGCTGGACTGGCCGTTCATCACGATCCTCGGGATGTTCTTCGGTCATGCCCCGAACACCTATTTCGCGCACCATGTCGCCATGCATCATCCGGAGAACAACCTGGAAGATGATCTGAGCACGACGATGCACCTGCAGCGGGACAGTGCGAAGGACTTCGTCTTCCACTACCTGGCGCCGTTCCTGTTCCTCGGGAACCGCGACCTGGGCAGGTATTTGAGTCAGCGGAACCGGGACAAGATTCGAATGCGACAGCGCTGGGGTGTCGCCCTGTGGTGGGCAGTCGTAATCGGCCTCGCGTTCGTCAACTGGAAGGCCACGCTGATGGTGTTCGTAGCAACGCTGCTGATCACACGCGTCGCCATGATGTCCGGGAACTGGGCCCAGCACGCCTTCGTGGATGCGAGCCGCCCCGGGAACTGCTACGTGAACAGCCTCACCTGCATCAACTCTGTCTACAACAAACGCTGCTTCAACGATGGCTACCACATCAGCCACCACTGGAAGCCCACGCGCCACTGGACTGAACATCCGCAGGAGCTGATCGACAACCTCGGTGAGTACGCCGAAGCGGACTCGATCGTGTTCAGGAAGCTGGACTACTTCCTGGTGTGGGTGAATCTGATGCTGAAGCGCTACGACACGCTGGCCGAGCACTATGTGCCGCTGGACGATCGGCAGCGCAGCAAGGAAGAGATAATCGCCCTCCTCAAGGAGCGGACGAAGCGGATCCCGGCGCCGGGCGAGGTAGTGGGCGCAGCGGTCTAGAACGCGACCCTGGCTCGTGAACTGGACCGCGATCGGAGCGATCGGCGAGTTCCTCGGCGCCGCGGGAGTGATCATCACCCTCATCTACCTCGCGCGGCAGGTCCGCCACGCCACGCGCGCTACCCGGCTGTCTACTTCCCATTCGATCGCCGCCGCCGCGCGCGACTGGAACCGCCCGCTTCTCGCCGACCCGGAACTGGCCTGGACCTTCCAGGTGGGCACGGAGGACCCGGCGAAGCTCGACGAGAAGGAGCAGGCCAGGTTCATCGAACTGTGTTTCTCGCTGTTCCGCATGTTCGAGGACGCGCATTACCAGTACCAGAAGGGCGCCCTGGACCCGAATGTGTGGAAGGGATACGAGACACTCTACGCCGCCTACGCGAAGGCCCCCGGCTTCCAGGCCTACTGGAAGAATCGGAAGCAGACCTTCCGGCCGGAATTCCGCGAGTTGATCGACGGATACGGACCGTCGGACGTAGTCACGTGGGGGGACTTGAAGCAGCGGGGCGAGTACCTGGGAAGCTGATCGGGATTGCAGCTTCGGCCCTCAGACAGCGGATCGCGCGCGGTATGGACACCTACCCAGAATTCGACGTAACGGCTAAGCTTGGCGGCTACGTCCAGCTTGCGACTTAACCCGAGCGCTGAGAGAACACCTGTGTAGGCAACAAGAATGACATGGTACCTCGTCCTGTTCTCATCGATAGCCTCCATGCTGTTCGCCCCTGCCTCTGTAGCGGCACAGGAACCCGAGATCGTGGTCACTGAGAAGGACTTCGAAGGGGCCCCGGACTACTCCGGCGAGCGGACGTACTCCCCGTTCGCCGACCGCGAGTACCCGGACCAGGTCCTGTTCGGTGACACGCACCTGCACACCGAGCTGTCGCCGGATGCCGGGCTCCTCGGAACGACCCTCGACCTGCACGCCGCCTACCGCTTCGCGCGGGGGGAGACGGTCGTATCGAACACCGGGCAACGGGTTCAACTGGTCCGGCCGCTCGACTTCCTGGCTGTCACCGATCACGCCGAGTACATCGGGCTGGCTACGATGATTCGGGAGGCGGATCCGAGCTTGCTCGAGGACGAATTCGGCGCCTGGCTGCATGGTCGGTTTACGGCCGGGCCCGAAGGCGTGCTGGAGGGATTCCAGGCAATCCTGACGGACGCCGCGACCGGGACGCCTCGTTTCGACTCGCCCGAGGCGGCGTACTCGATCTGGAACATGTTCGTCGACGCGGCTGAGGCAACAACCTGCACCGGGTCGTGATCTTCGGGGACGGCCCCGACCGGACGGGCCAGGTTCTGCCGTACGGCACCTTCGATACGCAGGACCCCGAGGAACTCTGGAACTACCTCGAGAACTACGAGAGCGTGACCGGCGGCACGGCAATCGCGATCCCGCATAACGGCAATCTGAGCAACGGGCAGATGTTCGCGAAGTCCGATGTGCGCGGCGATCCGATAACCCGGGCCTATGCCGAGGCCAGGAGCCGCTGGGAGCCGCTGCATGAGATGAGCCAGGTCAAGGGCGACGAGGAGACGCACCCCTTCCTCTCCCCGGATGATGAGTTCGCCGATTACGAGAACTGGGATGTCTCGAATCTCGACGGCTCGGCGCCCAAGACGAAGGACATGCTCCAGGGCGAGTACGCCCGTTCGGCACTGAGGCTCGGACTCGAGCTCGGAGCGGAGCTCGGGGTGAATCCGTTCAAGGCCGGGATGAGCGCCGCATCGGATTCGCATACTGGCCTCGCCACGACACGTGAGGAAAATTACTTCGGCAAGTACCAGAAGACGGAGCCGTCCCCGATCCGTCACAACAGCGAGGTCATTCCAGCCTCGGATCCCGCCCTGCGAACCATGACTTCGCAGGAGGTAGCATCCGGCCTGGTCGCCGTCTGGGCCCGTGAGAACTCGCGCGACGAGATCCTCGGTGCGATGAAGCGCCGGGAGGTGTACGCGACCACGGGAACCCGGATTCGGGTGCGGATGTTCGCGGGTTGGGACTTTGAGCCGGACGACGTGTCGCGACCAGATTTCGCCGCTGCAGGCTACGCCCGCGGCGTGCCGATGGGGGGCGACCTTACCGACGCTCCGTCGGGTGGGGCTCCGACGTTCCTGATCCGGGCGCTGCGCGACCCGGATGGCGCGAACCTCGACCGCGCCCAGGTGATCAAGGGCTGGCTGGACGCCGAGGGAGAAACGCACGAGCGCATCTACGACGTCGCCGTGTCCGACGGCCGGTATGCGGGCGCGGACGGCCGCGTGCGGCAGCCGGTCGGTAGCACCGTGGACATCGGCACGGCTACGTTTACGAACACGATCGGGGCACCGTTTCTGTCCACGCACTGGACGGACCCGGATTTCGATCCGGACGAGCCCTCGTTCTACTATGTGCGGGTGTTGGAGATACCGACCCCGCGCTGGACGACGTACGACGCCGTATTCTTCGGGATCGAGCTTCCGGACGCCGTCCCGGCGACGATCCAGGACAGGGCGTACACTTCACCCATCTGGTACACACCGTGACACCGACTCGCACCACCACGGAGGAATTTATGAAGACAAGATCATGATGGCGGCTGGACTTGCGTTGATCGTCGCCGGATGTGGAAGCGGAATCTCCACGAATACGGATTACGACCCGTCCGCCAGTTTCGCCAGCTATTCCACGTACAATTGGATCAGCAGCGACGGTGCCGTGGACGACATTACGAGCAGCCGGATTCGCCAGTCCGTCGATGCGGGCATGTCGGCACGCGGATTCAGTAAGGACACGAGCAATCCGGACCTCGCGATCAGCTACCAGGTCCCGACGAAGGAGCGCACCTCGTTCAGCACGATTAACACCGGCTGGGGTGGCGGCTACGGTTGGGGCGGATGGGGCATGGGCATGGGCACCAGCACCACGACCCAGCAGAACTGGACGGAAGGCTCGCTGATCCTCGCGATCTTCGACACCAAGTCCAAGAACATGGTTTGGACCGGCACAGCTACGACCGACCTGGACCAGAACCGGACGCCGCAGGAGCGTCAGGAGTTGGTGGACGAGGCGGTCGGCAAGCTGCTGGCGGACTTCCCGCCGGGAAGCTGAGTCGGACAGTCTCAGTCGGAATCAGAGGAGCCCGGGCCGGTCCAGGTCCGGGCTCCTCTCTGAGTTGAGCAATCAATTCGCCTCGACTGTTGTGTAGAGGGACGCCGGACTGACTCCCTACAGAAGAGGGTCCACGATGCACGCTCGCTCGCTGCTTCTGGTTCCCCTGCTCGCGCTTGGCGGCTGTGCCGACCTGCCGGATGACGAGACAGCACCCGCCAACGCCCCCACCCTGACAGGCCCCTACCTGGGCCAGACCCCGCCCGACGCCGAACCCGAGCTGTTCGCTCCAGGGATCGTGTCGACCGGGATTCACACCCGGGACCTGGCGATGACGCCGGAGGGCGACGAGATCTACTTCTCGGTCAGCGCGGGCCCGTTCGTGGCGATTCTCGGCTCCCGGCTCGTGAGCGGCGAATGGACGCCGCCCGAGGTGACCGACTTCTCGGCCGATCCCACGGCAAGCGAAATCGAGCCCCACATATCGCCGGACGGGAGCCGGTTCTTCTTCGTCTCGGATAGATCCGCGGACGGCAGCCCGGTGCCCGAAGCCGAGCGCGGCAAATGGGAGCGAGCTGACATCTGGGTGATGGAACGCGCCGAAGGCGGCTGGGGAGAGCCCCGCCGTCTCGGTCCCCCGGTCAATTCCGAAGCTGACGAGTTCTTTCCGTCATCTACCGCGGACGGGACGCTGTACTTCACCCGCGACGATCCGGCGACAAGGCGCAACTTCATTTACCGGGCCCGACCGGAAGGGGACGGATACGCAGAGCCGGAGCGTCTTCCCCAGCAGGTCAACTCGGCAAACCAGTTCAACTCCTTCGTCGCGCCCGACGAGAGCTACCTGATCCTCGGTGTATTCGGCCGGCCCGACTCCCATGGCGGCACCGACTACTACATCGTGTTCCGCGACGAAAATGACAACTGGTCGAATCCGCTGAATCTCGGACCGGTCGTGAACCGGGAGCGCGGCGAAGAGTGGGCGCCCTACGTGTCGCCCGACGGGAAGTACTTCTTCTTCATGTCCACCCGGCAGCCGTATCCCGCCGAGGCCCCTGCCCTGCTCACGCGCGACTGGCTCTTGGGTTTCCACGGCGGTCCCGAGAGCGGCAATCCGGCGATGTACTGGATGGACGCCGGGTTCGTGGAGGAGCTGAGACAGGAAGCAGTCTGGAGCTCGATTGAGTGACTGACCTACCCGGTCATCCGCGAAGACAGGAGGCCGATCCGACGACGATGCCCTGTTGCAGCCGGACCTTCACGACTACCATCGAGGCGAAAATCAGATCACACCCAGTAACGAGGATTAGAAAAGATGAACAGAACCGGAGCCGCTTCGCGGTAGCACTGATCGGTTTAGCCGCATTGGCGACTGCGTACATTCTTGGACGCTCGAGCGATGGCGAGGCAATCGCGCAGGCTACCAGTCCAACCGGCGTCGTCGCGGACCGCGATGTGTACTATCCGGGAACCGAGGCCCTCGCTCCCGACGAGATGCGAGTCGTGGCGCTGGGCACGGGCATGCCGAGTGCCAGACCGAAGCAGGCCGCCGCCTGCTTCCTGGTCGAGCTCGGAAACGGGGACAAGTTCCTGTTCGACCTCGGAAGCGGCTGCCACGAGCGTCTCGCGGCGCAGAAGATCCCCTACGACTACCTGGACAAGGTATTCATCGGGCACCTGCACGTGGACCACATGGGCGACCTGCCAACCTTCTGGCTCGGTGGCACGACTATGAATCGCCTCACTCCCCTGCGCATCTGGGGTCCGAGTGGCGGCACGCCGGAGCTAGGGACCGCGCACGCGATGGACCTGATGAAACAGATGTACGCCTGGACATCCGAACACGCTCCGGAGTGATCGACTTTCGAGGCGGGGAGCTCGAAATTCACGAGTTCGCGTTCGACGGCGTGAACGAGGTCATCTTTGACGAGAATGGAGTCGTGGTTCGGAGCATTCCGGCCGTGCACGGCCTCGACGGGGCCGTAAGCTTCATCCTCGAGTGGAACGGACTGAAGTTCGTCTACGGTAGCGACACCGTGCCGAACCAGTGGTACGTGGAGCACTCGCAGGGGGCCGACATCGCGATTCACGAGTGCTTCCTGCCCCCGACACTGCTCGTCACAAAGCAGGGCTTCGACCCTCTCGAGGCACTGACGGTGGGAACGCAGGGTCACACGGCTCCCGAGCAATTCGGTAAGGTGATGTCGCTCGTCAAGCCGCGGCTGGCCGTCGGATATCACGTCTACAACGACTTCGATACCGAGCCCGAGGTTCGGAAGCGAGTGCGTCGCACCTACGACGGGCCGCTTTCACTGGCCACGGATTACATGGTATACAACGTCACGAAGGACGACATCAAGGTGCGGATGTCGGTGGTCGACGAAGAAGTGTGGCCCAGCCCGCCGTTGAAGCAGAAGATCGCGCCGGACTTTACCGGCGTAGTCCCGTTCTCGGAGTTCACGCTGTCCGGCGCGCTGGCATTCCCAGAGGTCGTGGCGCCGATCTACGACGAGATCAACGAGATCTACGGTACGGACTTCGAGCCGGGCATCAAGTAGAAGCACGGTAGCAGGGCGGGGATCCTACTCCCCGCCCTACTCTTCAATTCCCTTCGAGCGGCACTGCCAGGTCTCCCTCGACCGGCCAGTGCTCAAGCAGCTCCGGCATCTCGACTCAGCTGTCGGTGTGCGGGGCGAGCAGTGCCTCCAGCTGGTCGAGAAACGCCTGCCGCGAACTGGCGCCGTTCATCATGCCGACGAGCATCTCTGCGTCCGCGCCCACCGGGTTGTGCACGGGAGTGTCGGATGTCGCGCACTCGTAGATCCTGTCGGCGACCTCCTGGGGATCGGCAGGCGTTCCCTCCGGACTCGCGAGCCGCTGGCTGATCGCCTGGATCTGTCCGCGCAGCTCCCGCGCGTAGGCGGAGAGTTGCTCGCCTCCGGCGTCGATCGGACTGTCCGTATTCTCCCTGAACCTGGTCGTCGGGTAGGCGCCGGGCGCCACGGTCTTGAAGCGGATGTTCAGGGGGCCGTACTCGAGTGCGAGCGCCTCGGTCAGGCCTTCTACCGCGAACTTGGTCGATGAATAGACCGACGAGGTGGGTGTGCCGAGAAGTCCGGAGAGGGACGTGACATTGATGACGCAGCCGTCGTTCCGCAGCCGCATGTGCGGAAGTACGGCACGCGTGACGTTCATCAGGCCGAACACGTTGGTGTCGTACATCGCCCGGACCGTCGCGTCCGGGAACTGCTCGAACAGCGCGTGCCCGCCGAAGCCCGCGTTGTTGACCAGCACGTCGATGGCTCCAAAGCGCGCCAGTCCCTCGTCCAGTGCGGTCCTGATGCTATCTGTGTCGGTGACATCCAGGCGCGTGACGAGGACGTCGTCCAACTCCGTGAGCTCGGTCTCGTTCTCAGGTGAGCGCATGGTCGCGATCACGTTCCAGCCGTTCGCGTGAAACGTTTTCGCGGTCAGCTTGCCGAAGCCGCTCGAGCAGCCGGTGATCAGTACGGTCCTCTTCATTTTCGCATTCGTCCGCTCGGCGATGTGCCTTCGTGCTTACGTCGGTCCTACACCCAGCCCAGCTGCTTCAGGGCCCACGCGGCATTCCAGACTTTCACCATTCTCTCGACCCGGTCGTCGGCATTCATGTGCAGCACGTACACGTAGTCCGAGCTCATTTCCCTGTTCGTCGGGGGCACGGGCCCACCCTCGCCGCTGTGACTGCCGTGATAGGTGGCGAAGAAGATGGCCGCCCGATTCGCCTCGTCCCACGCTGAGGTATGCAGGTCGTAGCGCCCATCAGGCATCCAGGAGGCCGCGCCAGCCATCCAGTCGGTGTAAGCCTGGACTGTGTCGATCTCGGCGAGTGGCCCTGCCTGGGCCTCAAACGAGGCGCCGGGCTCGACGTACGGCTGACAGCCGTCCCAGCCTTCGGATCGTTCGCAGGCGTGGAAGAATCGGGTGGCGTTCTCGAGTGCGGACATGCTACCTCCTCTGCGGGTTGGGCGGATCTCGAACTGTCGATTCTCCTACGTCATGGATCGCCTACCACGCCACTTCTGTCCACCCCCCGTCGGGCGCCGCGAAATACAGGGTCTTCTGCATATCCGTCGGGACGTGCAGAATCCGCACGATGTTCCGCTGATCCTCGAACTGCTCGTACAGGATCTCGTTGCGGATCTCGATACCGCGGATCGGCTGGGTGCTGTCGAACCGGATCTGGTACCACCACATTTGCAGATCCCCGACTCCAGACTCGAGATCTTCGCCGCTCGAGTCGATGACGCCGGTAGCCTCCGTCCCGTTCAGCCGCAGACCGAACGCCTCGTTGAAGTAGTCGGCGAACAGCGTGTCGTGCTCGGCCGAGGGCTCGAGAGTCAGGGAGTCGATGCCCGCGCGGACCGCCAGCGCGGACTCCAGATCATCCCTGAACATCCGGATTCGCAGCCACACGGTGGTTGTATCGACCGCGAGTTGTGTCGTGGACAGATGGATGGGGTGTACAAGATCTTTCGGGGACGGCGCTTCGGGCGCTGCCCCCGCCCCGGTCAGGAGAATCGCGAGCAGCGGCAGGACCGCTACGCGAGCTGCAAGAAAGTTCACGATGCCGGCGCCGTCCACAAATTGTTCTCGTCGTCGATGTCGGCGAGCATGTGGTCCGGGTCGAGCGTGATGCTTACCACCTCATCATTGGCGAACAGGCCGTAGGTGAACTCCTTCTCGTTGTAGCGCCACACGTCAACGGGCAGCTGAATGAGCTCCTCGTTTCCGTTCTCGAACACCACGTTCATCCGAATCGGCAGCACCAGCCCACCCTTGTTCTCGATCGTGATGCGATAGTAGTAGCGCCCGCGCTCGGCCGATCCGAGCAATTCCTCGGTGTCCTGACGCTCGACCCTGGCCACGGCCTGGTCGTTCCAGTGCGTGGTGTAGAACCAGCCGCGCCACATCCAGGTGAGGTCCTCGCCGGCGCCCTCGTCCATCGATCGGAAGAAGTCGTATGGCTGCGGCTTCTTGAACATCCAGGCCTTCGAATACCCGGAGAACGCCTGGTCGAACGCCTCGGGACCGAGGACGATCTCACGCAACATGGTGAGGCCGGACGCGGGCTTCAGGTAGCCGTTGTTCAGGAAGTCCTTATGGATGAGGTCGGAGTGAGTCATGATCGGGACCTGGTCGGGGTCCTTCATATACTCGCGGATGTTCGCGGGAGACCCCCACCAGCCCGGGTAATCGGGATCCATCTCGATCAGGGCGTAGTGCTGAAGGAAAGTGTTGAGACCCTCGTCCAGCCAGGTCCACTTCCGCTCGTCGGAGGCGACGATCATCGGGAACCAGTTGTGCCCCACCTCGTGGATGGTGACCATCATCAGGGCGTACTTCACGGCGTCGGAATAGCCTTGCGGCTCCTCGTTGCCGGGCCGCGGTCGGGCCCCGCAGAACGAAAGCATCGGGTATTCCATCCCGCCGGCCGGTCCGTTCACGTTCGACGCCTTCGGGTACGGATACTCGAACGCCATCTCGCCGTACGTCTTCAGGGTCTGAATCACGGCCGCCGTCGAGATGTCGTTCCACAGCGGCATCGCATCCCGCGGGTACATCGAGTGCGCCGCGATGACGCGGTCCTCACCCGGATAGCTGAAGCCCGCCGCGTCCCACACGTAGGTCTTCGATGAAGCCCAGGCGAAGTCGCGCACGTCATCAGCCAGGAAGTGCCAGGTGAGCATGCCGCTCTGTACCGGGCGACTGGCCGCGGTCATCACTTCATCCGGTCCCACGATGTACACCGGAGATTCGCTCTGGTACGCCCTCTCCAGCCGGTCCATCTGCTCGCCGGTAAGCACATCCTCGGGATTCTGCAGCACGCCCGTCGACTCGAGGATGTGGTTGGCCGGCACCGTGATCCGGACGTCGTAGTTTCCGAACTCGAGGTAGAACTCCCCGCGCCCGAAGAACTGGTCCGTCTGCCACCCGTTCACGTCATCGTACACGGACATGCGCGGGAACCACTGAGCCATTTCGTAGATCCACCCGTCGGTCACCTGCTCCCGTCCACCGCGCATCCCGTTGTCATGCACGTTGAACGCCCAGTCGATTTCGAGGGCCTGAATGCCGCCCGGCTCGAGGGGTTCGGGAAGATTCACCCGCATGATCGTGTTGTTGATCCGGTAATCCGCATCCGTGAGGGTACCGCTGCCGAGGGCACCACCACCCGAGTCCGCGCCACCGCGGGCCGCGAGCTGCACCCGACTGATGTCATATCCGCCATCGAACGGGGCGGCACCGAGGAACCGCTGCACCGGCGGCGGCATCTCGCCGATGTTTTCGGGGAGAGCACCTTGCGCCTCGTACGCCCGGCTATGCTCCAGCGAGCGCACGTTCTGGTCGAGTTGAATCCACAGGAACCTC
>Ga0316198_10002253_pt1 | contig 11625 bp, 11 predicted proteins | sample OudBieAanoxic_MG_FD_204935 | JGI IMG/M metagenome (GOLD analysis project Ga0316198, IMG submission 204935) | Coastal sediment microbial communities from Oude Bieten Haven, Netherlands - site A anoxic | ecosystem: Environmental > Aquatic > Marine > Coastal > Sediment | place: Netherlands... | reverse complement strand
ATTTCATTGAACTCACCTAGAAATGCATCAAAATTTTTCCGAACACTATCTATATATTTTTTATCTTTCCCTTTAATTTTTGTTTCTAACACTTCTATAATCTCAAGTTCTTTCAATTTATAATTTATATATTTTTTCTTATCTTCATTGTAGCAGAATAAATAATTTTCATCTCCCTGCTCCTCTCTTTTTATGAAAAAAGGTTCAACGTTCAAGATCTTTTTTTTATACTTAATTTTGATTTTTTGTTTATTTTTTATACCATCCAATATGGATTTTACCCTGTCTTCAAATATAAATAATTCTCTTATATATTTAAACTGTGAGGAGTATGTCTCAAAGAGCTCTCTGAAAAATTCAGCTTCAATTTCAACATTATTTTCCCGAAGAATATCGTAATAAATTTCTTTGTTAGCTACGTTCAAATCAAATTGAATTATTTTTTTTATTGCACGGCCCTGGCTTTGCATTAATTTTCCAGTTTCAATCTCTTTTTTATATTTTAACCTGTCCAATATATAATTACACAGTTTATTATTATTAATCCCGAACTCTTCGATATCTTTTTTTAGAAGACGCCATATATCTTCCGATACCGTTACTCTTATTTTTTTCATCACTCCTCCTAAAAAAACACTTCCTACGATTATAACATAGAAGGAGGACAAAATGCTATCCTATAAAAACTTCATTATCTTTGGGTTTTATATGTTTTTCATTGAATATATTCAACAGTTTTTCCACACTTAAACTCTTTTTTTCCTCTTCCTCAATATCCAATATTATATTTCCTTCGTGTAACATGATAAGCCTGTTACCATAGTCTATGGCATCCTGTAAATTGTGAGTTATCATTATAGTTGCAATTTTTTCTTTCCTCACTATTTCACTGGTCTTATTCATTATTATTTTAGAAGTCTTGGGATCCAGAGCCGCTGTATGCTCATCTAGCAGCAGCAATTTTGGTTTTTTTAAAGTAGCCATAATCAGTGCTAAACATTGTCTCTGCCCACCTGATAACGATCCAACCTTGGTATCTAATTGCTCCTCTATTCCGAGATCTAACTCCGCTAAGGTTTCTCTATAGTAATTTTTTCTTTTTTTATTCAATCCAAAAGTTAATCCAAAGGCCTCTCCTTTGTTGTCTGCCATGGATAAATTTTCAAATACAGTCATAGATGGAGATGTTCCAAAAGATGGATTTTGATATACTTTAGACATAAAATTATTTCTTTTATATTTAGGAAAGTTTGTTATATTTTTATTGGATATAGTAATTTTCCCCTGATCCAGTTCTGTATTACCCATGATCAAGTTAAAAAGCGTTGATTTTCCAGCTCCATTACTCCCAATGACAGAAACAAAGTCCCCCTTTTTCATATGGAAATTAAGATCCGTAAAAATATTTTTAGTGATTCCAAGATTATTTGTAAAACTTTTATTTAAATTATTTAATTTAAGCAAGTTTAGCACCTCCTTTGAACTTCTTAATGTTTTTAGATCCCATGATAGCAATTACAATTATAGAAGTAATAAGTTTAAGATCCCCTGGGTTCATCCCCAGAGTCAGGGTGATTGAAATAATAAATTTATACATAACACTCCCTAATATAACCAATAAGGTCATATTGATAAACTTTGTTTCTTTAAATACACTTTCCCCTATGATTATAGATGCAAGTCCTGTAATAATCGTTCCAGTCCCCATTCCAACATCTGAAAATCCTTGGTATTGAGCCAGTAGTCCACCAGCAAATGCAACTAAGGAGTTAGCTAACATAAGTCCAATTATCTTTATATTCTTTTCATTGATTCCTAAGGAAATAAGAAGAACCTCATTGTCTCCCATAGCCCTCAATGCAAACCCAAATTTTGTTTTAAGTATAAAATCTAAAATCAACTTAACAACTATTAGGAGCAGGATGATTTTTAAAAGGGCATTTCCTGACGTGAACATAGTATTGATATTAAATAGGGGTATATTTGATCTTCCCATAATCCTCAAATTAATACTGTATAGTCCACTCATAACGATAATCCCAGATAATAGATTGGTTATATTATATTTTACATGGATATATCCTGTAATAAACCCAGCCAAACTCCCGGCGATACATGCTAGTATCATGGCAATTATCGGATCTATTCCATTAACTAATGAAATAGCAACAACACTTGCTCCAAGGGAGAAACTTCCATCTACCGTTAAATCCGGGAAATCCAATATCTTGTAGGAAATATAAAGTCCTAAGACCATAAATGCAAATATCAAACTCTGTTCCAATGTTCCTAGTATCATTTTAAACCACTTCCTCTTTTCTTGTTATTAAATTATTCTGACGTTTTTTAATTTCTCGATATTTTTTAGATCTATATTATATTTTTCGGCACTTTTCCTATTGATAATTAAATCGGTATCTTTTAATGTTTCAACTTTAATATTTTTAATATCTTCACCTTTTAATATTTTTACAGCCATCTCACCAGTCTGATATCCCAACTTTTCATAGTCAATGGTCTTGGTAACAAGGGCTCCTTGTTTTACTTGATCCTCAATACATGCAATAACCGGAATATTGTATTTATTCGCTTTTTCCAATATTAGTGGAGTTGCAGAAACGACTAGATTATCTGTAGGTGTGTACAATGCATCTACTCTCGTTAATATCATATCCAATGCCATAGACATATCATTTACAGAGCTTATACCAACCTCCACAAGTTCTATTTGAAGCTCTTGGGCTATGAGATGAGCTTTTTCTATGAGTACAAGGGAATTTTGCTCACTGGTATTATATATAACTCCTATTTTTTTTAAATCAGGCAATAATCTTTTGGCAATTTGAAATTGTTCTCGTATAGGTGCCATATCACTGGTTCCTGTAATATTATCCCCTGTTAATCCTGCACTCTCAAGGTCTGTAACAGCGGTAACCAAAATTGGAATATCTTTGGTGGCATTATAAACACTCTGTGCACTTGGTGTAGAGATACCTAAGATCAGATCTTTTTTATCTTTCACAAAAGAATTAGCTATGAGCTGTGAATTGGCAAACTCCCCCTGGGCATTTTGAAATTCAATCTCAACATCTAATCCGCTGTCCAGAAGGGATTTTTCAAACCCCCTACGGGCACTGTCGAGAGCCTCATGCTCTACAATTTGCGAGATACCTATCTTTATTTTTTTATTTTCTTCCTCTTTACACCCAACCAATAACAATAAAACCAATAACAATAAAATACTTTTTTTCATACCTGATCACTCCTCTTTTTTTTTCATAATTCAAATTTCACATGATTACACTAAAAGAAATAATTTAACCACTGTGAAACATTATTTTATAATAATATCGTATCATTTATTAATAAACCCTTGTAGGTAACAATAAATTTAAAGTTCTGTTCGGTACAGCATCTATTTTAAGCTAGTTTTTCCTAGGAATTTCAACTTATTCAAGGATATATATTTGTTCGGTACTCTTTTGAACAACGACATATATTTGTTTATCTATAACAGCCTCCTATCTCTTCCTCATAAAATAACAGCATTTTTAAGTTAATTTTTTTTAATTTACACAATAACTATTTAAATGTTATTATAGGAGGTAAATAACAATAAATTTAACGGAGGTAAGATTATGAATCACAAGTCTTATTCAAATTTCTATAAAAAAAATCGTGGTTTTACCGTGATAGAATTATTAGTTGTCATAGGAATCATCGGTCTATTGGCTACTACCCTTGTACCTAAACTCAGAAAACAACTGAGCAAGGGTAAGGTCGCAAAGGTACAGCATAAATTAGGTTTAATCAGGTCCAAACTCTCCATTGACAGCAACTTTTCCAAGGAATTCCCTGACTTAGTTGATGCTGATGATAATTTACTGAATAAATTTGACGTGCATCCTACAGAATCATTTTCATCTGAAAATGGGTCTTATGGTGAAACCGATAGAATTGTTGGAATCAGAGATAATCAAGGGGGATGGTTTTATAATAGAACCAAAGGTGAGATCTATGCCAACCTTCCCAACGGGGCATATACCTATGATAAAGTCTATGAAATCTGGAAAGGTGAAGGTTTCGTCACCCTGGAAGATCTTCAAAACCTGGAAGATGTCGGAGATACTGTGGCCATGGAAGTTGATGATGATGGTAAATATATAAATAACCCAAGCTTTGAATCATTGCCTAGGACAGTCAATACGTGGAGTCTTTTTAATGAAGATGAGATTGAACATTGGGAGACTACTGCTACAGATGGTAAGATCGAAGTATGGAACGATGGCTTCCAAGGAGTCAATGCTGTAGAAGGAGATTATTTTCTAGAACTAAATGCAAATCAAGTTGCTTCTTTATATCAGGATGTTGTCACCATTCCCGGAACTACTTTAGTTTGGTCTGTTAGTCACAGGGGAAGAACAGGGACGGATACTGCGTCTATAAGTGTAGGCGGTTCTGGCAGTGATCTAGACATACAAGAAACTATGACAACTGGAAAAGATGGCTGGGTAACCTATACTAAGGAATATGTTGTTCCTGAAGGACAGACAGTGACCAGGTTTTCTCTGGACTCTATCGACTCAGCAAGCAGTAGTCTATCGGTAGGAAATTTAATCGACAATTTTACAGTAAAAGTTAAACTTAATTAATAAAAAAAATCCTCATAGATATATCTATGAGGATTTTTTTATTTTCTTATTTTTTTACTCTTTTATTTCCTTATTGGGACTTTTATAAAACAATTCTCCATCTGCATCTATTAAAAAATTAGGAGTATTCACAGTAATGAATTTAACCGTCTTATTAGTATTATTAATCCAATTATGGGGTGATGATGTTAAATAGTGTGCAGTATATTCTGGATATAAGTCTGTTTTTACCCCTTCTACTACCAGGGTAAGTATCCCCTCCAGCACATATATAAATTCCTCTCCCTCATGTTCATGTTCTTTCTCTAATGCTGCGTTTTTCTGTCCTGGTAAAAGCTCTATGAGTCTAGGAAGCAGCTGCTTGTCCTCTATTACTTTGGAAAGATAGTATTGGATAGAATTCCCTCTAGCAATTGGTGAAACTCTTCTTTCATATGATTTCATCACATAGCTCTTTTCATTTGCTGCATGAGTAAAAAAGAAACTTATATCAACATTAAATATCTGCGATAATTTTTCAAGATCATCGATTGCAATACTGGTCATTCCTCTTTCTAGTTGAGATAAAAAGCCTACCGAAAGATCTGAAAGTAAACTTAATTCTTTTAATGTTATCTTTCTCTTGGTTCTTAATTTTTTTATACGATTCCCCACAGTTTTGTTCATAGTAACTCCTTTTTTTTAATTTCCCCCCTATATTTTAACATACTATCATTATAAAGCAAACATACAAGTAAAGAAAAAGGTATTTCTTCCATAAAAAGTTTGTAATTGCTTTAAGATATAATATAATCAATAGTGAAAACAAAAAATTTAGAAAAATAAGTATAGAGGAGATAATCAGATGAATAAAAAGATTGGATTTATAGGTTGTGGAAATATGGGAGAAGCAATGTTAAAAGGGATTATAGATTCCTTTGATAATGCTGAGAATATCTATGTCTTTGAAAAAAATGAAGACAGACAAAATGAATTAAAGAAAAAATACGGTGTAAATATTTCATCTACTCCCCTTGAACTGGTGAGTTCTAGTGAGATGATCTTAGTTGCTGTTAAGCCTAACATCTTTTCCATGGTTATGGACCAGGTAAAGTCTGCTGTAGACGATACCAAGGTAATCATTTCTATAGCTGCAGGAGTGACCATTGCCGCAATTGAGAAGGGATTAGGAGATAAGGCTAAAATCATCCGGACAATGCCTAACACACCTGCTTTTGTAGGTCTGGGGATGACTTCTATGAGTCCAAATAGAAATGTGACACCTGAAGAAGCTGCCATAGCCAAACAGATCTTAGAGGGATTTGGAGAGGTAGAAGAGATTCCGGAAACTCTTATCCACAGTGTAATAGGTGTCAGCGGATCTGCTCCTGCCTATGTCTTTATGTTTATTGAGGCCATGGCAGATGCTGCTGTTTTAGCAGGGATGCCTAGAGACAAGGCTTATAAATTTGCCTCTCAGGCAGTGATGGGATCTGCCAAGATGGTCTTAGAAACTGGGATGCATCCAGGATTCTTAAAAGATATGGTCTGTTCCCCTGGAGGTACAACTATTGCAGCTGTAGCAGAATTAGAAAAAACAGGATTTAGATCTTCTATAATTTCTGGAATGATCAAGTGTATGGAAAAATCTGAAGAGATGAGTAAGTAAGGTTTTAATTATAATATATAGAATAAAAGAGGGCGACTCATAAGTAGGTTTTCTACCTGAGTCGCCCTCTTTCATATTTTAATCGGTCTTTTGATATTTTGATCCTGAGCACACAGGACAGAGATCCAACGTTTCCCCATTTTCCATCTTTAATTCTAAACCACATAAGATACACATATATGTTCCTTTTTCTACTTCATCTCCAAAATAATAAAATTCTTCCATAGAATCCCCTCCTAAACCTTAACTACAAATATTTATAATTGCAATACACTGAGTATAGTTAATAGATAAAAACAATTTTTTTTATTTAAAACTTATCTTCCACAATTTGAAGTGCTGCCTTTATATCTTTTAACTCCTCCATACTTATTCCTGTTTTTTTTAATATCTCTAAGGGTATATTTTCAGCCTTTGTTCTTAATTTTAAGCCTTTTTTTGTTATTCCTATCATCATCTTTCTGCAATCTATATCTGAAGTTACCCGTTCTATAAGTTCCATTTTTTCTAGTTTCTTTAACATGGGTGACAGTGTTCCTGTTTTTAAATCTAATTTTTTACTTATCTCAGAAAAAGATATTTCATTATGTTCCCACATTACCAGCATAGCCAAATATTGAGGGTAAGTAAGATCTAATTTCTCTAATAAAGGTTTATAGGCCCTTATAATCGACCTTGATATCCTATAAAATTTAAAACAAAGCTGCATATCCAGCTTTAAATAATCTTCCATCTCTTCTCCTCTAATACTAATTTTCTATTCCATCTGCCAATTCCTTTAAAAGGTTACTATGTCTCAATTCAACATTTCCCAGGACTTCATATACTTTTGCTATTTCAGAAAATCCCTCTGATTGAGCTACTTTTGAAAATTGAGGGTATATTTCTTTGTATGCTTGATATTCTCCGGCAGAAGCCATCCTTAAATTTGAAACTGTTCCATGACACATAGATTTTAAGCTTTCTATATCTATGTTTATATCTATTTCTCCTAAAAATCTTTTAAACACTTCACTGTGACCGATCTCTTCCTTTGCTAATTTTTCAAATGATAAGGCTATCTCTCCATGTCCCTCTGATTGAGCTTTTTCTGCAAATATTTTATATAGTGCGTCTCCTGCTAACTCCCCTTGATATGACTGGATCAAATTTTCTTCAGTTTTACTTCCTTTTATATTCATGACTTCCCTCCCTTAAACTATTTTGATCGTGTACGATCTTTTTTAAAGTATATGTCATAAATATTTATCTGTCAATTTTTTTTCTATACCTTTTGAAATTCTATTCTATTTCTGCCGTTATTTTTAGCTTTGTAGAGCAGGTTATCCACTCTTTCCAAGGATATATCCAGGGTATCAGCTTTCATATTTCTTATAACTCCCATACTCACTGTTACAACTACATCCTTTTCCCATGTCATCTGTTCTATTTTTTCTCTCAATCTATCAGCTACTGCAATTCCTTCTGTGAATCCTGTATCAGGGAGTATAATTAAAAATTCTTCTCCTCCATATCTTCCAAATTTGTCTGTATCTTTTATATTATTTGATACTTTTTTACAGACTTCCCTCAAAACTTCATCTCCAAATAAATGACCGAATCTATCATTTAATCTCTTAAATTTATCTAAATCAAACATAATCAGTGTATATTCTAATCCAAAGTTTTTTGATCTTTGAATTTCTATCTCTATAAAACTTATAATTGCCCTTCTATTATATATCTTGGTCAATGGATCTGTTTCAGATATATATTTTAATTCCATTTCCCTCTTAACTATCTCATAGTTCATTTTTTTTATAGCTTCTTTTATAATCTTTAATTCACTTTTTTCTCCTATCATCTCCGTTAATTTATCTATGTTTTTAGTATAATTCCCATCGGAAATACTGTTAACTATATAGGATAATCTACCCAAAGACTTATCAAAAAATTTACCAAAAATAAACAACATAACACTTATCATAATCACAACTATAAATATTATCATAAACACAATACCTTTAAGTTTATGAAGAGGTGCATGCAGCTTTTTTTCAAGAACACATCCGACTAAGGTTGCATCTAGTTTTTTTAATTTATAGATATGGTAAATCACCTTCCCCTCAGGTGTGTTTTTTTCAAATTCATGGTTACTTAGATCATTTAAATTCATATCAGCTATATATTTAAATTTGTCTTTATCTCCCACTGAGCGAATAAGCACCTCATTATTTTTATCTAAAATAAAAAAATGTCCATCTCCTCCGATTTTATACTCCGATAAAATTTTGGATATTACAGACAGATCCAACAGGGCTGTCAAAACCCCCTCTACTCTGCCATTTGTTTCTATCTTTTTAGATAATGTAACTATCGGTTCCTTTGTCCCTTCATGTATATAAACTTCAGACAGATAATAGTCTTTAGAATTTAACGCCCCTACATACCAAGGCCTTGTAGTAGGATCATAGTCAGAGGGTAAATTTTGATCTCCTGCATTTTCATCAAAAAACATTTGCTTTTCAGCTGTTCCGTAGGCTATAAATTTAACTGTGTTTTCTAAAGTAGATAATTTTCCCATATGATGAAGCATATGATCGGTTTTTTCTTTTTCGCTGCCACCATTATCCATCTCCTTTAGATGATTATCTTCATCTTTATAACCCTCTTCTAAATATATGAGCATTTCAAGAGTATTTGATATTTTTTCATCTAGATTTTTCTCTATACTCTGGCTTATAAATTCAAATTTTTCCTCTTCCAATTCCTTTATTTCTTTTGAAAAAATAAAATATGTAACCATTGAAATTATTAATATTGGAATAATTGCCGTAAAAAAATTAACTATATATATATTCTTTTTTAAATTCATTTAATCACCTCAGTATAAATATACATTATATATTTTTCTTTCCTCCATTAGACGGAGTATATATCTCTTTTAGATTAAAATAATTTAATTTTAATAGGATTCTAGTTTGTAATTGGGTAGATATAGTGTAGTATATAAAAGATTATTTTTTGCTATAAAATTAAAATTAGTAATAAAAATAGAAATTCAATAACGAGGTGGATATATGAAAAAAAGGTTTGGTACATTCAATGGAGTTTTTCTCCCTACCTTTCTCACAATAATTGGTGTAATTTTTTATTTAAGATTTGGGTGGATAGTAGGTAATGCAGGGATATTGGGAACCCTGGGTATTGTTGTATTGGCACATATCATTACGATCTCTACCGCTTTTTCCATGGCCAGTATCACTACAAATATGGAGGTGAAGGGAGGAGGAGCTTATTTTCTCATCTCTAGAAGTCTCGGTTTAGAGATAGGAGGGAGTATTGGAATTCCTCTCTATTTATCCCAAGTAATATCTGTAGCCCTTTATATTTTGGGATTTATAGAATCTGTTAAACTTATATTTCCAGATATAAATACTCTTTTTCTTTCAATTGGAGTAACAGTGGTTATAGGTGTTATCTCTAGTATTGGAGCAGATCTTGCAGTGAAGATGCAATATGGTATATTCTGTCTTATCCTCCTTTCACTGGGTGCTATCATTACTTCTGGAAATTATGACTCTGTCCCTGTATCTTTAGGAACATATACACAAAGTGGTAATTTCTGGATGACATTTGCTGTTTTTTTCCCGGCAGTAACAGGTATTTTAGCAGGTGTCAGCATGTCTGGAGATCTCATCAATCCCAGAGAAAATATCCCCAGAGGTACGTTTTATGCTATTGGAGTTACATTTTTAATCTATACCCTGCAAATATTTTGGTTTGGATTTAATGTTCCAGCAGAAGAGCTCATCAACAATAAGCTGGTACTCATAAGCAAGGTTAATTTCCCTATATTTATTATCGGTGGAATTTGGGCTGCGACCCTCTCTTCTGCCCTGGGAAGTATGATCTCGGCTCCCAGGACCATGCAGGCTTTAGCTAAAGACAGTGTTTTACCCCAATTTTTAGGTCGTGGAAGCGGTAAAGCTAACGAACCTAGGATAGCGACTTTTATAAGTTTTATCATTGCATTTGTATTTATAATAATGGTTAATCTAAACTTTGTAGCTCCTATTATCACTATGTTCTTTTTAAACACCTACGGAGCTATCAATATGGTCGTGGCTCTGGAAAAATTAGTCGGTAATCCAAGTTTCAGGCCCACCTTCAAGACTCACTGGATCATCTCTTTAATAGGTGCATTCGGGTCTTATGCTGTGATGTTTTTAATCAATTTTACTGCTACGGTTGTATGTCTTACCTTTACATTTATGATCTACCTTTATATCAGTAAAAAAAATATTAATCGAACCTGGGGAGATCTTAGAGACGGAGTCTTAGTTTCTATTATCAGACTATGTCTTTTAAAACTCCGATTCAATGAAAAACAGGAGAAAAACTGGAAACCTGATATCATTGTTTTCTCTGGGAATCCGCAAAATAGAAGTAATTTAATTTATTTAGCCAATCATTTTTCCAAGGGTCGGGGTATGATTACTCTTGTGAGATTTCTTTTTGGACATCTAGAGGATATGCAGGAGAAAATTAAAGAGGCTAGGGAAAATTTGGATTCTTATCTCAAGGAAAATAAAATCTTAGCCTTTTCCGAGGTAGTGGTAGGAGAAAATATGGCAGATACTTTCCTGGAAACTGTACAATCTAGCGGAATTGGTCTCCTCAAACCAAACACCGTTCTCATAGGAATGTCCAGGGATAAAGAAAATATCAAACCCATTGTGGAATTTATGAGAAAAATCAATTATTTGAATAAAAATATCTTGGTTTTTTGTCAAAACCAAGAAAAAACTTTTTTCGAACAAAAGAAATCTATTGATATTTGGTGGAGAGGTCTGGAAAATAACGGTAATCTTATGTTAACAATGGCTCACCTTATGACCCTGAATGATGATTGGAAAGATGCAAAGATCAGACTCCTAAGTCTTGTAGGTAATGAAGATAAAATTGTTTCCAGGAAGGCTATTCTCGCTGAGATGCTCCTAACCTTAAGAGTAGATGCTGAGGTAGAGATTATAGTTTCCAGCCAGCATATTAATGATACAATAAAAGAATGGTCCTCTGAGGCAAGTTTAGTTTTAATCGGTCTCAGTCTTCCAGAAAAAGATCAAGAGATCTCGTATTACAATAAACTTATGGATGTGAGTGAAGGGTTGAATTCTGTTCTTTTTGTCAGAGGAAAGTTGCATTAGAAATAGTAAAAAGCCAACTATAATTTATAGTTGGCTATTTTCTTTGTAGTAGTTATTTGTTGATAAATATGAAGGTGTCTGGTTTTTAAGAAAAAACTACTCTTTTCCTTCAATGTTAGAGGCTTCAAGTATTGTA
>Ga0316198_10002251_pt1 | contig 11626 bp, 8 predicted proteins | sample OudBieAanoxic_MG_FD_204935 | JGI IMG/M metagenome (GOLD analysis project Ga0316198, IMG submission 204935) | Coastal sediment microbial communities from Oude Bieten Haven, Netherlands - site A anoxic | ecosystem: Environmental > Aquatic > Marine > Coastal > Sediment | place: Netherlands... | reverse complement strand
TTGGACAGGTGATCCAGGTAGATGTTGCCTCGTTTGCGCAGGATATCTGTGAATAGCACGACGCGCTGGGCGGCATCGACCCAGTATGAGTAATAATCCGTCATCAATCTGGTTGTGGCTGGGGTAAACATGCGTGTTTCCTTTCAGGGCATATCATCAGATCATCATGCCGGCCGTTGGTGACGTTCACTTCATACGTCACCGGTTGAAAATGGACCAGCGGCGCAGTCAGGGTTGTCCGCTGCGGGCTGGGATCGCCGGGTAACATCGTGCTCCTGGCCTGCTCGTCTGCGGAAAACTCGACAATTTGTAGAAATAGGTTATATAAGTATGAATGTCCACTTCGATTTCGCAGTATGGCCCAACGCTGACTGATAATAGGGTCATACCGTGCGCATGAAATGTAAAACAGATGAAATATGGGTGGCACCGGGTGGCCATGAAATTGGCGTGACCCGATCCCACTTACCCTTATAATGGCCAGGACCATCTGAATTTCTTGCAGCCGGAACGGTCCTGGAGGATACAGCATGAGCGGCCACAAAACAATGAAAGCAATGGGTTTTTTAGGTCTACTCCGGGGACTGGACAATCATGCCTATGGCTCATACCAGTGTCTTCAAAATACCTGCATTTCCTTCGATGGCTTCGATTTTTGTTTCCGACATATTCAGGGCAGTCCCGGTGCCATGCCGGCGTCGGTGTGTGAAATCAATCTGCCGGCGTCGTATTTCCCCATCCCCGGGTGGGCCCGGTCAAATGATGCAAGGTCCATGGCCGCCGCCGACTTTATATTGCGGTCTTTCATCCACGGCGTGGAGACCGTTGCACATCGGAACAGAGGGGTCGACGGCAGTGGGTCCTACCAGTGTTCAACGATGCCGCAGCAGATCCTTGCCAGGAATGCAGTAAGGTTTTCCGCCACGGGAACATCGATTCTGTTCCGGGTCAGCCTTCCCGGGAGCCGATCAAAGCAGGTGCTCGGTGGTGAAGCCGAGGCGATGTTTTTTCAGGAGCTGGTTGATATCATACAGCGGGTAAAAGATGATGTTGGCGATTGTCAGCGGCTCAGGTCGCAATGCGAACTCGTTGAGGACATGCTGCATGTACAGGATCAGCTGGAAAAACATGGCCTGGTTGCCTTTATCGCAGACGGGTCGAACCTGCCGAGGGCGTCAGGGGTGTCGGACAAGCCGGCCCGGCGGGGTGTCATTCCCTTCAGTGCGCCGGAAGAGGCTGCAGTCGTTCTCGATTTTCCCAATTCAGGTAAAGTAAGCGGCCTCGGCATCCACAAAGGTGTGACCGTGGTGATCGGAGGCGGGTTCCATGGCAAGTCAACTCTTCTCAATGCCGTGGGCAGGGGGATTTACCCCCATGTCGCCGGTGATGGCAGAGAGCGGGTGGTGTCCAGTAAACGGGCGATGATGGTTTGTGCGGAAGACGGGCGGTCCATCCAGGGGCTTGATATTTCATCATTCATCGGCACGCTGCCGGAAAAGGCGGATCCCCGGAGGTTATTTTCCAAAAACGCCAGCGGCAGCACATCCGAGGCGGCTGCGATCGTCGAGAGCATGCTGGCAGGTGCCAACCTTCTGCTGATCGATGAAGATTCTTCTGCGACCAATTTTCTCATGCGGGACAGGCACATGCGAAAACTCATCCCGGATGATCCGATCACGCCACTGTTAGACAGGGTGCGCCAGCTTTACGAATACCACTCGGTCAGCACCGTTATCATCGCGGGCGGGAGTTCGGATTACCTGGGGGTGGCAGACCATGTTATTGCCATGCGTGATTACCTGCCGGTTGACATGACGGCTGAGGCCAGGGCCCTCGACCTTCCCCGAGCACATCCGCCGGCAGACCCGTTTAACCTTTCAGACTGCCGGCAGCTGTTGCCGGGTAATTTTGATCCGCTTTATATCAATGAACGCATGAACAAGCAGATACCGGTCCGAATTAAAGCACTGCGGGGGCAGGCGCTGGAAATCATCGAGTACGGCATGGATTTGATCGATGTGCGATCGCTGAAAGGGATCGTCGATGCCGATCAGATGCTTACCATCGGCCATTGCCTGCTTCTTGCCAGGCGATTGGAGCTGGCGGCAACGGGTCTCTCCCCCTCCGTTCTGGCCCGAAAGGTGATCGATGTCGTCCGCGAAAAGGGTCTGGACGCATTGCAGCTTCCCCGGTCTCCTCCCGTCTTTTTTGCCGAGACCCGCCTGCTTGAACTGGCCGGTGCAATCAATCGCTTGCGCAGCCTTGCCATTAAAGACGATGAACAATGAAGTCCCCGATTGCTTGTCGCAGGGCATACTTTTTTTGACAACCATTTTTACAACCAGGAGGTGAATTGATGCACTGGAAAGACTTGTTTTCACCGATCACACATATGGACACCAAGCAGGTGCAATCGTTTATCGAATCGCAGCCTGAAGGCACCTATACGCTTTTGGATGTGCGGCAGCCCGGGGAATACGAAAAGTCTCGTATCCCCGGCAGCAAATTGATCCCCTTGCCCCAGTTGTTGAATCGCCTGGCAGAATTGGATCCTGCAAAGCCGGTCATCGTCTATTGAGCCGTTGGCGCACGCAGCCGTGCCGCTGCACAAATCCTGACCGGCCAGGGATTCAAGTCGGTGGTCAATTTCAAGGGAGGCATGAAAGCCTGGAAGGGGCATTCGGTGAGTGGCTCCGCAAAGATGGGCATGGCCTTGCTCAAGGGAAATGAGCACCCCGCTGACATTGTACTTCTGGCCTACAGAATGGAGGAGGCCGTAAGACAGTTCTATGCATCCAGTGCGGCGGCGACAGATGATCCGGATATATCCGCATTGCTGAGTCAACTGGCGGATATCGAGACAAATCATAAAGACCGCCTGTTTGATTTATACCAATCGATAGCGGACTCCCCCGTCGACAGGGAAAACTTTGAAGCTGAGCGTATTGCCACCGTCATGGAGGGCGGCTTTACTGCCGATGACTTCAACGCTTATAATCGATCAGCGCTCCCAACGACGGAAGATGTGCTCAGTCTGGCCATGATGCTGGAAGCCCAAGCCATGGATCTTTACCTGCGGTATGCCGACAGGCGCGTTGACCATGAGGCCAAGAAAATCCTCTGCCAACTCGCAGACGAAGAAAAAGCCCATCTGCATTCCCTGGGTGCCCTGCTGGAGCAGAAGATCTGAAACACATCTCAAAAATAGTCTGACCGCCACATTCGACACGTCGATGGGAACCCCAACACTCGTCGCAGGTGAAGATTGCGTGTCGATATATGTCGGTCTAAATCGAAGAAATGACGCCGATGAATAATTCTGTGAGACTAAACGCATTCTTAAAGGCAGTAAAGAACAAGTTCGATGTTTACAACAGCTTGTTTATTAATCTACCTTTTCAGAAGGTCAGCAACACTGGAATGCTCATTCCTTTACTGCAGCATTTATGCAAACAGGGGCTTGACTCCCAGCGTGAACCGCTCGAGATACTGGATTCATTTTTCAGGCACCACACCGATATAAAAACGGAAGAAGAGAAAATTGATTTCATGTTCCACGTCATCCGTTATGTTGAACGGCAGATCGTGCTTTACGACAGCGTGGAGGATGCCGCATTCGAGCAAATGGTGCAGCTCGGCAATCATTTATCGCTGAAAGATTGTATCACTTTGCTTGACAACGGTAAAAAAGGTCAGAAAATTTCGGACAACCTGTCTTGTTTCAGTGCTCGCATCGTATTGACGGCCCATCCCACGCAGTTTTACTCTCCTGCAGTGCTGGATATCATCGGCAAATTGAATTCGGTGATTGCACGAAATGATATCGATCAAATCGATCTGGCCCTGCAGCAATTAGGATTGACATCACTGATCAATGCCAAGAAACCGACACCCCTCGATGAAGCCAAAAATATAATCCACCTGCTTCGACATGTATATTACGAGGCCGTCGGTGAGCTGTACGCAACGATCAAGAAGAACATCCCGAATACGATTTTCAATTGCCCCAAGATCATCCAGCTTGGATTCTGGCCCGGCGGCGACCGGGACGGAAATCCTTTCGTCACCTCAGAAACGACCAATGACGTCGCTGATGAGCTGCGCATGAGCTTAATGAAATGCTACTACCAGGACGTGAAGCAATTGGCGCAGAAACTGACCTTCAGGGGCATCGAAGCGATCCTCGACAATCTGCGGACCGGGCTTTACGGGGCGATGTTCGATCCGAGAAAGACGATGCGATACGATGAGATTGTAAATCCACTCATCGGTATTCAAGCCTCCCTGATAAAGAACTACAACAGTCTGTATCTTGACGAACTGGAGACCCTGATCGACAAAGTTAACATATTCAAAACGCATTTCGCCGCTCTGGATATCAGGCAAAACCATGGCGTCCACAAACAGACCGTCGAAGGCATTCTTAAACAGGAGAACCTGATCGCACATAGCCTGGATGAGTTGGGAACATCCGAAGCAATTGCCATGCTTGTGAACGCAGACATTTCCATTCATCCCGATCAGTTTGACGATTTGCTCATCAAAGAGACGATCCGAACGATTATCCAGATCAAGCAGATCCAGCGCAAAAACGGGGAAGAAGGGTGCAACCGCTATATCATCAGTCACGCGGAGGACATTTTTTCGGTTTTTTTTGTGTTTTGCCTTTTAAGGTGGTGTGGCTGGGGAAAAAGTGACCTGCCTGTCGACATCATACCGCTGTTCGAGTCGATGGAAGGCATGAAAAACGCCGGATCCATCATGCAGGCGCTCTTTGATATACCGGAATACCGCGCCCACATCGTTCAGCGCGGTAACAGACAGACCCTCATGCTGGGCTTTTCTGACGGAACCAAAGACGGCGGGTATCTGCAGGCAAACTGGTCGATCTACAAAACCAAAGAGACGCTTTCGACGGTTTGCGATCGCTACGGAATCAAGGCCATATTCTTTGACGGCCGTGGCGGCCCGCCCGCTCGAGGGGGAGGCAAAACCCATCGTTTTTATGCCTCACTCGGAAAAAACATTGCCAATCATGCCATTGAACTCACCATTCAGGGCCAGACGATTACCAGCATGTATGGTACGAAAGCGCACTTTATGCACAATTGCGAGCAGCTGCTAACTGCAGGGTTGTCCTCGCGCCTGTTGGAACAGGAGAACACGATTTCCGATGATTCAAGACAACTGATCGAGAAATTGGCGCATATTAGCTTTGAGAAGTACACGGCCCTTAAAAACCACAACCTGTTTATTGCCTACCTGGAAAACAAAAGCACACTCAACTATTATGGCAAAACCAATATCGGCAGCCGGCCCTACAAAAGGGGCGACAAGGAAAAACTGGACTTCGAAGACCTCCGGGCGATCCCGTTCGTGGGTTCGTGGAGCCAATTGAAACAAAATGTTCCTGGTTACTACGGTATTGGTACGGCAATCCAATCCTTGGTTGATGAAGGCAAGACCGATCAGTTAAAACAACTATTTAGCGACGTACCATTTTTTAAGGCACTGATTCTAAACAGCATGATGGCTCTGTCCAAATGCTATTTTGAACTGACCGGCTATATTGCCGGGGACCCCGTCTACTCCGATTTCTGGAACATGCTGGCTGAGGAATATCGACTGTCAAAAGAGATGGTCCTGCTCATTTCCGGCTACCGGGTGTTGATGGAAGAGGAACCGGTGTCGAGAAAATCGATCGAAATCCGGGAAGGCATCGTTTTGCCGCTGTTGGTCGTTCAGCAGTATGCGTTACAGAAAATCGAAAAGCATTCCACGCATAAACTGCTTTACGAAAAAATAGTCGAACGGTCCCTGTACGGCAATATCAACGCCAGCAGAAATTCCGCCTAATTTCAGCTTTTTTTCAGAAAACCCCGTCGTACGATTTGTGATCGTACCTGGTCAACATGCCGGTTTTCAGATGGTACGATTTCAAACTGTCGGCATGACGAGAAGAACCCAATGACGGGTGCTATATCGCATACAGGTAATCCAGGGCGCCATATATCATTTCGGTGACCTGCTGGTTGCCTTCCAGGGAGCCGGCCAGGCCATACAGGGCCGTCGTTTCGGCCAGGGTGCCAGCTTTGGAGCGGGCGTAGACGACGGCTTCCTTCAGGTCGGCCACCATGCGGTCCGCTATACCGGGAACGGCCGTCTGGGGCATGGTTACGCAAAAGTGCAGGGCCGGGGGAAGCTGCAGGCAGTTGTAACGCCAGCCTCTGGTCTTCATGAAATCGTTGACGTGGTAGATGTCCACGTCGTCGGAGCGGAAGCTGATGACGAAGGTGGGATCGCCGATCAGGATCAGTTCGGGGATCGTGCCGATGCCGGCCTTGAGGGCATCGGCGACGTCCATGATCCGACGGGCGGCCTGCAGGTAGCCTTCTTCTCCAAGATAGATCATGGACGCCCATGTCGCGGCCGTCAAGCCGCCCGAGCGACTGCCGGCCGCCGTGGGCGAGGCGTAGAGTCCGCCAGACCAGTCAGGGACGTTGAAATACTGGTAGCGACGCAGGTTGCTGTTGCTGTAAAGCACCACAGAGGTGCCCTTCAACCCGTAACCGTATTTGTGGGTGTCGGCGGACATGGAGGTGAGTCCCGGCAGGCGGAAATCGAAGCGCGGCAGGTTGTAGCCGAGTTTCTCGATCCAGGGAAGGATGAACCCACCCAGGCAGCCGTCCACGTGAAAGCCGATCTTGTGGCGCAAGGCGATGTCGGACAACGTTTCCAGGGGATCGATGAGACCGTAGGGGTAGTTGCCGGCGCTGCCGACAATAGCGGCCGTATTGGGGGTGATTTTTTCCTCCACCGCATTGGGATCCACCCGGAAATCAGGTTCCGAAACAGGCACATGCACCATGCGGATGCCGAAATATTCCCCCGCCTTGTCGAAGGCCGGGTGGGCGGTGTGGGGCATGATGATCTCCGGCGCGGCAATGCCTTTTTCTACGCGGGCCCAATCCCGGTATACTTTCATGGCCATGAGGATGCTTTCTGTGCCGCCGGATGTCATGGTGCCGCAGACCGCGTTCTCCGGGTTGTGTTCCCGGGCGCTGTCGCCGTGCAGCATGTTGGCGGTCATGGCGATGATCTCGCTTTCCATCTTGAACATGCTCGGGCAGACGTCGAACTGGATGGTGTTTACGTGGGTGAAAAGGGCGGCCACCCGGTTGAGGAATTCGCGGTGGGCGTCGCCGGCGTGATAGAAGGTTCCCGACACCTGGCCGGTTTTCCAGTGAGCGTTTTCCTCTTCTGCAACGGTGGCCAGTTCGTTAAATAACTCGTCCTTGGCCCGGCCCCTGGACGGTATGGCGGCATGCGATTTAAAACGTCCTTTATACGGTTTCAGCGGATCGACGGCCCGGTCTGACATGATATCCTCCTTAGGATCTTCGGTGGACTACTCTTCCGCATGCGCATTCAAGGCGGCAAAGATGTCTTTGTTTTTGGAAAAAAGCCTGCGGTATTGGGTATGGAGTCGGTCGTATATTGCTTTGTTGGATGTGTCCGGCTCGAACACCTGCTTGATGGGAACCATGGCAGGCAGCTGGTCCACGGTCAGGTGCCCCAGGGCCGTCAAGGCCAGCAGGGCGGTTCCCCGTGCGGTGGATCTGAGCGGATCGGCCACCTGGTGAATGGGGACACCCAGGATGTCGGCATGGATCTGGGACCAGAGATCGGAGAGGGCGCCGCCGCCGGAAAAGATAAACCGGGTGAACGGGCGGCCCATCATTTTTTCCGCCGGCTCGCGGGTCCAGCGGCTGTTGAAGGCCAGGCCCTCCATAATGGCGCGGGCCAGATGACGGCGGTGGGTGTCGATGGAAAGGTTGATGAAACCGCCGCGGACGTGAGGGTTTTCACAAGGGACCACGGAACCGTTCAGCCAGGGGAGGAAGATGACCCCGCTACTGCCCGGGGGCGCATTGGCGGCCACGGTGTTGTAGCGCAGATAGGCGTCTTCCGGTTTTGTGGGCATTTCAAAAGCGTCCGTGTCATACAGGATGTTCTTCAGAAAAAATTCCACGCATTTTCCGCCGAGTCCCTGTTCACCAAGCAGAATGTAGCGGTTCGAAAATGCACTGGGCAAGGCTGTCATCATGTGGGTCATGTCAGTTTTTTTAAACGGCATGTGGCAGCTCATATACAAGGTGGTTCCGATGTAGATGATGGCTTCGAAGTCCCGCACTGCGCCGGATCCAATGATGGAGGCATTGGTGTCGCCGACGCCGGCAAGCACCTGAGTGGCGGGCGTCAGGCCCAGTTCGCCGGCGACTGCTGGATCGATCGGTCCCACGATGCCGTTGTTGGCGATCAGGTCCGGAAACTTGTCACGGTCCAGTCCCGCCATGCGCAAAAGCTTGTCGCTGTAGTGTCCTTCTCCGACACGATTGTCGGTGATGACGAACGGGGCCATGGTTTTCTGGGTGGCGACGATTTTCCCGGAGAGGCGGGCCGTCAGGTAGTCCATGGGTTCGAGAAATTTGAAGGTTTTCCTGTAGATGTCCGGCCGCTCGTTTTTGATAAAGAGCACATGTCCCATGGAATCCACGCCGGTGTGCGTGGGGGCCAGTCCGGTCAGGCGGATCCACTTCATCAGTTTGAATACCTGGTACCCCTGAATGGCAGGAAACCCGCCGGCGACCTGGCGGTTGTACTTGCCGCCCCGGGTATCCAGCCAGTGCACCGCGTTCATCAGCGGTTCGGCATTCTCGTCTACCGGTACGACGACAGACCACTGGGAATCACAGGCCACGGCCACGATTTTTTCAGGTGGAACAACAGCCTGCGCAATGACGGCCACCGCCGCCTTTTTGGCGTTGTTCCACCACTGCACCGGGTCCTGCTCGGCACCACCTCCCGGGAAAAGGGTGGTTCCGGTAGGTTCGTCCGCACTGGCAACGATGCGTCCGTCGCTGCCCACCAGGGCGGCTTTCAGGTTGCTGCTGCCCAGGTCGATGGACAGCACGTATCGCTCTGTTTTGGTCGTGTTCATGGCGTCCTCAATCGTTGGCGCGTCGGTATTCGGGGCGTACCATGCATGTCATCAGTCCCAGAAATGCGCTAAAATTTCGCTGTAATAATTATTGAACGTGTGATTGATGTATTTACTGAACTAAAGAATCGATTCGGTCAACAGGAATTGCCCTGTGCCTGCGAGTTGACAGTCCTGCAGAGATGGATAGGTTGTTGGGCCAGGCAGCATTGACACGGGTATTCGATATATTCATTCGGCATGGATCGGGTAGGAATGGACACCTTTGAATTCGTGTTTACCTTCCATAACCAAGGAGGTGTAAAATGGATTTTGGCATACATGGTAAAGTTGCCCTGGTGACTGCTTCAAGCCGGGGATTGGGACGGGGTTGCGCGGAACAGCTGGCCGCCGAAGGGTGCCGGGTAGCGATCTGCTCCCGCGATGGTGCGGCAGCCACGCTGGCCGCCGAGGAGATTTCAAATAAAACCGGAGCAGACGTGTTGGGCATGGCTGCCGACATGAGCAAGGCGGAAGAAATCAGCCGCCTGATTGAGGACGTTCGAGAGTCTCTGGGAGAAACAGAAATCCTGGTGACCAATGCCGGCGGTCCTCCACCGGGAACCTATGCCAGCACCGCCATCGAGGAATACGAAAAGGCCCTCAACCTGACCTTGATGAGCGCCGTACACCTGATTCGTGGCGTCACACCGGCCATGAAAAGCAATGGTTGGGGCCGAATCATCGCCATCACCTCGATTTCGGTCAAGCAACCCATCGGTACGCTGTTGTTATCCAATATGGCTCGGGCAGGGTTGACCGGTTTTTTGAAAACGATTGCATCGGAATTGGCACCCGATGGCATCACCGTCAACGCATTGCTTCCGGGTACACACAAAACATCGCGAATCGATCAGTTGGCCAAGTTCCGTGCCGATCAGGAGAAGAAGTCGTCCGAGGCGATCATCCAGGAGATGATGTCGGCCAACCCCAGCAATACCATCGGTGACCCATTTGATTTCGGGGCTGCCGCTGCCTTTCTGGCCAGCGTTCAGGCGCGTTACATTACCGGCCAGAATATCTTGGTGGATGGTGGGAACTATCGTGGGCTGCTTTAATGCCTTGTCGGGCTTAGCGATCGAATCGCCCAACGAACGCATACGCATCCGAGCTGCTGCCGCGTTTCCCCCGGGGTGAGCGATAAGCCATCTCAAAAAGGTCTATTGCCCCAATATCTGTGTTGGGTCCTCTTTTCAAGTCCTCGGCATACTTCAGTATGCCTGCGGCTTGAAACTCGGACCCGCCTTGATCTTGAACCAAGATCATTTCTTTGGGATGGCTTCTAAAGAGAATTGGCGTTTTGCTGGAGAATTTTAGTTAATTTGTACAGTTCTCTTTGCATGTCGAGGAGCTTGCCCTGCAGCAACATTCCCAGCACAGCCATGCGGCCTTCAGGGTTGCCTGACTTATCCAGAATCCTGTCGATTTCCGCCTGATAGGCACGCAGGTGCGGTTGACGATTCAGAAATCGCTCTCGTTCCGCAAGGGCCTTCTGCAAGCTTTCGTTGGCTGTGGTGGGCTGCAGGTGTGGCGTTTTATTGCCTTTGTTGAGATATTCCGGCATGCTTTCCCCAGATCTATCCTCTTCTTTCGATCGTTGCCCTGTGTGCGCTATTGTTGTAGTAAAAGAGGGTGATGATCGCGGTCGCTCGAATTCAACGATGGGCCCAACGACTATTTTAAGATTAAGCAAGCTATGGGCCAGAACCCAAAAATTTAAAATATAAAAATAATTTAGATAGTTAACATTTCCCTACGCCATCGACAGCGGCCGGTTATGGAAAAAAGTACATAGTATTATTTGATATTATAGTATAATTATATGTCAGAAAATACCCATACAATTTTAGAAACGTTGGGGCTGGGTTAGGCCCCGCACTGTTTAAATGAAAAGATCAAGTTAACAATTCAACGATTGCCGCTTTCAATTGATTTCGTCCTTGGAACCCATAAAGAGAGGCTGCATGCGATTAGCTACTATTTTGGTCGATGAAAAAGAGCAGTTGGCGATCTGTCGAAAAAACGGATGGGTTCGCATCGCGGATCTCAACCAAGCATTTGAGAGTCAGTGGCCTGAAACGATGGAGGAGCTTTTAGCGACAGGCCAGCTCACCAGGCTGAACGCCTGGTATCGGGATGCGGGAAGCAACGCGTTGGATCAGCGGGGGCATCTGTTTTTAAGCGCCCAACCGGGTATTTACGCCGCCTTGTATCGGCATCCGCCGAAAATATGGGGTATCGGGCTAAACTACAGGGCCCATGCCAGCGATCTTTCCGAGACTGCGCCGACATCAACGCCGGCCAGTTTCATGAAGCCGGCTACCGCCATTATCGGGCCCGGAGAGACGATACGGATACCGATGCTTTCTGAAAAGACAACCGCGGAAGCCGAGTTGGGTATTGTCATCGGCAGTCGATGCAAAGATGTACCCCGCGAGAAATGGCTGGACGTGGTGGCAGGTTTCACGACCATTTTGGACATGACGGCTGAGGACATTCTGCGCCAAAATCCACGCTATCTGACCATGTGCAAAAGTTTCGACACGTTTTTCTCATTTGGCCCGCAGCTGGTCACGCCGGACGAGG
>Ga0316198_10002250_pt1 | contig 11628 bp, 9 predicted proteins | sample OudBieAanoxic_MG_FD_204935 | JGI IMG/M metagenome (GOLD analysis project Ga0316198, IMG submission 204935) | Coastal sediment microbial communities from Oude Bieten Haven, Netherlands - site A anoxic | ecosystem: Environmental > Aquatic > Marine > Coastal > Sediment | place: Netherlands... | reverse complement strand
TAAATTTGGTCCCTGACAACGCTTATCGTTCTACAGGACCGTATCATCCTAAGTTCATTTATTATAATAGGTATTAAATCAAAATATCAAAAAAAAAATCATTTCTCGACGTTGGTTTCCTGATCGCCGGCGATTTTGAGCAAGGTGTCTTTCAGTCGATCGAGAGAATCGGACAGATCATCGACAATTTGGGAAAGCCCGTTTAGATTGCCGGTTTTTCCCTTGATTTCAAGTGTCTGAGAGAGATGGGACGTTTCCTCGGCCTTGAACAGTCCGACCATGCCCTTGATGGAATGCGCATAACGGCTGAAGGCGACGGCATCTCCAGATGCCAGCATAGCCTTCAATCCCTCGATCATCTGTGGGTAATCGGTTACGAAAAGATCGACGACTTCCCTGAAAAAATCCCAGTCCTGATCGAAGGCGTCTTTAATTACATTTTTGTCAATACCCGGGGGATGAAAAAGATCTCGAACAGCGTTCTGCCTGCTTGCCCCCGGCTTGCGTCGGCCGGAGACTTCGGCTCCGATCTTTTTGATCATATCGTACAATTTGCCCGAAGAAATGGGTTTAGACAGGTACTCGTCCATTCCAGCCTCCAGGCAGCGCTCCCGATCACCCTTGATGGCATGCGCGGTCATGGCAACAATGGGAATATGAACCTCCTTCTCATTGGCAGCCTCAGCTTTGCGGATGGCCCGCGTCGTTTCATAGCCATCCATCTCCGGCATCTGGACATCCATTAGTACCAAGTCAAAGTCGTCTAACGGTAGCATCTCGAGCACCTGGTGGCCGTTTTCCACAATAACCGTATGGTGGCCCCAGCGCTCCAGCAACCGATTGATAAATTTCTGATTGAAGGGGGTGTCTTCGGCTACGAGGATATGCAAAGGGTGCCGGTGGCGGGTGATTTTTTCATTCGGGGATGATACGCGATTTCCTGTCCGAAAAGGTTCCGGATTGAGAATTGCGGAGAACATTTTCAAGAGCTCCGATGGCCTCACCGGTTTCATTAGAACGCTGGTAATACCGAGTGCCGTGTAATCGGTCTTGAGCTGTAGATCAGGATAGGTCATCATGGCAATAATCGGTAAATCGACGCCCAACTGCCGATTGATCCAGTGCACCAGTTCTATCCCGCTTTGACCAGGAAGAGACACGTCCATCAAAACCAAACCGTACGACTGTGAAGGTGTGACGTTGCGCCGGATTGCCTGCTTGGCTTCTTCGGCACCCAATGCCGCATCCGGCTTCATACCCCAGGATTCAAAGAGTTCCTTAAGCGTCCTGCAATTAACGCTATTGTCGTCCACAACAAGCACCTTTTTCCCCTCGAGTGCCGGATCAGACAACCGGTCAACCCGATCCATCTTGCCCGTTATTCCTCTGAAGCGACACGTAAAATGAAAGCTGCAACCTTTACCGGTGTCACTTTGCACCCATATGGCGCCGCCCATCAGGCGCACAAGCTGATCGGAAACAGCCAGACCCAGACCGGCGCCTCCGTATTGGCGGGACGTAACGGCATCGGCCTGAGCAAAGGCATTGAAAATATCGGGCTGCTTGTATTTTGGAATGCCGGGCCCGGTATCCATCACCGAAACATGCAAAATGCAGTCGGGATCGCAATCCGTTTCGCATTCCATACTGACCACCACTTCACCCTTATCCGTAAACTTGTAAGCATTGTCTACCAAGTTGAGCAGAACCTGCCGCAACCTCGCTGGGTCTCCGTGGAGAGTACTCGGAACATTCTGGGAAACACGGCATATCAGCTCCAAGCCTTTCATCTGGCATCTCATGGCCATAATCCGTATGGATTCTTCAAGGATTTCCCGCGGGTCAAAAGCCGTCTCTTCCAGATCCAATTTACCGGCTTCAATTTTGGAAAAATCTAGGACATTGTTTATGATGGCCAACAGTGCATAGGCTGCCGAAATAACAACATCCAGGTCTTGACGCTGTTGGGGCTTAAGATTCGTATCAAGCATCAACTCCACCATGCCAATGATGGAGTTGAGCGGCGTACGGATCTCATGGCTCATTTTAGCTATGAAATCGCTTTTGGCCCGGTTAGCGGCTTCAGCGGATATTTTGGCCTGTTGAAGTGCTTCGGCCTTTTTACGCTCGGTGACATCTCGCATAAACCCGCTGAATCCTGCCGTCTTTCCCTTGATGTCCTTGAGCAAAGATACAGAAGTCTCGACAAAGCAACGGCTGTCGTCCTTACGGATGAGTTCCCACCCCAATGCCTTGATCGGTTTGCCGGTTTTAAATACTGTTCTAAAGGCACGGACAACTCTTCGCCGGCTCACCGGGTCCATCGGAATCCGGCTGTCAATCCCAGACAACTCCTGCCGGGTATAACCTAAAATCTTGCTCATGGCATCGTTGAAAAAGACAAGCTTTCCGGATGCGTCCACTTCATAGTAACCATCTTCCGTTGTTTCGATAATCGTTCGGTATTTTTCCTCACTTTTTCTCAGTGCTTCTTCGGCAGCCTTGCGCTGGTTAATTGTAAACTGCGCATGGGATCCGAGGAGAAGTAGCAGAGCCAGGATCGTCAGACGCGTCCAGATAACGCTAATATCCGGACCAAACAGCCGTCCAAAAAAATCAACATCATAGGAAAGAAATATATAAAGCACCGAATCAAAAATCGTGTAAAAGGCCGCCAGGGCAATGCCAATCAAGACCATCTGATCCCAAAGGTGGACCCTGACTTTGGGTTTATCTACCGCCTGGGACCCATATTTTGCTGCTCTCAGGGTATTCATTCGGTGCCTCCCTGATGTGGTGTTACGACGTGTCGATATTTATTTACGGAACTGAAATACCATCACCGGTCTTTGGACCATCATACCGAGAATTCATGTGATTGGGACATCATGCCGGCATGTAAAAGTAACGTTATCACTGTCAGTAACAAAGGCATAGCTAGTTATCAAGAGATTCTCAGACCCGTGAAGGCAGGCACTGTCGATTATTCCCAAGCGTGAGCATACAAACATTGAATGAGGATTAAGACAATCGGCAGCGCGTTCCGAGGAATTCCAAGATTCATTCAACCGAAAATTGAAATAATGTGGAATCTGACCCGGTAGCATTGCAGAATTGTTTGAGCGCATGGGGGGCAATATTCTGGAGACGTAAATAGGAATCGGCACATTCAGCACGCAAACTCATGCATGAGGACTCACGAAAAAAAGACAGAAATCCACTTAAATGCTAAGCGTGTATAATGGAGGAAACATGGCAGACCCGTCGTTGCCGTTCATCAGCATTTGTAACGGGGAAATCGTCGGCGGTCTTTAGCGGCACGCCGGTCACTTTTCGCTCTTCTTTCCGGGAGATGAATGGAATATGAATAATTTCTGCGGTCGCCGCCGGACCGTCTGCCGCCGTTGTCCACCATCTTGAATTTCTCATAGGGATTGGTGGCAACCATTGAATCGTTGGCTACAGTTGACATTCGATGATCCTTTTTAAAACCGGTCATGTCATGGTCATCCTAATTAGTTCAAAACCAATGCAATTTGCCAATCATTGGCGCCGGCGATTGAATCTGTTGCCATATCCTCGTCAGTAGATACACCTCGCAGCCGCCACTTAAGATTTAAAGGATTTGCACATAATATGCCAGCAGTGCCCCCTTTTTGCGCCCGGAGACCGGTTGCGGGTCAAGTTATAAAACACACATGATTTCAGTTGGTTGAACGAACACCGCATGTGGTCAACACAGGCTGATCGCGTTTGTAACTCGGAAAAATGTGGAAATCAGGTTCGAAGAAAAAGAAGTGTATTACATATTACGAGGTTTACCCAATATCCGCCCCTGTGGATTCGCCCGGATGTTTCATCCGGTGGCGGCGTCAGATGGTCAATTCTGAAATAGCCTTTTATGGAGGGACACGACTTATAATTCTTGATCGAGTTTGGCACCATTCGGTGGTTTGATCTCTAAATCCTTAATTTTGTATAGTAAAGTTTTATAACTGATTTTTAAAATTTTGGTCGCTTTGCTGCGGTTCCACCCCGTCTTATTCAAAACAAACGCTATGACCTCTTTTTCAACCCGGTCAAGAACTCTTTTCCTAACCTTTTTGAGTGACAAGGAATTTAAACCGGCATCGTTTTCACTATCGAGGTTCAATAATTCGCTATGAACAAGAGGTTCTAAATTTCCTGGATTGCCGTTGCCCGGAAATCCATGCCGATCCGGAGTCTGCAGCAAATCAGAGAGGCTCTCTTCCGAGTCCCCCAATATCATAATCCTTTTTAGAACGTTTTGCAGTTCTCGAACGTTTCCGGGCCATGAATAGGCGAGCAACTTTTTCATCACGCCACTGCCTGGTTTTTGAATTTTCTTATCTTTGAACTGTACACCGTATTCCTTGAGATAATGGTCGATAAGAAGCGGAAGATCTTCAGACCTTTCCCGCAGTGGGTTTATCGATATCTTAATTGTACTGAGTCGGTAAAAAAGATCACCGCGGAACTGCCCGTTTTTCATGTCGCTTTCAAGTTCGTGATTTGTAGCGGCGATAACCCATGTATCACTTCTGACATCTTTCTCCGAACCCAGGGGTGAAAAGTGGCCTCCCTGAAGAACATGAAGCACCTTGGACTGCAAAGGCAGCGACATGTCACCGATTTCATCCAGAAAAAGCACGCCGCCATGAGCCAATTCGAACTTACCTCGCCTACGGCGTTGGGCGCCAGTAAAAGCACCCTGTTCGTAACCGAAAAGTTCGCTCTCTAAAAGTCCGTCCGGCAAAGCCGCACAATTGACCTTTATAAAAGGCTTACCCATCCTGTCTGAATGTTCGTAAAGTTTTTGTACAACCAATTCCTTTCCGACGCCCGTTTCACCGCAAACGAGGGTATTCAACCCGGTATCGGCCACTTGGTTTATCAGTTCTTTAATCCGTTCGATATTTGGACTGACTCCGATTATTTCAGTACCCATGCTCTCCCTACTAACTAATGTTATGGGCGTGTTGCCGCCCGAAGATAACACCACTTGGCGGTTTTCAACTCTTGCTTGTTTTACGTTTCACCAGCAGCGTTGTAATTGACTGTTCAAGTTCTTCCAGGTCAAAGGGTTTCTCAAGCACCAGGTCCGCATTAGCCTCTATCGCCAATGCTTCCGGATGTTCACCCCAGCCGGTTATCGCAACAACCGGCGTTCCGGGGAACTCTTTTTTCAGTATGGATATGACGCCAACCCCACTGACATACGGCATGACAAGGTCCGTGATGACGAGGTCAAATCCGTCTTTCTCGGCCTTGAGTAACTTGATGCCTTCCAGACCGTCTGTCGCTGTAACGACGTCAAATTTTTTCTTTTTCAGATACTTATCCAGCGCAACCAAGATTTCCTGACTGTCATCGATTACAAGTAATTTGTATGTCCGGTCCATTGATCGCCATCCTCAACCTTGGGGGTTATTCTCGATTAACGTGTGTACAGTGATTCGCCCACACATAGTATGTAAAATAGGTTACAGTGTATTATAACAGATGATATGAAAAATATACAATCGTAATTTAGAATGAGTACCAGCAATGCGGAATGAAGCCTGCGGACAGGCCGGTTCAATGACCTCCGGTAAAGCCGGAAGAATGGCTTTTGAACCGCTCAAAGCGGTCTTTTATAACCATTATCGGGCAACCAGCCGGTCATTGAATTATAATAATCATCGCCTCAGGAGTTTGTTAACTCCTTGAAATGTCAAACCTTGGGAGTCTCCCCAGCATAGCTGGGGGTTTATAGATGATTATTATCGCGCATGCGATTATGTTTATCCATGACATTGTAATAGAGCATCAAAATATAAAGACATCCGGACAAATTAGCGAAGCCTTGAGGGAGGATTTGCATGAAATTGTTAGAATTGCAATTTTACGGCACGTCGTCAGCGGATATTTCCTTTTGGAGATTGTGGTGGATTTCGGTTAAGTCGTTTGTTTCCCCCAAATGGTCAATGACCCATTCCGGTGAACGCGCATACTGTTGGGCCAGTGAATTGACGGCCTCATCAAGCGTGCGGTACTTGGTATCGACAGCAACCCAATATTTGAAAGTTCTGCGAGGATCATAGAAAAGAATTCTTGCCGTATCTTCAGTATCCTCTGTTTCGACTTCCGTTTGCTCTTCAGTGCGGTTCACGTTGATGTAAATCTGCCCCAAATCATTGGTATTTCCAAGATTTCGGCCTATCCAGTAAGGGTCCTTGTCAAATTTCGCCGCCAGATCATCGATGGCCTCATTGAAGGTATGAAATTTCGCATCAGGGCCTGTCTGATATTTGAAGGTTCGCCTGGCATTATAAAACTGGATTCCTGTAACAGATTCCACCAGAGACATATCGATTTCAGTGTAAGCTGATGCGACGGATGGATTGTTCGACGGACCCGCACCGTCACTGGAAACCCCGGAACGGCTCTGTTCGGTGGTGGGTACAGTCAGATTATTATTGTTACCCGGTGAGGCTTCGGCAGATCCCTCGAAGCGCGCTCGCTCTTTATCATTTACCGCCTTTTGGTTGCTATCAACCCCTTTATGCCCCCTTTCAATGCGTTCGACAATCTCCTTGGAATAGGTAATAACAATACCATCATAATTCGGAAGAGAAAATCGAACCAAGCCATTATCTTCCCATACCTTTTGAGCCTCTACTTGGGTACCGTCCTTTAAAAAAATCAGATCAGACGTGCCTTTCTCCGGTAGCATCAGCAGAGTCAGCATCAAGAATGAACGAATTGGCAACCTTTTCAAGAAACACATAAGGTATCTCGATGATTTATTCGATTGGAACCGAGGTCTTTAAATCCTGCTATTCCGTTGGTTTTTTATTGAATTCAATTTCGACGCGACGGTTGAAACTTCGGCCTTCAGCGGTTTCATTGGAAGAAATCGGATTTTGAGGGCCCAAACCGGCTGCGGAAATTCTGCTTGGTTCGACACCTTTTCCAACCAAATAACTTTTAATGATGTTGGCACGAAACTCGGAAACGCTCATGTTATAGCTCAATACGCCGGTGTTATCTGTGTAGCCCGTGACATCGACAACTACATCCGGGTTGGTCAGCAGTGCCGCTGCAAACCGATCCAGCGATACAAAGGCCTCATCCGGCAATTCATTTGAGTTGCTCCTGAATCGAATCACGACCTTTTTAATCTTCGACAGGTTGAATATCGTTTCTGGGGTCTCAAGGGAAGTACTCTTTGCAACGGTACCGATTTCATTCGACTCTGTTGATCGAACAACGTCGCCTGGTTTATTCTGCGAGTCTTTGGGGTCGGTGTTTTCCACTGAAGGCTGGAGCCCAGAATCAAGCGGTTCGGGTTTTGGCGCAGTGGCAACCGGTGTTCGCTGGGGCGCAAGTTCATCTGGTGACCATGGTACACTTGTTTTCTGTTCTCCGGTAAACATGAAGTATCCAGCGGTTCCGATTGCCGCGGCAATGAGTATCGCCACCATAAATGAGGATGCAGAGGACTGCCTCACCGGTGGATTCTGCGCCGCTACAGGGACAGCAACCGGCACCTTGGCTGTAACCGGCGCAGTCACATTCACAGGAATGGAAGCATTTTCGCTGGGAAGCCTGATTTCATCAGCACATTCTTTGATAATATCGGCATCGATAACTTTGCGTTCGGCCGCATATCCACTCAGCAAGGCATGGTCACAAATAATATTGGTCAATCGCGGGTTACCGCCTGTAAAGGCAAAAATCTCTTTTATAGCAGGGGCTGCAAAAATCTTATGTTTACCACCAGCCACCTTCAGGCGATGCAAAATGTATTGAGACGTCTCTTCCTGATTAAGGGGTTCAACCTGATAGCGGACGGCGATACGCTGGCGCACGGCTCTGTTTCGGGGCTCCAGCAGGATATGATTGAATTCCGTCTGACCGACAAAAAAAATATTGATCAGTTTTCGGTTTTCCATTTCGATGTTAGAAAGGAGCCGGATTTCCTCCAATAAATTGTGATTCAAACGTTGGGCCTCATCAACCAGAAGCAATACTTTTCTCTTGGTGGCCTCGGCCTTGATGAGAAACTTTTTGAGCAGTGCCAGAAATTCACCTTTGCTCTTTATGCTACGGCCGAATCCAAAAGTCGTCGCTAGAAAATTAAAAAAATCGAGCAAATCGAGTCCCGGGTCCGGCACCGTGGATATAATCGACTTTAGATCTAGGTTCCTTACCAGGCTGTTGATCAAAACAGTTTTACCCGTACCGACATCGCCGGTGAGTAAAAGAAATCCTTTGTCCTCCCGAATTCCGTATTCCAGAGTCGCCAGGGCCTCCTTGTGTTTTTCGCCTAGCCATAAAAAATCGGGATCAACAGTGATTTCAAAAGGCTTCCGTTTCAAGTTGTAAAATGAAAGATACATAAGACTATTCTCTGATATTATAATAGAAAATTCACGACTCACCCATTGGAGCCATAGCACTAAGAGTGGCTAAAAACAAGAATAATGCGGCGCAGCTATCAGTTGGCATTCCCGGGGGCTTATCCAGATTCTATCTTTATGAATTGGATTTTTCGGTCATCCCTATCCGAACTTTTTGATTATTCCTCTACTGTAGTAAATATAGATCACGATCCACAGCAAAAAGAAAAAGACGATGTAGGCCGTCCGTTGCCTCAGCAGGATTTTCTGTTTTTTTGCCACCAGGTTGGCCGAATTTTTTAGCTCCCTTTTAACGATTTCAAGCTCATTGAAAAGTGACTTCAAATCCGAAGTGTCTGAAAATGATACCAACTGTTGCGCTTTATTTTCGAAGTCTCGGACATTGAATGCGTCGAACATGATCTTCTGTTTTTCGCTCAAATAAGAGATATCATGAATTTCTTTGGCCAATTCCGCACAGAAAAATTTTCTGTAAGGGTTAATTTCCGGCACCTCTCCCAGTTCCTTAAGTCGATTATCGATTCCCGTTTCCAGTTCTGCATTAATCTCTGCGTACATATTATCGAGCTCTTTGATCATTTCGGTATTTTTTTTCAAGTCGGTTCCGCCCAACGCTGAAATGAAAAATATCAGGAATCCAGCGGTCAGACCGCTGAGAATAATTTTAAATATGACAATAAAATCTCTCTTCAGCGCGGAAAACTTGTCCTTGAAAAACGCCATGGCATCATTCCTTTCTTCAACCGAGCAATGGAGCAGAGAGCATGTCCGCACCAGGTAAGCCATTTAAATTACATATAATACAAGCTAAAGATAGTACATGATTTTCCAGCACCTGTCAATAGATCAAGGACGCCGGAGATGGGACATATCGATAGAGCATCCGCACTTTACCTCATAAGTAAGTGGTCATCCGGCAAATTCTGCATGATCTCACGAAATTTTCAGGATCCAAAGGCTGTCAGAAGGACGATTTTTCAATGTTGTCGCAGGCTCACTGAGTCAATGACTTCGTCCTGCTAAAAATTAACATGGACGTACGGATTATTTGGAGGTATCCAGTATTTCCCGAATTTTTCGGGAAAGCTCCACCGTATCAAAGGGCTTTTGGATGAAGCCGCCGCATCCTCTGTCCATGATTTCCTGGGCTTGGCCCTTGATGCTGTAACCGCTGGCCAATAACACCCTTACGTGCGGATCGATTTTTTTCATCTGGTCAAACACCTCTTTACCGCTCATATAAGGCATAATCATATCAAGTATGACCAGACCGATAGAATCGTGTTCTTTGGTGAATATGGAGATGGCCTCTTTACCACTCTTGGCTGTCAGGACGTCATAGCCGAGGCTAACCAGCATCTTTTTGGTAACTTCGACAATCAACTTTTCATCGTCTACAAGGAGAACGGTTTCGGTACCCTTGAGGGACTCTTGGATCGGATTCGGAATCTCGCCCTTCCCTCTGGCGTATGCTGGTAGGTAGACATTGAAGGTCGATCCGATGTCGATGGCGCTGTAACAGGTAATTATGCCACCATGGTTCTTAACGATCCCGTAGGCAGAGGCTAAACCGAGGCCGGTTCCCTGTCCGATAGCTTTGGTCGTGAAAAAAGGTTCGAAAATACGTTGTTGAACACTCTCATCCATCCCGAGGCCGGTATCAGTGATCGATATTTTGACGTACCGTCCCGGTTTGACATCGAAGGGCTTGGCAAAGACATAAGCCTTATCGAGGTGGATATTATCGGTTTCCAGATGCAGATCACCGCCGTCGGGCATGGCCTGCCAGGCGTTGACATAGAGATTTAACAGCACCTGTTCTATCTGGCCGATATCGACATTGACGATCCATATGTCTTTTCGGTATCGCCGGTGAATCTTTATCTCCCTGCGGGTACGGCCGAAAATATGTGCCGTCCGGTTCAACACCTCGTTCATATAGGTCGGTTTTACCACGTACTTACCACCCCTGGCGAAACCGAGTAGCTGTTTTGTTAGATTGGACCCACTTTTGACACAGCGCTGGATACTCTTTATGTTTTCATGCAAAGAGCTCTCGGATGGTATATCCAGCATCATGACCGATGCATTCCCCTGGATGCCCATCAACAAATTATTGAAGTCGTGGGCGATACCTCCAGCAAGGGTCCCGATCGACTCCATGCGCTGGGCCTGGTGAAGCTGAACTTCCAGAGCTTTCTGGGCCGTAATGTCTCGTAGAAAATTGAGTGCGGCAATTTTCTTCTCCCAATTAATCAACACAGCATTGATTTCGACCCAATGTTCTCTGCCGAAGCTATCGACCAATTTGAACGTATACGTACCCGGAGTGTCCCCGCCTTGCAAACAGCGTTTGTACCATCGCAGAACCGCATTTTTGTCATCCGGGTGGATAAAATCGAAAAACGGCTGCCGGCTGATATCGATCTTCATCTCACTGCTCAGCTGCAGTGCTTTCGGATTGTGGAACGTCACCTGGCCGTCCTGGATGACAAAAATGGCATCGTTGGAATTCTCGACCAACAGGCGGTACTTTTCTTCCGATTCACGCAATGCCAGCTCGGAGCGTTTGCGCTCGCTTATTTCTTCCCGCAGATTATCGTTGGCCACCAACAGTGCGGCTGTCCGTTCTTCTACCAGCTCCTCGAGGTGGCTGCGGTATTGGTCGAGTTCTTCTTCTTTTTTCTTGAGATTGTTAATCGTGTATTGAGCATGGGAGCCAAATATGACGAACAAGCAAAGGATGATAATTCGAATGTAGATTTCATACCGGTCCTCGCCGATAGCGCTGGCGATCATGTTGAACCGGTCGGAGTAAAAAACATGCAATATCGTATCTAACCCAAAATAGATGATAGCGATGAATATCCCTACCAGAACCATCGAGTTAAATAATTTCTCCGTTCGGAAGTCTTTTCGACTGCGCTCATTTTTACCACGCTCGTCCTGACCGGCTCGGTTGTCAGGGCTGATAAGCTTAGGCATGGTCACTGTAGATGTCATATTTTTTCCTGACGGCGATATCGCCCGTATGATTCACGTTTCGCATGCACCCGTTTTAAATGATAAGCACCACGATTCATAAGAATAGAATCATCTTAAAAATAGAGCGCCAAGGCGGTTTGACGAACCGGCTCAGAATGCTCTCATATAACTATATATGCCACGTTTTTCCTTTCACGCGCACACGGCTCAAACCTAA
>Ga0316198_10002249_pt1 | contig 11629 bp, 11 predicted proteins | sample OudBieAanoxic_MG_FD_204935 | JGI IMG/M metagenome (GOLD analysis project Ga0316198, IMG submission 204935) | Coastal sediment microbial communities from Oude Bieten Haven, Netherlands - site A anoxic | ecosystem: Environmental > Aquatic > Marine > Coastal > Sediment | place: Netherlands... | reverse complement strand
CGTCATACTCGCAAACCAGCAGCCTGATCGGTTCAGAAGTAGTAAGGGACTCGTTCACTCATACAATTGTAACCCCCCAAACGCCCCCCACCGCCCGGAGACAGGGTCCAGGGTTCAGGATACAGGGCCAAGCTCAGCTCCAGGGTTGGGTGGGTGGGACCTGCATCCTGCATCCTGCATCCATACCATCGCGTAGAAATCGAGCGAGGATTCCGACTACGGTGACGTGGAATTCAGCCCGACGAACGTCCCGTCGTTTTGCCGGCAGAGGATCCGCATCAGAGTAGAGAAGCGGACCCCGGTGTGTTCACCGGCACCGGCGACCGAAAATACGGTCGGGAAGCCAATCGCGTGAATCCGAACCCGTCGTTTGCCGTCACTGCTCCTCGTGTTGAGCCGTTCCACTTCGCGCACCACCTGGTCGATAGAGGGGCCCGTGAACTCGTCGCCAAAGACATAGATCGAAATCCTGTGCTTCGGGTTGGCAAACGTCCGAATGGCTCGGGTAATGCCCTCGACCGGACTCGAGTTCGAGAACGCGTTCCATGAGCGAAGCCGCGCGATCACCGCCTTGCGGCGTCCGGGCGTGTCTGGGATCCACTTGCCGGCGTACTGCGAGTACATGTATTGGCCCATATCGTTCATGATCTGCAGACCCTTGACCTGCGGATAGGTATCGAGGACCTGAGTCATTTTCTCGACAACGGCCGGCCAGGCGTAATGAAACATGGAGCCCGAGGTGTCGATGACGAAAATGATGTACTCGCTGTCCACCGGAATACCGCCAACCATCGCGTCCGGCTTGCGGCGCTGTCGGCTCTGTTCGAGGAGTCGTCGCATCTCGTCCGAGAGTTCCTGCTGGGCGGCCAGCATCCGTCCTTCGAGAATGTCCTGGACCTCGGACAGCTCCTCGCTGGCGGCGTACTCTCCCCGAATCTCTGAGAAGTCGCCGCGCAACCGGGCGATGTGGCGTTGTTCCTCTGACAACTGTTGCACCTTGCCGCGGAGTCGGCGATCGAGGATCGCGGTTTCGCCCCGGATCTCATAGAGCTCGGCCTCGAGCTCGATCAACAGCCGGTCGAGATCTCGGCGGGCCTCCTCGATCGCCTTTGGTTCGCCGTATTTGGTCAGTACCAGCAGCAAGATGATGGCGCCGAATCCGCAGCAGATGACGTCGAGAAACGAAAGCGAGAAGATCTGGAAATCCCTTCTTTTTCGTCTCACGGCCAGTCCTCCGACAGGCTCATGAAGGACCCGCGTGTGCCGATGGCCAGCTTCCAGAATGCGCTGGCCGCGAGCGGGTCGCCCTCCATCGGGAAGAGGACGATGTTGACCGGGATCCCAGACGGCAGCTGCTCGACGGCGCGGTTGAAGAGCTTTGTCCTCTGCCGGGCGGACACCGTGGAGGCACTCGCAGGATTTTTGCCGACCGTCGGCAGGCCGTCAGTCAAGAGGATGATATTGTCGGGCCTCGGGTTGAGTTGGGACGCGACTGCCAGGGCGCGGAAGAGGCTCGTGCCCTCGGCGGGAACGATACGGTTCATATTTCTCACCGCGCCATCCAGGACCTCACGATCCGAACCATCGAGCCACTGCCCCGCGGTGTCCGGCGATACCGGTCGTGCAGAGGTGTTGAAGGCATAGATCTGGAAACGGCTTTCGCGCGGGATTTGGGTTGTCAGCCAATCCACGGTGGCCAGGGCCTGGCGCCACTTGGCGGCCCGCACTTTGTCCCTTTCCGGCAGGTTTCGGCGGCGAATGACATTGACGATGGTGCTACCGAGCATGCTTGCCGAGGAGTCGACAAGAAAGAGAATTCGACTGCCTCCGACCTTGAGTCCGGTCAGGTATTGGCGATCTCCGTCACCAACGTGAACGCGGATCCGATCGCCCGGGGTTTCCTCAGACGGCAGTGATGCCGACAGGCGATGTGCGTCCTCCTCCAGGGATCTCAGATCCGCCTGCAGCCGGTTGATGTGCTCACGGCGGGCCAGGGTCGAGGCCTCGAAGGTCGCGAGTTCGACTCGAATCTCTTTCAGCGATTCGATCATCCGCAACGCCAGACCCTGGGTCAGGATGCGCTCATCATCGGTTTCGATGATCGAGTTGCGAAGCTCCACCAAATTCCGGTGGCCATCGAGGACCTCCCGTTCGAGCCGATCGACCTCACCCTGGAGGTCGCTGGTGACCATGACCGAGTTGTCGCGAATCGCGCCGTTGATGATCATAAAGAGGAGAATCACCGCTCCCAGGCCGCAGGTCATTGCATCGAGGAATGACAGGCCAACAGGAGTGACGCTTCGAGCCCGCATGCCTTACCCCGCCATCGCGACGACCAGGGTTTCTTGATCGGCCGACCCGATACGTAGCCGGTCGCCGGGGGCCAGGGCCGTCCGCCCCTCAATCGGATTGCCGTTGATGGTCACGTCGGTCCCAGACGGGGCCTCGAGAACTGCCTGGCCGGCGAGCCAACGGACAGACACCTGAGGCTGGTTCAGGTCGGCGCGTTCCACGATTCCGGCATGATCGAGGACGAGCGGTTCAGAATCGATGCGGTGGGCGACTCCATTGACCACAAGATGGGTCGGCAGGTGTCGTTCGCCGTCGCGTGGTGGCGTCACGGGGATGGTCACCGGCCCCGGTGGTCTCGCATCGAGGCCCGGGAGGCGGGTGATGAAGGGCAGGGCGGGATCTGGTGAACGGATCCGGTCGGCGTGGGCGAGGGCGCCGCCGGCCGCGGCTGCGGGATGCAGGACCACGACTTTAGAATCAGTGTGTTCCTCGAGATGGTCGGCAAGCCCCGGCAGCGCAGCCGAGCGGTGACTGAGCAGGAGGGTCGTGTCATTCGGGGTCTCGTGATCTTTGACCAGAGAAGACAGGGTGTCGTAAGTGGGTTTGGCGGCGTCGATGATGCGTGCACGGTCCAGCTCGATGGTGTGTTGGCGGCCACCCGATGCGATGCACACCTCGGTCGACTCCTTTTCCGTCAGCACCTCGAGATGGTCGGTCAGTTGGGTGTAAAGCACCTGCTCGGTGGCCGCGACGTGCAGCGGATCGAATCGGGTGGTGCGAACAAAGGTCTGAGCGATGACCCGGGCCCAGGTATCCCGGAGAGCGAGGAGACCAACGCGCGGTTCAGCACGGATTGATTTGCGAACAATTTCCTGGCCAGCCTCGAGCTCGGTGAAAACAGCCCGGTGGAGGTGGAGGTCGAGGTGAAGGACGTGCGGCTTCAGCTCGCGATCGGCAGCAGCGGCAACAGCGGCATCGATCAGACCGCAAACCCGGATTCCGACCTCGCGGGCGATCCCGAGGAGCAGCGCAAGCTGTTCGTCGGAATAGACACCGGGCAGCGCAACAAGGACCTCTTCAGCGTTTCCGCCGTCCGCCTCCCACACAGCTTTCAGGTGAGCGTGGGCGAGATCGGCGGTCCGTAGATAGCCGGGGAAGGGGCGGCCAAGCGGGGCAGTTCCGAGGTCCTGCCAAAACCGGCTGTGGAGACGCCGGGGATTGAGACGGGCCCTGCTTTCCGCATCGAGACCCACCGCGAGCTCTCGACCGTCGATCATGGCAAGGCCGGGACTCGGTCGCGACAGCTTTCCCCTTGGGCTCACGAGCTGGAGCCCGGTGTCGACGAGTTTCAGGGCGACGCGGTCCAAAACGCTCAGCTCGATCCGGGTCGTTGCGAACGATCAGGAGGAGACGTTCCGGCCTGGAGGTGGCGGACGAGGTGGGTATCGACGTAGGCCTCGGTATCGAGGACCAGCCGCTCCTGGCGCAGTTGGAGCTGGTGGAGGAGGAACATCAGGATGATCGAGATCAGGAGGGCGACAAAGGTCGAGTTGAACGCGACGCCGAGGTTTCGCGTCACTCCAGTAATATCTCCCTCGACCGCCCGATGTGCCTGTCCAAGGGCGGCGCCAATACCGCGAACGGTGCCGATGAAGCCGATTGAGGGAATCGCCCACGCGATGTAGCGCACCATTGCGAGCTCGGAGTCGAGACGCTCCGCCTCGGTTTCCGCGGTGCTGTGAGCGGTGTCGGATGCGTCCTGGATACTTCCGGTGGCTCCGAACCGGCGCAATGCGGCCAACACCACCCGTGGCAACAGCAGTCGCTGTTGGTTTGTGGGCAACGCCTCGATCTGTCGCGCATATTCGCGCGAGTCCTCGGGCAGAATCCGTACGCCGTCAGCCACCGGCACCAGATCAGCCTCGAGGAGCTGGTTCTCACGGGCGGTTGTCAGGCCTTTGGATGCCATGATCGCCATCGCCCACAACATCAGCACAAAGCAAGCCTCCTGCTCGAAATCGCGGACGATCACCCACACTGACCGTTGTTGGACATACTCGGGATCAGCCGCCATCAGCGCCGCCTGCTCGGCGGAAAAGACATCGGCACGGGGTCGGACCACGGTCACGAAGAACGCGTGGACAATGATCAGGGCGACCACCAGCGAAGCGAGCTGAAAGACGAAGTCGACTGAATCTGAGCGACGCATGGCGGTCTCAGATGTCGGTCGGGAACGCGACCGCGCTGTCGGCGGGGAGGCGCTCGGTCGGTTGGAAATCGGGAAGAGGCTCTTCGGCCGTCGACTCGGGCGCCTCAGCGGTCTCCTGAGGTGGCGCACCGGCATCGGCCGTCAGCCAACCGACAGTCAACGCTGCCGTGAATATCAGAACCGCAAGGATAGCCTTTATTAAAGATCGCTTGATCGGCTTCATTTTTCTCCTCCGCTTACTGCGTGCTGCGAGCGATCCGAAAACCGAGATCCGGCCGGGCCGAGTCTCCGTAGTCCCGGTAACTCAGTCTGAGCTCGGTCGTGTTGGTGTCCATCCAGCTTGCGCCTCGGATCACATGGTACGCCCCCTCGGACGGTCCAATGGGGTCTCGCGCGACCTCGCCGGGCGGAGAGGGCGTCACCGCGTAAATGTCATGCATCCACTCCGACACGTTTCCACCCAGGTTATAGAGTCCGAGAGGGTTTGGTTGGTAACTGCCTGCCGGAGCAGTCGCACCATGGTTGTCCTGATATCCGGGGATGGCGCCGCCGAGCACCGAGGCGCCCGTCGAATCGCCGAAATTGCCGGCGTTGGCCGGCACCGGCAACGAGTCTCCCCAGGCATATTTACGGGCGCTGGCCGAATCCGGATAGCGGACCGCCCACGCCCACTCAGCCTCAGTCGGCAGCCGGAAGCCTTGTGGGATCGGGAATCGGGCGACCATCCTGCCGCCCTGCTCGACGTAAACCGGTGGCAGGCCGGCGCGCTCCGATAGCCAGTTGCAGTACTTCGTGGCGTCGTTCCAGTTGATATTGACGACCGGGTGGTGGTCGATCTCGAGGTTGTAGCTGCCGACCGCCCCGGACCGGTGTCCGGCCCGGAATTCCCGGAACTCTTTGTTCGTGACTTCGCGCGTCGCGAGGTAAAAGGGTTGCGTCAACTCGACCTCGTGCAAGACCTCGTTGGCACGACGGCCGGGCTCACGGCGGGCGGCTCCCATGGTGAAGCGCCCGGGTCCCACCAGCACGAGGTCGGCTCCTTGTGGGCTCGTAATCGTCGCCGGCGTTCCCGCCGGGCCTTCCTCTTTGAGCACGGCGTGCACCGCCTGAGGAAGGCCGGGTTCCGGGGTCAGAGTTGTGCGAAAAGAGACGTAGCCTTCAAGCTGGATCTCGATCTGGTATGGACGTGCCTCGAGCTCCAGGGTCTGGTTGGTTGTGCCGGAGGGTACGCCGTCGATCAGAAGTTGGGCACGTGGCGGCAGGGAGGTCAGGGAAACCGCGCCCGAAAGCAGTTCGAGCTCGGCCCGTACCTCCGATCGCCGGCCCGACGAGATCTCGACCCCGGTCGTGAAAGCCCTTCGACCGGCCATCGAGACCGTCACCTCGTAGGTGGCGCCGGGTGCGAGGTCAAGCGAGAGTGGGGCGGTACCTCGGAAGACCCCGTCGACGGTCACGGTGGCACCGGTCGGGTCAGAGGCGACCGCGAGCCGGCCGTCCACCGGGACGAGCCGAACCAGTCCGAGGTCGACGGCTTCGCCGGCGGTGACCTGGAGGCGCCTGGAGAACGATTTGAAGCCCTGCCGACGGATCTCAAATACCCTTTCGCCTGCCTCGATCCGATGCTCGAGGGGAGTCGATCCGATTTCTGTGCCATCTAAGGAGACTATTGCATTGGTGGGAGATGTGGCGACCATAAGCGGCGCCCAGTTGGGTACCAGAATGGCCTCCAACTTGCGGGGCGCTTCACCCGGTTCGAAGGCAACCGTTGTTCGGTAGGGCAGATGGAGTGGAGCCACGATCTCGAGCGTGTGCTCGCCAGCCCCGAGCTCGATGTCGTGGACCGGCGTGGACCCCGACGATTCTCCATCGATGGTGATCGCGGCGCCATCTACCGGGCTCGAAGTGATGGACAGCAGACCGCCAAGGGGCTCGAACACGTAGCCAACCACTGACGGCGTATCACCATTCACCTCGAGAGTCTCCGAAAGGCGCCGGTGGCCCTTGAGCTCCGCCGCCACGGTGTAGCTCCCGGAACGGAGGAGGTAGCTGTCGCCGAGCTTTGGTGTCAGCAAACTGCCCTGAATCTCCAGATTGTCGGCCGCGGGACTGGTCTCGATGCGGACCGCGTGGGCCGTGATGACAAACCAGGCGGCGGCGGTGAGGAGGGCGACGGCCGCCATCATCACCAGCAGACGCGGACGGATCCTGAAACGGGATCGGCGCGGAGGTGACTGCCATCTCGGCTTGAATTCAGTAGGCGTGATCGCCCGATCTGTTGCTGAGGCCTGTGGATGTCGGGGAGCACCCGCGTCTGGGGGCTTCAGGATCGGCGGAGTGATCTGGACGAGAGCCAGACGTACTGTATCGCCCCTGACTCGACATCGCAGACGGTGGCTGCCGACACCGACCTCGTCGCGGTCCCCGAGCCATCGTGACGCGGTCAGGGGAACGCCGTTACAGGTCAAGGGCACCTCGGTCGAAGGGTCTTCCGCAGGTTGGATGAAGAGCTCTCCCCGATCGTGGCCCAGAAATGCGACGGGACCGTCGTCGGCGAGGCCGGCGAGGGCGAGATGACAGGCGGCGCCGCCTATGCTGAGAGGCATGTCGTCAGAGGTGTAGACGCGACGCTCGCTCCCGATCTCTGCGGAGAGGACGATACTCATAGGCTGTCCGTGCACCGCACGACAAGCGGTTTCGGGGGTGTTCCGGGTGTGACGACAAGTTGTAAGCGGACATCGCGATACCCGCTGCGGCTGCCGACAACGGTGTAAGCGCCGGGCTTGAGATTCAGCTCACGACGGGTGAAGGTCCCAAGGCGACCAACCCTATAGACCATGATCTCGGTCTGCGCGTCGGATTCCAGCACTACCGCTACCGGCGTGGAAATGTGCTTCAGGAGCACCTCGAGGCGGGAAATCTGGCTCTCGAGGCGTGGCCCACTCGGCACGGTCTCCAGAGCCTCCTCGAGGCAAGAGGCGGCGTCATCGAAAACAGCCGCAGTAGAGAGACGGCCCGGGTTGGCAAGGTGGAATTCGACCTTCTCATCGAGCACTGCCCGCGTATCCGCCCTCTTGCGGCCGCCGAGGGCCGGGGCGGACTCGGGATCAATGGCCAATACAGCGGAGTACGTCTTTTCGGCCTCGCGCCAGGCTTCGCTCTGTTCGAACTCGCGCGCCCGAATGAGGTTTTTGGCGACCGATTCGCGGCGCTGTCCGGCGCTGGCGCGGGCGAGACCGTCTGCGACCTCTGGCGCATCAGGGCGTAGACGAGAGGCCAGTGCGAAAGCATCCTGTGCGGCCAGCCACTGACGATTTTCGAGCGCCGCGAGACCCCTCGACATGGCGTCGACGTACTGGCGGTCAGCCACCGACGGTTGGCGCTGCGGCGGGTTGCGCGGACGGACAGAGGCCGGACGTGGGGTGTGGGTGGGTGTTGGCAGTGGGCTCGGCTCGGAGAGGCTGACGTCAACAATCGGCGTCGGGTCCTCGCTGGCCGGAATCGGATTCTCGGGCGACGGTGCGACTGTTTGATATTCGTCGGCGCCGGTTGGTTGATTCTGGCGTTGTTCTTGCCACCTAGGAAGGAGGACAAAGACGCCGATCAAGCCGAGGACCATGGCGACGACTACGGCCGCATGCACGGCGCGGCGACTGCCACCCGTTGATTCGGGACGATGAGTAGAACCGGCGCCGGGATCAGTTTTGCCTGGCTCGGGTACCCGGGGCGGTGGCTGCAACTTTGGCTTGTCGTTGCCGTCGCCCATCGCTTACCGCTGCTCCGGAGGTACGTCAGATGATTCGGCGCTCGGTCCGCTCCGTATGGTCGGCCCGCTCGGCTGGTTCGGATCCACCGGTAACCCGGTCTCGGTGACCCAGATTTCCCGCATCAGTTGCTGCCACTCCTGGTACTGGGTTTCGGCGGAGCCGGAGAGGCGCAGAGTCTGACCCCTGACCTCGATCACGATCGGCTCGAGTTCAGTTTCTATCGAGGCCGCCAACTCGCGGATCGCTTCGGCGTGGATCTTGGCCTCTTTGGAGGTGGCGATGCCGGCGTGGATGGCGGCCATTCCGCCGATCATTGCGGCGTCGCGGGCGACCGCCGCGACCGGAGAGCCGGGGTCGGCGAGGGCAGCTCCGAGGATCGCCAATCCTCCGAGGATCTGCTGTGTCAGAGCCTTGCGTTTGAGTGCCTTGTAAGCTTTTTCCTCTTCATAGGTGTACTTTCGCCAGCTCGCGTAGGGCGCTTCCATTTTTGCGTAGAAGGCAGCAAAATTCTGATCGAGGGTATCGATGAAGAGGTTTTCGCTCGCCCGAATGTTGTCAACCCGCGCCATCATCGGGTCCCCGTGGGCCGGTAGCCGCTTGACCCTGATCCGACCCTTTTTGTTGGTGGTCAGGTAATCATCGAACGGTTCGGGTGCGAGGTTGGCAGCGAATTGAAGTCTCGATACCTGTCGAATCTCCGCCAGTTCGCCGGTTCGGAGCTTGCTCCTCGCCTGCAGGAGGTCATTTGAAATCTCGTTGTACATCGATTCGAAGGGGTCACGCTGTGAAACCTCGTTGTCGAGGTAGACCGCCTCGTGGGCCAGGGCCCGGTAGCGTCGTTCGAGCCAGACCTTCCCTCTTGCGTCGACTACCCGGATGTCGAGGGCCATCTTGAACCCTGTAGAGAGCAGAATCGTGCCAGACAACCTGAGGTCGGTGGTGCCGTGTCCGGCCGGAAGGACTCGAACGGCTCCCCACTGGCCGGTGCTCTGCATGGTTTCCATGAGCTGGATCGCCTGAAATCTGGCCTCGGCCTTGCGAAGCTCCGGGAACACGTCGTCGGGCACTTCTTGGCCCTCCGGCGGCAGGCCTGGATCGAAGATTGTGATTCCGACGTCGAGGAGTTCCTCAGTCGGGATTTCCTGGGCGGCCTGGATGGCTTGTGTGGGTTGGTGTGAGGAGGACTGCGAGGCGCAGCCGAGATTTAAGATGAGCGACATCAGCATCGATGCCGCCACAGCAAGACGGGTTATCCGGCTCATTGCGATCATTACTTTCCGTCCTTGCTCGAACCACCAACTGACGCCTTGTACCGTCGATATTCATCCCACAGCTTCTCTCTCAGCTCGGGGTCTTCCTCGGCCATCGCTGCCTCTCGAAGCTGGCGGGCGACGATGTCGTCGTCCGCACCGTCACCGACGTCGGCAGGCGCCCGGCTCGATCCTTCTCCGCCCGGGCCCGATCCACCAACGGAACCCTCGGAATCGTCTCCCTCTTGCGTGCTGCCGCCTGAGTCGGATTCGCCAGATGTTTCCGACTCGCCCGCCGCACCGCTGCTCGAACCGCGCCCGGATCCTGTTCCGGCGCCGCCGGCGCTGGATCCCGCTCGCTCGGCATTCGTAGTTTCTTCAGCCAGACGCTCCATTTCCTCGCGCATTCGCTTTTCGAACTCTTGGATCGCGCCTTCAAGCTCTTGATCGAGGGCCGTCGCCGCCTCGTTGCCCGTGGCCGGCGATCCTGCGGGCGGTTGGGTGCCCGGCTGCTGGTCGGCGTCGCCTGCGGAGCCGCCACCCTGGCTGCCCATCGCCGCCTCGTTACCTCCGCCGTTGGCGGTGTCGCCTTCCGCTCCCTGATCGCCCTGTCCGGTCTCAGATGAGCTCGTAGAGCCTTCGCCACCGGTCTGGCCACCCCCGCCGGCGCCGGACTGTCCTCCGCCGCCTCCTCCCTCGGCACCCTCCTGGCCACCGGTCGCAGTGGTCGCCGAGGGTTTCTCTTCTGGAGTCTCGGGCGGCGCCTGTGAGGTGCTCGGATCGCTCGATGCGCAACCTATCAGGAGGACCACCAGGGCTGTGACCGAGCATGTCTGAAATAATCGTCTCTTGGTCTTCATTACCTCGGCACTCTCAATCAGTTTCTGCTCCCCCTATGGTGCATACTCAGGGCTGATGGGGAGCCATTCCGAACTCTAACATGCACGGAGTGTGCCGGTATCGGCGAAAGCTCTCTTTGACGGTCTCTCCGGAGGGGATCGATCTGGCCCACATGCTACAAACCGCGGTCGATTGAAGCCAGTCCACGGCACGGATCTCCGTCGATGGTAGGGCCGGAAGGTGGCAACGAAAATCTACGTGCGTTGGATTCTCACTCTTGTTGCGGTGTTTGTGGCGACCCGCGTCCGTGATCTCGCAGGCGAATATGCTGCGGCGAAAGGTTTTGACCCGATACTCATGTTCGAAACGACCCTTCTGGTCTACGTCGCCGATTCGTCCATCATCACGGACGCCGCGATCCGGCTTTGCGACCAACGCAATCCGGTCAACTGATTTTGGCTCTGGTCGTTATACTCGGCCAGGATGAACTCGATTTCCCGACTTATCGCGATTACGGCGATATTCCCTGGATTCTTCTCCGTTGCGGCGGCGGAAGGCCTCAGGGTCGTCGAACATCCGTCTCCTGTGACCATCGAGGCTGGATCTCGGGCCTCGATTTCCATCGTCGTAGCCAACGACTGTTCACATTCCTGGTCTTCGGCGGATGGCTTCGCGATTTCTTACCACTGGCTGGATACTGGTGGTGAAACCGTGGTCTGGGATGGCCTTCGCTCCCCTTTGCCCGACATCGTGCATCCGGGCGCCAGCATCGAGCTGGTAGCGTTCGTCGAGGCTCCGCGATTGCCCGGGGACTACCTATTGCGTTGGGATGTTGTCCAGGAAGGAGTCCAGTGGCTTTCAGAGACCGGTGCCACAGAGCCTGATCCGATTCCGGTGTCGGTCTTTGCGGGCCGAGCCTTCACGGTGCTCAAAGGAATCGCACCGCGTGTGATGACGGCAGGCTCGATGTCGGTGGTGGAATTGGTCCTGCATAACGATGGCAGCAGAACCTGGACCACCGATGGGTCGATGGCGGCCGCGTATCACTGGCTCGGCCGAGAGGGGGGAGGTGTCTGCCCGAATGGACAGAGTGTCTATTGGGAAGGACGGCGCACCCTGTTCCCGACTGCGGTTCGCAGCGGTGACACAGTGGCCCTTGATGTCGCCGTCGTCGCGCCTGACCGACCGGGCCTCTGGCGCCTGCAGTGGGATCTGGTGGAGGAGGGCGTCTGCTGGTTTTCCGACTGCGCTCCAGAACAGCTTCCAGCGTTTCG
>Ga0316198_10002248_pt1 | contig 11629 bp, 9 predicted proteins | sample OudBieAanoxic_MG_FD_204935 | JGI IMG/M metagenome (GOLD analysis project Ga0316198, IMG submission 204935) | Coastal sediment microbial communities from Oude Bieten Haven, Netherlands - site A anoxic | ecosystem: Environmental > Aquatic > Marine > Coastal > Sediment | place: Netherlands... | reverse complement strand
GCGCCACCAGCTCGCCCGAAGAGGTGGTTTCATGTGCGCTCAAGTAAGACGCCTCCTACATCCGGACCCTATGCGCGCGCGGCTTGGTTGGTCAAGAAATCACGGCGCTCCGTGCTTCTTGAAAGCCCGACGGAATCCTCTATTATCTTGCCGGGTTGCATGCTGGGGGGGGATGATTTCGCAAGTCGAATGGGTTGGACGACAAAGATCATGGTTCTTTGCTCGGTCGCCGGCGTCATGCTGGCCGGGTGCAAGGTTGATAGCGACGACGTCCAGCAATGGAAAGAAACCGTCAAAGGTCCGGCCAGGCTCAGCGCTGTGATCGGCAGCGACAGGTACAGTCCCGAGCTACGGACGGAAGCGGCGCTCGCGATCGTCGAAATGGATCGCAGTGACGTCGATGCGCTTTCGCTTCTCGAGAAATCCTTCGATGATCTTCGCCGCCAGGATCGCGCGACGAGCGAAACGATCGTAGGCGGAATGATCCCGCGCCTCCAAGGGCTTCTGTCGGCGGAGCCCGACCCTGAGGCGAAAGGTCCCGACCCGGTGCAAGTGCGCGCCAAGGACGCGGCGTACATGGTGATTCCGTATGCGCCGGAGAGCTCGCGGAACGAGCTGATTCGTGCGGTCGTAGGCTGGTACTCCGCCGACTTCGAAGGTCGTAGCCTCGCGGGGGACTACAGCGCCGAGCAGGTGACCCGCGCCCTCGGTGCAGAGGCGGCCGGCATGCTGGTCGATGCCCTGCACGAAAAGATGCCCCCGCAAGCGATGATCAAAATCGCCGAAATTATCGGGGAAGACGGCGACGAACAGACGAAGAAGCGCGCCGGCGCGCGGCTCGTGACCATCGAAAAAGAAATGGAGAAATCCAGTTTCGTGAGGTGGCTAGCCGATCAGATCCGCGAGTCGATCGAAGCCTCGGGAGAGAAGGCGGACGAAGCGCGTGTGACCTCGTTGGCGCTCTACAACCGAGAGAACTACATCAACCAGGGCGCGCTCCCGGCCATGCGGTACCTGGGCGAGCAAGCACTGGTTTCGAGCCGGCTGCTCGCAATCGCCGATACCAAGCCTGGCGCCGGGGATCCACAAGCCTGGGTTGAGCGCCTCAACGCGCGGCGAGCCACAGCGCTCAAGGCGCTCGAAGGTCACGTGACTCGCACCCACCTCTACCGCTTGCTATCGATCGCGCTCGATTCGAGCAACCCGGTCGAGGTTCGCGACTACGCGTTCGATCGCGTCGGGGATATCCGAAGCGGCGATGCGATCCCCAAGCTCTGGCCGCTCGTCGAGCGGCCGGGATGCACTGCGAGCTCCTGCACTGCATCGGACAAGCTCGCCAAGCGCCTGCGCTGGCGCGCAGGTGAGCTGGTTCTATCGCTTGGCGGCTCCAGCACCATCGAGCCGTTTTCGCAACGATTACCAGTAGCTGCGGGGATTCAGTATGAGCCCGAAGAGCTGGAAGGCTATGCCACGCGCATGAGCCAAATGACACCTCCGCCTACATCCACCGTCACGGCGCTGCTCAATTCGCAACAGTGGTGGAATCGTGTGGTCGCATTGCGCTATCTTGAACGCAGGGGCGGGGAATCAGATGTCCCTGCGATGAAGCAATTGATGTCGGACGCTGGGACAGTTGCGGGGCAAGGTTGGTCGGAGCTCAATCCACCCGTCAAAACCGTGGGCCAGGTCGCGGACGCCGCCATCAAGGCGCTTCGGACAAGGGAGCAAGGTGACAAGAAGTGAGTAGTCGAAGCGATGGCTGATCAGGGCGACAGGAAAACAGTGCGAGCCTTTCAGTGCCGCGACTATCTCTTCGAGATTTTCGACCGCCTGAGCGCTGAGCATCAGTGTTCGGTCGACTACCTGATCAACGAGGCGATGCGAGAGTATGCGCACGCGCGTGAGCAGTCCGTAGCCGCCCTCGGCATGCAGTCTCAAGACCTCGCCAACTCTGCCGTGGCAGGTGAACCCGCGATGTCCACTCCGGCCGTCGACGCTCGGCGGCCGCCCATGCTGACGCCGGTACCTTCGCGCCGCCCGACCGTCCAACCGGCGGTCAATCCGCTGATGGCGGTAACCGTGCCGCCTCCTCTGCCCGGACGCCGCCCATCCGACCTGGCAAGCCGCCGAGTTCTCATGCTTCAATTCAATGGCGAAACCTTTCCCGTCGAGAAAGACGAGTTCATCATCGGGCGAGGCGTGCGCACCACCGACCTCGCGATTCGCGACGGCAATATTTCACGCAAGCATGCGGCGGTCGTGTTTCACGATGGCGCGTACTTCATGAAAGACTTGGGCAGCACGAATGGAATCGAGTTCGCGGGTCAACGTGTCGAATCCAAGCGCATCGAAGAAGGCGACGTGTATCGCATCTGCGATTACGAGTTTCGCTTCTCTTATCAATGAGCGGAGCTGGACGCGCTTCGCGCGCGCCGGTTTCATCCTGCTCGGGCTCGTCTGCGCCCTTGTTGCCTCTTCGGGTCTAGCAGAGCAGGCGAGCGCGGAGACGCAGACCGCACAGCTTCAGCACCGGCTCGGCCAGCTCGAAGCACGCGAAGACGCCAAGTACGCCAAAGGCGCGCTCGAGCAAGCGCGCCAGGCCTTGCGGACCGCTTCGGCTCCGACCAGCGATCCGAGCGCAGCCGAACGAGCCCGAAAGATCGCCGAGGCGGCCATGGTGATGGCCGACCGTCAGCTCGCGCGCCGGAGAGCCCAGGCAGAGCTTTTTGCAACCCAACGCCGCCTGAGTGCGACACGTGAGCGCGCGAATGCGCAGAGACGGGCGCTCGAGGCGCTGATGAGAGATCGCGCAGCGCTCGCGCGTGAGGGAGAGCGCCCGTGAGCTCGCGCGGATTACTGTTTCTGTGCTGTGTCTCCGGTCTGGCCTGCGCAGGGTCGCAAACGACGCGAACCTCGGATGCGCTCTTCGCGACGCCTGCCGCCGAGCTGGCGCGCGACTACGCTCCCGATCTCTACGGCCAGGCAGAGTCGGCCTGGGCCGATGCCAGCGCCGCCGAACGGCGCAAGGACGAGCAGGCGGCCGACGACTACCGGACTGAGGCCCGGCTCTGGTTGACCGCCGGCGTCGCAGAGGCTGAGCGCATCCAGTTGGATCGTCGCCGTGCGGAGCTTCGAAGCGATGAGGAACACTGGGCCAAGCAGCTCGCTCGCGATCAGCAAGCCTCCGCGGTCGTCGCCCAAGACATCTCTCGCTACGAGGCGCAGGCCGTCGCGCTTCTGGAGGCGGAGCGGCTCGCGGCACTGACCGAGGCGCGCACTGTGGGCGACGCGACGCTCGACGCTGTGCTGACCCGAGTGCGCCTCAATCTCGCTCTTGCCGAGGCCCTCGGAGCGACCGACGAACAAGTCCGGCCTCTTCGCGACCGGGCCGACTTCATCGCGCGCAAGCGGCCCAGCTCCGCCAAAGTCGCCGAGTCGCTCTTGCTCGAAAGCGAAGCGGCGGTCGGCAAGACGCGCATCGCCTGGCCGGAACCGCGTCCAGGCACTTCGACCGAGCTGGTCGAAACCGCCCAGGTGATGGGCTTCGCCGCCGATCGCCTCGGAAGCGCCGTGCTGCTGCGCTCCGGGCGTTTCTTCCAGTCCAACGGGCAGGTGTCGAGCGCCACGCTCAAGCGATTCGCGGCGCTTCTGGGGGCGTTTCCGCACGGTCCGGTGGCCTGCCAGGTCGCGGTGCCCGAGCTCGACAGCCGGGTCTGGGCGCGACGCGTCGCGCAGCTCATCGAACGCCTCGGCCGTATGGACGAGCCGGCGCGGGTCTCCACCAGCATGGTCGTCACCGAATCGCTGGGCGCGGGGACGGTGCAGTGTACGTTCGCGGCCTATCGAGAGCCCTGACGCGCCGTGCGCAGCTCAGTCGAGCATGCGAAACGCCTCTTTGGCGGCGGCCTTGGTTCGATCGACGCTTGGGACGTGTTCGGGTCGAGGTGGAGGCGGAAGCTCCAGCACCGAGATTCGCGTCATGTTGGTGCCCAGCTCGAGGATGGTGACGTCGACCTTGGTCGGGTTGACCTCTGCGCCGCGAACGCTCGCCCGCTTGTAGATGGCGCCCTTGCCGCGACGTTCCACGCTGCCCGTAATCATCATCGGCCCGATGTAGGCGAGCACCTTGGCGATGGGCGCGCGGATTCGATAGACATGCGTCAGTCCGTCCTCGCGGTACAGCTCGGCACCTCGGGGGAGGCGGATCCCGACGATGTAGTCATCCGAAGGGATGAGACGGCCTTCGGCATCGAACTTCCGTTCGAGGGGCGCGCGCGTCTGAGTGTCGGTCTTCGTCTGCTCCTGCGCGGCCTCGCCCGCGCCGTTCCCGGTTTCCCGCTCGGGCTTCGAGCTGCAGCCGGCAAGCGTGGCCAAGACAGCCAAGACGAGGAGCCATGCACCGGTCATCGGTTTGGGATGTATCACTGCGCCACCGATCATTCCACCGTGTCGGCCATGCCGGTCACGACCGTGAAGCCTTCAGGTGCCGTGATCGCTTGCTCGAGGATGTCGACGGCCAGCTGATTCACGGGGATGCCAGCCGAGCCGCTGAGGTGACCCATCAACTGGAACTCGCGTCCGCTCGTCGTGTAGGGCATGGCCAGAGTCCCCGCACCCGTGAATGGATCGATGATCGGGACGTTCACCGTCACGACGCAGACCGGTGCCTGGGCGACCTGCAGACCGACGAGCAAGGCGTTCTCGAGCTCGGGGAGAGTGCTCTGATCGATGACATGGGTGGCCCCTCCGTCGTCGAGCAAGGGATCGTAGGCTCCCGGGCTGCCTGGTTTATCCAAGTAATTCAGGCCGAAGATACGGCTGCCGCCGAACGGGCAGGCGTCGATCGCCGTCCCGCTGGCCGACTTGAAGGTCCCGAAGAAGACCTGCCCTGCGAAGAGCTCGATCGGCCCGGTCATCTGCTCGCCGGGGTCCAGCTCGATCTCCCAGTTGAGCCGTCCGTCGACGTCGGTGATCGCCCCGAGTCCATTGAAGGAGAGCTTCTCGGTGATCGAGACCACCTTGTTGACGGCCGTGGCGTCGTCGAGCACGTCGATGTTGCCGGTTCCGGTCAGGATGACAATTCTGCCCCTATTGTCGGTGCTGAGCGCCGGCGGGTAGAAAGTCGGCTCGGCCACATCGGCGGCCTCGTCGTAGTACAAGTCGTGGAGCGGGACCGCGTCCCAGTCGTCGGGGTTGAGCTTGGACATGTCGATGCGCCAGAGCACGCCATCGGCGTCCACCGTATAAGCCGAGCTGGCGACGGTCCCCGTATCGCCCTGGTACACCGAAATGGCTCCGTTGAGGGGTGCCGGAAAGGTGGTGTCGTCCAGCTTCCTGATGAGCGAGCCCGTGATCATGTCGATGAAGTAGAGCATTCGACCGTGCCGAACCTCCGCCGGGGCGGTGGTCTCGTCTCGCCAGCAACGACCGTTGGTACGGGGGATGATCACGGTGCTGTCGTCGGCTTGGACCATCTCTCCGGGAGGAGCCCCGATCGGACAAGCGCCGCCGTCTTCGACGCCTTGTCCGCCGGTGAGCAGGATCACGCCGCGCGACTGGCTCGGTGAAAAGACTTCCGAGCCACTGCCGTTGTCCCCGCCCTTGACGAAGACCTGGGCGGCGGTGGGCTGTCCGTAGGTATTGCCGAGGTTGCGGTCGGTGAACTGCCAGAGAAACTCGGGCTTGCAAGGGTTGGTGACGTCAAGCGCCACCATGCCGCTTCCGCCGTTTCGAAAGCTGAGGAAGAGGACCGTGCGCCAGACATTGGTCGTGCCGCCTTGCTCCGCGGCGAACTGGCGAACGTCATAGAGGTTGCGGACCTGAATGCTGCCGTCCCCGTACCATTGCTTGCTGCCACCGGCGAGCATGTCATCGAGGTCATCGAGAAACATCGGTGGAATGAAACCCCAGAGCTCGGTGCCCGCGTCCTTGCCATCGGCGCAGGCGAACTCCTCGAGGTTTTTGGCCATCGTGTAGGTGCTGGAAGCATAGTCATCGGCTAGGAAGGCGTGAAGGACACCGTCGTTCGATGACGCGTAGATCACCCGCGGACGTTCGCTGAGTTGCCAGTTTGGCGCTGGGTTGTCCGAGGCATCGGGGCTCTGCTGAAAGCCCATGCCGATTCGCCAGTCATTGTACGAGCCGTCGTCGATGTCATCGACTAGCGGGCCCACCAGTGCCGGAGTCGAGTGGTAGATGTCGCCGAGGCGCTGATCTTCGCGTCCGCTCCCGGGAGCGCCATGAACCCATTCGACCACCGTATCTCGCAAGGCGGTGTCCGAGCTGCCGACGCCAAAGAGGTACTCCGGGTCGATCGCCCTGCTGAACTCGCCGACAGGCTGTTCGACGATCGCGGTGTCCGGCGCCGGCACATCGAGGCTGGCCGTGGTGAGCTTCGCCCTTCCGCTGCCGGTCAGGTGCGAGTTGATATCCGCGCGATCGTCAGGGAGCACCGTCCAGAGGTTTCGCGGGAAGCCTCCGACGAAGCTGACGCTCGAGGTCGAGCCGCCCCAGGGCTCAACGCCCGTTGGGCGGATGACCTGGTCGTTGAGCACCTCGTGGAAGCGGTCTTTGTCCTCCACGTCCTGGGGTTCGGGGATCCCATCGACGCACAAGATGCGCCTACGCTCGAGGACCCCGTCCCAGGGGTCGTTCGCGTCAAGGGACGCATTGAAACCCGAAATGAACTGCGATTCGATCAGGCCGGGCGAGGCGCCGGTGAGCACCGGTGCGGTTCGGCTGGTCGTGCCGGAGTTCTGCTCGTTGAAAATGAAGCTCAGGGCCTCGACCAGCTCGGCGCGATCGGCGACTAGCTGGGCGCTGTCCGTGTCGCCTACCGAAGCGATGTCGTCGAGAAGAGCGGTGACCGCGGTCACGGTGCCGGGGTCCCCGTCGAGCGCGAAGCCGATCACGTAGAACTTATCCAGGTCGCCGCTCGAGATCATGTCGGCGACCGTGTCGGCGACTTCCTCGAAGGGACAGCCGGTCAAGCCCACGGGGTTGCCCAAGTCTTGGCAGTTCACCGGATTGCCCCGCATGTCGCCGTTCGGGAAGCCGTCGGTGATCAGCACAGCGCTCCGTTGGCGGCAGCCGTAGTAGGCATCGCCCGGTCCCGGATCAGCCGTCTTCTGCAGAACTTCGGCGTCGGTTTGGAGGAAGTACTGCAAGTCGGTGACGAGCCCGGCAGTTGGCGTAGCGCCGAAGGGGCGTAGGGGATTTTTGCCGAGCCCGCTGTCTCCGAGAACCGTCGCCTGAATAGCAGCGTTGTTGGTGGCCATCGATGCCGTGCTGTCGGCGCCGACGGAGACCAAGCCGCCTTCGGGGGCGGTCGAAGATCGCGCTCCGCTGTTGAGCATGAAAGTCGTCAGAGCGCCCGGGAACGAAAAGGGCCTGTCGTCGGCGTACGAGTACATGCCCTTGGTCCCTATCGACTCGGTCGGGAAGGGAGCGAGCAGGAAGTCGGCCTGGCTGACCAGCGGAGGCCTGTCGTTCAAGGTGCCGATCGAGTCGAAGGTCATCAAGCCGAACTTGATTCGTTCGATGTACGTATCGAGGACGCCGTTCGAGCCCTGCGTCCCGCCATAGCCGGGAATCTCCTGCGGCAGCTGAATGTGCGGGAGGAAGTAGCCTTCGTCGTACTGACCGGTATAGATCCCGCCAATTCGGAGGTCGGCGTTGCACTCGTATGGACTGAACTCGCCGGTCAGCGCCTGGGCCACGACGGACCAGCGGTTCTGCTCGTAGTTGCCTGGCGCGCAGACGGGGAGGCACTCGAGACATGCCGGTGTCGTGCACAGGCAGTTCGGCTTTCGCTCCATGGAGCCCGAGGTGTCGACCAGGAGCATCACGTGTGGCCGGATGTTTCGGATGTCGGGGGCCTGCGCCGAGACCTTGGCGCCGGGACTGAACGTGAAGGCCAGGAGGCCAAGCAGGGCGATGGGAAGCCAGAATCTCATTGTTGTGACCCCGAAAGAAATGGCCCGCTAACGATGTAGGCGCGCATGTCGGCGCCTGCCTCGTTCCATTGACGTCCACCCTCCTCGGGGACGCCTTCGGCGTAGTCGGCGACTGCCCCCACCTGCGCGCGGCCGCGAGCCGTCATGGTCGTGCGCATGTACTTGAACTTCGTGCCACCTTGCGCAGCTGCGCCTGGCGGAAGCTTGTTCACGATGTGCTCGTCATAGAGGTCGACGACCACCACCGGCGTGTAAGCCGAACCGGGGCCGAAGACCGAATCCCCATCGACGGGCATGTTCTGAAGGGGGCCGCTGCCGTCGGCCTCGATAAGGGTCTCGAAGTGCTGCTCGTAGAGTCGGTAGGCCCGGCGGTTGTTCGGCAAGGGAGGTTCCGGGTAGCAGCTCACCGGAGCACTCGCCGTGCACTCGAAGGGGACTCCGCCCCCGGTCTGCAAGATGTCGCGGACGGTCGTCGGGCCGAAGATGTCGACCCACTCGAGCCCGGCGATGAGGGCAGCGCGGGCGGCGTATCGGGTTTGCATGTGCTGCCGGGCAAAGCCGGTGCCGCGGACCTCGTGCGACACCGTCGTGGCCGAGAACAAGGCGCTTGCCGTGCCGACCATCACGATCATCAAGACGACGAAAAGCACGGCCCCTTCTTGCTTGCGAGGATGCTTCATTAGAGGTTCTTTCTGGCTATGCTCATCACGGGGATTTCGATGCGAATGTGGCGCACGCGCGCTGAGCCCAGCTCAGCGGGGTTCACCTCGAAGCGTGTTCCGGATGTGGGGTTCGCTGCGAACGGAAGCGCCGGGTCCTCGAGGGGGCTCCGGATTCCCAAGTCGATGAGGACTGCGCGCACGTCTTCAGGGGCCCCGTTGATCGTCCCTTCGTTCGTTTCGGGCTCGATATCCGGAGGCAGATTCCTTGCCGTCTTTTCATCGACGAGGAACGACACCTCGAAATTGCTGACGAACTCGGCCACGACCTGCGTGCTGTTGGGCCTCACGCTGCCGTCTTCCGGGTTCAAGATGCGCCGCACCAACATGACGTTGCGGTGCTCGCGAAGCGCGCTGTCGTCGGCGTCTCCGAAATCCTCCAAGGGGTTCGATGCGTCCAGGTCGACGAAGAACACCTCGTCGAAATTCATGAAGCTGGCGCCAACCGAGGCAGCATCGAACGGGTCGACCAGTGCGTACTCGACCCATTGCAGAGGGGCGATGCTGGAGCCCTGACCCGCTCCCGGAAGACAAGCGGTCGAGACGGGCAGTGCCGGGTTCACGACCAAGCGCACTTGATTCTGGGTGTTCTCCGCTTTGTCAAAGTTCGTCCGAAAAAAGTGCTGCCCCGAGGGAGATTCGATGTGAAGGACCGAGCTGGTCTGAAAGGCGCGCGCTCCTTTTTGACCGATGCCGTTCCAGCTCGCGGTTTCCCCCGCCCAGGCGGCGTCCCAGCCGAGATCGCCGTCTAGGTAGTCCGGCGCGACGCCGGTGAACGGGCCCGAGGCCTGGCCCCAGGCGAAGGTCCGCTGGTACGCCTGATTGCTGCTGTCCAGGATGATGTGCGTCCCCTCGGGGCTCACCGCGTCTACCAGAAGCTGGTCGGTGAGAAAGAGGCTGGTGAGAACGCGAAGCCGGTCGGCCCTTACGTCTGCCGCGACGTTGTCGCCGTCGGGGTCGAGGACGCCGAGGTCGTAGTCGCGGTAGTACTGAAATGCGCCCATGGGCAGGGGGCCGCCTCCGAGCTGGGGGAGAGTGGGCACGGCGGCCTCGCAGCGCGGTTCGCTTCCCGCATTGGGCGTGCCGAACAGGGCCGCGCGCGAGATGTCTCGGCGAAGCTCCATGATCGCAGCGCGGGATGAGCCCTGCGTCGTCGCGGTGCGCTGCTCTTCGTAAAACTGACGGCTCATCGACGAGCCGAGGGTGTACACCGAGGTGATCGCGGTGAGGCCGACGACCATTGCCACCATGAGCTCGATGAGAGTGAAGCCTTCTTTCCTCACGTGCCCTCCCTAACCAGCCAGGTCACTACGGTGGATGCGTGGACCACGTCGATGTTCGGCGGGGGGTCGTCCGCGTCGGCGAGGCCCCAGCCGTCCGCCGTGGCGGCGTCGCAATCCGCGCCCCGAAATGCGGCGCCATCCACCCATTTCGCGTGTGTCGCGGTGCCGACCATGTGGCCCTCGCGGAACCAGAAGGTGCGGATGTCGACCCGGGCCGAGTTCCCCTGCCTGAGCCAGCGCATGCGCAGATTGGTACAGTATTTTGCCGGATCCCCGGGGTCCACGTCATCGCCGAAGTGGTCGAACCCGTAGGATTCGCCGTCCGGGAAGACCGTAGTGTTTAGGTTCGGCCTGAACCAATCGGTCGGGTTGACCTCGCCGGCGAGCGCCTCGAGGTACTGGGTCCCGTTGAGCGATGCGCTATTGAGGCCCCGCTCCGTCCAGGAAAGCGAGTCACGCTCCAGGCGCTCGATCCAGCGCTCGGTGATCGCCAGGGCGGTGTTCATCTCGAGCGCGGTTCGGTTCGCATGGCTCACCGACTGATGCATCGCGAGGATGCCGAGGGAGCCGACGGTCATGATGCCGATCGCGATCATGACCTCGATGAGGGTGAAGCCTGATGCTGCCTTGTTGCGGAGCTGGTTCATCGCAGTATCCGTGGGGTTCCGGTTCCCGAAGGGATCAGCACTTTTCGCGTGACGCCCTCGGCGGTGCCGTTGAGCTGGCGGTAGACCAGGAATCCAAAGCCGGACTGCACGGGGTTCGCCTGCCAGTTCGAAAACAAGACCGTTTCGACGAAGACCTGGTTGTTCGAGCCCGCCTCGTAGCAGAAGGTGCTGTCGTTCCATCCGTCGACGCGAATGAAATCGTCGTCGCCGGGGTCTGTGTCGTAGGTGTCGGGGTAGAGGTTGTCGACGCAGCGCCAGTTGGACCCGCAGTCCATGTCCGCGAGCACTATGCCGCCGGCGTTTTCGAAACTGGTCAACGCGCAGCCAGCGCTCGTGCCGCGCAGGGTCTCGAAGGCCCAGGGCTCAGTGAGGCCGGCCCCCCCGTCATTTTCGTAGACCACTTGGTGTGCGCGGCCGTGAGCCATCGACAGGTACCGAGCGCGCTGAAACAGCGACACTACATCCCGCGCGACCATCGCCACCCGCCGGTCGGCAAAGCCATCGCCGATATTCGGCAGAGCCGCACTCACCAGCACACCCATGACCGCCAAAACGACCATGAGCTCCACCAGCGTCAGCCCCTCGCGCCCTTTTCTAGAATTCCCAACCACGTCCGCTCTAGATGCAACTCCCGTACCGAGTTCCAGAAAGAGCTAAGTAGTTGAAATCAAAGAAGACGAATCAAGCCAATAGCCCCACAGCTATAAATAACATGCGGGCCCTATGCAAAAGTTGCAGACCCAGGGCACCTAGGCTGGCAATCCGAGCTAGACCCCACGCACGTCTTCAGAGAGGACTCGGTTGTGACTGGAATACGGCAAAGCGGAACGGACGTGAGTCCGTGTAGCTGCCGAATTCCAGGTGCAGTACGGAGCCTCGCAAAGCGGGGCGAGTACACCGTCGGTTCGATGTCCTCGTAGATACACTAGTGGCAATTACAAGGCGCTGGGTGCGGAAGAGAGGACTCGAACCTCCACGTCCTTGCGGACACATGAACCTGAATC
>Ga0316198_10002247_pt1 | contig 11630 bp, 9 predicted proteins | sample OudBieAanoxic_MG_FD_204935 | JGI IMG/M metagenome (GOLD analysis project Ga0316198, IMG submission 204935) | Coastal sediment microbial communities from Oude Bieten Haven, Netherlands - site A anoxic | ecosystem: Environmental > Aquatic > Marine > Coastal > Sediment | place: Netherlands... | reverse complement strand
GCCTCAGGAGGGAGGCAGATCCACTCCGAGCTCCCGTTCGCCGTCTGGCAGTAGTCGCAGGTCCAACCGGCTTCACAGCCATTGCTGCGGCAGTCGCCTGCCGGCGGCTCGCACCAGCCCACGCAGACATCGCAGGCAGGGCAGGCCGGATCCTGTAAGCAGACCTCGGGCGCGTTGCAGTGCTGCTCGTCGCCGCACTGCTCGGGCCCGTAGCACTTCGGCACGCACTCCCCCTGGAAGTTCAGGATGTGCGTTTCGACTGGGCACTCGTTCTTGCACTCGCCCAGCTCGCAGACGTATCCCGGGGCGCAGTCGATGAGGGCGCACAGGTTCATGCACATTCCGGGTGGCGGGGGCTCCGGGATGCTCGGGTCGAGCACGCCATCATCGGGCCATCCTCCGAAACGCTCACAGTAGTGCCCGGGGGGGCAATCGCTGTCGTCCAAGCACTCGCCTGGATGTGTTTCCGGCAGGATCCTGCACTGAACCTCGAGGTCGCCAAACGGCGTCATCATGACGAAGCCCTCGAACCGCGTTCGCTCTCCGTCGCAGACGAGCAGGCCCTCACCGAAGTAAACGTCGTCGAAGATCGGAGGATCGAGCAGCTGGAAGCTCGCACCGAACGGCTGGCCTAACCGCATCATCTCATGCGGCGAAACGGCGAGGATGCCCGTGATGCCAGGAACCTGGGGACTCTGGCATTCCGCTTCAAATCCATCCTGCCAGCGAGGGTCGACGGGGCACATGCCTTCGCCGAAATGCTCCAGGCATTCGACGAGCTCGTGCGTCGGCGTGAAGCCGCACTGTCCGTTCGGTTGCCGCTCGCAGCTGGCCTCTTGGTAGCACTCGTACACCGGACGCCATTCGCAAGTGCTCGCGATGTCCATACCCTCTTCGACGCATAGCTGACCGCTGCAGCCCGCTCGCATGCAGCCTTCTCCGGGTGGCTCTTCGCAGTACCCTTCATGCTGGATGCCAACGCCGGCGCAGGCAGCCTCGCAGGCATTGATGTAGTTGCGTCCGTCGCCACCGCAGACTGGCTCGAAGACGCCTGGGCAATTGCAGCGAGTAGGTCCAGGGATGCACCAGTAGGCGTCCGGCTCTGAAGGGAAGCTCGCCGGGTCTGCGCCCGTCGCGTTGCCCTCGTCGCCTGCGGCCCAGGGCGTCGGCATGCAGGCATCCCCGACGAAGCAATCCCTCGGGGATCCGCAATGCATCGGCGCATCGCAGCGACCGCGATGCTCGACCTCATGGTCGCCGCGAACGGCGTCTTCCACCGAATACGTCGAGCCGTCTTTTCCGCAGACGAACCCTTCGATGGCGGCGGCCTCGTCACCGTCGGTTTCACCACAGCCGGCAACCGTCACAACGACGCCGCCGATCACCACACAAGCCAACAAAAATCGATTCATTGCTTCTCTCCAGTCACAAGGGAACCTCGCCGTTGCAAGAAGCAACTTCGGTGCCAGCGCACGCCACGGGAAAACAGCGCAATTTCGACGCTCAATGGGTATCCAGCTGTGCCAGCCCGTGCCAGAGCCAGATCCGGGCGTTGCAAAAAGGTTCAGCTTGGACGGGCCCGACGGCGCTCCAAGCGGGCGTGCCTTCTTTCGGCGGCTTCATCGCCCTCGGCAAGCGCCGTGCCCGCGGCGTGCTCGAGCGCACGGTCGAGATCTTTGCGCCGATGCTCGTAGAGCTTGGCGAGGGAGAGCTGAACGACGGCACGCAGCAGCTCGTCGTCGGCTGCCCCGAGTGCGTCCAAAAGCGCTCGCTCTTCGCCCTCGACATCGCCTCCGCGCCGCGCGATCCGCGCGTTGAGCAAGCAGGCTTCGACAGTGCATGCAGACTCGCCGCCACCCTGGGCTGCCGCATCGGCAAAGGATCGGGCGCGCGCGCGGTCTCCCGTGCGCTCGGCAACCTTTGCGTACGCCAAGTGGTCGCGCGGGTCGTCACTGCCGTGCACCTCGTCGAAATGGCCGACCAACTCCGCCAGAAGCGCCGCCAAGGCGATCAGATCATTTGCGTTGTGCTCGATCACTTTGGCCATGGGGGACACATCTCCGCCATCGAGGTAGTCGAAGTAGAGCTGCGGGATCAAGGCCCCGGAGACGTCGTCTTCCCGGTACATCCCGAGCACCCGTCGTTCGAGCTCTACCAGGCGCACCGACTTCAAACGGGGCCGCAAGACGCGTCGCGCGCAATGCAGCAAGTCCAAGTGCGGCGGCAAAGCCGGCGCCCGGACCCGATTCAAGACGAAACGGTTCCGCAAGAGCGGCCAGTCGAAGGTCTTGCCATTGAAGGACACCACGCAAGAGCTCTCCTGCACCCGCTCACGAAGCCAATTCAGCATGGGCGCCTCCCGACCGAGCTCCGGAAGGAAGAGCTGCTGGATTCGCATGGACTGGTCCTCGAACCAGGCGATCCCGATCAGAAACGGCACCGTTCCCGTCCCTCCCGCAAGACCGGTCGTCTCGGTGTCGAGAAACAAGGCGCGCTGAAGGTCGATGTCCTCGAGGGAAGGATCCAAGGCGAGCTGCGCCAGACGCTCTGTCGATACCTGGAGCGCTTTGGCAATGGGCGCCCGCCCGTGATGATGATGCGGCTCTAGATACTCGTCGATCAGGTGTAGCTCACCATGCTCGGTTTCGCGTCGCTGCCCCGGTAGCGCGCCTCGGACGCTGGCCACGTCGAGCTGCCGGGGTGTCGTTTGCGCGAGTCGCGCCAGGCTTCGTTTGATCGACATCAGTCCTCAGTGGGTGGCGCTCACGCCTACAGCATCCAGCAAACCGAGAACCAGGCGCTTACGCGCCGCCTCTGGCTCGTCATCGCCAGAGGCGTCCGGACCGATGCATCCGGGGCAGCCCTCTTCGCATGCGCAGCTCTCTATCAAATGTCGGGCCCGACGCAAAAGCTCCTCGCGCTCTTCAAACAGGCGTGACGCCAAGCCAATCCCTCCCGCAACGGTATCGTACAGAAAGATCGTAGGGTCGAAGCCCGGGCCTTGCCCCTTGCCGGGCGGCGCCTCGTCTTCGTTGCGACTACCGAGCGTGCGGCCGAGATCGCGCGGGTCGATCATCAGGCCCACCGCGCCGACCAAGTGCATCGCCTTGGAAAGCCCTCGCAAGGCATCGATCACTACCGCCCGAGGCTCGGGCTGACTCTGCACGAAATCCTCGGGGAAAGTGAGCCAGTACGCGGTGGTGTGCTTCTGCATCTCGGGTAGGTGGACCTCGCCGTAGCCGACGTTCTCGTGGCTGTGGAACTTGATCTTCTTATAGCCGACGACCTTCTCAATGACGCTCACATCGCCGAGCGCTGCATCGAGCGGCACTTCGCCGAGCTCGACCGTGGCGCGCTGGTCTTCCTCGAGGACCGCGACCTTGCTATGCGTCATCGCGGTCGTGTAGTAGTCCGGCTTCACGCGGCGCACGAAGGCCTTGTGGTTGTCGAAATCGAGCCGCTCGACTTGATACTGCCCGCCCTCGTGCTGATAGATCGCCTGCTCGTGCAACATCGTATGGGTGCTCCGCCAGTCCATCTCGGCGATGGTGCGGTTTCCATCGAGGTCGATGATGACGAAGTTGTCCCAGCTTGCGCTTCGAAGCGACACGTTGTTGGCGGGGTAGCTATTGGAAGCCCAGTGGTAGATCGAGCCGGCCGAAGTGCTGCTGGGATGCACGACGCCGTTATCGGCCAAGTAGTCGAGCGCTTCGCCTAGCGCGTCGTCCGGGACGTCGCCGTACACGTCGTCGGGCTCGAATGGCAGCTCGAAGGCCGCGCACTTGAGGTGCTGAATGAGAATCTCGATGTTGTCCGGGTCGATTCGCGCGTGCTCGATCGGCGCCGAGACCAGCTGGCGGGGATGACGGGCCATGTACTGATCGACCGGATTGCTCGACGAGACCAGAACGGCGAGCGAAAGGTCGCGCCGCCGCCCTGCCCGCCCGAAGCGCTGCCAAAGCCCGGCCATCGTCCCCGGATACCCTGCACAGACGACCGCATCGAGCGCGCCGATGTCGATGCCGAGCTCCAGCGCATTGGTCGCCACGACGCAGCGAATCTCGCCCGCCCGAAGCGCAGCCTCGATGCGCCGACGGGTCTGCGGCAGATAGCCGCCCCGGTACGCGTGAATGGCCGATGGGTCGATCTGGTCGCGCGCCAGCTTGTCTCGGAGATACTTGAGCATCACTTCGACGCCGTTGCGGGAGTTGCCGAACACCAGAGTCGGCACGCCAGCGCGCACCAAGTCCTGCGTGAGCCGCACCGCGGTCTTGATGTAGCTCTGCCGAATGCCGAGCTCAGCATTGACGACCGGTGGATTGTAGACGACGAGCTGCCGCTGCCCTGTCGGCGCGCCGCTCTGATCGATGAGCTCGACCGGTGCACCGCAAATGCGAGATGCATGCTCGCTCGGATTGCCAATCGTAGCGGATGCAAACAGGAACGTCGGCGACGAGCCGTGAAAGCGCGCAATACGCTGCAGGCGGCGGATGACATTGGCAAGATGGGAGCCGAAGACGCCGCGATAGCTGTGGAGCTCGTCGATGACTACGTACTTCAAGTTGGAAAAAAGCCGAGCCCAGCCGGCGTGGTGCGGCATGATGCCCGCGTGCAGCATGTCTGGGTTGCTCAGCAGCACTCCGGCGCGCTGTCGTGCAGCTCGCCGCGCATCGTTTGGGGTATCGCCGTCATAGGTGATCGCTCCAACGCTCAAGTCCGCATCGCGCATCAAGGCGCGTAGCGCTTCTTCTTGATCGCGGGCCAGCGCCTTGGTTGGAAACAGATAGAGCGCCGTCGCGCTTGGGTCGGAAGCAAGCGACTGGAGAATCGGCAGGTTGTAGCAAAGGCTCTTGCCCGAGGCGGTCGGAGTCGCGACGACCAGGTGCTTGCCTTGGGATGCGAGCTCGAACGCGCGCGCCTGATGGCTGTACAGCTCACAAATGCCTCGCTGCTGAAGGGCCTTGAGCAGCGCGGGCGCGAGACCGCGCGGCATCGCTGTGAGGCTAGCCTCGTGAGGCTCGACCCGGTGACTCCAGGTGACGTTCCGCCACGTCCCCCCAGAGCGCCAACGCTCCAGCACCTCGGCCGCCCCCTTGGGTCGCACCCAGGGCTCCTCAACCCGTCGCAAAGGCCCCTGCTCGCGACCTGTGTGACCCCCCACTGCGCTCATGGACAGCACTGTACGGTTGTTTAGTCAGCCGGGTCAAGAATCTCTAATCGACTTGGGCGCATTCGATTTGGGCCCTACTCTACGCTGGAGATGAATGTGTGCGGGGGCGACTTCGTCGAGCACACCATACAGGAGGAAGAGAATGAGAATCGTTCCATCTTTGATGATCGCTTTGGCACTGGTCTTCGGCGTTTCTGCCACGACCCTCCCGACCGCAAGCGCGGATCTGGGCGACGAGGCGAAGGGCGCCGCCAAGAAGGGGGCCAACGAAACGGCTGACGAAGCGAAGGCGGCCGCCAAGGACGCCAAGGCTGACGCCAAGGACGCAGCGGCGGACGCTCAGAAGGAAGCCAAGAAAGCCAAGTCCGCGGCTCAGAACGAGGCTGAAGCTCGCAAGGCTGCGCAGAAATCCAAGGCCGAAGCTCAAAAGGCCAAGCTCGAAGCTCAGCGGGCCGAGCAGAAATCCAAGGCCGAGGCGCGCAAGGCCAAGGCCGAAGCGCGCAACGCCGAGCAGAAGGCCAAACAGGAAGCCTACCGGGCAAAGCAAAAGGAGAGGGCCGAGGCAGCCAAGGCAGCTCGCAAAGAGCGCTACCGCGCACAGGAGGACAAGCGTCACACCGCCCAGCTCAAGGAGATCCAGGGCCGGCGTGACCGCGTCAAGGCTCTCCACGAGAAGCAAATGCGCAACATCGACGCCGCCGAGGAACGGGAAAAGGCCCGCCACAAGAAGCGCGGCGAGCAGATCGACGCCGACTAGCGCTTCACAGCAAGTGCAACCGAAGGCCCGTCTCCATGGAGGAGGCGGGCCGTTTCGTTTGAGGCGGCGCTAGCTGTGACCCGGCAGCGGTGCGTTCGGGTCGTAAGGGATTTCCTCGCCGGCTTCCATGCGCTCCTGCATCTCGTACTTCGAGGGGCAGCGCGGAATCACTTGGTTGGCTAGGAAGACGCCGTCGTTACCAAGCTCGCCTTGGACGGTGACTTGGATGCCCATGCCATCGCGGAACGTGTCGGGTACGACGCACTGCGGAAAGCGCACGGGCATCTCCTTGTCCTCTTTGTAGAGAACGAAACGCCACTCGCACGGGTCCTCGCGAAACTGAATCGACCCTTGCCGGAGCTCACCTTCGACCCGCAGCCGGCGGCCTTCAAAGGAATCGGGCGCGCCCATCACCTCGTGGACCAACTTCGAGTACACGAAAGGGTTGTCGCTGCCCGAGAGCAACCAAGCCGCTGCACCGACGAGCACCACAAAGACAATCCCGACTTTGGCCGCACCGGGGAGCCCACGCTTGCGTGCAGGTTCCGGTGGCAGGTTTGCTTCGTGCTCTGTCGTCATAGTTCCAATTGTGGTCCGATAACTCGTCGCCCGCCAGGGCGCGCCAAAAGCGGCACGCCCCGACGCCGGCGGCGGCTGATCAGCCCAGAATCGTGAACGAAATGACTAGGGCGTAGATGCAGAGCGACTCGATGAGCGCCAGACCGAGAATCAGAGGCACCAGGATTTTACCCGAGGCGTTCGGATTCCGGGCAATGCCCTCGAGGGCAGTAGCCGCCGCGCGACCCTGACCCAAGCCACAGCCAAATGCCGCGATACCGATGCAGAGGCCGGCTGCCATCGCCTTGCCGGCAACTGCAATATCGCCCTCACCACCCTCCGCATCCTGTGCGAAAGCGGTCGCGGTCAAAGCAAGCGGCGCAAACAGGCCGACCAGTCGTAGAGCCATTTTCTTCATTTTCGAGAGCCTCCTCAAAACCCCTCTTCCGAGAGGGAAACTTAGTGTTCTTCGTCGTGTTGAATCGCGAGCGCAATGTAAATGACCGAGAGCAGACAGAATACGAGCGTCTGCACGGTCACAACCAGACAACCCAGGATGTAGAAGACCACCGGCACCGGCAGCCAAACCATGTTCAAGGCGACGGCAAACAAGCCGACGAAGATGGCGAGCACCATGTGGTCCGCCGTCATGTTGGCCATCAGACGAACAGCCAGCGTGATGGGACGCACGAAATGGCTGATGAGCTCAATCAGGAAGACGAGCGGACGGATGAACCAGGCAATCCACCAGGGGACGGGCGGACCGAAGAGATGGCCGAAGTACTTCGCAAAGCCGTGCTCTTTGATGCCGTAGATGTGGGTCGCAAAGAAAATCACGATCGCCATCGCGAAGGTGGTGCTCAGGTTGCTCGTAGGCGGCAAGAAGCCCGGGACCAGCCCGAGAACGTTCGAAAAGAAAATCACCAATGCGCAGGTGCCGATCAGCGGCAGGAAGTAGCGCGCAGGCTTGGCACCCATCAGGTCGGAGGACATCTTGTAGGTCGCGCCAACGATGGTCTCGATGAAGCCGTAGAGGCTGACTTTGCCTTCGGGAAGGATGTGGTCTTCGGGGTTTCGGAGCCGGCGCTTGACCATGACCGCGACCAAGATGAGACCGAACACCACGAGCGCGTAGGCGAGGACGTATTGGGCACTCAGATGCGTATTGTGATCGAGATAGCTGGGGCCGAATGCCTCCGAGAGCCAGTGCGCGAGCGACTCGTAGAAGGGCAGGAAGCTGAACCATGATTCGCCGTGTGGCATGCCTTACCCCTCCCTCGTGGCCTGGGCTTCTTTGACCGACACAATGGCGCCCGCGTAAAGCATTCCCACGACCAGGGCGCCGAGCCCCACCGAGAAGCCCATTGGGTTGATCGCCAAGCGGGTGAGCAAGGCCCAGCAGACGGCGAGCAGAATGATCAGCTTGCTTGCCAGGAGCGCGACGGCAATCGCGCGGCTCAGGCCTGCGCCGGTGAGGATTTGGCTGACCAGCCAGATGATGGCCCAGGCGTCTACTACTGCGACCAGTCCGCCGACCGCCGCGCCGAAACCGACCTCAGACCCCCCAATCGCAAACGCAATCGCCGTGAGCAGTACGGCTGCAACGGCCACGTAGCGTGGAGTCTGGGTTTTGAGGTGGTCAATCACGGGGCTTGTCTTCGTCTTCTAGGATTTTCTTTGCTCGGCGGACGACCCTGTAGAGGCTTCTGACACCTGCGGCAAGGCCAAGAGCTAATCCGGACCATTGAAGCCAAGGCTCAGTGCCGAATTTGCCATCCAACCAGCGCCCACCGAAGTAGCCAACGGCGATCGACAGCCCAAGCTCGAGGCCGATTGTCGAGAGGCCGAGAACCTGTTTGAGCTGCTCCCGTTGGTCCCGGGGGATGAACATGGCGAGCACATCTTTTGCCTATAGTTCCAAGGATCAACGCCCAAAGAGCGGGCGGCGTATAGCACGGGCTCATGTGGGGTCAAGGTTGGTCCGGGACCATGCGCAGCAGCAAAAATCGTCGATTTTTCAGGCTCGCAGAGCCTCGAACGCTGCCTTGAATGCCTCGCCTGTCTTGCGCAGCGTCTCGGCGTCGTGGGACAGAGAGATGAAGGCCGCCTCGAACTGGCTGCAGGGCCAGTACACACCGTTTTGCAGGAGTGCTGCGTGCCAGCGGCCAAACGCCTCGCGGTCGGTGTCGGCGGCTTCGTCCCAGTTGCGTACCGGTTTCGACCGAAAGAAGGCGGTAATCATCGATCCCACTCGCTGCACGATGATCGGAACAGCCGCGAGGGCGGCGCTTCGCTCGAGCAACTCCTGAACCTCGGCGCCCTTCGCTTCTAGGTCCTCGTAGACGCCGGGACGGAGCAGGTGCTCGATGGTGCTCAGGCCGGCGGCGACCGCGAGCGGATTGCCGCTCAGGGTTCCAGCCTGATACACAGGCCCGACAGGGGCAATCTTCTCCATGATTTCGCGCCGTCCGCCGTAGGCACCGACGGGAAGGCCGCCGCCGATGATCTTCCCGAGACAGGTCAGATCGGGCTGGATGTCGTAGCGAGCTTGAGCTCCACCCCAGGCTACCCGAAAACCGGTCATGACCTCGTCACAGATCAAGAGCGCGCCGTGGTTCTGGGTCTGGGTGCGGAGCGCGTAGAGCCACTCCGGGTCCGGCGGGATGCAGCCCATGTTGCCGGCGACCGGCTCGAAGATTACCGCAGCGATTTCGCTGCCCCGCTCGGCGAAGATTTTCTCGACGGCGTACCAGTCGTTGTACGGAATGACGAGTGTCGTTTCGGCGATCGCGGCTGGAACGCCTGCGCTGTCCGGCTCACCAAGAGTCGCAAGGCCGCTGCCACCTTTGACGAGGAGGTAGTCGGCACCACCGTGATACCCGCCGATACACTTCACGATCAAATCGCGGCCGGTATAGCCACGGGCGACCCGGATCGCGCCCATGGTCGCCTCGGTCCCACTGGACACCAGCCGCGACATCTCCATCGAAGGAACCGCATCGCGAATCCGCTCGGCCATGATGATCTCGGCCTCGGTCGGCGCTCCATAGCTAGAGCCCTTCTCGGCAGCGCGCTGAATCGCCGAAACCACGTCCGGCTGAGCGTGCCCGAGAATCATCGGCCCCCAGGACCCGATGTAATCGATGTACTCCGTCCCGTCGGCCCCCACCATGATCGGCCCATGGGCTTCCTTAATGAAGATCGGCTCTCCACCGACCGCGCGAAACGCTCGAACCGGAGAATTGACGCCACCAGGGATGACTTTGCAGGCACGCGCAAAGAGCTCTTGGGAGACAGGGTCAGACATGAGCCGGAGCCTCCCGATCCAGCCGCCCCCTGTCAAGCCGGTGGGGGGTCAAGGGCACTGGCGCCGGCACTGGCACGCTCCCCTAAGACAGCAGCCCCCCGCGAGCCCGAAGGGCGAAGCCCGGCGCAAAGCGCCGGCAAGGCGGAGCGAAGCGACCGCCGCGCCAGGGGGGACTACGGGTGGGGGTGGGCGGGCGGTGTAACTAAACCATACCAGGCAACCCACTCAACACCCCGCCCCCCAAACGCTGGCGCTGGCACTGGCAGAGCCCGTTTTTCCTCACCTACAGCTGGAGAACGGCTCGGGATGGGCAGCACAGGGAGTGGGGGGCGAGGCCAGACGTACCGTGTCTCGTAGAGCCGGCCGAGCGGGTACCCTGCGGCCGAGCACGCCCGGCGCGAGCCGTTCTCCGGTTCTTAATTCGCGAATACTTACAGTGACTCAGCTGTTGGTGGGGGGTGGGTCGCCGTGCTAGCCCCTGCCCCCAAGGAAAACACATGTCGAACGACGTCCGGGTCATCAACGAAATGGTTCAGCGCGAAAGCGCTTTCATCGATACGATTCTTCACGAGGTCCACAAGGTCGTGGTCGGCCAGGACGTGATGATCGAGCGCATCCTGATCGGCCTGCTGACCGGCGGGCACATCCTGCTCGAGGGTGTTCCTGGGCTCGCCAAGACGCTGACGGTCAACACGATCTGCAAGACAATCTCGGCGAAGTTCCAGCGCGTTCAGTTTACTCCGGATCTGCTGCCGGCGGACGTCATCGGCACGGTCATCTACAACCAGCAGAGCGGCGAGTTCACGGCCAAGAAGGGTCCGATTTTCGCAAACCTGGTGCTCGCGGACGAGATCAACCGAGCTCCCGCCAAGGTGCAAAGCGCCTTGCTCGAGGCGATGCAGGAGCTGCAGGTCACGATTGGGGACACCACCCACCGGCTCGACGAGCCGTTCATGGTGATGGCGACGCAGAACCCAATCGAGCAAGAAGGCACCTACCCTCTTGCCGAAGCGCAGGTCGACCGCTTCATGCTTCACGTCCGGGTGGACTATCCGAGCCAGGACGAAGAGCGAAAGATCATGGACCAGATTTCCGACCACCTGCTCCTCGGCAGGGATGCGGGCATGGGCGGCGGTGTGCAACAGGTGGCAACGACCGCGAAGCTCCTCGAAGCCCGCAAGACGATCGGGCACGTATACATCGACCCGAAAATCAAGGACTACATCGTCCAGATCGTCACTGCGACGCGCCATCCGGTGCGTGTCGGCCTCGGCGACCTGACCGACATGATTGCCCATGGCGCCTCTCCGCGCGCGTCGATTGCTCTCAACGTCGCTGCGCGCGCACACGCGTTCATGCGGCACCGGGGCTACGTCACACCGGAAGACATCAAGGCGATCGGCCCCGATGTGCTTCGACACCGCATCATTCGCTCCTACGAAGCGGAAGCCGAGGAGATCAGCAGCGACCAGATCGTGCGCCGAATCTTCGAAACCGTGGAAGTACCGTAGCTGAGGCCCGTCGTGATCTCTCGCGAGCTCGTCAAGAAACTCAAGAAGATCGAGATCTACACCTCGAGGCTCGCGAACGATCAATTGGCTGGCAGCTACCACTCGGTCTTCAAGGGGCGAGGCATGGCGTTCAGCGAAGTACGCCAGTATCAGCCCGGCGACGACGTGCGCTTCATCGACTGGAACGTGAGCGCGCGCATGAACGACACCTACGTGAAGATCTTCACGGAGGAACGCGAGATGACGGTCATGCTCCTGGTCGACCTTTCAGCGAGTGAGCGCTTCGGATCGGCTGAGAAGCCGAAGATCGAGACCGTCGCCGAAGTT
>Ga0316198_10002246_pt1 | contig 11631 bp, 9 predicted proteins | sample OudBieAanoxic_MG_FD_204935 | JGI IMG/M metagenome (GOLD analysis project Ga0316198, IMG submission 204935) | Coastal sediment microbial communities from Oude Bieten Haven, Netherlands - site A anoxic | ecosystem: Environmental > Aquatic > Marine > Coastal > Sediment | place: Netherlands... | reverse complement strand
GACAAGATCAGCGGCTGCGGATGACAACCAGCGGGTGGCGGCCGATCCGAGGGTTGAAGTCAAAACGACGGGTGTTTTCAGGAGACCGTCCGCCGCTCGAGAGACGGCATTGAGGGCCGCAAGACAATCAGAGGCGCGACCTTCGCTCCAGGCGAGTCGCGCTTCGACGGTGAGCAGCCTCAGGCCCGTGACGGTGCTGAGAAAATCGATCTCATCGTAGGTCGCGTGCGCCCCGTCCCTGCCGAAATGGAAGGCGGAAAAAGAACCCGAACGAAGGAGAATCCCAAGCGCATTCTGTTGTTCGTGGAGAATCCACCGGGCTCTGGCTTGCTCGGTGTCAGTCCACCCCTGGGCTGATTTGCCCGAGAGAGCGCCGATGAACCTCTGGTCCTCGATTGAATAGATGATGGCTTGGCCTCCCGCCATGAGCCATCGAGCGCCGTTCTCGTGGTCCGGAAGCGAGGTTGGGGTCGGCTCGAGCACCAGATGACCCCAACGGGCGTCGAAGTCAGCCCGTGCGCTTGTGAGACGGTGGGCGCCATAGAGGTGAAGACCGAACAAACCCAGGGCAGCCGACACGACCAGGGCTCCGATCCCGATTCCGGCCCATCGAATCAGCTTCCGGGTGAGCGTTTGTGCGTCCAATCGGCTTCCTCCGTGGTCGTCAGGTGCCGCTCCATCATGACACGCCGTCGATCCGGGACCTTGTCGAGTACCGGAGTGTCCGCGGCCAGCTTGACGAATACACCCATGACGGCAAACGCGAACGCCGACGCGAGTGCGTACCATAGGGCTTTGGACCTGCTTTCCACACGAGGCATCCTATACTGTGACCGACTGCGCCCGAGAGAGAAATGCGAGGAATCTGACTCATGCTGATCGAAAATCTGCTCGCCCGAATCCCATACCTGGCGGAATCTCCTTTCCAGCGCGCGGCGGTCGTTTTCTTAGCGGCTGTGGTCTTGGCCATGGTGGCCCGCTTCGCCTTCCGCCATCTGGTCCGCCGTTTCGCATCGAGTACCGACACTGAGGTAGACGACAAGATTGCGGCCTATCTCAAGGGGCCGATTTTCTGGAGCATCATTGCCGAGGGTCTGTGGCTTGCGACTATTCCGCTCGATCTTCACGCGACCCTGCGCGGCGGCCTCAAGGGCGTGTTGCTGACGTTGGTCGTCCTGATGTGGGGCGTCGCCGTTTTGCGTTCGAGCAAGGTGATCCTTGAGGCGCTCGGCCGGAACGTCGACAGATTCCAATGGATCCAGCCGAAAACGGTGCCGCTGCTCGATATGGTGGCGAAGTTTCTGATCGCCGGCGGCGGGGTCTATTTCATTTGCGTTGCGTGGGATGTGCCTCTGACCTCGTGGCTGGCCTCGGCGGGGATCGTCGGGATCGCCGTCGGTTTCGCCGCCAAGGACACCCTGGCAAATCTCTTTTCCGGAGTCTTCATCCTGGCCGATGCGCCGTACAAGGTGGGTGACTTCGTCGTCCTCGATGGCGGTCTCCGCGGACAGGTGAAGGAGATCGGTATTCGATCGACGCGGATCCTGACCAGGGACGATGTCGAGGTGACGGTGCCGAACGCGGTTATCGGCAACGGTCGCATCGTCAACGAGACCGGCGGTCCGCATGACAAGATGCGGGTGCGGGTCAAGGTTTCGGCGGCCTACGGCAGTGACGTGGATCAGGTTCGAGATGTCCTTTTGGGTTGTTCGGAGGATGCACCCTTCCTGGTCACAGACCCCGAACCCCGGGTTCGATTCAGGACCTTTGGGGACTCCGGTCTCGACTTCGAACTGCTTGCCTGGATCGAACAGCCGCTCTATCGCGGCCGTGTGCTCGACGAGCTCAATCGGAGAGTCTACAAAGCTTTCAACGCGGAGGGGATCGAAATTCCCTATCCCAAGCAGGATGTGTATGTGAAGGAACTTCCACGGCGGGTGGACGGCGATGCGTAACCCGCTGCCGTTGGTCGCGGTGGCGATGATCGTCGCGAACGGCGGCTGTGTTCACAAGACCGTGGAGCTGCCGCCGGTTGTGCCCCTCGAGATCGTTGCGGAAGCGAATTGGCCGACACTCGCGGACGACTTCGATTCAGGGAGCCTCGATGCGGCATGCGGGCCCTCCATCTCCTATCTCGAGCGGGTTCCCCCTGATCGGGTCTATCAGTTCGGGCCGGTCGAGCGATCGGCGTCCGAACTCGCGGCCGGGGTGCGGCGTGCGTGCGAGATCATCTTCGCCGCGGCCGATGGACAGGAGCGAAACAGCGCGCTACAGGAGGAGTTCCTGCTCTTACGGTCGGTGGGCCGAGACGGCCGGGGCGAGGTCTTTTTTACGGGTTACTACGAGCCGTTGCTCGATGCCCGAAGTGAACCCTCGGTGTCGTTCGAACACCCGATCTACGGCGTCCCTGGCGACCTCATCACCGTCGATCTCGCCGAGTTCGGTGTCGATAACGATCCAACCCGAATCGTCGGTCGAGTGGATCGGAAGAAGCTGGTGCCCTACCACGATCGTGATGACATTGACTTCGGCGACGGCCTGCCCGCCGGTGTCGAAGTGATGGGCTATGTCGATGATCCGGTCGATGCCTTTTTTCTCCACGTCCAGGGTTCGGGGACGCTGGTTTTTCCCGATGGCGGAAGAGTACGGGCCGGCTACGCCCTCACCAACGGCCGGCCGTATCGGTCCATCGGGCGGCTGCTCATCGATGACGGCCTCGTGAGTCGCGAAGAGATGTCCATGCAGGCGATTCGCGCCTATCTCGAGGAGAATCCGGACGAGCTGCGTCGGGTGCTGAGTTACAACCCGTCTTATGTCTTCTTCCGAGCGCTGCCGGCCGACGGCGGTCCGTTGGGCTGTTACGGAGAACCGGTGACCGGGGGCCGATCCATCGCCACCGATCGGAGGCTTTTTTCGGCCCCGGTGATGGCCTGGATCGATGCCGTGATTCCGGCCGCCGAGGGCGAAGACGTGCCCATTTCACGATTCGTGTTCAATCAGGACACCGGCGGTTCGATCCGCGGCCCCGGTCGTGTCGATCTCTTCTTCGGTCAGGGCGACGAAGCCGGAGAACTCGCCGGCCGAACGAAACACACCGGGGAGCTGTACTTCCTGCTGCCGAAGAAATAGCGTGTAGAGCCTGCTCCAAATCGACGCGAGATGAATTCTCAATTCTCAATTTTGAATTCTTAATTCAGCGCACCAAAAAACATGGTCCACGCGGATCGATGAGCGTGCGATGAAATTAAAAATTTAGAACTAAAAATTAAGAACTGGTGAGCTGCAGGAGCTCACCTTTGATTCCGCATCACAAAGCTCTCGAGCTGTTCCGCGCCTTCGCCGGCAATGCGGACGAAGCGGACGCCAAGGCCGGCAGCCCCTTCACGGGTAGGACTGGTTCTCCTGACGACCTCTCCGGTACCCTCAACCAGCCGCCTTCCGTCGGGGATGCCGAAGAAGAAGCTGAATCGCGTTCCCGGATCGAGAGCGTCGTCCCCGCGGAGCAGCATTCCGGTTCGAGAGACGTTGACGGTCTGATAGAGGGCTCGCTCGGATTGGTCCGTGACCTCGACCTTGAGGTGAACCAGCACTCGAAGCGAGATCCTAGGTGCGACTTCGAGAAGATCTGCGATGGCCTGGTGAAGACGACCCTCCGGCCAGTCGAGACCGACGGCGCGATTGACACCGAGGTCCACCATAGCGCCCGCATCTTCGATGTGGTCGGGTTCGGCAAGGAGGACGAGGGCGGCCTGCCGGCACCAGGAACCATCCCTGCGGAGGGCGTCGATGAGGTCGTCGAGATCGAGTTCTCGCAGCGGATAACTCACCAAGACGAGTTCGAAGGATGTGCCGAGGACGAGATCGAAAACCACCGGTGACGGTTCGGCTGTGTGAACGTTGAACTCGGCCCGCCTCAACATGGGAGCGATACGTTCCAGAGCATCGCTCTTGGCGCCGATGACGAGGACGTGTCTGAGAAAACTGCCCATCCTTCCCATGATACTCCCACAAGGGGTCGAATCAGTGATATTTGTCGCTCTCGGCGCTGAGCTCTGCGGGCCGAAGTGCAGTCATGTGTTAGCATTTCGACGAGATGCAACGCCGAGGGACGATCAACTTGTGGCATCCGATCGGTGGAGCTCATGACTGTCCGTGCGACGGAGAACCATGGATCCCCAAGTAGACATGACGACCTTGGATGATGGCAATAGCCGACCAAAGGTGAGCGGTCTCGTTACCTGCTTTAACGAGGAGCACAACATCGGCGCCTGTATTGAGTCGCTTCTATGGTGCGACGAGATCATCGTGGTCGACTCGTTCTCCACCGATCGGACCCCGGAGATTGCCAGGAGCTATGACAAGGTGCGGTTTTTCGAGCGCGCCTACTTCGGCGCCGGTGCTCAGAAGAACTGGGCCCTCAAGCATGTCCGGCACCCGTGGACCTTCCTCCTCGACTCCGACGAACGGTGTACCCTCGCACTTCGCGGCGAGATTGAAGACCTCCTCGCCGAGGGACCCCAGCACAACGCCTACACCATCAACCGGGATGTGTACTTTCTCGGAAAGCGGATCAAGTACTCAGGTTGGCAACGTGACCGGGTGGCCCGGTTGTTCAAGACCGGGACCGCCTATTACGAGAACCGGCGGGTCCACTCGCTGCTCCATACGGTCGGCGAAACACCCATTCTCAAGAACTCCATGGAACACCACATGGTGGATCGGAGTTACGACGAGTACGCCTTCCGACTCGCCAAATACGGCTACTGGGGTGCCGGCCAGGGGTGGCGCGACGGCAAACGACCGACTGCGCTCGGGGTTGCGTTTCGTCCCCTTTGGCGATTTTTTCGCACCTACATCATCCAACTCGGCATCCTCGATGGTGGGCGCGGCCTGGTCTTCTGCACGCTGCAGGCCTACAGCGCCTTTATGAAATACTCCATCCTCTGGGGTTGGCGGACCAACGCCGCCCGGGGGATCGAGCCGAGCCTGCCTGAATTCGATGACGAAGATGAGACATGGAGTGGGCTGGAGAGCCTCGACGAAACCGACGATGAACCAGACGTTGGGTCGCCGAGTGGCGACTGAAGCCGGCTAGGTCCGATCATGTGGCAGTTCCTCCGGCGACTTGGTCCCTACCTCAAGGACTACAAGGGGCGGATCGCGTTATCGTTCATCGGCGGTCTCATCGGAGCAGCGGCCTACGGCGCCGTGATGTATCTGATCAGGGATGTCATCAACGAGATCTTCATCGCCAAGGACGAATCCATGCTCAGCGTCCTCCCGCTGGCGGTCATTGTGCTGTTCTTTTTTGTCGGGGTCGGTCGCTACGTTCAGGTCTACGAGCTTCAGTGGGTCGGACTTGACGTCGTACGCCGATTGCGGGATCGACTGCTCGGTCATGTTCTGGAGTTGGACCTCGGCGTTTTCAACGTGTACCACGGCGGAGAGCTTATCTCCCGGGTCACCAACGATATCAATCGGATCAGGATGGCAGTCACCCAGCAGCTCGCTGTGATCATCAGGGAAACTCTCGTGGCGGTCGCCTTCGTGGGCGTGGTGATCTGGATGAGTCCAAGGCTCGCTTTCTGGAGTCTGGTCGTCCTGCCGTTGGCGGTGTGGCCCCTGGTCTTATTGGCGAAACGCTTCAAGAAGATCATGCACCGATCTCAGAAAATCGACTCGGATATCACCTCACGCCTGGCGGAGATCTTCAACAACATGGAGATCATCAAGGCGCATTCGACCGAGAGATTCGAACTCGAGCGATTCGAGCGAGACAATCTGGAGTTTCGGCGGATCAACATGAAGGGGGTGCGCACCCGAGAGCTCACCAATCCCCTGATGGAGTTCCTCGGAGCGATCGCCGCTGCCCTCGTGATTTGGGTTGGGGGACGCGAAGTGATCTCCGGATCCATGGATGCGGGAGATTTCTTCGCCTTTTCGGTGGCGCTCTTCAGCCTCTACAACCCGATCAAGCGAGTTTCCCAGGCCTCGAATCAGATGTACGAAGCCGTAGCGGCTTCGGAACGGATCTTCGACCTCCTCGACCTGCAGCCCGAGATCACGTCAGGGGATTGCGTCATCGACGGAGGCATCACCTCGATCGGCTTTGACGACGTCCATCTGTCCTACGGAGATGTGCGGGCGTTGCGTGGCGTGAGCTTTGACGTCCGGGCGGGTGAGACCATCGCGCTGGTTGGCGACAGCGGAGGTGGAAAGAGCTCGCTCGTGAACCTCGTACTCCGGCTCTACGATCCGAGCGAGGGGAGACTTCGGATCAACGGCGTTGACGCCCGAGAGATCAACCTCGGGGATCTCCGCTCCCGCATCGGGGTGGTGACTCAGCGGGTCTACATCTTCAATGCCACCGTCGCCGAGAACGTGGCCTATGGCTGCGAGGTCGATCAGCTACGAGTCGAATCCGCACTCCGCGCAGCGGGCGCCTGGGAATTTGTCTCGGTCATGGACGGCGGTATCGATGCGATCCTCGACGAGTTCGGAACCAACCTCTCCGGCGGCCAGCGACAGCGCCTGGCCATCGCCCGCGCCATTTACCGCGATCCCGATGTACTCATTCTCGACGAAGCGACATCGGCCCTGGACAACCGCTCCGAGGCGGCGATTCAGCGCGCCCTTTCGGGGATCATCCGTGATCGGATCACCTTCATCATCGCCCATCGGCTGACCACCGTCGATCTCGCCGACCGGATCCTCGTACTCAAGGGAGGACGGATCGTCGGCGCCGGGACCAAAACCGAGCTGCTCAGGGACAGCGACGAGTATCGGCGCCTCGCGACCGCGGGGCTTGAAGGCGATCAGGATCCCGACGCGATCGTGAGTTCTGATCCGTAATCCGTGATCGGTAATCCGTTGGCCGGAACAGCCGGATCGGTCGAAGACTTCGTCATTCGCTCGCGCAACTTCGGCGACATCGGTTGAAACACGAAGATCACGAAGTACCACAAAGAAATCACAAAGGACATTTCTTGACCCATCGCAAGGACTCAGGAGGGAGGTCACAATTCCTTCAAGGTATGGTCCGGGTCAATACTGCGATGCTTCGTGGAGATCTTTGTGTAACTTTGTGCTCTTCGTGTTTCAAGACAAATCAGCTGAGGACACGAAGGTCTTCGTACGAAGTCGCCAGTCGCTCGAGCTGCCAACTCGCCGATCCCGGATCACGCTGATCGCGCAGTGTGATGGACTGTCAACTGTCGACTGTTGAGTGTGAACTCGCGTCGGCGAAGACCTCGTCATCCGAGGAGATGATCCCCGTCGAGAGGGCGAAAAGGACGAGGGGCAGCTGTTTGTGGAGGAACGGATCGCCGAAGAATCCGAAGAGATAGGCGCAACCGACGGCCACCGCCGCCGCCTGGAACTCGGGGCTTCGGTACTTTCCGGAAAAAAAGGCCACAAAGATGCCCATCAGGGATGCCAGACCCACCAGTCCGAGCTCGGTGACCACCTGCAGGTACTGGTTGTGGAAATGCGGGAACCAGCTCACCGCATCCCTGTACTGTGGGTAACTGGTCTCGAGCATCCTCCTGAACTCGATCATGTTGCCGCCGATCCCGGTCCCGAAGAGGGGACGAGCCTTGACCATCTCGAGTCCCACCACCATCCCCGCCACCCGTTTGCCCTGGTTGGTGTCGACCCGGCCTTCGATGACCGCATCGTGGAGTTCAACAGCGGCGGTCTCCATTCGATCATGAAACGGCGTCACCACGCCATAGGCCGTGATCAGGGCTGTGGCGACCACAATCAGGATCCCAGCGCGGAACATCCACGATCGTCGGCGCAGGAGGAACGGCACCAACAACGACAGTGTCGCGACGAAGGCAAACTGACCGCTGCGGCCGATGTTGAGCAACAAGCCCCCGATGGTCAGTCCAAAAAGCACCACCCAGACGGTCGTGCCGCGCCCCCGTACGGCGATGCCGGATGCCAGATGGACGAGGATCAGCAGGCCCGCAACTGCCAAGATCATGCTGAAATCCAGATGCGACATGGTGGCCGCGGGATTCTCCGGATGGATGTGGCGGATATGGATGTCACCGAGGATGACAAGGGGCATCATCATCACCGCGAGCATGGTCCCGCCGATATAGGCGGTGAAGGCTGCGCGGGCGAAGACCGGGCGTACGCTCGTCGCCACGGCGGGAATCAGGAGGAGATAGAGGTACTTGCGCCAGTAGGTGAAGCCGCCTCCCGGATCTTCGGACCAGAAAAGGGATGCAAGGTTGAGCGCGAGAAATACGAGTACCGCCAGGGTCAGCCGGTGGTGTCCAAGACGGGTGATTCGTTCCTTGAGGTCGGGTTGGAAAAACCAGAGAATCAGAATGAGAATCGCGGCGAGACTCACCCATGCCCGATAGAGGGGCAGCGCGAAGGCGAGAACCACCACCAGAGCGTTGATGACGTCGTTGACGCTGCGTGGGCGCATCAATTCGGTGATCAGTCGTTTTCTCGGGTTTGATCGGGCGATGACCCAAAGGAGGTGATGGTGGCGAGTACATCTCCGACGGTGTTCATCCCAGCGGCATCGTCATCGTCGATCTCGATCGAGAGCTGATCCTCGAGTTCGACGATGAGTTCGAGGGCCTTTGCCGAATCCATGTCGAGATCGGCGACAAGCTCCATTTCCGGAGCGAGGGACCCCTCCGGCACGCCTGTGACCTGAGCAATGACTGAGATCGCGATCTCGGAGCGATTCATGTCTGGCTGTTCTCCTTCGCGGAGTATTGTAGCCGTGATTTATGGAAGAATCCTGAGCCGGGAGTCGTATTTATCGTGAGCGTAAATCGTGCGTCGGGAACTCGAGCGAGAGGCGCCCTTGTAGGACGATGCTCTCGACCTCAGCGGTCGATTTTGAAACACAAAGAGCACTAAGTTACACAAAGATATCCACGAAGCATCGCATTGATGACCCGGACTCACTATGAAGGGGCTGCGAACTCTCATGAACCCCTTTGATGAGTCATCAGGATGTCCTTTGTGATTTCTTTGTGGTTCTTGGTGATCTTCGTGTTTCAAACGATGTCACCGAAATAGAGGGAGCGAGGTACGAAGTCGTTGAGAGTCCCGGCCTAGCGGGCCAACGACTCGCGCCTCAGGACTCACGATTCACGCCAATGGCATCCAACGTTCCGTTGAGGTACCGTTTGCGGACCTCGCTTCGCTGCATTTTTCCACTTGTGGTACGCGGAATTTTTCCGCGTCTGACAAAGACCACATCGGCGATGGGGAGACCGAGAGCGCGACCGACTTCGATCTTGATATCCCGGCCGAGGGTTTCCAGTTGTTCGGCGTTGTCATCGGTGGCTTCGACCACCAGAATCGGTTCCTCGCCGGCGGATCCGCGCGCGACGGAGAACGCGGCGGAACGCATCAGCCCGCCGCCCCCGGTGACGCCGTCTGCGAGACGCTCGATTTCATCGGGCATGAGATTGTGGCCACGAACGATGAGGACATCTTTGATTCTGCCGGTGAGGTAGAGCTCTCCACGGTGGAGGAAGCCGAGATCGCCGGTGTGATACCAGTCGCCGTCCATGCTCTGGGCGGTGGCTTCGTCGTCGAGATAGTAACCCGCAAAAATGCCGGGGCCCTTGATGCAGACCTCACCGATGGCATCGCCGGTGAGCTCCCGCCCATCGGGAGCGACGATTCTGAGTTCGGTATCGCGGATGGGCCGGCCCAGGCTCGCGACTTCGGCCATGGCGAAACCCTGGTCGGCCGCTGCCGGCGCAGGAAGGGTCCGCAGTCCTTTTCCCTCCTCGTCGAAGGTGACGGAAAGGGTGGCCTCGGCGAGCCCGTAGCAGGGGAGGAACGCCTCCGGGGTGAATCCGAACGGCGAAAAGGTCTCGACAAATGAATCGACGGTCTCCCTCCGAACCATCTCGGCGCCGGTGTTGGCAACCTTGAAATTCGACAGATCGATCCCCTCGAGTTGTTGGGATTTGATCCGTTCGACACAGAGCTGAAAGCCGAAGTTGGGCGCCGGCGCGAAGGTTCTGCCGTTGCTGCCGAGTTCGCGCAACCAAAGCATGGGTCGGGCGAGGAAGGTCTGGGGCCGAAGGAGTTTGAGTTCGTAGCCCGCCAGCAGCGGCATCAGAAGACAACCGACGAGACCCATATCGTGATAAAGCGGCAGCCAGGACACCATGCAGTCGGCCCACTCCTGGACCGGCGCCTGCATCTGACCGGAGACCCCGTTGGTGCTGGCCGCCGGGTTGTGGACCGCACCGCGGTGGGTGATCATCACCGCCCGGGGGATCCCGGTGGAGCCTGATGTGAGCTGGAGAAAAGCGAGGTCCTCGGCGCCGACGATGGGTGGACGGAACCCCGGTGTCGGGTCGGCGGCGCAGAGTTCCTCGGGGGTGATCACACCGGTGGCTGCCCGGGCGAATCCACCGGCCGCCGCCCGGTCGCGGAAGCCTTCGGTAGTGACCACGTGGCGGGCGCCGATGGCGCCCATGACCAGATCGACCTTGCTGAGTTGGGTCTCCGCGGCGGCGAGTCCGGTCGCTCCGGCGCTCGCAACCGGGAGGGCGCCGCAGAAAAGGAGCCCCATCCAGGCCTGCAGCCACTCCCACGAGGTCGGGAGGGCAACCATCACCGGTTCTCCGGCGCCGATCCCCAAGGCGTCGAACCGGGCTGCCGCCGAGGTGGCAAGATCGAGCAGATCCGCGTAACTTCGGCGGTCGGGGTTTCGGCCCCGGCCGTCGAAGATCGTGATGCCGTGGTCCGAGTGGTCGACCGCGGCCCGGCGGACAAGTTCGCGCAGGTCAGATGGCAGGTTGGTGAAGATGTCGCTCATGGTTGCTACGTTAGCCGGGCAAGAGCAGAGCGGCAAGAGCGGCGGTTACTCGTAATTTGTGAGTCATGCGCTCCCATTGGCGATACGACAAAGGACTTCGTGGATCGGCAAACGCAGCCGCAACGAAAGTTTTGAAACACGAAGATCACGAAGAACCACAAAGAAACCACAAAAGGACATTTCTTGACCCATCGCAAGCGCTCAGGAGCAAGTTCGCAGCGCCTTCAATATGAGGTCCGGGTCAATACTGCGATGCCTCGTGGAGATCTTCGTGTGACTTGGTGTACTTTGTGTTTCAAACGGTGTCGTCGAGGTTGGGTGAGTCGATTTGCTAGGTCCCCAGTCGCTCTGGATGGGCTGGCCGACGACTCACGACCCATGACTTACGAGTCACGACGAAAAGGGGCGGCTTTCGCCGCCCCTTGAAATTCAGTGTCGTGGATGCTTAGGCCTGCGCGGTCTGTTCTTCGACGGTCTTTCGGACCTCGGCCATATCGAGGTCCTTGACCTTGCCGAGGATCTCGTCGAGCGCCGCGGCCGGCAGCATTCCCGGCTGAGAAAAGATCGGGATCTGCTCGCGGAAGATCACCGTGGTCGGGATCGACTGGACCCGGAACATCCCGGCAAGCTCGGTCTCGGCCTCGGTGTCACACGAGACAAACGCCACGTCCTCGTGACGGTCGGCCGCCGCATGAAAGATCGGTTTGAAGGCCTTACACGGTCCGCACCACTCGGCCCAGAAGTCGATGATGACGATATCGTTCTCACCAATGGTGGTTTCGAAATTCTCTTTGGTCAAATCTTGTACTGACATG
>Ga0316198_10002245_pt1 | contig 11631 bp, 11 predicted proteins | sample OudBieAanoxic_MG_FD_204935 | JGI IMG/M metagenome (GOLD analysis project Ga0316198, IMG submission 204935) | Coastal sediment microbial communities from Oude Bieten Haven, Netherlands - site A anoxic | ecosystem: Environmental > Aquatic > Marine > Coastal > Sediment | place: Netherlands... | reverse complement strand
GCTTGGACGACAAGCTCAGCCAGTGCGACGCCAACCTCCAGAACATGAAGCGTCGCCAAGCCGCGCTAAGTGATGCGATCGCGGACGGAGACACGGGGCGCGCCAATCACGAGTACACGGTGATCGGAGTCCTCTCTCAGAAGTTCAAGATGCTGGCACAGGCCGCCAACCAGTGCGTGGGTCAAGATCTGTTCGACACGGGCGATACCGAAACCCGGAGCGAAGTCGACCTGTTTGCACCCGATCAGGACCCCACCGTGATCCCGGCGATCCCGGCGTGGCCAGTTCCGTTCATTCCCCCACCCATCAGTGGAGTCAACTAGCGAGCGGAATGGGGTTGGCATGCGCGGGGGTAGTAGGGGATCATGGGCCGGTACCGGAAGCTAGGGCTTGCTCTAGCTCTTGTGTCGCTCGTGGGCCCTTTGGCGCGAGCAAGCGCGCAAGACTTTAGCGAAGACCGATTGGGCCGTGAGGGCCCCGGCTTCAAGGCAGGCCGACTCGTGCTGCACCCCGGGCTGTCCCTCGAGGGCGGCTACGACACGAACCTGTTCTTGCAGAATGAGAACGAGGAGGGCGCGTTCATCCTGCGGCTCACCGGATATCTCGATGTTGCCACGGAGCCCCCGGTACGTCGGCGCGAGGGTGACAGCAACGCGGCCAAACCTCAGAAGATCGAATTTCGCGGCGGCATCGGCGCCTCGTATTACCACTTCTTCACCGACCGAATCGACCCCAATATGGCGGCCGACGCGCATATCAACTTCGCCTACAACCCGTCCGACGTCTTCACATTGCGGGTCAACGACGTGTTCACCCGCACCGTTCGGCCCTTCACCAATCCGAACACCCAGGAAGGGGAGACGACGAGCTACGGACGCAACTTCAATACTGCGTCACTGGACTTGATCGGCCGAAGCAAGAGCCGAGTTCTCGAAGGAAAGCTTGGCTATACGAACTTCATCGAGTTCTTCGACTCCAGTGTCTTCAACTACGGCAACAGTATGACCCACCGTGTGCCCGCGTCGCTCAGTTGGTCGTTCTTTCCGAGCTCCGCGTTGGTCTATATGGCCGAGTTCGCGGCACAGCGATATGACTTCACCAACTACATCAATTCGACCACGCTGCTTTCGGACAGCAACCGCATCCACAACTCGATCGGGTATAGCGGTGCCCTGACCGAGCGATTTTCGCTCACGGCCATGATCGGCTATGCAGCCGGCTTCTTCGACTTCGTCGGCGACGACTACGAAGGCGTCATCGCCCGCGTGGAGGCCAATTGGCGTCCGCGCCCCACCATCGCGGTTATCGGCGGCTACGAACGCGACTTCATTCCCTCGTTCATCGGCAACTTCACCGAGTTCAACCGGCTTCATCTGAGCACGCGATTCGTGTTGTCAGGGGCGTTGCAACTTGGCGTGCGAGCTTCTGTCAGCTTCGACAAATCCGGCCTGGCTCTCGCGCCGGACGGAACGCTCCTGGGCGATCAGCCGTACCGAAAAGACATCCGCGTTCAAGCCGGGATCTTTGGCGAGTACCGCTTCAAGGCGTGGCTCGCTCTCTTCGCGCAGGTCGGGTATCTGGCTGACTTCACCGACTTCCAGTACGTGGGAGCGACACCGCTTCTCGACCCCGCGGCAAGTTACAAGAGGTTCGACGCATGGCTTGGTCTTCGCGTGTTCTACTGATTCTGACACTCGTCATGCTCGGGCTTGGTGGAACGGCGTGCAGCAAGCGAGGCCTCCAGGCCACCGAGGTTCCGCCTCCTGCGACCGACGACACTACCCTCGGACCCGGCGATGCGTTCGCTGTGCGTGTGTATGGTGAGGAAGAGCTCAGCGGAAGTCATCAAGTGGCGCCTGATGGTACGATCGACTTCCCACTCCTCGGCGCAGTCGCGGTGAGCGGGCTCGAACCACCGGCCGTCGCCGATGAGATTCAACGTCTCCTCAAGGAGCGCGACCTGCTCCGCGACCCTCACGTTTCGGTCTACGTCGAGCAGTACGCGTCCAAACGCGTGAGCGTCGTCGGCGCGGTCGCCAACCCGGGCACGTTTCCACTCGAGCCCGGTATGACAGTGGTGCAGGCGATCAGCATGGCTGGCGGCTTCTCATCGCTCGCAGACCGCGACGCGACCGTCGTGAGCCGGCGCATCGACAGCCAGACGATAAGGTACCGGGTGCCCGTGGACAAAGTCACCAAGGGCCTCGCGGAAGACATCGAGGTCGCGGCCGGGGACATCGTCTTCGTGCCGGAGCGACTGTTCTAGCGCGTCACAAGCTCCAGTAGCGCAGGTCAGATCGCACGTCGGCCGGATTCACGAGCGACTTCACGTCGATCACGACCCCTCCTTCACGCACGCCAGCTAGGATGGTGTCGAGATCGTCCAGGTACTGCCGATGCGGCACCGCAATGATGACCCCGTCCAGCTCGTTCAGTGCATCGAAAGGCCTGAGATCGATGCCGTATTCGCGGAGCGCTTCTTCCGCCGACGCCAGCGGGTCGTGGACGATCGGCTCGATGCCATACTCGCGGAGCTCGTTCGTGATGTCGGGTACGCGGCTGTTCCGAAGGTCTGGCACGTTCTCCTTGAACGTCAGTCCGAGTACCGCGATACGCGCGCCCCGGATGGCGCGATCCTGCTTGCGAAGGAGCTTAATGGTCTTTTCCGCAACGTAGTGGCCCATGTCGTCGTTGATGCGGCGTCCCGCGAGGATCACTTCCGGATGATAACCGAGAGCCTCCGCCTTGGCCGTAAGGTAGTAGGGGTCGACCCCGATGCAGTGACCGCCCACGAGCCCCGGCGTGAACGGCAAGAAGTTCCACTTCGTACCGGCCGCCTCCAAGACGTCCTGTGTGCGGATCCCAAGGCGGTCGAAGATCAGCGCGAGCTCATTCATCAGGGCGATGTTGACGTCGCGCTGGGTGTTTTCGATTACCTTGGCGGCTTCGGCGACCTTGATCGACGCCGCCCGGTGGACTCCCGCATCGACCACCGCCTCGTACACCGCAGCGACCCGCTCGAGGGTCTCGGGATCCTCGCCCGACACGACCTTCACGATCTTTTCGAAGGTATGCAGCTTGTCGCCGGGGTTGATGCGCTCCGGCGAGTAGCCCAGTTTGAAATCCCGCGACTGTGCCAGGCCGGACGTCTCAGCCAAGACTGCCCCGCACCGTTCCTCGGTGACGCCGGGGTACACCGTGGACTCGTAGACGACGACAGCTCCGGGGGCGAGTGTACTCCCCACCGTTCGAGAAGCGGCCAATAGAGGTCCGAGGTCGGGGCGCCGGTCCGAGTCGAGCGGGGTCGGCACCGCGACGACAAAAAAGGTGCAGCCACGCAGATCTGCCGCATCGCTCGTGAGCAAGAGGGTACTGTCTTTCAAGTCAGTCTCGGTGACTTCGCCCGTCCAGTCGCGGTTGTCTCGGAGGGCTCGCACGCGAGACTCGGACACGTCGAAACCGACGGTGCCCTCGAACTTGCGAGCGAATGCGAGGGCGACTGGTAGGCCCACATAGCCAAGGCCCACGACTGCAACACGTTCATTCATTTCCAGTACTCACATCCCAGCGGTCTTCGACTCACGGAAGTCGGTTGGCCGTGTCGGTGGCTCGCTGTCTGATCCTCCGTTGCCGTACTCGGGCACCAGCTGCGACAACGCCCGCCGAACCTCGTCGACGTCGGTCGTGTTGCAAATGCGGCCAATGGCTTCGAACTGCGCACGCAGCGCAGGGAGGTGCGGGGAAGCGTAGGACCCGATGAAGATCTTGGGATGGGTCGTTCGCCGGAGCCCCTCGCTCGTCATCGACAGCTCTTCGAACAATTTCTCGCCCGGGCGGACGCCGGTGAATCGAATCTCGACGTCTTTGTCCGGCTCGAGGCCGCTCAGCCGGATCAGATCGTGCGCGAGGTCCAAAATGCGTACGGGCGGCCCCATGTCCAAGATGAACGTTTCTCCGCCGCGGCTCAGTGCCGCGGCCTGCGTCACGAGCTGAACTGCCTCGGGAATCGTCATGAAGTATCGCGTCATATCCGGGTGCGTCACCGTGATCGGGCCTCCGTCGCGGATCTGCCGGCGGAATATCGGAATCACACTTCCCGCCGAACCAAGGACGTTGCCGAACCGTACCGTCGCGAATTGGGTCCGGCTCGTTCCCGAGAGCGCCTGCACGTAGAGCTCGGCAGCGCGCTTGGTCGCCCCCATCACGGAGGTCGGATTCACGGCCTTGTCCGTCGAGATCATCACGAAGCGTTCGACGGAAAGCGCGTCCGCCAAGTCGGCCACGATCTGTGTGCCGAGGATGTTGTTCTTCACGGCCTCGGCCGCGTTCCACTCCATCATCGGGACGTGTTTGTGGGCAGCTGCATGGAAGACGACCTTCGGACGGTGTTGCCGGAACACCTCGGTGATCCGAGGAACGTCGGTCACGTCGGCAACGCAGGGAAGCACCTCCAAGTCACCGAACTTGCGGGAAAGCTCTGAGTGGATCTCAAAGAGCGCGTTCTCGGAGCGCTCGACCAGCACGAGGCGCGACGGACGGTAGGCCGCGACTTGCCGGCAGAGCTCGGATCCGATGCTGCCCCCAGCACCGGTAATCATGACCGGCTGGCCCCGGACGACTTCCGTGACGGCTTTGGAATCGAGTTGAACCTGATCACGACGCAGGAGGTCCTCGATGGCTACGTCGCGGATGCGGGAGAGGTTCACACGTCCGCCGACGATCTGATACGTCCCGGGAACGATCTTCGTCGCGAGAGCAGCCTCCGAGCATCGTTCGGTGATGCGTCGAATGGAGGCGCCGGACGCATTGGAAATCGTGATCAGCGCCTGCTTCGCATCGAAGCGCTGCGCCAGACGTTCGAGATCGGCCGTAGTGCCCATGACCTTGATGCCGTGGATCACGGCGCCCTGTTTGATCGGGTCGTCGTCGACGAATGCAACCGGGAGCATGCCGAGGTCGGGGCGGCGCGACAGCTCCTGGGCCACGATCACGCCGCCCTGGCCAGCACCCACGAGGAGGGTCGGCGCGAGCAAGTCGCCGCGGCGCCCGTGCTTCTTCGACGCCGTCCGTTCACCCAGCAGCCGGCGTAAGGCGCGAACTCCGGCGAGACCCAGGAACGCCAACAGGAAATCGCCGAGCAGAACCCCGAGCGGCACGATGCCATACCGTACGAACGGGAAGCGCTCGACCAGCATCGGGCTCACGAACCGAAGGGAGACGAGGACCGCCGAAGCCGAAGCCACGGCCACCAGGATGCGCACGGCATCTCGGAGGCTGATGAACCGCCAGGAGAAACGGGTGATCCCAAAGGCCGAAAGGAACGCGTATTGGAGCAGCACCACGTAGGGCAGCACGAACGCCAACTTGCGGAACATGCTTGGAGGGACGCTCCAATCGAAGCGAACGAGCGTCGCGAGCGCGAACGCCAGCATGAGGACCAGGATGTCGATCAGAAACTGGGTGGTACGGTTCTTCAGGCGGCTCATGGCGCTTTGCTCCCGAGCACGGTGCGCTGATACCAGCCCCAGAACGCCTCGACTCCCTGTTCGACGGTGACCGACGGCGCGTAGTCGAGCAGTTCCTTGGCTCGCTCGATGTTGGCGTAGGTGTACTCCATGTCCGCGGCCGGCATCGGCCGATCGATCAGATTCGAGCGCTTGCCCGCAAGTCCCTCGATGAGGCCGACGAAGTCCGCGAGAAGCGTCGGCGTGCCGCGCCCGAGGTTGATCACCTCGTAGCCGAGCGGACGGTCCGCGGCTGCGAGGATGCCCTTCACGATATCGTCGACGAATGTCCAATCGCGGTGCATTTGCCCGTTGTTGTAGAGGGGCACTTCCTTTCCACGAAAGATGTTGTCCAACACGAGGTACGCCATCATGTCGGGGCGTCCTCGCGGGCCATAGACCGTGAAGAAACGAAGGGCCGTGAAGTTCTGGCCGTACAGATGGAAGTAGGCGTGCCCGAGCAGCTCGGCGGCGCGCTTGCTGGCCGGGTAGGGAGCCAGCGGCCGGTCGGCGCGGTCGGTCTCGATGAAGGGAATCACCTTCGTTCGACCGTACACGGAGGAGGTCGACGCGAAGACGAACGGGGGCAGACCGTGCTTTCGCGCCGCCTCGAGGAGGGTGAGTGTCCCGCCTAGGTTCACGTCGAGGTAGAGGCGGGGGTCCTCGATCGAGGCTCGCACACCCGCCATCGCCGCGAGATGCACAACCGCATCGAAGGCGTGCTCTGCGAACAGCCCCTCCATGACCTCATCGTCGCGAATATCGGCCTTGTGAAAGATGAAGTTCTCAGCATCGGGGGCCGTGGCTCGAACTTCCTCTAAGTTCGCGTGCTTGCGCGCCGGGTCGTAGTAGTCGTTGAGGTTGTCGACGCCCACCACGACGTCGCCGCGCTCCAACAACGCGGACGCGGTGTTGCTTCCAATGAAGCCAGCGGCCCCGGTCAGCAAAATCTTCTTCATCGCCCCCTCATGCCCGATTGGTCTACCATGGCCCTGTGCAGGCCATGCTTCTAGCAGCCGGACTCGGTACGCGCCTGCGGCCGCTCACCAACCTCCGGCCCAAGCCCATCGTACCTGTCGCCAACAAGCCGCTCGGGGCGTTCGCCATGGAGCACCTGGCACGGAGCGGTGTGCGACGCATCGTGGCGAACACCCACCCTCAGCCGGAGATCGTGGAAACGGCGCTAAAAGCAGCGTGTCCGAGGGACGTCGAGCTCCTCTTTTCCCGCGAGTCGACGCTGCTTGGGACCGGCGGCGGCCTTCGGAAGGCGCAGGCTTTGTTCGCTGCCTCACAAGCCCCCGTGATTGTGATGAACGGCGACACGCTCTTCGCCCCGGACCTCGGCAACGCCATTTCCCAGCACGAGCGCCGGGGCGCTGTTGCAACAATGATACTTCGCCGCTCGCCGGATGCGAGCCGCCTTGGCGCCATTGGAATCGACGCATCGGGACGGGTTCGGAGCCTGCTGGGCGCGCCGGCCCACGCCGGCGTCCGGGAAGAGCTGATGTTCACCGGCGTGCACATCCTTGCCCCGGAAGCCTTCGTCGCGATGCCTGAATCGGGCTGTGTGATCCGCAGCGCGTACCGCCGCTGGGTCGACAGCGACGAACTGGTGCTCGGGATCGTGGATGACTCGCCGTGGGCCGATCTCGGCACGGTATCGGAGTACCACCGGCTGAACCTAGAGCTCGCCTCAGGTTCGTTCGCCTGGCCCGGCGTCACCCCCCGCGGTGGCTGCATCTTGCCGAACAGCATCGAGCCCTCTCCGCGCATCCAACGCAGCGTCATCGGAGAGGGCGCCCAGCTCGCCGACGGTGTGACGCTCGACCGCTGTGTCGTCTGGCCGGGCGCACGCGCGGATCGGTCTGTAGAGAACGCCGTGATCACGCCCGAGCACCGAGTGCTCGTCAGCTGAGCCCCATCACCTTGGCGAGAACCACGGTGATGTTGTCCGGACCGCCGGCCTCGTTGGCGCTTTCGATGAGGCGGTTCGCGGCGGTCTGAAGGTCCGGCTGGGTCGTCACGATGCGCTGGATCTCAGGGTCCGTGACGGGGCCGCACAGGCCGTCGCTGCAAATCACGTAGATGTCGCCCATCTCAGGACGGTCGAGCACGGTGTCGACCTTGACGGTCGCCTTCATGCCGAGCGCTCGGACGATGACGTTCTTCAGCGGGAAGTTTTCGATCTCCTCTTCGGAGAGCCTCTTCATCTTGATGTAGTCGTTGAGGAGCGAATGGTCGCTCGTGAGTTGCACCATCTTGCCGTCGCGAATGCGGTAGACGCGGCTGTCCCCGACGTGGCCGATCAACACGCCATCCTCGACGACGAGGATACCCGCAAGCGTCGTCCCCATGCTGTGCATCTCGGGGTTCTTGTTCGCGGCTTCGTGGATCCGAAGGTTCGCGAGCTTGATCCCCGTGATGAGGCGGTTCTCTTCGTAGCCCCGCGCCTTGTCCATCTTGTAGGGCCAAGTCGCTTCGGGGTCCGCGCTCGTCGCGCGAAAGAACTCTCGGAGGGTGTCGACAGCCATCTTGCTGGCGACCTCACCAGAGGCGTGCCCACCCATGCCATCGGCGACGATGTAGAGGTTGTCCTCGTCCGCGAGCATGAACGTGTCCTCGTTATGGGTCCGCTTCATCCCCACGTGAGTGTCCCCAATCGCTAGCACTCGAGCCCGTGACATCGCCCTGCCGAATCCCCCTTGGAATACGAGGGTAGCGAGCCCATAACGGCCAAGTCAACGAAACCGGCCTATACTCGCCCCGAAGTGGCCGCGGACCCCGAAAACGACCTCGCATCCGTGATCGCGAGCGCCCAAGAATTGCTCGAATGGGAGGAAACGCTCGGCGGCGCGGGATTCCCCACGCCGGCACGGGTCGCCATTCCTCCATCGGCGCATGCCGAGGACGCCATGCATGATGTCCGCGCCCGCCTGCAAGTGTTGACCGATGGAGCCGCCGAATGCACCCGGTGCGAGCTTCACCGCGGGCGAACCAAGAGCGTGTTCGCGCGCGGCACGCCTGACACGGATTTGGTATTCGTCGGCGAGGGGCCAGGGTACCACGAGGATCAGGAAGGCTCTCCCTTCGTCGGACGCGCGGGACAGCTGCTGGACCGAATGATCGCCGCAATGGGCTACGAGCGCGACGGCGTCTACATCTGCAACGTCGTCAAGTGCCGCCCACCAGAGAATCGAACGCCGCTTCCGACGGAGGCGCAAGCCTGCGCACACTTCCTCGTCCCGCAACTCGAGCTCGTGCAGCCCAAGGCGATCGTCGCCCTCGGACGCTGCGCCGCGGAGAACCTGCAGGTCGTCCCGCCGGCAGGTCGATGGCGCGGCATCTGGGGCGAGTGGCGCGGAATCCCCGTGATGCCGACCTACCACCCCGCATTCCTGCTGCGGAGCCCGCAGTTCAAGAAGCCCGTATGGGAAGATCTTCAGGCCGTGTTGAAGGTGCTCAATCGGGAAGCGCCGAAGCGCTGAACGCTGACGCTGACGCTGACGCTGACGCTGACGCTGACGCTGCGAGGCGTGGCTCGAGGTACACACCAGGGCTCGGAAAAACACGACACAGGCACTCCGCGGAACGGTGCGGCTTGCATAGGTGGCCGGTAGGACTGGGGAGGTTGGGCCACGCAAGCCGCCCCTCGGGCGGCGCGCCAATCGGGGCTGGTTGCTGCCTTGCCGATTGTCACTTCGCACGTCCGCTCCGGCCCATGTCGCGTTTTTCCGCTCCCCTATGAACGACTCTCATCACGGAAGTGACGCGGGGCACACGCGGGCGAATCGAAGCTCGCCAGCGAGTAATGTGGGTTATTCCTAGGAGCCGCGACACACGCCTACGGCTGCACCTCAAACGCGCCGACGTCGCTCAGAACACGAGTCGCGATCGGGCAAGGTCCCATTGGACTCGGCGCGGTGTGCCGTAGTGCGCTTCTTGCAACCTGCGCCCCTGTCGTTTGCGAACGCCGAGCAGAATGCCGCTGACAATCATCCCGGCGGAGCCGCCCGCCATCAGAACCACACCAGTGATGCGAACTGGACGGTTCCAACTCGGTTCCGGACAGTCTTCCACCGGAAATATTCTGCACCCATCAATAAACGAGATCCCAAAGACCACCCCACCAAAAGCTAAAACCGCAGCGGTGGCGGTGAGCCCGATTGCCGCGGTCTGTGCTTGAGGCGTTTCCTCAACGATAGACCAGTCCAATGTGGGGGTGGACCCTGGGTCAGCGTGCTCAAGACTCGGACTGCCTTCCTCACCGGCGGGCTCAGACGGGAGCGGGGGGCTCCTGTGGACCAGGTTCAGCGGTCGTGCCTTCCTCAGCGTCTTGCGCGCTCGCGCTCAGAGGCAAAACCGCCAGCGTCAGCACAAATACAAAGCCAACTAGCCACCGCATGACAGCCTCCTCGCCTGGTCATGGGCAAGGTGGGGTCGCCGGACCGCGCCGGGCCATACGTAATTGTTTCCTCGAACTCGGCCTAGCCCATGTTTGCGCGTGCGGCGTACTGCCCAAGCGTGATAGCCCAACAGAAGAGACGCTGGATATGCGAACGTATTGCCCCGAGCACCGCCGGTGCCACCACCCTCCTGGCCATCCGCGCCGCGTGCATGGATCCCCGATTTTCATATGACGCTGTACGACTTTGTCGGGGCAGCGCTCTTTTGGTCCGCCGTCTTGCTGGCAACTCTCGTTGTTTCAGGCGTCTCCCTTGGCGTACCGATCGCGTTAGTCCTGTTCGCCATTCGCTATTTCAAGGAGAAGCGCCACGCCCGAGCGGTGGCCTTACTGTTGGCGGCCGTCGCGTGGCTCTCGATGCTTGCCTTCTATTTTCTTCTCCTGCCCGGACTACTTCCCGAACCCTAGTGCGCTGTTTCGATTTCCGGGAATAGCCCAGCGCGGGGTCTAGCGCCTACGGCTGCACTTCAAACGCGCCGACTCCACCCACGAGGCAAATACATTCACCGCCGCTGCACACTGGGCGACCAATCACACAATAGCCGCCGCAAGAGGCGCCATCGTTCGCTGGCGTGTAGGTGCACGAACCGTCGCTCGGGTCGCAGTGGCCTGTGTTGCAATAATTGTCTCTACATCGAGGATTGAAGACGCACATCTCGTCCTCGTAGTCGCAGAAATCGTGCGTGCACAGGTCGCCGTCAGCACAAACAACACCGTCATTGCATGGGTACTCTACGCATACGCCGTCTATGCAGATGCCCGGATTTCCATTCCAGTCGCAGGGCTGACAACCGGTGCACCCGATGTGCTCGCACCGGTCGTCAAAGGGGAGGTCGTTAGTGCACTCGTTGCCGTCGTCGCACGGGTTCTCCCGGCAGACGCCCGCAAAACAGATACCATCGAAACCACCTAGGGCATCGTCGAGACCGTCGAAATCACATTGTCCCCATCCGACCGCACGGTTTCGACACGTACCGTAGTACTCCCCGTCCAAGCAGCACGAATACCTCTCTACACAACTGTCATCGGTGCAGTCGTTTTGGTCGTCGCAATCCTCGTCTTTCACGCATTGTCGTGGCGCTTCCTCGCTGCACCCCATGACGCCCAGCGCCAGGGCCAGAACCAAACCCATGAAGAAACGCATCGTGACCTCCCGGTACCGGTAACGTGGGGTCGCCGGGCTGCGCCGGGCCATACGTATTTGTTTCCTGCTGAGCCGATTTCGGCCGCAGGCCTTGGTTTGGGGCGTGGGGGCGCAGCGGGTGCGTGGCTCTGGACTGGGTAGGAAGAATCGAAGTTACTTGTGCTTGACTGACGCCTAACGCTGGCGCTGGCACCCCTCAAGACACGAAGGGCCGCGAGCCCGCAGGGCGAAGCCCGGCGCGCACGCGCCGCCAAGCCCGATCGCAGCAATGGGCGCGGAGGCACGCTGATCACTCGCGTGAGAGTGATACTGAGACTACGCGGTGGGGGTGGGTGGGTCGGATGTAACCAAACCAAACCAGGTGAGCATCTCTCCCTATCGCCCGAAGCCAGATGCCCCCACTACTTGGTGCGACAAATACCAAACCCCTTGGGATCGTCGTACTCCGATCGGCCGCTGGTCTCGGCACTTTCGGTCGCGGTAGGTGCGACCGACAATATCTTCGGAGGCTGTGGATTCAC
>Ga0316198_10002244_pt1 | contig 11631 bp, 11 predicted proteins | sample OudBieAanoxic_MG_FD_204935 | JGI IMG/M metagenome (GOLD analysis project Ga0316198, IMG submission 204935) | Coastal sediment microbial communities from Oude Bieten Haven, Netherlands - site A anoxic | ecosystem: Environmental > Aquatic > Marine > Coastal > Sediment | place: Netherlands... | reverse complement strand
TTCCACCGTCGCGCGTATATTCTCGAGCACTTCTTTCGTGAAGACTTGACCGCAGACAACCATGCGATCAATCTAACACGCACCCACCCCCTGTGTCCAGCAAAAAATGTGGGACATGCTGAGTTTGGAAAAGGGGGGCCAGGGGGGATTTGGTGATCGCACTTCAAATATCTTCGACTGAAGCCGAAGTTAGGATTCAAGGATTCAAGGGTCCCAGGGTTCAAGTGATAAGAACATTCAAGCTTTTCCTTGACTCCTGGATCCCTTGAACCCTTTGGGAATCATCGCGGGACAGTAGGATCCATCACCCACTTTGCACCAAGCTCGTGCGATTGGAGACGGAAATGACAATCCGGGTGCTCCTGGTCGACGACTCCTGGGAAGTCCGTGAGAAGCTTCGAATACTGCTGCTCCGCGAGCCGGACATCGAACTGGTGGGTGAAGCCGTAAGCGGGGCGGAAACGCTCGAAATTCTCCAACATTTACCAGTCAACGTGGTGGTCATGGACCTCAACATGCCGGAGATCAGCGGTATCGAGACCGCTAAACGAATTCTGCTGGAAGATCCCGGTATCCGGGTGGTCATCATCTCGCTGCAATCCGATCCGAGTTACGTCAAGGCGGGTTTCAGAGCCGGGGTGACGGGCTACCTGCTCAAGGACTGCGCTTTCGAGGAGCTGGTGGAGGCCGTCCGCATCGTGGCCGCCGGCGGCTCGTACGTCAGTCCCGAGATCGAAGTCGGGGTGCCTTAGGCGGCTTCGGGGGTGCGCCGGAAATGAATCAGGGTTTCGGACACCCCAATTCAGGGGTTCCCCGATTGTCACCACCCCACCGGTCACCTTATTTTGCTGCTAAAGCGTTTTTTGCTGAGAACGGCGTGCATGCAATCCTTAACGTACGTAAAGGAGGAAAAAATGACAGCATCAAATGGACAATTCAACCATTTCAAGCGCTGGGGTATTTTCAGCGCTGCACTCATTATTCTTATTTCCGGTAGCGTTACCGGCGCCCTGGCCCAGGCGGTGCCGGGCGGCACCCTCGACCCGCTAACGGTTCCCAAGTACGTCACGCCGCTGGTCATCCCACCGGTACTTTATGATGATAACGGTGCACCTATGAACGTCGAAGTAGAGCTGCGTCAGATTAACCAACAGGTGCTGCCCGCCGGTTTCCCGACGACCCCACTATGGGCCTACGGTAATCCTGCCAATCCGGTCACCTTTAACAACCCATCCTTCACCTTCGAGGTGACCAAAGACGTAATGACCACTGTTAAATGGACCAACGGGTTGGTGGATGGCTCCAACAACTTCCTAAAACATATCATTCAGGATGCAAATGGCGTCCCCCTCGTTGACCAGACCCTGCACTGGGCCAACCCCGGGTTAGGTGATTGTGCTATGGGAGATCCCAGAACCGATTGTCGCGGTACAAGTGATCAGCCCTACTGGGGGCCGGTGCCTATGGTGGTTCATGTCCACGGTGCTCATGTCGGCCCGGGCAGTGACGGCTATCCAGAGGCCTGGTGGCTGCCGGCGGCAAACAACATACCCGATGGGTATGCAACCGAAGGCAGGTTCTTCGAGAGCGCCAATGGTGCTGATACCGCCAATGCGATCGGCAAGGGCTACGCAATCGACATGTATCCCAACGATCAGCCCACCACGACCCTGTGGTATCACGACCACAGTCTCGGCATGACCCGGCTGAACGTCTACGCCGCCGGTGCGGGTTTCTGGATGATCCGCGACGCAAATGACGGGGAGACCGGTTTAGTTTCGGGTGTCCTGCCTGGCCCGGCACCAAAAGCCGGCGATGATCCCAACGGCGATGCGGCGACCCGTAACGCGATCCGCGAGATCCCGCTCGCCATTCAGCCCAAGTCCTTCAACGCGGATGGCACCCAATTCTACCCGGCCAGCCGCGCCTTTTTCGAAGGGCTGGGCCTTGGTCAAACTTTTGATCAGAACGCAGCAGATGGTCTCAACATCCCCTTCATTCCGACGGGGTCGTCCGACATCTCCCCGGTCTGGAACCCGGAGGCTTTCTTCAACACCATGGTGGTCAACGGCAACACCTGGCCGCAGCTTGAAGTGGCGCCCGAACGCTACCGCTTTCGTTTCGTGAACGCCAGCGACTCGCGGTTTTTGAATCTTTCGCTGCGCATTTTGAAGAAAAACGGCAAGCCGGGTGACGAACTGCCATTCTACCAGATCGGCTCCGAGCAGGGCCTGCTGCCGCAGGTCGTGCAGATCGAGACCGGATTCGCAACACCGCTGGTACCTGGACAGCCGTATCCAAAAAATCCTTCCCAGAAGGTCAAGGGCCGGTTTAAACAGCAGGCGCTGCTGATGGGACCGGCCGAACGGCCCGACGTGATCGTGGACTTTACCGGTCTGCCTGCCGGCACCATCGTGCGCATGATCAACACCGCGCCCGACGCGCCTTTCGGCGGCTTCCCGGATGTGCCGGCCGACCCGGCCACCACCGGCCAGGTGATGCAGTTCGTGGTCAGTCCGGCACTGGCCAACCCGGCTGGTGATCCGAGCACGCCCCCCAACCTGCTGGCGCTCGACCCGAATCCGGGCGGCGTAGCGAAGCTTGGTGTCTCAAATGTGACCCGCGACCTGGCCCTGCTGGAAGAAGAGTCGGCCACGATCTGCGTGACCGTGGACGCCAAGACCGGCGTGATAAATGAAGTGCCGGGTTCGACTCCACCTGCATGCGCACTCGGCGGCGTGCCCTTCGCCCCCAAAGCAGCGGTGCTCGGTGTGAACGGCAGTGGCGGCCCGCTGGGGACGCCAGGCGGTGCGCAGGTGCAGCTCTGGGCCGACCCCATCGCCCAGAACCCGCAGATAGGCGCAACCGAGACCTGGGAGTTGTGGAACTGGTCGGCGGACGCCCACCCGATTCACCTGCACCTGGTGAAATTCGAGGTGGTCGAGCGCCAGATTATCGGCGGTGCTGTAGTGCCACCGGAACCCTGGGAAACAGGCTGGAAGGACACGGTCATCGCCTATCCGGGCGAGGTGACGCGCGTCAAAGCCGAGTTTGACGTGGGTGGCCTTTACGTATGGCATTGTCACATCCTTTCCCATGAGGACAACGAGATGATGCTGCCTTACTGTGTGGGCACTCCAGGTGTAGACTGCCCGACGGAGCTTTTTTGAGCAGTCCATACAACTAACACCTGTATAAGGATGATATGAAACAAGGGCCGCCTGCAAATCGGGGCGGCCCTTACTCAAAGAAATAGGCATTTTTAATAAAGGTTATTTTCGATGATAAAAATGGTAAGCATCATATTATTAAGTGGTTTATTATTTCTCAATGTTCAATTGACAAGTGCGCAAGAGTTAGATTTTAAAAATGAAACGACCCGCATCAACTACAGCATAGGTTACCAGATCGGCGGCGACTTCAAGCGCCAGGGGGTGGAAATGGACGCAGACGCTGTAGTGAAGGGAATCCAAGATGCCCTATCCGGTAGCGACCCTCATATGACGCTGCCGGAGATGCAGCAAACACTGGTGATGTTGAAAAACAAGATTATGGCCGATCAAAAAAAGAGGCAGCAGGTCGAAGAGAAAAAGCATCTTGCCGAGGGAAAAACCTTTCTCGAACAAAACGGCAAAAAGAAAGATGTCGTCACATTGCCCAGCGGTTTGCAGTACAGGATCATAAAGGAAGGCAATGGCAAGAAACCGGGACCGGAGGACACGGTCAGCGTGCATTATCGCGGCACCCTTATCGACGGGAAAGAGTTCGACAGCTCCTACAAACGTAACGAGCCGGCCTCATTTGCATTGAACGGCGTCATCAAAGGCTGGAGCGAGGGACTGCAGCTCATGAAAGAAGGCGGACGGTGGGAGTTTTTCATTCCACCCGAGCTGGCCTACAACGATCGCGGGCCTTTGGCCAATCAAACATTGATATTTGACGTGGAATTGCTGTCCGTGGGATCCGGCGGATGAAGCAAATAATTTATTTAGAAAGCCATGGAGAAAATTGAATGCAAAGTGGATTTATTAAAGGCGTAAAAAGGCTGGGCCTGGTTCTGGCCATTGTCTTCGCAACCACGGCCTATGCCGAAGCAGAGGTCATCACAAAACCGATACCATACCAATCCGAGGGTTTTCAGCTGGAAGGGTATCTGGCCTACGACAATAGCTACAAAGAAAAGCGCCCCGGTGTGTTGGTGGTGCACGAATGGTGGGGATTGACCGATTCAATTCGTAAACGCGTCGACCAGTTGGCCTCCATGGGGTACGTCGCCTTCGCGCTCGATTTGTACGGCAAGGGCAAGACGACCACCGACTTGAAAAAGGCCACCAAAATGCTGCGCATGGTGCAGATGAACGTGTATCGCTGGCACCAGAGATGCCTGGCCGGGCTCGAAGTCCTCAGGGGCCTGCCCCAGGTGGACCCGCAGCGGATCGCCGCCATCGGATACGGCTGGGGCGGGGTGACACTCCAACAGCAGCTATTTAAAGGGGTCGACATCGAGGGTGCGGTGCTATTCGGTTCGTTCATCGCACCGACCGGCGAACAGCGACAGCGGGTGAAGGCGAAGGTACTCGTTCTACAGGGGACGGCAGACTTGGATAAGGAGACCGGCCAAATTGCAAATTACATCGCTGATATGGAGAAATCCGGTCTTGACTGGCAGATGGTGCTCTACGGCGGGGCCAAGCACGGGTTCAGCGACCCCGATGCCGCCAAATACGGCACGAAGGAATATGAACATAATGAGGCCGCTGACAGGCGGTCCTGGAATCAAGTGGCTCTGTTTCTTAAAGAACTGTTTCCAAAATAAACTACAGGTTCAAATTTGAACAACACCTCCAAGCAAGCGAATATTACAGTCCATGAAAGAGAGGGATAAAATGAATACAAAGCACAACGCTATTTACTATTTTCTGATGGCTGCTGTCCTGAGTGTCACCATTGTCGGGTCGGCATATGCAGGAGCAGCGACTGGAAAAACTAACGAACAGACTAGCAAAAATGTCGAGACGCTTGAAGGGGTGATGTCTATTAAGGAAGGCCATGGCGACTTCCTGATCCGGCTGCCCGACGGCAAGGCGCAGCGGTTCAGCATAGGTCTTGAGCAGAATGCCGATATCACCCGCAACGGTCAACCGGCCCGCTACAACGAATTGAAGGTCAACGACAGTCTAAAAGTGCAATATGACGGTTCGACGCGCAAGGTCATCGCGATTCACGCTCAAGGTTCGTAGAGAAAGAGATAGGGTCAAGCCTTGATTGTTGATTATGTCTTTCGTTGCAACTTCAAGACATTAACGAGTTTCTACGGCTATAATCAATAATCAAGGCTTGACCCCTTTCCGGACTTGTCTGCAGGTCGAGACACAGTTCGACTGATGATAGCATTCAGTAAAATACCCAGGTGCGATAAGCAACCGACCCAATAGATGCAAGGTCACCGATGAGTTTGAAAATCTCTATAGATGAAACGATTACCGCAGAAGAAACCGAACATGCAACGGAAATACCGGAAAGCGGGAAACCGCAGGTCGTGTGGCTGATACCCCGAAAGCGGCGGATGCGGGGAGTATCTTCACCGTTTTTGTGGGGCAAACGCATGGTTCAGTTCGTCCTGGTTATCCTGGCCGTGTACACCGGTTTTTACACGGCCCAGCATCAGCAGCGATCTCATCGAAAGATCGGTGAAGCCAATACGTACATGCCTGCGGGTGAAGTGAAACGCATATCAATTAAATACAATCATAATCCCTCGGGACTTTCCAGAATCGATTACAAGAACGATCATCCCGGCAGCGGCCGGATCATCGCCGATGGTAGCCAGAGCGAGCCAGAAATTACTCTGCTGCAATCATTACCGGCGGATGGTCGAGAGCATTCAGACCAAATGATCATCGCCGAATCCCGAACAGCGATAGAAAAAGAGCAAGACTTTTACGCGAGTCAAAGTTATTATCCGATCGAATCAAATCAATCCGCAGGCAGAAGTCGTTTCCGTCACCTCGACCGACAAGTGGTCGAGGATTCACTTGCCGATCTCGACCTGATACGTCAGCAGGTCGGAATCAAACCGGCAGAAACACACGGCCATCCGGCCGGTTTCCGGGTTGTATCCATTGAAGCGGGAAGCATTTTTGCCGAACTCGGCTTGCAAAGCACCGATATTATTGTCGGCGTCAACGGTGCGACCATCACTACTCCCGATCAGGCCGACCTGCTGCTCCAAAGCCTCAAAGCCGGCGGTGACGTCACGATTCAGGTCAAAGGCAAACGCCGCAATCGCATCATTCATCTCGATATCAGTTAGTCGACATGACTCCTTTCCAATGGGCGAAGATGGGGGTCACAACCTTGATTATTGATTATATCTTTCTCTGCAAATTCTCTTCACAGACCTTCACCCTCTATTATAATCAATAATCAAGGTGACTCACTATGGATTTCGAAGAGGTTTGATTGGTCCACAGAGACCATTTCAACCGTCTAATGATCTCAGGTAGTCTAAGATGTTGGCTTTTATCCCTGAATCTTGCATGAAAATTAAAAAGGTATATTTGAAAATAAGAATAAAGGCATTTCATGCGAATTTGAGAATTGATTTAAAATACCAAGTAGGTAAAAATGATGGAAGTCATTTTTATCTTTTCACTTTTCACCCTTCTGTCCTGAGGGGACGTTCGGAGGGGACATTCGTGAGAAGTTGACAAATTAACCGTTACCGTTGAGAGCCTGAAAAATTTGGTTCTCAATCTCTTTCGTATGACGGTCTCTGCGACCCCGGTCGGCCAGTTTACTGACTGCGGACGGAGATAGATTCAGTCGGCGTGCAACTTCGGCTCCCGTAATCATTAATTTGTCGACAGCCAAAGAGCAAACAATCGATCGCGCCTGTGAGACAACTCGTTGCCGGCTGGCGCTTTTCAAAATCTCCGGGTCAACTCCATAATTGCTGGCCACTGCCGCTATTGTTTTCTCCAGGCTCATGCCCTTTGCCCGGATGAGTGTCCTTTTCTCATATTCCTCATCGGCCCGCTTTAGCACGGCCTCGACAAAATCACTGCTGCCTAATATGCGCTCATCGCCCATCAACCAGATGCCTTTGGTCTTAAGGGTTTTCAATGCCGCCCAACCCCCATGGGATCTAATCATTCCGCCGCCCACAAGATCGTGTTTTCTCCCCTGCGCAATCCCTTTAGCGACAAAATCGCAATAGGCATTTCTGGCCTTCCGGGTCGTTCTACCAAATAATCCTAAAATATAGTCCGTGTCTTGCCAGTCATTCTTTTTACGACCCATCAATACGGCATGGCCGCTTTTTGGGTAAGAATTCAATGCCGTTAAATTCTCGACCATGCCGGCTCTGATCGGATTAAGATGAATATAGCGCACCAGTTCCAGGAGATAAGTTTCCTCCTCGCATAAAACCGATTTATAGCGATTTTGAAACAAGTGCCCACAACGTCTATGGCGCCGGTTAAATTGCTGGGCGTAACCGGTGAGCAGGCGCCGCATCACGGTTGAAATGGGAACATTGCCAGATCGTAAAAGAAGATGTACATGGTTGGTCATCAGCACCCAAGAATAGCAAGCCACGGCGGTTTCATTCAAAATACGACCCAGCCGTTCGGTAAAGTGATTGCAATCCAGGTCGTCTTTATAGATCGACTTACGCTCGATACCCCGCAAAATGATATGATGAATGGCTCCAGGGGCGTCTATGCGAGCTTTTCTAGGCATGCAGCCACAATAGATTGATCAGCATAGTTTGTCAACTTTTCACCAACGTCCCGTCCTATTCCAACGTCCCGCCCTACTGGCATACCGATCGGCATAAAATGCTGGTTGTTTCACCCTTTCCCTTTCTTCAAAAAATGGTTGAAAATTCACCACGACATGGTTAATAATAAGCCATGTATCACCGAAATATTGAGCCATATATTCGCGACGCTCTGGCGGATACCCCGGTTGTGCTCCTCAACGGAGCGCGTCAGACCGGCAAGACGACGCTCGCCCTGAAACTGGTATCGGAACTGCCGCTTCGATACGTCACCCTCGACGATGCGACCATCCTCTCCGCTGCGGCTTCGGACCCGCAGGGCTTTATCCGCGGATTGGGGCAAGGAGTCGTTATCGATGAAGTTCAGAAGGTCCCGTCTTTGTTTCCTGCGATTAAATTAGAGGTGGATTCCGACCGCCGGCCGGGTCGGTTTCTGCTGACAGGCTCAGCCAACGTTTTATTGCTGCCCCGAATGTCAGAATCCCTTGCCGGGAGACTTGAGATCATCACCCTTATGCCCCTTTCACAGGGGGAGTTGCTTGGAAAAGATGAACGGTTTGTCGAAACATTGTTTGCGCCCAATCTTGATGCCGGGTCTTTTGCTTCCAACTCCGAAGCGCATCTGCCGGAGTTGATCGTTAAAGGAGGCTTCCCCGAAATTCATCGACGGTCATCTCATCAGCGAAGACAGGCGTGGTTTTCTTCCTACATCACGACCATTCTTCAGCGTGATGTCAGAGACCTTTCCAGCATCGAAGGGCTTACTGAAATGCCGCGGCTGCTGGCTCTGCTGGCTGCCAGGATCGGCGGATTGCTCAACGTGTCCGAACTGTCGAGGTCGTCGGGCCTACCCAATTCGACGTTGAAACGTTACATGAGCCTGCTGGAGGCGACCTTTCTGTATCAACCACTGCCGGCGTGGTCTGCCAATCTCGGCAAAAGACTCATCAAGTCTTCCAGGATTCAATTGGTCGACAGCGGCCTGGTTTGCCATCTGGCTGGCTACGACGCCAGGCGGCTGGCTGAAGATGCAACATTCAGAGGACACGTGCTGGAATGCTTTGTGGCTGCGGAACTGCAGAAACAGATTTCCTGGTCGAAAATGAGCGTGTCTGCATACCACTACCGTACGGTCACCGGCCAGGAAGTCGATGTCGTGCTCGAAAACAGTCGGGGCCAGCTTGTCGCCGTCGAAATAAAGTCGGCAGCATCCGTCGGCAAAAAAGATTTTCAGGGTATCGAACGATTCGCCGAAACCGTCGGCGACCGGTTTCACAGAGGCGCCGTGCTCTACGCCGGAAGTCAGGCCGTGTCATTCGGTAAACGTCTGCACGCATTGCCGATCCCTTCTATCTGGCATTGAAAAAGTCAGCGATGCTGTGTCAAGTGTCGGGATTAAGGAGACAAAGCTGGTGAGAAGTTGACAAATTACCCAGTTTATTACCGATAATCCCAATACATAGACTGTGTCTTGCCAGTCGTAATTTTTTTGACCCAGCAATACGGCGTGACTATTGTTTGTAATAGTATCTAAAAACATGTCTAAAGAACTTGGAGCTTAAATGAAACTCAAAAACATGACGGCCGGGCTTGCACTTGTCATTATCATTATCGCGGGTGTGCTTGTGAGCGCGCCCGGCGGCAATGCGGGGGGCGCACAACATTCATCCGGTGCTTATCAGTACAAGGTCCTGAACATGTCGCCCTTTAAGGGCCCGTCGACTGCGCCTGTAGTCATCACCGTGTTCAGCGATTTTCAGTGACCGGCCTGTGCGAGGGTCGCCCCTCTTCTCGAGCAGGTGCTCGAGCAGTATCCGGAAGATGTGAAAATGATCTTCAAGAATTACCCTTTGAGCTACCATGCATTTGCAAAAAAGGCTGCCATTGCGGCTGCGGCGGCCCAGAGGCAGGGAATATTCTGGGAGTACCACGACCGGCTGTTCGCGAATTACGACCACCTGAACGATCAAAAATTCCGGGAGATCGCCCGCGACCTGAATCTCGACATGGAAAAATTCGAAAAAGATATGAATGACCCGGCAACCATCCTGAGAGTCGACAAGGATGCCCAACTGGGCCACAGTGTCGGCGTAAAAGGCACTCCCACCATATTCATAAACGGAAGCATCTCAAAGGCCAGAACATTGGAAGAAATCCGGGCGATTGTCGAAGACAACCTCGAAAAAGCCAGGAAAAGAGCGGCGTTAAGCGAGGGATAGATGCGATAGGAAACCGCAGATACCAGTCTCTCAATAAAGTTTCACCGGTTCTATGATCTCCTCGACAGCCCGCTCATTTTGGCCGTCAAAAAGAGTGAATAAAAACCCGTCTGTCAAACGTTGTCTAAATAAGAGGACAATCTTTCTTGTTAATGCAACTCAAACCGACGGAAATTTACCATGGATACCCGAGTATTAGTGGCCGACGATCAGAAGACCATGCGCGATATTGTAACCGCCCTGATCGGACGTCAGCCCGGAATGGATGTGGTGGCCGTGGCGGAAAACGGCCGTGACGCAGTGAGGCTGGCCCGGGAACTCAGGCCCGATGTCGTTGTCATGGACATCAACATGCCCGTTTTGAACGGCATCGATGCCACCCGCTTGATCGTCAACGAATTCCCCGACATAAAAGTTCTCGGCCTTTCAATCTATTCCGATTGCTCATTCGTTGAAGGCATGCTCGATGCCGGGGCAGCCGGCTACCTGTTGAAAGACCAGGTATACGAAGAACTGATCCGGGCCATCCGTTCGGTGGTCGCCGACCGGATATATTTCTGTCCAGACATAACCCCCCATAGTTGCATAAACAACATGGCAAAGGATAGCTAATGGTACGTAATTATAGCCAATAACATAGCAATACCACTAATTTTAGGATATCCGCATTGTTGCATTCAAAGGATAAGAACGATTTTGCCATGCTGTTTTACACCGCGGGAAAGTCGGAGAACTTCAGATCCTACGTTATCAAGGGATTGCGGTAGGAAATTACAGCTTCACCCTTGACGCCTTGACTCTGAAGCCCTCCGGCTTTTGCAACGTTGGGGTAAACTGTGCGGTCACCGAAGACTACGCCCTAACACTATAATGTCAACCTAAGCTGATCGGTTCCAGGTTCAGGGTTCAACTTTCTAAAAAATAATCCCATCACGGATGGAAACCATCTCTGCCAGCTGGTATCCGGTCAGAAGCAGCAGAAAACAACCAAAGGAAAGTGTCAGTATGGGTACCCGACAAAAAACGATAAAAAGAGTACTCAGGTTAACACGCCGGATGTTTTTTCGTTACGGCACACTCTTTATGATCCTACTGTTAACCGGAACCCTGTCACTGGTGCCGCTCGGCATCAGCCGTTCCACCGGCAAATCGACCATTGCGACAGCGATGGCAGACGACGGCGGCGGCGACGGTGGAGGTGATGGCGGTGGCGGTGGTGACGGTGGTGGCGATGGTGGTGATGGCGGAGATGGTGGCGGTGGTGATGGCGGAGATGGTGGTGATGGTGGAGGCGGCGACGGTGGTGATGGTGGAGGCGGTGACGGTGGCGACGGAGATGGCGGTGACGGTGGCGACGGAGATGGTGGTGATGGTGATGGTGACGGTGGCGACGGCGACGGCGGCGATGGTGATGGAGATGGCGACAGCGGGGATGGTGACAGCGACGGTGGGGATGACGGCGATGTTGGCGACAGCGATGATGGTGACGACAGTGGAGAGGATAGCAGCGACGACAGCAGCGAAAGCGAAAGTAGCGACGACGGCTCGGAAAGCAGCGCCAGCAGCAGCGATGACGGTTCCGGCAGCAGTGACGGCAGCTCCGGTGGTCACGGGGGTGCGTCAGGCCTG
>Ga0316198_10002242_pt1 | contig 11634 bp, 7 predicted proteins | sample OudBieAanoxic_MG_FD_204935 | JGI IMG/M metagenome (GOLD analysis project Ga0316198, IMG submission 204935) | Coastal sediment microbial communities from Oude Bieten Haven, Netherlands - site A anoxic | ecosystem: Environmental > Aquatic > Marine > Coastal > Sediment | place: Netherlands... | reverse complement strand
TCATGTCCTGTGGAGCACGTCTGCCCGTGTACGCGCTGTTTGCCGCGGCGTTCTTTCCAAGCTCGGGACAGAACATCGTCTTTGCGCTGTACCTGACCGGTATCGCTGTCGCCATTCTTACCGGCTTGTTGATGAAACGCACCCTTTTGCCGGGCAAGAGCAGCGGTTTCATGATGGAACTGCCGCCCTATCACCTGCCGACGCTGAAAGGTATTTCGCTGCGCGCCTGGGACCGGGTCCGGCTGTTTGTGAAAGAAGCGGGACAGGTCATCATCCTCATGGTACTGGCGCTGAACCTGCTCAACTCCATCGGCACAGATGGCTCCTTTGGTAATGAAGACAGCGAAAAATCGGTACTGAGTGCCGCCAGTCGTGTCATGACACCGGCTTTCGCACCAATGGGCATCCACGAAAACAACTGGCCTGCGGTGGTCGGGGTATTCTCCGGCATCCTCGCCAAGGAAGTCGTCGTCGGCACCCTGGACAATCTGTACTCCAGCCTGGCAGCCGATGCAGCCAACACTGAAGAAACCGGCTTCGATCTTTGGCAACAGCTGAGGGTGGCTGCTGCCAGCGTGCCGGAGAACCTGGCTGCGGTGAGCGAATCCCTGCTCGATCCGATCGGTCTGAACATCGGTGATGTCAGCGACACCAGTGCCGCAGCCGAGGAGCAGGACATTAACCAGGGTGTCTTTGGCGCCATGAACAGCCGCTTTGACGGCCAGGCCGGGGCCTTTGCCTACCTGTTGTTCGTGCTGCTGTATTTTCCCTGCGTAGCCACCATTGGCGCCATCAAGCGTGAAGCGGGCCGGCCCTGGGCAATATTCGTGGCAGCCTGGACGACCACCGTCGCCTACATCACCGCGGTCAGTTTCTATCAGGTCGCGACATACAGTGATCACCCTACAGCTTCCGTTGCCTGGCTAGTGGGACTCTGGGGGGGCTTTGCGCTGTTGATATTCCTGTTGCAACGCTGGGGACAACGCGAGCGGGGACGGGCGGCGCAACCCGCCAGGGCCCAGGCATGATCCTGTCCGATATCCGGCGTTATCTGGAACAACGTGGCCAGGCCACGCTGGCCGATATCGCACTACACTTCGATGCAGACCCCAACGCCGTGCGCGGCATGCTGAATGTGTGGATACGCAAAAACAAGGTTCACAAAAAAATGGCCACCGCATCATGCGGCGGCAGCTGTACCCAGTGTGATCCGGCGGCGACGGAAATCTATGTCTGGACAGAATCAACAACAAACAGCCGACCGGCGCTGCCTGACGGCTGTGCCCTTCTGTAAACATTTTTGCGCCATTGTTCCCCTGCTTGTATGAGTACTAGTCAGGTCTTCACTGGATCAAGTGGGTAAATGCCCACTACACAAAGAAAATTAACCGCGTGCCCCAGGGCACCCTCTCTTGCTCCGCAATTCACCTTGAAGGACGCTAAAGCCGCGAAGGAAACAACGATTGAAGCATTGAGGATTTCTATTCAAAACTGCGTGTTAAGCTGCATTACCCTCTATATCAGAAAACAAGTTTTTTACTTCGCGTCCTTCGCGGTTAGGCTCTACAAGGCCCGAATGACCCGCTAGATCAGGGGAAGAGCCAGTTAGTTTTTGTACCCACTTTTAGTGCCAGAGTTTTTCACAGTTGTTCTGCTTAAGGCCGCTTTGCATAACACATGAGTAGCAGCTCCCACGTGGCGAAAAAGGAACAACCACCGCTGGCGGCACCGCATGCCGCATCGGGCAGGCGGATTCTGGCCTCGCTTCAGACATCGGTTCATGGACTCACACAGTCAGAAATCACTGAACGCCTCCAACGCTATGGCCGCAATACCCTGCCCCGCGCTCAACCGTCAGGTATCGGCACGCTTTTCCTGAGCCAGTTCGCCAGCCCGCTCATTTATGTGCTGGTCGCCGCCGCGCTCTTGTCGGTGATGATCAGGGAGTGGTCTGATGCCGGCTTTATTGCAGCAGTTCTGCTTATCAACGCCGTCATCGGTACCATCCAGGAGTATTCCGCACAACGTGCCGCGGTCGCACTGCGTAAACTTGTCACCACCTGTTGCCGGGTGCTGCGTAACGGCGACAGCTGCGAGATTGATGCGGAGGAACTTGTTCCAGGCGATATCGTGCTGCTCGAATCGGGCGACAGAATTCCCGCCGACCTGCGCCTGCTGGCTTGCCACGATCTGGAGGTGGATGAATCCCTGCTCACGGGTGAGTCGATCGCGGCGCTGAAAAACCCCGAACAAATACTTGCAACCGAAGCACCCATGGGTGATCGCTGCAACATGGCTTTCGCCGGCTCACTGGTCGGGCGTGGTCGCGGCCAGGGCGTGGTGGTGGGAACCGGACTTGACACCGAACTGGGACATATCGCGACAGCCGTGCTGGGCAAGCGGGCGGCCAAGGCGCCATTGCTGGTCAGGATGGAGAGGTTTACCCGCCGGGTCGCCATCATGGTGGGCTTGGCGGCGATAATTATGGCCGCTGTTGCTGTGTCGCGTGGTATGCCGCTGACCGAGATCTTCCTGCTCGCCGTCGCGCTGGCGGTATCGGCTATCCCGGAAGGTCTGCCCGTAGCATTGACAGTGGCGCTGGCCATTGGCATGCGCAGAATGGCACGGCGCAACGTGATCGTTCGTCGACTGGTCGCTGTAGAAGCGCTGGGTTCCTGCACGTTGATCGCCACGGACAAAACAGGAACACTGACAGTCAATCAGCTTACAGCACGCTACATTGCCTTTCCCGGCCATGAACCCTGGCAGGTCACAGGTTCCGGCATTGAACCTGAAGGCGTAATTCACATCCCTCAAAGCCTGCCAGGGAACGAGGCAGAGCTGCTTTTGAATCGTTTGTGCACAGCCGCCGTATTAGCCAACGACGCCTCGCTCAGTCGCCGGGGCGGCAGTTGGACACACCATGGCGATGCGGTCGACGTTGCTGTTCTTGTCATGGCCCACAAGGCGGGCGTGATCCAGGCGGAAACGCTTAACCGCTATCCTCAAACTGACAGCATCCCTTTCGAGTCAGAACGCCTGTTTTGTGCGAGCCTCAACAGTGTGCATGGCATACATCAGACCTTTGTCAAAGGCGCGTTGGAACGACTGTTACCTATGTGCACCCGCATGGCGGCAACGGGACGGGACCCGGATCTGGATCGCCGCCTGCTTGAAGGCCAGGCTGAAGATCTCGCCAGCCGTGGTTACCGGGTCATTGCCCTGGCTTGCGGCGAACTCACACTGGCAACAGACGAAATATTCTCCGAGGAGCAGCTGAAGGGACTGACGCTGATCGGCCTGATCGGCATGATAGACCCGCTGCGTCAGGAGGCAAAAAGCGCCATCGCCAGCTGCCGGCAGGCGGGTATCGAAGTGGCGATACTTACCGGCGATCACCCCGCTACCGCTCTGGCGATCGCCCGGGAACTGGAACTGTCGGACCGCGCCGATCAGATTGTTACCGGCCCACAACTCAGGCAAGCCACGGGCAGCGGGGACATGGATAAACTGACCCGCCAGGCACGCGTGTTCGCCCGTGTAGAACCAAGGCAGAAACTGGACATTGTTGAATCACTGCAACGGAACGGCCATTTTGTCGCGGTCAGCGGTGACGGCGCCAACGATGCACCGGCCCTGCGCGCCGCCCAGGTCGGTGTTGCCATGGGGAAAAGCGGGACTGATGTGGCGCGGGAGACCTCGGACCTCGTCATCACCGACGACAACTTCGCATCGATCGTAGCCGGTGTCGAAGAAGGCCGTATTGCCTACGCCAATGTACGCAAGGTCATCTTTCTCCTCATCTCGACGGGGGCGGCAGAACTTGTGCTGTTCACACTGGCCCTGCTGACTGCGCAACCCCTTCCACTGCTGGCGGTACAGTTACTCTGGCTGAACCTGGTCACTAACGGTATCCAGGATGTTGCTCTGGCTTTCGAACCGGCGGAAGGTAACGAATTACGCCATCCACCCCGCTCACCACGGGAATCGATCTTTAACCGGCTTATGATAGAGCGAGTCGTTATCTCGGCTCTGGTCATTGGCACGACAGCTTTTTTTACCTTCCAGTGGCTGCTGAACCACGGTTATACGCTGACTGAAGCGCGTAACGGCACGCTGTTGCTGATGGTACTGTTCGAGAACATCCATGTGTTCAACAGCCGTTCAGAAACGCGCTCGGCATTTCGGCACAATCCGCTGCGCAATCCCATACTGCTGTTCGGAACGGTGACCGCGCAGCTCGTACATATCGGCGCCATGTACACACCATGGATCAGCGACGTACTGCGCATTCAGCCGGTATCTCCACAGCACTGGCTGGAACTGCTCGGGCTTGCCCTAACGGTACTGGTCGCCATGGAGTTCCATAAGGCTTACCGTAGAGCGGTTGATTGATTTTTCGGGCCAGTGCCGTCTCGTCTGCCGCCGGTGCAGCCGGCTCAATCCGTTTTCGATGAGGGCCTGCCGCGGCTAACAGGCAACCCGTACATCCTCCCGGGCCACAGGCAAGGCCAACACCTGTCGAACATCGACATAAGCTGGCAGCGCATTAGAGCCACTGCAGGGGTACCTGATGTCCGGATACATGATCTTCGTCGTACAGTCGGCTCCTGGCTCGCTCAGAGCGGTAATTCGCTACACCTGATAGGCGAGGTACTGAACCACAGCGACACCAGCACCACGAAGGTCTATGCGCGGTTTGGACAGGACCAGGTTGATCACGACGGCGGAGGATCCCTCTGGCGCTTTTGTTGATTTCAATACTAATTGGATTCTCGAAGGCACCGCAACTGTTGTACCTGTTCCGCCTGCCGTCTGGCTCTTCGGCTCCGGTCTGTTGGGGCTGATCGGGATAGCTAGACGAAGGAAAGCGGCTTAACCGTCATCACTCACAAACGGCGACCTTCGGGTCGTCGTTTTCGTTAGTATTGTAGGTCTGAGTTTGGCCGGTTCCAGCCCACGCCGGCCATTGCAATAATCAGTGAATGGAGAGCCAGGAACGGCAAGTATCCGACTGAAACCGGTCGTTTAGTAAATAACTATCAGATAATTAACTAAAAGGCAGGAGTCGACTCATTCCTGTCTTTTAGCCACCTCTTATATAATCAATAACTTAAAGACAAAAAGACGACCCTTTGCTGCCGTTCAGGGTGTCTTCGTCTTTCGTGTAAGTAAATATACTCGCAGCGCGTCTTCAACATTGACATTGAGACGTGCAGTGAATGTGGCGGCACCGTCAAGGTCATGGCCTGTATCGAAGATCCGGCGGTGATCGAGAAGATTCTCGCCCACATGAAGGAAAAAGCGGCCCCGGAACCAGTAGGCCTGTTGCCGGAAGGGCGAGCGCCACCGCCTGTATGGCTGACGCTCGGGAAACCTGTTCCTCGACTCACGTGGCTGCGATCCTGACGCAAGCGACAGGGGAAGGGCTGGCTTGGCGGCCCGGCTTGGCCAGAAAGCGGAGCTGGAGAGGGTGGATTTTTTGGCGATGATGACGGAATTCAGCGAGAATTCGAGAAAGTTGTAGGTCGAACCGGATCAGCGGCTGGCCAGTTACGCGTGAACTACCTGTGAACTTTGGGGAAAAGGCCGTTTATTCTTCTTATACCCCCGCCGCCAGACAGTTCAGAATCAGCCCGCATAGTGCTACCCTGCAACGCATAAACAAGGCGTATCTGTGCAGAATAAGGATTGGCTGATCAAACAATGGCGAATAACTACCGGTTTGGTGACTACCAGCGCAAGCTTGGGGCAGGACACAATGAAGTCAGTTTCAATAATCTGAAACCCGAACTGGAAACAGATGCCGACGGTAACCCGATCCCCGAACGCCAGGTCCGGGTAAAACTGACCCCCGGGGAAACCTACCAGCTGATTCACCCCTACGTCTCGGTGCGATTTATGGAGCAGGTCAGGGCTGTCCTCCCTCTGGGCATCTACCTGCTACTGTTCCAGATCCTGATTCTGCGCGAACTGGAAGCCGATTACTGGATCATCACCGCTGGCCTGTTTGCAGTCATTGCTGGACTGATGTTTTTCATGGAAGGCCTCAAACTCGGCCTGATGCCGTTCGGCACCATAATCGGCAGCACCCTGCCGCGTAACTCACCGCTGCCACTGGTCCTGTTCATTACACTGCTGCTGGGCATCGGCGTAACCTTTGCCGAACCGGCGATTGGTGCATTGAAAGCCGCGGGTGAGAATGTATCGGTCGAGCAGGCCCCCTACCTGTACGCCCTGCTCAACGAATGGTCTGACACGCTGGTCCTGGTGGTAGGTTTCAGTGTCGGCCTGGCAGCGGTGCTGGGAACCCTGCGATTCCTCTACGGCTGGAGTCTGAAGCCGATGATTTACGCATCACTGGCCCCTGTACTGACACTGACGATATACAGCGCCTTCGATCCGGAAATGGAAAAAATTATCGGCCTGGCCTGGGACTGCGGTGCCGTTACCACCGGGCCGGTCACCGTACCACTGGTGCTGTCGCTGGGTATCGGGATCGCGGCAGCGGCCGGAAAAGGTGACTCGGGTCTGTCGGGCTTCGGCATCGTCACCCTCGCCTCACTGTTCCCCATCACCGGTGTACTTTTGCTGGCCCTGTATGTGTCCTTTACCCAGTCCCCCGCCGAAATCATCGAAGTAGCGAAACAGGGCGCAGCGGCCGCACAGGCAATGGAGCCGGCTTGGTATGAACGCAGCCCGGGTGAAGAAATAATCCTGGGTGTGCGGGCCATCCTTCCGCTGGTAGTCTTTCTGTTTCTAGTACTCAGACTGATTCTGAAAGAGAAACTTAACAACAAGGGCGAGATTTTCTACGGTATCACGCTGACAATAATTGGTATGTGCATCTTCAATCTGGGGCTCACCTACGGCCTTTCCAAGCTCGGTGGTGACGTAGGCGAACTGGTTCCAGCTGCGTTCACCGAAGTGCCCGGCGTAGCGGTTTCACCCATTTATATTTACGTCATCGGCCTGACTCTGGCCCTGCTGTTTGCATGGGCTCTGGGCTTTGGCGCCACCCTGGCTGAACCGGCACTCAACGCCCTGGGAGAAACCACGGAGAAACTGACCAATGGTGTTTTCAAGAAGAAGACCCTGCTCATAGCCGTCTCCCTCGGCGTAGCTTTCGGTATAGCGGCCGGCCTCGCCAAGTTGATATTTCACCTGCCCCTGGTGTGGATGATCGTACCCAGTTATCTGCTGGCCATTGTACTGACCGTCTTCTCCAGCGAAGAATATGTCAATGTTGCCTGGGACAGCGCCGGGGTAACTACCGGCCCGATCACCGTCCCCCTGGTACTGGCGATGGGACTCGGCATCGGCTCTGCAATGAACGCTGTGGAAGGCTTTGGGATTCTCTGCATGGCCTCTATCGGCCCCATTCTTAGCGTGATGATTACCGGTTTATGGGCGCGCTATAAAGCCGGAATACAGGCTGAATCGGCCATAAAGACGGCTGGAATATCCGCGGAACAGGAGGCGCAGGCCATAGTATGAACAATAGCAACATTACCTATCTAACCGATGTGGCGCTGATCACCTGTGTTGTCAAGGCTGGCACGAGTGACGCCATATTGAAGGCCGCACGGGATGTCGGTGCAATCACCGGTGCCATCAGTTACCACGCCAGAGGGTACGGCTCACGCGAACGGCTTGGCTTGCTGGGTATCGCGGTAGAGGCGGAAAAAGAGGTGGTCAGTATCCTGGTCTCATCGGAGCAGCAGGATACCGTAGTCAACAGTATCTACCGGGCTGGGAAACTGGATCATGCAGGTGGTGGTTACCTGTACGTAACCCCACTGGATAAAGTCGCCACCTACATCCCTGAGGACATGATGAACAATCTGCAGGAAGGATCATGACCCCGCACAGTTATCAACCCCTCCCCCGGAAAGCCTCCAAACTCATCACCTGCGTATTACCCGATGATGGGAGTGACAAGGTATTGATGCGGAAACTGCGTCAGGAAAAACAGATCATCAATGCAAGCAGTGTCGCCTGCCGGGGTATCGCTGTATTACAGAGCACGCAAAGTAAACGCAACCGACTGCCGGAGCCCCACCTGGTAAGGATGGTAGAGGTTGCGGTAGCAGAAGAGGACGCCGATGCGTTGTTCGAATACATCTACGCAACAGCAGGGATTGGTCACAAGGGAGGTGGAACACTCTTTATGGGTCCGCTAATCACCATGACGCCGTTTGAACTGCCCGAGGGCATCCCTGACGAAAAAGCCCATTAGGTTGTAACATCTACCCGATAGGGTTTTCAGCAAACCGCTCCATGATTTTTTCCACCTCATCACGCTCATCAAGCAGAACCTGCACGCAATCTGCATCCAGTATTTTACCCGAAAGTCTTTTCAGCTCTGCATAGGCCTTGTCGATATCCCATGCGTCCTTGTAGGGACGTTTGCGATGCGGTCGTAGTGATTACGCGATAAGTCCTATGACCGGTATTGGCCGGACTTCACCGTACGCAGCAGCGCCAGGCTGTGGCACTCCCCGGAATTTGAACGGCAGGATTCTGGTCAAACCCAGACCTAGCAGACTGATTCCATATAAGCCTCCGCTAACAGGCGGGAGACGACCCTTTCCGATCCTACAGTCGTTGCTAATATAATCAATGACTTCACGACAAAGAACGACCCTTTGTAGCTGTTAAGTTTGCTTCACTCGTTATATGCAAGTAGAAATACTAATAGGTATTATTCGCATATGCACTATAGTCGATATTACTTACCCGTCTCCATTTGCTCCCGCAGAGATCTTGATCGGCAAGTGCTACACAGCACGACGGTTCGGTTAGGATTAAAAGTTAAAGTTGACGGTTACTCCTTGCCGCCGGAAAACGGACTTAAGGCATATAACTTTTTACGTATAGTGCGCATCGCTGCCGAGCGCATAACCGTCACGAAAGGATAAAAGTCATGGAAATGATGAAGCGCGCAGAATTGAGTTTATTTCTATTTACGATCACAGCAAGCGGATTGGTCTCGGCTAATTGTCCAGGGTCAATGCCGGAACAGCTACTAAACGACTGCATTGTATACGAAGGTGCTGGATCAAGTTTCCCGACGAGTGATTACGCACACATGGCCCAGTACCACGACTGGCTGAAGACGCAGCAACCGCTAGCAATATCTCAACCGACCACAGCAGCCATGCCAAAGGTTAGATAATTAATACAGCATCCACAGCGGTGGCCTTCGGGTCGCCGTTTCATTTGCTGGGTTAGCGAGTTTGGCTGGTATAGGACCCTCCCGGGGAATGCGGCTGGGAAAGCGTATAAAGGTATGAGTTGTATCCAAGCCGGTCGAGTAGCTGCCTCTTATTTACTTCTGTTGAGCTGACGAACGCTCTTGGACGTGCCCGTGGTATTGCAAGTCAACCAAGGCGGAACGTGGCTCCTGACCATATGGAGATCAGTGATCAATACATGTGTCCTGGTCGCATGGAGTCTATTTAGTTCTGCTTCTTTATCTGGTGAGCTTCTAGATCTGTCCGTGGCAGAAGCGGATGGCAAGTACAAACTCCGGATGGTATCTGTACTCGATGCTCCTGCGGATTATGTATATCAAGTTATAACTGATTACACACATGCGTATCGAATAAATCCATCTCTTACTGAAGTTAAGATTCTACCCTCTAATCATGATGGAGTTATTAGGGTGCAAAATCGTTCCGAACACCGGGTTGGACTGTTCTCCTTTGAAATCGAATGGGTCGGGGATGTAGTAGAGACTCCGCATAGCCGCATAAGCATAACAACGATTCCGGAGATTGGCAGTTTTCATTCAGGCGCGGCCCTCTGGGAGATACGCCCACAAGGCAACCGCACTTGGGTGCGTCATGAATCAAGTCTAAAGCCGAAGTTTTACATTATTCCTGTAATTGGCGCTTACATCATGAAAAACAAAATGAAAGACGAGACTCTGGCGACCTTCACTAGAATTGAGTGCAATGCGCAGATCATGTCGGCGATGGATATGGAAAAGGACTCAGAGCATCTAAAAGTCGTTTTAAACGAAAAAGAGAACTGTATACAACCCTAAGGACATCAGGCGAACCAGCAGTGAACGATTAATGCATTTTGTCTAAACCTTCAGTTTACATAATACGCTGATAAGCTGTTTTTACTTACGTCATGGGTATGTCGTCTTTTGGCCGAAAGTGTGAGTACAGATTACAGGGCGGGAACGTCCGAAGTTGCGGCATCTGAGACCTTCCCAGGAAAGCCGGGAACGTCTTGTTCTGGCCGTTTATTTTAGGGAATCAAGCCATCCCAGATTGGTCCCATCAGTTTTCCATGTGCCTGCTTTGACATCAGCGGGCGATTCGAGCAGCTTAGCCGCGCTATGCGCGGCTTGTCGAACCGAAGGGTTTTCTTCAGAACCTCCCTCTCCGCCACATAAAAAAAGCCCCTTACGGGGCTTGTTTCATGTGGCGGAGAGGGAGGGATTCGAACCCTCGGAACCCATAGGGTTCACTTGATTTCGAGTCAAGCCCGTTCGGCCAGCTCCGGCACCTCTCCTGAGTCTGATTTTACCTTGAATATCAATGGGAAATAACACATGCTAGGCATGCATCCCAAAGCAAGGCGCATTGTACCCTATGCTTTAGCTTGAAGGCTAAACTTTCCCGGCCTCGGCCCACTTAACTGGTTAATGGTTGATGATTAAAGCTATTCCATAAAGAAGCCATGCGTTTAACCCTCATCATGTTCACCCTGTTCATCGCCGCTTGTGATTTGTTCCCACAATCCCGATTGGACCGCGTCAAGGATGAGGGCGTGCTTAAGGTGCTGACCCGCAACAGCGCCACGACCTATTACCAAGGACCCCATGGACCAGCCGGGCTGGAATACGATCTGGTGGCAGGTTTCGCGGAGTACCTGGGTGTAAAACTGAAACTGGAAACACCGGAAACATTGTCACAGGTTCTTCACATGATCCAGGCCGGTGAAGCCGATATCGCCGCAGCCGGTTTGACCGTCACCGATGAGCGTAGGGCACTCTTCAACTTTAGCACCAGCTACCAACGCATAACCCCGCAACTGGTTTACCGGGTCGGTACACGCCCCCCGAAAAACCTGGATGCCCTGCACGGCAGTCTCGAGGTTGTAGCCGACAGCAGTCACGCCGAACGACTGCGATCCCTGCAGGAGAAGCACCCGGAATTATCGTTTCAGAAAACCAGCGAACTGGACAGCGAAGAACTTCTCAGCCTGGTCTGGGAGCAGGTCATCGATTACACGGTGGCCGACTCCAACGAAGTTGCAATAAGCCGTCGTTTCTACCCGGAACTCCGGGTCGCATTCGATATCAGTTCCCCGGAAGCACTGGCCTGGGCCTTCCCGTCCGGAGAAGATCGAAGTCTGATCGAAAAGGCCGATGAATTTTTAAACCGGCTGAAAGAAAACGGCCAGCTCGATCGCTTGCTGAAACGTTATTACGCGTATGTTTCCGATTTCGACTACGTGGGGACACGCCGTTACATGAAACACATTGACCAGCGTTTACCGCGTTACCAGGCCTGGTTCGAGCAGGCCGGAAAGGACACCGGTGTGGACTGGCGGCTGTTGGCGGCCATCGGTTACCAGGAATCACACTGGAACCCGAAAGCTGTTTCGCCAACC
>Ga0316198_10002241_pt1 | contig 11638 bp, 10 predicted proteins | sample OudBieAanoxic_MG_FD_204935 | JGI IMG/M metagenome (GOLD analysis project Ga0316198, IMG submission 204935) | Coastal sediment microbial communities from Oude Bieten Haven, Netherlands - site A anoxic | ecosystem: Environmental > Aquatic > Marine > Coastal > Sediment | place: Netherlands... | reverse complement strand
TGATCAACGTGGACTTGCCGGCACCGTTGTCGCCAAGCAGGCAGGTGACCTCACCGGCTCGCACGAACGCGGACACATCCTGCAACGCGATAACGCTGCCGAAGTACTTCGAGACGTTCTTGATTTCTAGCAGTGGAGCGTTGTTGGCAGTCATCGTTTCGCCGCCTGCTGCCGGATGTAGTTGTTGAAGATCACAGCAATCACAAGGATGCCTCCCATGAACACCTGGAACCAGTCACCGTCGACGCCGGTGATGATGATGCCTTGCTGCACCATTGCGAAGATCAGTGCGCCGAAGCTGGCGCCGATCGCCGACCCGTATCCGCCGGTAAGCAAGGTGCCACCGACAACCACCGCGATGATCGCCTGGAATTCGATCCCGAAACCACGCAGGGTGTCCGAACCGTTGAACTGCGTGGCTTGGATCACGGCCACAAGGAACGCCCCGAATGCGGTCGTCATGAACAACGCAATCTTGACCCGACTCACCGGGACACCGACGTTGCGAGCCGAGTTGGCATCGCCGCCGGCGCCAAAGATCCAGTTGCCCCACTTGGTGCGCAAGAGGATCCACGTTGCGAGCGCAGCCATCCCGATCCACCAGAGGATCGAGACCCGGAAACTCGCCCCGAAGACCGTGAAGTCGGAGGCGAAGATCTTGTCGGCGAGCGCCGCCCCGGACGCCTCGTCGAAGTCGCCCAGCTGCGTGCGATCTGTCAGCTGACGGGTTATCGCGATCGTCAATCCCCGGAAGATGAAGAGGGTCGCCAGCGTGATGATGAACGACGGCAGTTTCGTCGCAATCACCAGGGCGCCGTTGAAGAACCCGATCAAAAGGGCAAAGACGAGTGCAAGGGCGATTGCGGGCCAGACCCCCCAACCGAAACCTCCTGCAGACGATGGGGTGATCAACACCATGATCGTCATCCCTGCGAACCCGATGATCGAACCGATGGAGAGATCGAACTCGCCACCGATCATGAGGAGCGCAACCACAACAGCAAGAATTCCGAGCGGCGCCGCCCGGTTGAGGATCGACGCGGTCGTCGCCCAACTCACGAAGCTGTTGTCGTACGCAACGATCGCGAAAAAGACCCAGACGAGGATCGCACCGATGATTGCTCCAACTTCCGGGCGAGCGAGCAGCCGGTTGAGGCCGCTCACCTTCCTCACCCGTTCGTCTGCCGGCGGTGCTGATCCCGGCGGTGCCGGTTGCGACACAGCCGCGTCCGGCGGAGGTTCATTCTTGGATGTCATGTCACCTTCCTCGGTCGCTTGCTCGGTATTGCGACGGAGGGCCCGCCCGGTGCGGGCCCTCCGTCAATCGATGGCTGGATCTACCGGAGTCCCTCGGCCGAGTAGTCGATCACACTCGCCGCGGTATCCGCCGTAACGATCTGCGGACCGGTCAGCATCACTCGGTTGACGCTGCCGAGTGGCAATGCGCCGGTCTCCAGGTACTTCGTCAGCAGCACGATCGGCAGGTAGCCCTGCAGGTACTGCGCCTGGTCGATCGCGAACAGCATGTCGCCAGAATCGATGGCTGCCAGCACATTGGGCGACATGTCGAAGGTCGCGAACTTGATGGTGCCCAACTGGCCGATCTCTTCAAGCGCCGCGAGCGTGGGCTCCGCGCCCGTCGGGCCAAGCGTCAGAATGCCGTCGACCGGGTTCGCCTGAAGCGCACCAGCGACGGTCTCTTGGGTACCCGTCGGGTCGGACAGGACGACTGGGATCACATCAACGTCGGCACCAAGGCCGTCTTCAAAGCCCTGGCAACGAGCATCAAGGGCCGCGTTGCCGACTTCCTGGTTGATACAGATGGCACTGCCAACGCCCTCAGCAGCAAACTGCTGTCCGGCGATCAGGCCTGCCTCATACTCGGTCTGGCCGACGTGCACGAGAACGCCGAGCTCGGCAAACACGTCGCTGCCTGAGTTCATCGAGATCACCGGGATCCCAGCGTCCACGGCTGCCCGAATCGAATCACCGAGTGCATCGGCGTCGGGAATCGTCACGACGAGTCCGTCCGGCTCCGACGCAACGGCCGCGTTGATGATGTTGCTCATCTCGACCATGTCGTACGACTGGTACGCCTGATACTCCACGCTGACGCCCATGTCCTCGCCTGCATCGTTCACGCCGTTCTGGGCAACTGACCAGAACGGGTCGGATGCTTGACCGTGTGAAACGACCACAAAGCGGAGGTCCCGCTGCGAAACCGCGTCACCGGAATCGGCGGTTGTTGTGGTGTCACCACCCTCGTCGCCGCCGCCCGCCGTCGTCGTGGTGTCGTCGCTATCGCTCGAGCACGCGGCGATGATCAGGGCAAAGGCCATCAGAAGTGCAATCAACACACTTCGTTTCATTTGTTTCCTCCTCTATCCGACAATCGGCCCACCGGCGGTGGGTCCGGTTCCCCCAAACCTACGCGGACGCGCAGGCGCTGGGTGGACTTATGCGAATGCCTTCCGTAGATAGTCGAGACTGGTCCGCGCATCCGCTATCGGACCTTCTCCTCCCGCTGGTTCCTCGTCGAGGACCAGATCTTGTTCCAGAACGTACCACCCGTCGTAGCCCGATGCTTGCAGCTCGGCGACAAATCCGGCGATGTCAACGTCGCCCTCGCCCAGAGGTTTGAAGATGCCGTCGATCACGGACTGCCGGAACGGCAACTCGCCCCTCCGCACCCGCTCCGCCATCTCGCCATCAACATCCTTCAGGTGAACGTGAGACACGCGCCCCTTCGCCGCCTTTGCCACCGCCACCGCATCTGCTCCGCCTAGGAAGAGGTGCCCGGTGTCGAGGCAGAACTCGACACCGCTGTCCGTCAAGAGGCGGTCGATGTGCTGCGGTCGCTCGATCGCCATCCCCCAGTGCTGGTGAAGGGAGGTAGCAAGACCCTCGGCATCCGCGATGTCAATGACCTTCTGGAGATTGGACAGGAAGGTGGTCCACTCTTGCTCCGTCATATCGACGCTGTTGTCATAGCCGTCGAAGTGTGAGCTCGGGCCGAGGACGATGACCTCGGACCCGCATCCGGCGAGTGTGCGGGCTGCGCGAGCTACGTAGTCGAGCTGCTCTTCAGCCGCGTCCTCCCGGTACAGCAGGGCCGGCACGAACCCGCCCACAAGAACGAGCCCATATGACTCGAGCATCTCGCGGAGCTCTCCAGGGTCGGTGGGGAGATAGCCGTCCGGTCCAAGCTCGGTTGCGTGGAGGCCTACCTCCTGCATCTCGGCGAGTACACGGTTGACATCCATCAGGTGTCCCCACCCTGGCGAACCATCCACGCCCCACGTGATCGGGGCGCCGGCGACACGTGACATCACGTCGCTCATACGATCTCCTTCATCTCTACCGGCCGATGTTCAGCTCGAGACACATCACACGCGACAGCGACACGAAGCGCCTCGCGGGCGTCCTCCGGGGTGCAGGGGCTTGCAAGCCGTCCCTGCGCCACTTCAACGAACGCCGCTATCTCGTCCCGGTACGCAGGTGCGAACCGGTCGAGGAATGTCTTGGGGGTGGGCTTCGCGGGAGGTGCAACGCCGTTCTCGACGGATCGCAACGGCAGCCGAGGCTCGAGGCCGACCGACACGCTGTCGCGCGTCCCAAACAACTCCATCCGCACATCGTGGCCGAGCGGATCGTGGCGGATGCCGGACATGATGGCCCGTGTGCCGTCCGTCAGCGAGAGGGTTACGACACCGGTATCGACAGGGCGATCCTGTCCGAACTCCTCCGTTGTGGTCGTGTGGCCGTCGGCGTAGGCCTCCACAACTTCCTGCCCGGTGACGAACCGCAAGATGTCGAAGTCGTGGATCTGCGTGTCTTTGAAGATTCCGGTGTCGTTGTAGCCGGGTGGCGGCGGGTCGTAGTCGTGGGTGGTCGTCCGCACCGAATACAGATGACCAAGCCGTCCCGAGTCCACGAGTTCTTTGGCACTGCGATATCCAAAATCGAATCGCCGCTGGAATCCGATCTGGGCAGGGATGTCCAGCATTTGCAGCCGTTCGACCACCACGTCGGTCGCCGGCAGGTCGGTCGCGATCGGCTTTTCACAGAACACCGGGATGCCGGCTTCGGCAGCCAGCAGCATCATCTCGGCATGGACGTCGGTGGCGGCGGCGATGACCATGGCGTCGATGCTGCCGATCATCGACTGGGCATCGGGAGCAACACTTCCCCCAATATCGGTAGCCACAACTTCGGCACGTTCAAGCAACGGATCGGTGACAACAACGGCGGTGACCTTGGCGTGGTCTGCCAGCGTTTGAGCGTGAAAGGCGCCGATGCGCCCTGCTCCGATCAGTCCGACTCGCACACGCACATCCTCCCTGGATCCCGGTGCTGCGGGTATCTCATCAGATTGTTGTGGAACGTTCCAATTATCTGGACGTTATACTCCGCGCCGACCCGGTGTCAAGCCGCTCTGGAGGACCTCCGAATGTTCCGGATCTGGTTCGAGCGAGATATGCCCGACCATGTTGCGGCCACCATTGCGGCCCTTGCCACACCGATAGGCCCCGGCACCGCAACACCCGCCGACCTGCTGTCCTCGGTCGGTGAGGCAGACGCCATCATCGCGTCATCGCTTGTCACCTATGACAGGACGGCCATGGACCGAGCCCCCTCTCTTCGCGTGATCGCACGTACGGGGATCGGTGTGGACAAGATCGATCTTGGCGCGGCAACCGGCCGAGGTATCGCCGTCTGCAACACACCGGACGCACCCACGATCTCAACTGCAGAACACACGATCACCCTCATGCTCTCGGTCGGAAAACGGGTGCCGGGTGCACAGGCTGCCTTGCGAAACGGCGGCCGCGACTTCTTCGGATCGCATGAGGGACGGGAGGTTTCGGGAAAGGTCTTGGGCCTCGTCGGGGTTGGCAGGATCGGGGCCACCGTGGCTCGCATGGCGCGTGGCCTGAGCATGACTGTGATTGCCCATGACCCCTACGTCGAAGCGACCGCCTTGTCGGAGGCCGGGATCCGAACGGTGGACACGCTGGACCAGTTGCTGGCCGAAGCCGACGTCGTCTCCCTCCACCTGCCGCTCACGAGCGAGACGGAATACCTGATCAACGCCGAGCGCATCACCTTGATGAAGCCGGGAGCCATCCTCGTCAACACCGCCAGGGGCGGATTGGTCGACCACGACGCGCTGCTCGTCGCACTCGACAGCGGCCGACTGTTCGGTGCCGGCCTCGACGTGACCGACCCTGAACCCCTCCCGCCAAATCACCCCCTCCTCCACCGGGACGACGTGGTGGTGACCCCGCACGTCGCCGCTGCCACCGTTGCAGGCAAGGCCCGCCTCTACGAGAGCGCTGTCACCCAGGCGCTCCAGGTGTTGCGGGGCGAGTACCCGAAACATCTGGTCAACCCCGACGTCTGGCCGGTCCGTCAACAAGGTTCATTCACAAAGGAGCAACAACCGTGACACATTCCATCGGAATCGGCGTCGTCGGCTTCGGTTGGATGGGACAGGCGCATTCGCGTTCGTACCGCCGAATCCCCATGCACTTCCCCGAGGCGAACCTCATGCCCCGACTCGTCATCGTGGCCGACAACGTGCAGGAGCGAGCCGAACTGGCGCGACAGAACTTCGAATTCGAGGCCGCTACGGACGACTGGCGTGCCGTGGTCGATCATCCCGACGTGGACGTGGTGACCATCGGGGCGCCCAACAAGCTTCACAGAGAGATCGCCGTCGCGGCGGCGGAGTCGGGCAAGGCCATCTTCTGCGAGAAGCCGGTGGGGGAAGCACCCGATGTCACAGCCGAGATCGAATACGCTGCCCGACGCGCCGGGGTGATCACCGGTGTCGGATTCAACTACCGATGGGCGCCGCTCGTCCAGTACCTCAAACAACTGATCGAGGACGGACGCCTCGGCGACCTCACCCACTATCGCGGACGCTTCTTCTCGATGTACGGACGGGACCGACTCGGCACGCTGAGCTGGCGCTACCTGCTCGAAGAGGCCGGCTACGGAGTCCTCACCGACATCATGTCGCACACCGTCGACATGGCCCACAACCTCGTCGGTCCGATCCGCCGGGTCGTGGCCACGAAAGAGATCTTCATCAAGGAACGCCCACTTCCGAAACCCGGCTCCGGGACCCACTACGACCGCGGGGCGCCCGGCGATCCCACCGGCGAGGTGACCAACGAGGACTATGTGGCAGCGCTCGTGGAATTCGAGAACGGTGTGCGAGGCACACTCGAAGTCGACCGTTCGATCTTCGGCCCGCAGAGCGAGATGGGATTCGAGATCAACGGCTCGCGGGGCGCCGGAGCCTGGAACCTCGAGACGATGAACGAGCTTCAGCTCTACCTCCCCGAAGAGACCCCGGCCGACGGCTACGTCCGGGTGCTTGCTGGTGACGCGTTCCCCCACCACGGGAACATCGTCCCCGGAGGTGGCAACCCAATCGGATACGAAGACCTCAAGGTCTTTGAAGACCTCGAGTTCCTGAAGTCGGTCGTCGAGGGTCGACCGGGTGCCGTCACTTTTGCCGACGCCCTCGCCGCCGCCGAGGTCGAGGCTGCGATGACCCGTTCGTGGGAATCGGGCGCCTGGGAAGACGTCACCAGCCTGCGCATCGACTGAGAGGGATCACCATGGACATGTACGTCGGAGGCCGCTGGCAAGGATCTCCCAAGTGGATCGACGTCGTCGCTCCCTACTCGGGAGACGTGATCGACCGTGTTCCGATCGCGACACCCGACCAGGTCGAGGAGGCGCTCGCAACCGCTGAGCGCGGGGCGATCGTCATGCGAGACCTCGGGGGTGCCGCTCGGGCCGACATCCTCCGCCGCGCCGCCGACCTGCTCGACGCCGACGTTGAGAGGATCGCCCGCACGATCAGTCTCGAGGTGGGCAAGCCGATCGGCGAGGCCGCTGGTGAGGCGTCTCGTCTGGGCGAGATGTTCCGATTGGCGTCGTTCGAAGGCACGCAGATCCGTGGTGAGACTCTCCCTCTCGACGCTCAGGCAGGTGCCGAGGGCAAGCTCGGCTTCACTCTGAGGATCCCCACAGGAATCGTGGTGGCCATCACCCCGTTCAACTATCCCGGCCTCCTCGTCGTGCACAAGATCGCCCCAGCTTTGGCCGCAGGCAACGCGGTCATTCTCAAACCGGCCTCGCAGGCTCCCCTGACCGCCCTGATCATCACAGAGAAGCTGGTCGAGGCCGGACTTCCCAAATCTGGCCTGCAGACGATCACCGGCGGAGGCGCGTCCGTCGGGATGGCCCTGGTGCGTGACCCGCGTGTACGCAAGGTTTCGTTCACCGGTAGCACCGCGGTCGGAGAAGAGATCACTCGCATCGCGGGCGTGAAACGCCTCTCTCTCGAGCTCGGTGCGAACTGCCCGATGATTGTGATGCCGGACGCCGACCTCGAGTTGGCGGCCGAAGCGAGCGCGACGGGGGGTTATGTCAACGCCGGCCAGGTGTGCATCTCGCTGCAGCGCGTCATCGTCCACGAGGACGTCTACGGGGACTACCTCGACGCACTACGAGGGCCGGTCGAGGCATTCCGGATGGGTGATCCGCTGGCCGCCGACACCAAGATCGGAGCCATGATCTCCGAGGCTGAAGCAGTGCGAGTGGCGCAGTGGGTCGACGAAGCCGTCGCTTCCGGAGCCCGGATTGCCATCGGCGGCGAGCGTGATGGAGCAAAGCTCTTCCCCACCGTTGTTGCCGACGTGACGCCGAGCATGAGGATCTCACAGGAGGAGGTGTTCGGGCCGACGTTGAGCGTCACCAAGGCCGCGAACATCGACGAGGCCATCACCCTCGCCAACGACTCCAGCTACGGGCTCGGAGCCGGCATCTTCACGAAGGACGTGACAAGCGCGATGCGCTTCGCGAGGGAGGTCGACGCGGGCGCCATACACGTCAACTGGACGCCGCTCTGGCGGGCAGACCTGATGCCCTACGGCGGGCTGAAGGGCAGTGGCATTGGCAAGGAAGGGATCCGCTACGCCGTCGAGGAGATGACCGAACTCAAGACGGTGATCATCCACGGCTTGGAAGGTGGATTGACGTGATCAACAACCACACCAAACACCGCCTCACGGCAGGCGAGACGGTGGTGGGGTGCTTCCTTCGTTACCCGGTGGGGACGTTGGCCGAGTTCATGGCTCTCGGTGGCTGGGACTTCATGGTCTTCGACGCCGAACACGGAGCACTCCAGCCTCGCGACCTCGAAGACCTCTCGCGGGCCTGTGAGCTCCACGGGGTCACGCCGATGGTTCGCGTGACAGCCAACGAGCCGTCCACCGTCCTCCGTTTCCTCGACGCCGGCGCCCACGGCATGCACGTTCCCTGGGTCGATTCCGGGGCCGCAGCGGAAGCCGCCGTGCAAGCAGCCAAATACGAACCGAGGGGTTCTCGCGGACTTGCAGCCACCCGATCGGCAGGCTTCGGACTGCAGGCGCCCATTGGCGATTACGTTCGGCAGTCCAATCTGGAGACGCTCGTAGTGGTTCAGGTCGAGAGTGCCGAGGGCGTCGCCAATGTCGAAGAGTTGGTCGCGGTCGACGGCGTCGACGTGATCTTCATCGGCCCAACCGATCTCGCCCACTCTCTCGGACATGTCGGCAATCCATCTCATCCGGAGGTGCAGGCCGCCATGGAGCAGATAGCGAAGGTCGTCACCTCGAGCGACAAGGCCCTCGGCATCTTCGTCGGCACTCCGGCCGACGCCGTGGCCTGGCGCGACCGCGGCGCCCGCTACCTCCTCACGGGTTTGGAGCCTCTGTTGTCGGCCTCAACGAAGAACTACCTGGAAACCGTCCGCACCACCGAAGGAGCTACGACATGAACACCATCCGACTCACGACGGCGCAAGCGATCGTCAAGTACCTCGTCGCCCAACGGACGATCATCGACGGGGTGGAGGAACCGCTGTTCGCCGGAGCGTTCGGCATCTTCGGTCACGGCAACGTGGTTTCGCTGGCCGAGGCGCTGTACCCGGTGCAGGACGTCCTCCCGACGTGGCGCGGACACAACGAGCAGTCGATGGCGCTCGCCGCTGTTGCTTTTGCGAAGGCGAAACGGCGCCGTCAGATCATGATCGCCACCTCGTCGGTCGGGCCCGGCTCGTCGAACATGATCACCGCTGCAGCGACGGCGCACGCCAACCGCCTGCCGGTGCTCTTCTTCAGTGGTGACACGTTCCAGCATCGTTTCGTCGACCCGGTGCTCCAGCAACTCGAGCACTTCGAAAGCCCGTCGACGACGGTCAGCGACGCCTACCGGGCCGTCACCCGCTACTGGGACCGCATCACCCGCCCCGAGCAGGTGATCCAGTCGCTGCCCCATGCCGTCGCCACCATGCTCGACCCGGCCGACTGCGGGCCGGCCTACATCGGCCTCCCGCAGGACATCGCAGCAGAGGCATACGACTACCCGATCGAGTTCTTCAAGACGCAGGTCCACTACATCCGCCGTCCCGTCGCCGACCCCCGCGACATCGAGCGAGCCGTCGCGGCACTCGCGGCAGCGGAGAAGCCACTGATCATCGCGGGCGGTGGTGTCCACTATTCGGGAGCGGTCGCGGAACTGACCGCGTTCGCCGAGAAGCACGGCATACCGGTGACCGAAACCGTCGCAGGCAAGGCCACGCTCCTGGCCGACCATCCGAACTTCGTCGGACCGCTCGGTGTCACCGGAAGCGCCTCAGCCAACGTCATGGCAGACGACGCCGACGTGGTCGTGGCGGTGGGGACACGGCTCCAGGACTTCACCACCGGTTCGTGGTCGATTTTCGGCAACGAGGCCATGACCCTGGTCTCGGTCAACGTCGGGCGTTTCGACGCAACCAAACACCAAGCCGTCTCGGTCATCGGAGATGCCAAGACGTCGCTCGAAGCAATCGATGCCGCCATCGGTGACTACCGCGCACCAGCGTCGTGGCTGGAGCGAGGCGCCGAGGAGCTCAGCTCCTGGTACGGCTATCTCGATGACTTCACATCTGCAGAGTTCGAGACACCGACGTATGCCCAGGTCATCCGGGCGGTGAACGAGATCTGCGATCCCGACGACTATCAACTCAGCGCAGCAGGCGGTCTACCGGGTGAGCTCAACATGGGCTGGCATTCCAAGTCGATCGGATCGTTCGACGCCGAGTACGGGTACTCGTGTATGGGGTATGAGATCGCAGGAGCATGGGGCGCCAAGATCGCCCTGCCCGACCGCGACGTGGTGAGCTGGGTCGGCGACGGTTCCTATCTGATGATGAACTCGGACATCTACTCGACCGTGATGACCGGCCACAAGGTCATCTTCATCGTCTGCGACAACGGCGGTTTCGCCGTGATCAACCGGCTTCAGCTCAACACGGGCGGCGAGGAGTTCAACAACCTCCTCCACACGGCACGCCACGAGCGTATGTTCCGAGTCGACTTCGCCAAACACGCCGAGTCGATGGGGGCAATCAGCGAGAAGGTCACAACGATCGACGAATTCAAGGGCGCGTTTGAACGGGCGAAGGCAGCCGACCGGAGCTACGTCATCGTGATCGATGTTGCTCAGTACGACTGGACCGAGGGTGGCGCCTGGTGGGAGGTCGGTATTCCCGAAGTCTCCGATCGAGAGCAAGTGCGGGTCGCGCGTGCCGAACTCGACGCCGAGAAGAAGCTCCAGAGACGCGGAGTGTGAGATGACTGATTCCGCGTACACCGAACTCGTTGGCACGGTCGCCGACAGCTACGCCCGATTCATCTCGATCTGGCACGAAGAGAAGGGCACACCATGAGCCGCACGAACCCAGACCTCTATCGGCCTGCCGGCACGGATGCCGAGGGGTCGGATTCCGTTGTGATCACGCCTGACGTGGCCGGCTGGACCTACAGCGGTCTCCGCGTATTCGATCTTGCACCGGGTGAGTCTCAAACGATCGCCACCGGAACCACCGAGATGGCCGTGCTGCCGCTGAACGGTTCGTGCACGGTCGAAATTGAGGGCCACCGGTTCGATCTCGAGGGGCGGGACTCGGTGTTCAGTCGCGTCAGCGACTTCGCGTATGTCCCGATCGACGCCGAGTTCCGCATCACATCTCGTTCCGGCGGCGAGTTCGCGCTCCCGATGGCGGAAGCGACCCGGCGCATGGAGCCCGCGTATGGGCCCGCGGAGGACGTGACAGTCATGGTCCGTGGAGCGGGATCGACATCCCGGCAGATCAACGACTTCCTCATGGCAGGTGTTGGGATGGCGGACAAGCTGCTGGCGGTCGAAGTGATCACCCCAGAGGGCAACTTCTCGTCCTATCCGCCGCACAAGCACGACGTCGCGGATCCTGAAGCGCCCGAAGTCGAACTCGAGGAGGTCTACTACTTCCGGTTCTCGAAGGACGACGGCTACGGATTGTTCCGACAATGGGCAGCGGACGGAGAGTTCGACATGACCATGCGCGTCGGCAACGGCGATGTCGTCCTCTGTCCCAAGGGGTATCACGGGCCGACCATCGCACTCCCGGGCTATCACATGTACTTTCTCAACGCGATGGCGGGTCCCGGTTCCGAACGGATATGGTGCGCGTCCGATGATCCAGGCCATGCATGGATCAAGGACAACTGGGAGGAACTCGGCCCGGATCCGAGGCTTCCGCTCACCACCTACG
>Ga0316198_10002240_pt1 | contig 11643 bp, 11 predicted proteins | sample OudBieAanoxic_MG_FD_204935 | JGI IMG/M metagenome (GOLD analysis project Ga0316198, IMG submission 204935) | Coastal sediment microbial communities from Oude Bieten Haven, Netherlands - site A anoxic | ecosystem: Environmental > Aquatic > Marine > Coastal > Sediment | place: Netherlands... | reverse complement strand
ATGCCTCCTATGTAACCGGAAGCGAATATGTGGTTGATGGTGGCATGACTGGATTGTGAGTTTATGATGATTGGTCGGGAAATAAGCTCGCCTCGCTTGAGGCCACCATAATATCCTTCTGAAAATTAACGTGGAAATGTTACGTGTGAATTTGCGTGTAACTGGGGGATAAGGTCGACTACCCCTTGGGTTCGCCATTCTGATAACAGCCGGGTCAGGCAATTCCCCAAGCCTGGTTTCTCCAAACCGCTTGGGTAATTATCCAGTTCTCATTTGCGACAGCCTTGCAACTGGCGTTATAGAAAGCCTGTGACTAGGATTTCAACACCCAGGCCGTGCACCAGCCGTTCTCGTTGACGCCCTTGCCCGGGAATATCTGGCAAGCGCGCCATTCACCCGACTCGCTGCGTATCAGGTTACAGTTCTTGCAGTACTGGTTGGGTTTGCGTTTCGGATTGTTGGACTTGTCGGCATTGTGGAGATAACCCAGTCCCTTGGCGGCGGCGTTGCGCCGGCGCTGCGCTTCTCGAGCCGAGCAGCGCGTCACTCAACATTCCGCAGACTCGGGTGTTTCGCTGAGTTGAACAAACATGACGTCTTCTCCCGTGAAGATTGGGCGGTAGCGCACGGGCTGCGTCTTTGCCGGGCATGCCGCTTACTGTGTCTAGATATTGTCGAATAATAATTCTTTGACCTGAAGAGTAGAAGAAGCCGGTGTTTCGCCTCTCAAAAGGCGATTATCGTGCCAGCCATTGTTAAAAGGATTTAAGGAGCTGTTAAAATACGGAGTATTGTAAGGCACATAAGGCAGTCTTGCTGGTCCAGCAGATAGGTGTTGTGGTAGCTCATGACGAATTGCTCATTGTAACAGCGAACCGGATATTAATGTATTGCCTAGGACATTATTTAATATTTGTACCGTTGTCAAGGTAATGTACAATACAAATACTAAATTGTCTTTTGGCGGGAGACCCCCATCACCTCGCCTGCCGCACAACCTGTTGAAAACCAAGGAGAAGGCATGACAGAGCAACCGAAAAGTGCGCCGAGCCAATACCGGATCGGCGCCGTGTCTCGATTGACCGGTATTTCCCCGGATGCCCTGCGCATCTGGGAGCGCCGTTACGAGGCGGTGTCGCCGCAACGATCGCCCGGCGGTGGGCGCCTGTACAGCCCGCAGGATGTGGCGCGCCTGCGCCTGATGAAACAGCTGGTGGACGCCGGTGATGCGATCGGTGCAGTCGCGACCCTCGATCTTGATGCGCTGCAAGGCCGGACGGCGGAGGCACAACGCCTACCGTCTGCACCGGGCGTGTTGACCGAGGAGGCATCCTGTCGCGTGCTGTTGGTCGGGGAGTCACTGGCAAGGGAAATCGAGGCCGCCGGCGACACCCTGACCGGTATTACACCCGTCGCCCAATACGCCGATATCGCCGACTTCGAAGCCCGTGCCGGTGATGCCGAGGCGGACGTACTGTTGATAGAGCGGGCAACGCTGCATGAGGATACCGCCAAACGGGTGATCGATTGGCTAACCCGGGCCAAAGCGGCGCACGCCGTGGTGGTGTACCGCTATGCATCGACGGAGGCGCTGCGGCGGCTGCCGGCCTCAAAATGCTCGGCCTTGCGCGCCCCGGTCGATGCGCGCACCCTGCAGGCACATTGCGTATCGATTATGCATAGGGCGTTCATCCTGCCCGCGCCGGCGGCAACCGAAGGCGCCTCGATGACGCAGCCCGCACCGCCGCGGCGTTACGACGATGAGACGCTGTCGCAGCTGGCCGAGCTGTCTTCAACGGTCAAATGCGAATGCCCCAAGCACCTCGCCGAGCTGATTGCCAGTCTCTCCGGCTTCGAGCGCTACAGTGCCGAGTGCGAAAGCCGCAGTTCCCGCGATGCGGCGCTGCATGCTTACCTGCACGCGACTGCCTCACAGGCGCGCCATATGATTGAGGATGCGCTCGATCACGTCATCGAAATCGAGGACATAAAGCTTTGAGGCGTGCCTGAACAGGTTTGCTATCGAGAGTGAGAGGGTTGCCGCGGGAACAGGTGAGGCTCAGTGAAACAGGTGCCCTCAGCTGGGTCAGTTCTAAGGGCTCGCGTAGAAATTAATTTACATTTTGGGGCGTCGAGATGCCCGTCCAGCAAGGCGAGAGGAGCGCGAATAGCAGGCCTATTTAAGCGACGAACAACGCAGCTGGGGGGGATAGATCGGCGTTCCAAAATGTGAATTAATTTTGAAGCGAGCCCTTAGTAGAACAGAGTGGTCAGGATTGACCTGCGTCGGACACTACGCTCAGACGATGGTTTCGTAGCTGAGAGCGCCGGCGACCCGGCCTCGAGATCCTCCTGTCCGGCCGCGCTAACATGCTTTCCCCGTCCAAGGCCGTTGTCCATGCTGATACAAGCCTTCTGTTAGGGCGGCGTGCATTCCTGCACGCCGCTGTTGTTCAAAGGCTTGGCATCACAACATTGCCGATAATGTGGACGATGCCGTTGGCGGTCCCGATGTCAGCACTCACGACGTCGAGGGCAGCAATCGAGAGTGTCTGCCCCTGCACGGTCTTAAGCTCGCGCTGCTGCAAAAGATCCGCAGCGGTCAGACGACCGGGTACAACGTGGTAACTCAGTACCGCAACGAGCATGTCCTTGTTCGCTAACAGCTCGTCAAGCATTCCGTCGGGCAGCTTGGCAAAGGCACCATCCGTTGGCGCGAACAGGGTGAAGGGTCCCTCTCCGCGCAGCGTGTCGTAAAGATCTGCAGCGACTACCGCTTTGATGAGCGTATTGAAATCCCCGGCTGCTGTTGCTGTTTCAATGAGATCCGGTTCATGTGCGTGCGGTGGTGCCGTGTTCGATGAAGTCCGTGTGTCCTGGTTTTGCCAGGCCTCGTCGGCGTTCTTGTTGAACCCTTCTCGATAAGCAGGTGCCCGGTAGCCATGCGCGGGGTAACCGTATGGTTTCATCGGGCCGGAATATCCCTGCAGGTGGCGTGGGTGCATCGGTGTCATGTAGCCTTGACCATACGGCTTCTTCATGCACATGTCGGCGTTGGCGATGCCACCGATCGCACTGAATGCCAATGCGCATGTGCTGTAGACAAAGACTCGCTTGATTCTTGGGGTTGGTTTGGTCATCCTGAGTTCCTCTTGCTGTGGATTAAACATTACGAGCAGAAAATAGTGTCAGGCTGTGCTTGAATAGCCGTCATGAGCTTCGAATGGGATCCCGCCTCTGCACAAGCATCGGATGCTACCGGGGCATGAAAGTTCATCACAAAGAACCAGAAAAATATTTATGAAAGGATCGATTGGTTTTATCCGTGTGAACGGGTGAATAAAACCGGGTGCCGGTGCACCAGCCGCATTGAAACCGGATGCGTCAGCTGGAAACTTCGCGACCACGACAATCTGTTAGTGGCCCGGTTGGAAAGCCAGCTCCTGCGCTCACGTGCCGCCAGCGTGCCAGGTAACAGGCTGATGCAGTTAATCAGCAGTGCTCGCGCCAAAGGATTGTTCAGCCGCGGGCGGCAACGTGTAAACCCTGGCTGTATACGCAGTTTCGGTGCCAGTGTGCGTCGTGCGACATCAAGCCCTCCACGTACCGATTCGCGCAGGAACAGCGCGACGAAACCCGCCGGCCCGGCCACAGAAATCCTGGGCAACGACGTGCGACCGAGGCGAGCGCTCGCCATGGCGGTTAACGCCACGGCGGGCAGTCCGATTATCCAGGCACTCGTCTGGCCCCCGGCGATGACGTACCACAGCAACGCCAGTATTGCCGTTTTCGCCAGGAAGCCAGGGACTATCGCAACGGAGTTGGATGCCTTGTGATTGGTTCTGCTGACGCCGGATGAAATTTAGACATGTACGTCCAGGCTTGGCGGTCGGGCCGGAGCCCGTGCCGATGCCATCGTGCGCCGCCGGGTGCAGAACATTTTTTCCGTGCACGCGGGTTGTAGCGACTTGCGGTCGAAGACCACCGTCGGGATTATCCTCACCGTTTATGGAAGCCCGTAAAGCGTGGGTGAGGAGACGCGCATGGCGAACCTCCCTGCCAGGATCATTGAGACGACGTTAAGCCGGGTTTCTCGAACACCATGAAATGCTGCGTCGGCAGGGAATTCCCGTTCTCAACCCACACCAGGCCGACGGCCTGCATCGCTTGAGCGCTCAGTCAGACCAGGAGTGAAGTGTATGGGGATGCCACCGCAGGTGCCCCAGGTGCGTGGATCGCTGATTCATAAAATGTCGTTTTTCCTCTCTGATGTTTCGTGCAAAACAGGGGCAGCGTAGGTTTAATGTCGGGTGACTGACGTGGGTGCCTGGTGCTCGCTGCCGAGCAAAGCGGTGAAGGTGTATAGCCGCTCCTCGGGTTCGACAATTTCTAACAGCACTTGCTTGTCTTGTTCGCTGAGTGGTAGTGCCATGCTCAGGCTATTCATCAAGCTTACCGTTGGTAGCCGTTCGAGCATGGTCCAGTCGGCCTCCAGCTCTTTGACCTTGAAGTAACGTTTCAGCGTTCGGATCAAGCGATCGTGCTCACCGCGCAGGTTGCTCTCCTGGTCGGCGTAGTCGTCGCTGAAGCGTGACCAATTCGGGACGATCAGGCGATAGCCGCGGGTGGTTGGCAGTTCCTCACCGAGATCGTAACGACATACGCCGCTCAGCAGCATCTCGATGCGGCCGTCATTGGTCTCACGATACTGCGTGATCCGTCCGGCGCAACCGGTGTGGCAGAGCGCGGTTGCATCTCTGGCATTCGGGTCCGGTTGAATCATACCGATCATGCGGTGGGTGCTGAGCGCGTCGCTGACCATGTTGAGATAGCGTGGTTCGAAGATGTTCAAGGGTAATTCATTGCCCGGCATGACGATCGCGCCGGGCAGTGGAAAGATCGGTAGGGTCTCCGGTAGTTGGTTATACGGAGCAATGAACGGATTGTAACTCATGGACCACCTCCCGGGCGCCGATCGCCCTCTCTGCCCCGCTGTTCAACTTCAGCTGGATTTCAGTCATCCTGCATGGAAAACACATCTTCCGAGTAGGGTGTCGCGTGAATTTGGCCTCATTACTCGGGACCTATTCGCCTGAATAATTCTGCTCGTAACCCTGTTTACAGCGCCTGCCGGGCGTCGTATCCGATCCCCGGCCACTCAGGAGGAGCCAACGCGTGCCGGTGCGGGACCGAAATCTTCACGGACTCGCGGTGTGTTGGCCGTTCGGCAGGGATGACGGCATCGGTCACCCGGCAATCCTTGAACTCACCCTCGCGCTGGCGCGGTGGAGGAGATTCAAGCCAGCACCCGTATCAACACCGCGAGCACCGCAAGCCATTGGCAAGCATTGATGATGACACTTATCAGGTGCAGGCGTCTGAAGCGACCGGCTGCACCGGTTTCGCCGGTCATCTCCGCATCACGTGCCTGATTGATCAGCGGCATAAGCACCTGTCGCGCAAATGCAAACCCTGCCAGGACGAACGATGCCAAGGCTACTTCCCACGTCGCGCTGATATCCGCACCCAAGATCAATGCAGTGAGAGCGATCAGGATGGTCGCTCCCATGCTGAGATAATACCAGGGAAAGACTTGCCGAATGAAGGGGCCGGCGATCTTCAGGGGCAATTTACTAAAGACCAGCGGAGCCATGACCGCGGAGAAGAAAGTCATTCCACCAAAGGTGAGTGCAAGGGCGAGTCCGGCGACGAGGTGACTAACAGGATAAAGGTCCATGGTGCGATATCCCTCAACAGGCTGCAGCAGTGAATTTCAACAATCTGGAATGGGTAAAAAAAACAGTTCTCCACAGGAGTCACGAATCCCGTTTCTGGCGAACCCAACGCCGGGTATGTTTGGCAAGATCATGATGCTTTCCTTTTCAAATGTCAAGGTATTGTCCAAATATAAGCGTTGACAGCATAGAGATGTATAAGTAGTGTATAGATCATTCCACCGATTTTGCCTTTACGAACGCTAAAACCTGGAGCAGATGTGAAGCTCGCAGAAACCGCCAGTGGCAACACCAATCATTGCCGGCACTACCAAGTGGTGCGGGGCGATATGAATGGAAGGGTATTATGCGTATGAAAACATTCACGGAATTCTGGAGGGGATGTTCTTCCTTGTTTCCACGCTGACTCTGTCAGTCATTTTTTACCTGGTCGTGGTCAAGTGGCAGCCGCTCTGGACCGAAGGCTTCAGGGATTTCGGCGATATATCCGACTCGATCATGCACCTGGACAAGACGGCCAAACCGGTGGCCGAAATGGCACCGCTGATGCTGGGCGAGATGGATGCGATGCGCAAATCGATGATGAAAATGCAACAGTCCATGAAAAGCATGGAGCAGGTAAATCCTAACGTCAGGGAAATGACCCGCACCATGACCCGCATGACCTGGGTCATGGATCAGCGCATGGGTATGATGAACAATGGAATGGATCGGGTGGGAGACAAGCTTTCCCCCCCAGGCATGATGATGCCCTTCAACTGGTGATCGTTGGGCGCAAGGCAGCTGACAGACACCAAACTCAGTAGAGACCGCCGCACATTATTCAGAACTGCGTATACTGAAACACTATCGGCCAGATTTCGATCATTTATGGATTAACAACCGAGCACCAGTTCTGCGTGTGGCCGGTCGTTGACGAAGCCTGCCATGGCACAAGGAAGGGAGAGGACAACAAAACAATGAAAAATCCCGACGAACCGCTCTTCGATGAGGGCGACATAAAGGATGGTTCAGGCGCAACAGCTCACCGGGCTGTTCGGGAGCGCATTCAGCAACTGGCTGATAAACAGCCCTATGCGGTGCTATGCGTCCAGGGCGAAGGCCAGCCGTACGGCGCACTGGTGGCTTTTGCGTTCTCGGAGGATCTGCGGCACGCGGTTTTTGTCACGCCGGTCGCAACCCGCAAATACCGTTTGCTCAGTGAGTGCGATCATGTCGCACTGGTTATAGACAACCGGCCGAACAAGCCAGATGAGCTGATGGAGATCGAAGCTGTAACCGTCACGGGACGTTCACAAATGATAGAGCGCGGGGGTGAGTTTGACCAGTGGGCCGAATTGCTGGTGACTCGCCATCCGTATCTGAAGTCATTCGTGAAAGCCGCCACCTGCGCGTTGTTTCGTGTCGATGTTGTGCGTTTTCTGCACGTCGCGCGATTCCAGGAGGTCAACCAATGGATTCCGAGCGCCCACTCCTGATCCCACTCGATGCGCCCGGACACTGGGACGAGCAGATTGTCGGTGGCAAGGCGGCGAAGCTGGCACAGCTCGCGTGCGGCGGTTTCGACGTACCGAGGGGGTTCTGTCTGACGACCTGGGCTTACCAAACGTTTGTGAAAGATGCCGGGATTACCGCGGCGATTCGCATGGAACTTGGCCGTAAGTCGATGGACGACATGCGCTGGGAGGAAATCTGGGATGCCGCTCTGCGAATTCGAGCGACCTTTCTCGCCCAACCGCTAACCCGGTTGCTGCGTGAAACTGTCGCTGCCGGTCTGCGCGGTTTCGATACGTCCACGCCGCTCGCGGTCCGTTCCTCGGCGATCGGTGAAGACTCCGCCGGACGCAGCTTTGCGGGCTTACACGAATCGTTCATCGGGGTCCGCGGCAGGCAAGCCGTGGAGGACGCCGTGCGGCTGGTGTGGGCGTCGCTCTGGTCCGATGCAGCCTTACTTTACCGCAAGGAACTGGGTCTGGATCCCGCACACAGCCGCATGGCCGTGCTCGTTCAGGAGATGATCTATGCCGATCGTTCAGGCGTTGCCTTTGCCCGTGACCCGCGCGACATAGGCAAGGAACACGCGGTCATAGAGTCGGTACCCGGCCCGTGCAGCCTGCTTGTTGATGGCGTGGTTGACCCCGATCACTGGGAGCTCGATCGTAAAACTCACGGTATCATCGCCTGGCTTCCCGGTCAGCGCAATGATGCGGAGGACGATGCTCCGCTGCTTGAATCGCGCGAACTCGAGCATATCCTGGAGACATTGCTGTCGGTCGAGCAGCTGTTTGGCTGGTCCCCCGACATGGAATGGACGGGAAGGTCTGATGCGTTGACCGTCCTGCAGGCACGGCCGATTACCGCCGCGGCCCTTGACGAGGATGAAAAGCGAACCTGGTGTCTCACTTTGCGACCCGGTGATGCTCGCCTGAAACAACTGCGCAAGCGTGTCGCTGAACAGCTCATCCCGGAACTGGAAGCGGCCGGCCAGGCACTCGCGGCCGAGGAACTGAATCTGCTCGACGATCAGCAACTGGCGGATACGATCGTGCAACGTAGCGCAGCGATTGCCAACTGGAAGAAAATCTACTGGGAGGACTTTATCCCATTTGCGCATGGCGTCCGCCGACTGGCGATGTACTACAATGACGCGGTCCAAGCGGAAGATCCCTACGAATTCGTGGGTCTGCTCCGCAATCAACCGCTGGTCGCCAAGCAACGTAACAACGCCATTGGCCAACTCGCTCAACAGCTGGCAGCGAACGATGTGCTGCGATCAGCCGTTGAACGCTTACTCGCGCAGTGTGCCGGGTCATTGCATTGGCCGACATTCCGTGACTCGCTAATGCGGATCGCTGACGGCGCTGAGAATTTCCTCCGTGGCTTCGACGTTTTGAATGAGCGATTTCTCGACATCGTCTACGACCAGGAACGGCTGCACGATCAGCCTGAACCCATGCTGCGTAACCTGATCGAATTATCGCGAGCGCCGTACGCGTCCCTCGGCGATGAATCGGTAGCGGGCGTCTCCGTTGCGGCGCTGGAAAAACGCTTGCTGGACGCAGTTGGCCCAGAACGACGAGACGAGGCGCTTGACGTTATTGAAACCGGGCGGGTTAGCTGGAAACTTCGCGACGACGACAATCTGTTAGTGGCCCGCTTGGAAAGCCAGCTCCTGCGCGCGCTGGATGTGGCCGCGAAACGTCTTCGGGCGGTTGGCAGGCTCAGCGGCGAAGTGCACCCCAATGACGCGCATGTCGAGCCGTTGGTTCGCGCTCTGCGCGAACCAACGACCTGCCCCGTTACGCTTGAACTTGTTGCTAAAGTGCGCCCGAAGGATTTGTCTAAGGCGTCACCGGGCGAGACCCCACGGCAACTGATCGGACAACCAGCGTCACCGGGTGTTGCCACCGGCGCGGTTCGCTGTATTCATGGGCGCGGCGACCTCGGTAAGTTCCGACAGGGTGAAGTCCTCGTCTGCGACGCGATCCAGCCAACGATGACACACCTGGTCCCGCTCGCCGGCGCCATCGTCGAACGCCGGGGCGGAATGCTGATCCACGGCGCGATCATCGCGCGAGAACTCGGCATCCCGTGTGTCAACGGTGTCCGCAATGCAGCTGAGATCCTGAAAAACGGCACCCTCGTCACTGTCGACGGTCACTTGGGAATCGTAACGGTTGGGGCTGCCGAGTTCGACCTGGAATTGGGCGTCGAATGCATATAACCCCGAGCAAGACAACGGGCCATGGATCCAGCGCCTGGTCGGGCTGCCGCTCAAACCGTTGCTGTTGCGACAGTCTTATGAAGGTGTTGTTCAAGAATGGCGCGCACGTCGATCTTTGCACGCAGGCGTGCGGCCAGCAAGTACAGTCCGCCCAGCTTGCGGTGCAGGAATATGGCGTCGGCAGGCGGCGTGTGCCAATAGCCTTGATCGAAGCTCAGAGCCATACCGGCATCGCGTATGCGTGCCGCCAGATCACTGGCGCCAAAATCAAAGCGGCCGCGTATTCGGGCCGGCTCGGTGGCTAGAACGAACAGCTCGATGACCGCCGCGCGCTGGTGTGTATGGATATCCTCCTTGAAATAGCCGATTGTCTGTGCGCTCTCGGTCATCGCTGTGCGGTCTTCGTGCAATGCCGCCTGGAGCAGGCTTCGGTAGGCGTCAATCACTGTGCTGGAATAGTGCCTGGTGGCGCCGAAGTCGAGTAGTTCCAGCTGCTGGGCGCTGGTGTTATAGAGAAAGTTCGCAAAGTTAGGATCGGTTTGAATCATCCCGAACTCAAATAGCTCACGGAAGAGTAGCTCGAGCAGTAAGCCAACGACACGATCCCGTGTCGTCTGAGTGGCCGTGGTCAGGGATTCGATGGGTTCTCCCTCCAGGAAGTCCATGGCAAGAATGTTTTCGCGGGTGAGCTCCTCATCAATACCCGGCACCAGGAATCCCGGTTCATCTTTCAGCAATGCCGCGAAGCGCCTTAGATGCCCGGCTTCTTTTAGGTAGTCGGCTTCTTCATGAAGCTGGCGCTTAGCCTCCTGCAGCAGTGGTTCCAGATCCAAGTCTTTGGGAAGCAGGCGCGATACGTTCAGCAGCATGGCCACGTTATCAATATCGCTATCGATGCTTTGCCGGATGCCGGGGTATTGAATCTTCAGCGCCAGGTTTCGATCGCTTTGCGATATCGCTTTATGCACCTGACCGATGGATGCCGCTGCCATTGGTGTAAACGAGAAACGCTTGAACTGTTGTTCCCACCCTTCGCCGAGTGACTGCTGCATTACAGTTACTACCTCGCTCATGGGCATGGGCCTGGCATCGGCGCGCAGTCGGGCGAGCAACTCAGCCAGCTCGGCCGGCAGTATGTCTCCGGCATCCATGGACAGGAGTTGTCCGACCTTCATGGCCGCTCCGCGTAACTCCGACAATTTCTCGGTAACGCGGCGGGCGTTAGCGGGGGTCAATATCAGATCCGCTGCGCGGGGCAGGTTGCCCCGTGCAGCCTGGCGCAAGCCCTCGGCCAGCACGCCACCAGCGACTTTGCCGGCAAGTCCGCCGAGGTGTGCGAGGCGCGCCAGGCGGGTGCGGGGCAGCCGCGAGGATTTGCTGTTTGCCTGCTTTCCGATGCGGTCACGCCGCTTGGTCTCGTTGTCCATTTCAGCCCACCTTTCCGAATTTTTCGTCGCTGGAGTAAATCCCTGTCATCTAACGATGCTAATACTTCTGGATGACAGTGTCTATATATTGTCCAGGAAAAAATATTGACAAAGCAATAAAAGTCATATATTGTAATGGACATATTCTGTATATTGTCGCTGTGGCAACAACATAAACTGGACAATATCGGAATAAACCTCGTTCGCACCGAGAGACCGGACAAACCGGTCAGGGGGTGCGACTCAACGGTCCGGGGTTCAAATAACCGGGCTTTACATTCAGCGTAAGGAGAGAGTCTCATGAGAGGAATTAACCGATTAACAGTCGTTCTGGCCACCGCCCTTGGTGGCACGTTCGTTGCGGCTGGTGCCATTGCCGGACCTGGTTGCTCAAAGGGCGCAATGACGGCCCCCGACTACCAGCAAAACTATTACCAGCCTGCACTCTATCGGCCCGCGCCGGGAGACTACGGTGTACCGCGTGCGTACCGCACCGGCATGGGCTACGACGACCATCGTGAGAATCAGGTCAGTACCGACACCCGGGCAGACATTGTGGACACCGCGATTGAAGCCAGTGATTTCAACACGCTGGTCGCCGCCGTGAAAGCAGCGGGCCTGGTGGAAACGCTCAAGGGACAAGGTCCGTTTACCGTTTTTGCACCCACAGATGCCGCTTTTGCCAAAATTCCCCAGGACCAGCTCAGTGCTCTGTTGAACGACAAGGCGGCGTTGACCCGGGTGCTGACTTACCACG
>Ga0316198_10002239_pt1 | contig 11645 bp, 10 predicted proteins | sample OudBieAanoxic_MG_FD_204935 | JGI IMG/M metagenome (GOLD analysis project Ga0316198, IMG submission 204935) | Coastal sediment microbial communities from Oude Bieten Haven, Netherlands - site A anoxic | ecosystem: Environmental > Aquatic > Marine > Coastal > Sediment | place: Netherlands... | reverse complement strand
ATTCCACCGTCGCGCGTATATTCTCGAGCACTTCTTTCGTGAAGACTTGACCGCAGACAACCATGCGATCAATCTAACACGCACCCACCCCCTGTGTCCAGCAAAAAATGTGGGACATGCTGAGTTTTCCTAAGGGGGACTTTTAAAAGCTTTCTTTAAATTAATAGCAGTGGGCGAAAAAGGGTCAACCGGCTAACCAACTAAAGGTAGATGAACCGTGAAGGTACTCCCCTGCCCCAGCGAGCTTTCGACGGTGATGTGGCCGCCATGGGCTTGAACGATGTGTTTGACGATGGCGAGACCGAGCCCGGTGCCGCCGAGCTTGCGGCTGCGGGCTTTGTCCACCCGGTAAAACCTCTCGAATAGCCGCGGCAGGTGCTTGTTCGGTATGCCGGACCCCTGGTCGGCGAATTCTATGGTGACCTCGCGCTTCTTTTGGCCGGCAGTGATCCGGACCTGGCTGCCGTCGTCACTATACTTGACGGCATTGTCGATAAGATTGACAAACGCTTGCTCCAGCAGGGTCGCATCCAGGTTGGCGGTAAGGTCCTTCGCAGCGTCGACGGTAATGGTAATGTCCCTGGCGGCCGCCTTGGGCTGGCAGACCTGGATCGCGGTCTGAATCACATCTTTGATCCTCCCGACGCTCAGGTGCACTTCTTCTGTTCCGTTTTCCTGCTCCATGCGCGAAAGCGCCAGCAGATCCTCGAGAATGACGCCGAGCCGGTTGACGTGGTTGAGGACGATTCCCAGAAAGCGTTCCTGTTCGCCCTTGTCTTCGACCGTTCCCTGCTGGAGGGTTTCGACAAACCCCTTGATGGCCGTCAGGGGGGTCTTGATCTCGTGGGACACGTTGGCCACAAAATCTCTTCTAACGTTCTCGAGATGGCGCAGCTGGGTCACATCGTTCATAACCAGCAGTGCACCGATTTGGACGCTGCCTGCATCGTAGAGCGGCGAGCTGTGAATGTTCAGCGTGCGCTCTTCGGCACGGTAAAAAATGAAATCGTCCGAGATGGTTTCCGAAGTGGTCAGTACCCGCGTGACGAAGCGCTGAATCGCAAGGTTGCGGACGACCTCCTGGATGTTGCGGCCCTGCACCTTGGCCGGGTCGGAGTCGAACATCCGGCCGGCCGCCGGATTCATGCTGATGATGCGCTCATGGCGATCAACGGCAATCACGCCTTCGAGCATGCTGGACAGAACCGCCTCGAGCTCGTTGCGCTGCTGGAAAACGGTCTTTATCCGTTCGTCCAGCTGTGCCGCCATGCGGTTGAGGGTTTCAGTGAGACCGACCATCTCTTCTGTGTCCGGCGACGGCAGGCGGTGGGTCAGGTCGCCATCGGCAAAATGGGCCGCGCCGCGTTTGATCTCCTCAATGGGTTGACTGATGCGACGGGCAACCGCCAGACTCACGAGAGCCGCCAGGACCGCTATTACCAAACCGCCGAAGGCGATTTTCAGCCTCACCGATGTCAGGGTCTGATCAAGGGAAGTCAGTGAAACGGCGGTCCGGATAACCGCCTGCACATGCTCTTCATTCTTCATCGGGACGGCGACATACATCATTTTCTGATGGAGGGTATTGCTGAAACGGATCGATTTTCCCGGAACACCTTGCAGGGCAACGGCCACCTCTTCCCGGTCGGCATGGTTGTCCATGAACCGCGGCGTTTCCCTAGAGTCACCGACGACCGTACCATCCGGCAAAATGACGGTGATTCGCGTCGCCGAAAGCTGTCCTGTTTTCTTGCAAACGGCATCGACAACTTCCGGTTTAGCCGGGCTGAGCAGGCTCGTGATTTGATCTTTTAATAGGTAGGCACGGGCCTCGAGGTCATTTTCGGTTTGATCCAGATAGAAGCGTCCCAGTTCGCTGGAGGCATACCAGGTGACGGCAATCAGGGATCCAACGATAATCAGCAGGTAAGCCGGGTAGAGCTGCCATATCAGGCGCCTTTTTTTCTTCATAAAATCTCCCGAAAACGATAGCCGACTCCCCGAACCGTCTCGATGTATTTACCGTGGTCGCCGAGTTTCTTCCGCAGGCCCACGATTTGAACATCCACACTCCGGTCGGTCACCGGATAGTCGTCCCCGCGCACCGCATCCACAATTTGGGTTCGCGTGAAGACCCATCCGGGCCGACGGGCCAAATTGAAGAGGACCTGAAATTCAGTGTAGGTCAACTCCACCGGCCGGCCGCCGACCGTGACGCCGCGCGTACCAGAATTGATGTCGAAATCGTGTATCTTGATCACCGATTTTTCGTCTACCGGTTCGGTCGTTTTACGGCGCAAAACGGCACGAACCCTTGCAATCAAAATCCGCGGGCTGAAAGGCTTGGTGATGTAATCATCGGCGCCGAGCTCGAGGCCGGTGACGATGTCGGGTTCCTCCCCTTTGGCCGTCAGCATCACGATCGGCACCCTGCGGGTTTTGGGGTTGTCCCGCAGCTTGCGCGTCACTTCGAGACCGTCGATACCCGGCAGCATCAGGTCGAGGATGATCAGATCGAAGGAATCCGACCGGACCTTTTTCAGGGCATCTTCACCGGTCAATGAAGAGTCGATCCTGTAGCCGTCCTTACTGAGGTTGAAGCGCACCAGTTCGATGATATCTTCCTCATCGTCGACGACCAGTATTTTCTCTTTTGCCATTTTGATCCGTCTCGCTTTTGATGGGTGTCAGGGGTGGTGATTTTCCGCATGTGACCTATTGTAACAATGTTAACAAAGTGTTAGCGCAGCGTTAGATTCGTATTGGCAAGGAAAAATTTATTATAACATTTCAAGATGTTAAGGCCAGACCACCGGCAGCGGGCGGCTGTCGATGGAAACGGCCGTTCCGGGCGATGAAAATGATTGCCTGGTTTACAAAATGACACTGCCTGATGGCCGACATTTTGTGAGATGTATCGGTGTGGGCGACATTAACGCCGTCCAGATCATTCTATAGGCTTTAAGATAAAATTTTTGGACTGCGTTATCGGTCGTCGGCGTATTACAACAATACAGCCTTCTCCCTCTGGCCTTGCCAAAAACTTTATCTTAAAGCCTATAACGGTGTCGGTTCGTGTGCTTCCAGCACCTCCGGCAGGCGGCGGCGAAGTCTTCCGGATAGTGACCATTTATCCAGCGCACCTGGGCTTCGCTGAAGGCCCCCGGCGATTCAGGCAAGCGGGGCAGAAACGCGTAGAGCAATCGCTGATCGTCATCGTCGTTGTCGAACCGTTTGGCGTACTCGATAACGGTGACCATCCTGGCCCCTAACGCGGTTAAAATTTTCATGGTGATCAGGATTGCGCGATCCAGGCTTGCGCGGGTTCGGCTGTCGGTTTCGAGGATGTTGCCGACCGGCGCCAGGGTCATCAGCTGCAGCTCCCACTGGGAGGTCTGCGCCTTGGGCACAAAGACCATCACCCGCTCGTCTTCGTAGACCACCAGGCTGTTTTCCCGTTCGCTGCGATCATCCATCCGCCGGTTTGTGTGGATGGCCGCGATATAGGTCTCGAAAAACGGCCTGCCGCTCGACTGCCGGTACTGCTGCGCAAAATCCCGGATCAAGTCTCCGCAGCAATAGGCCTCGAATGAATCGGCCGCCGGCTGGTTCCCGCTGTGGGTGGAAACCGCAGCCGGAACCAGCGCGTACTGCTGATGGATCTGTTGGTGGGAGGCGTGCAGCCGGTAGCGGCTGGGAGAAAAGTCGAACCCGAAATTCCATCCCCAAAGAGTGCAGACAAACGTCAGTCGTGCAGGCGCATCACCGCGCCGAAGCGTGTCGCGGATCCCGCAGCGCAATGCTTCCAGGGTCTCCGGCGACAGCGGCCCGCGGTCCGAAGGGAGTTTCAGTCCGAGGTCTTGGGCCACACGCACGTATGTCCGCTGGTAATACAGGTGCCGCATGCCCGACACATCCGCCAGGCAAAGGTCTTCAATCCGGTAGCGGACGGCGTCATCGGCCATGTTGGCGGCGTAGTGTCCCCAGGGAATGTAGCTGTTGCGCCGTAGATATTCGAATACATGGCTGCCGCTGCCGGCATCACGCCAGTCGGCCGTGATTTCGCTGACGCCCTGGGCGCCGGGTCGAAGCACCATGGCCGCTTTGTAATCATCGGGCATCTGGGCATTGTTGGCCAACGCTTCGAACACCAGGGTGTTTCTGATGACCGCTTGCGGCGGTGCGTCTCCGTCGGCCTTATAGACCAGCCCCACCGGCCGCCCGGTTGCCGGATCGTGAACGAAGTCGCAGCACTGCTCTGCCAGTCGTATCAGGTCCTCCGGATCGGTGGAGGTGGCCGCCAGGGCCAGCTGCAGAGGCTCAGGCAGCGTATTAAAAATCCGGTCGAGCCGGTTGAGAGGGAATGCGCCGGCTGATTCACCACCCGACCATTGCCCCAACAGATTGGAAAAAGACCAGGGCTGCGGTTCCGGCAGCCTTATGGCGGCCGGGTCACGGGCTATTGCATCGGCCCAGCCCTTGAGGATGTATGTGGTGCCTCTGAAGGGAAACGGGTTGGGAATCTCAAAAATCAACTCGGCTCCCTTTTCGTCGATCTCACCTGCGGGAAAATTGGCATGGTTGTGAACCGGCCGGCCGTCTCTGAATTCGCCAAGCAAACCGATGTGATCGCTCTGCCGCAGATTGGGCACCCGAAAATGCGGCTCGTGGACGCCGTAAACGAATTGTCCGGAGGGCGCAACACAGGTCCTAACGCTCATGAATGAATTCTCCTCTCTCCGACTGTCTCAGATCTACGGTTTTCCGAGATGCCGGCCAATTTTCCGACGGATATCGGAGAGTATTTTTAATGAAATTTTTCATAAAAACAAGGATATTTGCCGAGATTGCGGGAAACGGCTCTTGTAAACCGAAACAGATTACAAGCTTTTAAACTTGTAGTTGACCCATACAAGTGATATAAGTTGTAGTGTCTGGTGCCTCAGACTGTCTCGAATCATACGATCGGGGGTACTGTAATCCTGTGGAAATAATGACTGGAAAACGTTACGCGGTGATCACCGGCGATATCGTCGGCTCACGTAAGTTTCCAGAGAAAGCACGTCGGGATCTGCATGCGGTGATGATAGCGGGGGCGGAAGCACTGTGCACGGTGTTCGGCGACGCGGTTCCACTGGAAATGGATACGTTTCGCGGTGACGCCTGGCAGATGGTGGTCACAGACCCGGCCAGGGCCCTTCGGATCGGTTCCTTTTACCGGGCCTTTCTAAGGGCCGAAATACGCGACGTCAAAGCCGATTCACGCCTGGCCATCGCCGTGGGGACCATCGACTTTATTCCCGCCGCCAATGTTTCCAGCGGCGACGGCGAAGCTTATCGCCTGTCCGGCAGCTTGCTCGAGCGCATGCCCCGGCAACAACGCCTCGCTTTTGCCTTCGCTGCAAAAGAGTCCGATGATCGGGTAGCCGCCTTGAAAACCGTAATTCAGTTGATGGACGTCCTGGCGGCCAACTGGTCTGAAAAACAAGCCCAAGCCATAATGGGTGCCCTTCAGGGATGGACCCAGGAAAAAATCGCTGCGACCTGCTGGCCGCAGCCGATTACACAGCAGGCCGTGGCCCAGCACCTCGACCGCGCCGGCTGGCATGCTTTCGAGAGGGGTCTGTTGTTTTTCGAGGAAACCCTCTCCAACCTGTTGACGCAGTGAGACCGTCAACCAAACCGGTTCTATGGATACAACAACATTTGCTTGTTATTGAGCACTACAAGCCCAAAAAGTTGTAAAAAGCCGCGGAAGCCTTATGCACACACAAACCCTGTACCTTTTTGTCTTCCTTCTGGCGGGGCACATTGCCGGAGATTTCCTCCTGCAGACCAAAACGGTGGCAACGCGTAAAAACCGATGGGCCCCACTGCTTCAACATTCGGCTATCGTGGCCGGCCTGAGTTATCTACTGTGCGGGGCTTGGATGCATTGGGAAATTCCGCTCGCCATATTTCTGACCCACGCTCTCATCGACCGCGCCAAGGTAATGAGCGGCGGAAAAACCACACAGGCCTTCGTCATCGACCAACTGGCCCATGTTACCGTTACGCTCTTGACGGCCGTTCTGGTGGTTCGTTACGCTGGAGAGCTGTCGCTTTACTGGGTTCACCTGTTCGGCCCTCCATTTGTCAAAACCGTTGTATTTGTTGCCGGCGCCGTCGCCACCGTTCGAGCGGGCGGCTTTCTGATCGGCCTGGCCGTGCAGCCGCTGCTGGCGCAGTTCGCGGATGCACAGCCGTCCTCAAGCACGGCATCAAACGAAGGCCTGGCTGCAGCGCCAGGCGGCGGACTTATAGGTGGCGGCCAGTTGATCGGCCAGCTCGAACGCGCACTGGTGTTTCTGTTGATCATGATGGGCCAGCCGGCCGCCGTGGGATTCCTGATTACGGCAAAGTCGATATTCAGGTTCGGCGACATCCGTGAACATCGCCAGATGATGTTGGCGGAATACATTATCATCGGCACCCTGATGAGTTTCGCTTATGGTATCTTTTTATCTTACCTGACCAAAATCCTGATTGAAATGATATAGATACAAATGGCTTGAAGGCTGCGGCCTCGGTTTTCGGAATTCGGCTCATTCGCTTTCCTCGATTTCCGGCGCCGGCTCTTCGTAGAGCTCAAGGTATGCGTCTCTTCTTTCCAGGTCCTGACGGAGCCGCAGCATCAAGGTGGCTCTTCGATCCGATCCGCTCCTGCGGTGTCTCTGCCACCGGCGTTCCGGGAAACGATAAGCCGATGAGCGTTTACGTCTGTCTGCCAATCGGCGCCGGCCGCCGTTGTCTGTCATGTCTCTTAGTCGTATCACCATTTTTGGTGCCCCGCGCCCATGCCTTAAAGGAGAACATTCGATTAAAACCTGTTAATTGATTTATACCACAAATCAACTAATTAGGCCAGATATGCGTTGCGTGGAATCGTATTGCCGTTTTCTATTCCGTCGGCTTCCCGGATCGGGAGCAAAGGGTAACAACCACCCTTGCGAGTCTTGACATTCCGACATTCGGATACCAAATTGATTCTCTGGATGGACACTCAAAATGCCACGTCAAAAATTACACCTGCTGGAAGACATCTGCAGGGTGATCACCGGGTCCCGGGACCCCCGCAAAACGCTCGACACCATAGTCGAACTGGTGGCCGATAGGTTCTCTATAGACGTCTGCTCGGTCTATATTTTCGATGCGGAGCGCAATCACCTTGTCCTTACAGCCACGGTCGGCTTGAACCGGGCAGCCATCGGCTCGGTTCGCATGCATATCAGCGAAGGTCTTTCGGGGCTCGTCCTCGAGACCATGGCTCCCGTGTTCGTCAGAAACCCGGCCACCCACCTTAGATATAAATACTTCAAAGAGAGTGGTGAAGAGATCTACCGCACCTTTCTGGGTCTTCCCCTGATTTACCACCAGCGGAATCTGGGCGTGCTCGTGGTCCAGACCGTCGAAGAAAGCGCCATTACCGAAGCAGACATTCCTGTATTTTCCGCCATCACCAGCCAGGTGGCCGCAACCGTCGCCTATTCAGGATTGCTCGCAGATTTAAACAAGGATCTCTCCGACCAGCCGGCCCCAAAACCGTCTGCAGCCGGAGAAGAAACCCCGCACCCGATCGAAAAAAAACCGGTTCTCAGAGGCACACCGGTTTCGAACGGCTTTGCGCAGGGACGGGCGCATTATCTGGCGGAGAGCATCGGGTTCGATCAGGTGAAGATGGAGGCTGCTGAAGATCACCGGGTGCAAAAGGTTTTGCTCGAAGAAGCTTTTGCAGCCGCACGAGATGAAGTTCGTGAGCTGCGACGCGACGCCGATGATCTTCCCACTCAGGACGCGGCCATCATCGAGGCCAACCTCATGATTTTAGAAGACATGGTTTTCAGGCGCAAAATCAGCGACCGCATCGATGCCGGTTTCACCGCAGCGGCTGCCTTGAAACAAATGGTTCTGCAATATCTGGGACACTTCAACCAGATAGAGGACCTCTATCTGCGGCAGCGTGGTGCAGACATCGTGGACGCCGGAAAGCAGGTTCTCGCCCACCTGCTCGCTATCGGAAAGGCCCCGCAGGCCGCCTTCAGCGGTGACACCGTCATCATTGCAGCCGACATTTCGGCCGCTGAACTCATACGGCTGCGCCAGCCGCATCTGAAGGGAATCATCCTGGCCAAGGGTGGCAAGACCTCACATGCCGTCATTTTGGCCAAGTCTTTCGAAATCCCGATGATCATCGGGGTCAAGGACGTGCTCGATTCGATCCGGGAGAACGACCAGTTGATCATCGACGGCACCTCCGGGCTGGTCTTCCGCGACCCGCCGCCGGAAATCCGCGGCGAGTACGACCGGCTGCGGGTCGAAAAAGAAAAAAGTTTCCGCGACCTCGACCGTCTGCGAAACTTACCGGCGCTGACGCGCGACGGCCGTTCCTGCCGTCTGGGGGCCAATGTCAGCCTTCTTTCCGACCTCGAGTTGGTCCACAGGTACGGTGCCGATCACATCGGACTCTACCGCACCGAGTTTCCTTTTCTGGTTCGCGGCGACTTTCCCTCCGAAGAGGAGCAATTTGACCTTTACTGCAAAGTCATCGAAGCCGCCGCCGGAAAAACCGTCACAATTCGCACCCTGGATGTCGGCGGCGACAAGCTTCTCTCTTATCTCGACTACCCCAAAGAGGCCAATCCCTACCTGGGCTGGAGAGCCGTCCGCGTCTCGCTGGAACGCGACGATATTTTCCGGGTCCAGATTCGTGCCGTCCTGCGGGCGTCGGCCCGCGGTCCGACGTCGCTCATGTTTCCCATGATCTCCACGGTTGAGGAGGTGCGCACCATCAACCACATCGTCAACGATGAAAAGTCAAAATTGGCCGTGGCCGGACGGCCCTTCGACGCTAACATCGCACTCGGGATCATGGTCGAGGTACCCGCAGCGGTGCGAATTCTGCACCACCTGCTGCGTTATGTCGACTTCGTGAGTATCGGCACCAACGATTTGACCCAGTACATTCTCGCCGTCGACCGCAACAATGAAAAAGTGTCCGCCATGTACAACCCGCTGCACCCGGCGGTCATCGCCACCATCCGCGAGGCGGCGACGATATGCCGCAGAATGGGTATTCCGCTCAGCATCTGCGGTGAATCTGCTTCCAATCCACAGTGCGTCGTTCTTTACCTGGCAATGGGCATCACACGCTTGAGCCTGAACCCCGCATCAATCCCCCTGATCAAGCACCTGATATCTACCCTGTCGATGGGCGAGGCCCAGTCCGCTCTAACGGCGGTCACGGACATGGAAGAGGCCGCCCGGATTTCCGACCACCTCAAGGAAATTTGCCGGCAAAAGATGGGCGCCTACCTGAGGTGACTGCGCCCTACCGAAGACTTCACCGGACAGAATTTGGGGGAAAGATGATTTCTGCAGATTGCCGAATAGAATCATTCTTGGATGCGATCGAAGGAAAGACATTCACCGAGGCAGTTATTTTGGCGAACCAAGAGGCGACCGAAGCCGAGCGGGCTTTGCTTCACCATAAACGAAAGACCGAGGAATGCCCCTGTCCTGTCGAGTATGTCGACAGTCTGAAGGAATTCATGTTGTTTATGCGCTGTGCCGTTCTGAGAAACAGAATATCGAAAGACAAATACCAAAGGTTATTTCATTCTTACCTGAACAGCGTTGCGTGACCATCCCCCTGACGGGGTGAGGCACAAACAAACACCCACCTCCGTTCTGCCGCAACAACCGGTTATCTAACCGGCACAAACCGAGTTGGTTCATCAGCCGTTAAGCAATTCACCGGAGATGGCGTGTTGGAACTTTCGGTTAAGCGATGGTATAAAGGCCCTTACCCGCACTCTTAATCTTGCCCTGCTTCTTCAGTTTGAACAGAACGTTCGAGATCTTCTTGCTCTCGAAACCGGTCTTTCCGCGGAGCGCGGCGGTGTTGATCGGCGTGTTGGACTTTTTGATAATGTCGAAAATTGTATCGATGGCAGTTTTCGATTGAACGCCGGCGACTTTTTTCGTGTGGATCGTCTTGACGCCGGTTTTGCCCTTTTTGCTCGTTTTTGTTTTAGTTTTGGGTTTGGTTTTCCAGGCTGCAGCGGTCACTTTTGCAGCTGAGTTTTCAGTTGTGCCCATCGCCTTGGCGGCTTCGTTAACTTTTTCCGCCAGCGACAGTATTCCCTGCGAAGCCAGTTTCAACCCGTCCGATACGGTTTTCAATATCTTCTCGATCTCTTTCATGTCTCTTCCCTCCCGGTTGTTTGTGTGAGCATTATATCTGCTTACGCCGAGTGGCGGCCAAAAGTCAACGATAGGCTTTAAGTTAAAGGTTTTGGACTGCGCTATCGGTCGTCGGCGTATTACGATACAGCCGTCTCCCTCTGGCCTTGCCAAAAACTTTATCTTAAAGCCTATACGTTGGGATGCAATTTGCGTAGTCGGAGTATTCAAAGGAAAAGAAACTCAGTCGCTGTTTTTCTTCAATGTCAGGTCCACGACGAGCGGCAGATGGTCGGATGCCACCGCGGTATCGGCGGTCTTGCGGACTTCGGTTTTGAGGGGTGTGAAATGGGACGAGACAAAAATGTGGTCGATGCGGAAAAAGGGACTCTTGGCATGGAAGGTAGCCTCAACCGGTCCGTTGTTCGAAGCGGTCTGAACATCGGCCAAAAGGCGCGACACCTGTTTGTATGTGTCGGATGACGGCCCCGAATTGAGGTCCCCGCAAAAAACCAGCGGTTCATTTGCAGGCACTGCAGTGACATCGTCACCAGTCATCAGGGCAGTCAGTTGCAGGCGACGTTCCAATCTGAATAAACTGAGATGGGTGTTGATGAGATAGACCCGGCCAGCCGGTGTTTCGAGTATGGTACGAAGAGCCCCCCGCCTGCGGGGATTCAGCAGAGGGTAGACATTCGGAAGCCGGACCTGATCGAACACGACAATCGGAAACCGGCTGAGGACCGCCAAACCGAAACGCCGCAGGCCATCCTGCTCGACCGGAAAATAGATGTGCCCCATACCGAGCACGCCGGCGATCATTTGCGCCTGGTTCCGGTATTCACGCGTCGGGTGACCGCCGTCGACTTCCTGCAAGGCAACGATGTCCACATCGAGGTCCGCGATGATGGCGGCGATTTTCCCCGGATTGACGTCTCGGTCGGCTCCGACACAACCATGGATGTTGTAGGTCATGACCCGCAATAAAATTTTATCGTCCAGATCTTCCATTTGTCGATCCGTTTTCGGCAGTCGGCGTGCGCTTGCGCATGTCATGCGTCCAGGGCTTTTTAAACCGCACTCTCGCAAGCCCTTGTGAATCCAATCTTATTTTACCGAACCTGTACTATATTGGCGTCAAACTCAAATAGGTATTCTATACCTAGTGTCGTGTCATTTTTGAAGTGTCTATTTGTATTTTGGTGCTTGTATTTTGGTATTTGGCATTATTTTAGGCGGGCGGGCTTGCCCTCATATGAAACTTCACGCGGTCGGAACAGTAAATATATTTAACGTCGAACATCGAACGCCCAACATCGAACGTCCAATATTGTTGACGCTACGCTTCATCGATTTATAAACAAGCGAATCACGGTGAAGACGTGATCTAATGACCGAGAATTTCGAAGGATGGTTTCGCTTTG